>Ga0123336_10003801_pt1 | contig 12466 bp, 12 predicted proteins | sample SSSSmetaG_FD_96466 | JGI IMG/M metagenome (GOLD analysis project Ga0123336, IMG submission 96466) | Glacier valley bacterial and archeal communities from Borup Fiord, Nunavut, Canada, to study Microbial Dark Matter (Phase II) - ​SSSS metaG | ecosystem: Environmental > Aquatic > Freshwater > Ice... | reverse complement strand
TTTCGGCCTCGGCGCGCTCGGCTTCGCGGCTGCGCGCAGCAAGCGCGGATGATCGAGGCTCATAGTGATGTTGACAAGGCTGGGATTGCGGTCGGCCATCGCTATCCGGCGCTGGCTGACGGAGTAGGTTTATGAACTGGCTGATCCCGGTTACCGCACTCGCTTCGCCTGCCACCGCAGTCTCCGGCGTTGCCTCGCAATCGGCCAGCACCTCATGGGCAGCCGCCCAAGGCTGGAATGTGCCGGTTCTCGCTCCACGGAGGGGTAATGGAATGGTCGGTGCCATCGAGTGGATTATCAAGCACCTGGTCCACTAAACGCTTCGCAGCGTGTGTTACTGTTGGCCTATGCTCGCCGGTAACTCGACCGGCCTGCATGGACTTCTCGCGTTGCGGGCTCGCCCCTCAGCGCACTAGCGCACCAGCGTGCCCGACTGTCGCTCTCACGCCCATCCTCGATCCGCCATGTTCGCGCTGCTCGGTCTGGGCGCGCTCGGCCTGGCGGCGCGCCGCAAGCGCGGCCGTTAGTCCAGTTGGCGCGGGGGCCTGCCACGGTGTAGGCTCCGCGTCATGGACGTAACTCTGCTACAGGGCGTCGCGCTCGCGCTCGCCGTCGTCGCCGCGATGGAAGCCTTCGCCTACGCCGCGCACCGCTGGATCATGCACGGGCCGATGTGGTTCTGGCACGCTAGCCACCACGCCCCGCGCGACGGGCTGTTCGAGCGTAACGACCGGTTCGCGCTCGTGTTCGGCCTCGCCAGTTGCGCGCCGATCTTCATGGGCACCCAGCTTCATCTGGGCACCGCATGGACGTGGCTGGGGCTCGGCATCATCGCCTACGGGATGATCTATTTCCTGTTCCACGATGTGCTCGTCCACCGCCGTGTGGCGCACGGCATCGTGCCGCGCAGCCGCTATCTGCGCCGCATCGTCCAGGCGCATCGCCTCCATCATGCGGTGGGTACGAAGGACGGCACGGTCAGCTTCGGCTTCCTCTACGCGCCGCCGATCCCGGTGCTGGTTGCCGCGATGAAGCACGCGCCCGGCCTGCGCGCGCCCGCTGTTACGGCATAGTCCATAGGCCAGCGCGCGATGGCGGCGGACCAAGGCTGAGCCGCCGCGCGGCATGCCCCCGCGCGACCGCGATGAGCCGCAGCTTCTCCCACCGGCTCGTCGATTGGCGCACATGCCATGCGCGTGCGCCCGCCGCGCGCACTTTCTCGCCGATCGCGCCGTAGATGCCCCCCGCCGCAAGCACCGCCCATGCCGAGTGGAACGGCAGCGCGGCGGTGCCATGGCGTGCGCTCGCGCGGTAGCGCGCGGCCTCGTCCACCAGCCGCGCCGCCACGCCCGCGAGCGCGGCGCGGTGCACCGGCCGCGCGAGTTCGCCCGGCGGGATGTCGGCATCGGCCAGCCATTCGTCGGGCAGATAAGACCGTCCGCGCGCGGCATCCTCCACTACGTCGCGCGCGATATTGGCCAACTGGAACGCCAGCCCCAGATCGGACGCGCGCTCGAGCGTGGGCCCGTCATCGGGCGCCACCCCCATGGCAATCGCCATCATCACGCCGACCACGCCCGCGACATGGTAGCTGTAGTCCAGCGTGTCGTGCAGGGTCCGGTAACGGCGGTCGGCCGCGTCCATCGCAAACCCGGCGAGATGTGCGAGCGGGTAGCGCGGCGGCAGCCCGGTCTCGTCGGCAAAGCGCGCCAGCGCCTGAAACGCCATCACGTTGGGCGGTCGCCCTGCGAGCGTACGCAGCGTATCATCGCGCAACGCGTCCACGCGTGCATCGGGGCTGGCAGCGCGCGCGACGAAGCCCATGCCCAGCACCTGCTCGTCCACCACATCGTCGCAGTGTCGGCACCAGGCATAGAGCAGCAGCGCGCGCGCTCGTGTAGCGGTATCGAACAGGCGCGCGGCGAGCGCGAAACTGCGCGATCCGCGCGCGATCGTCTCGGCCGCCGTAGTAAGCAGCGCATCCACCGCGCTAGCCCCCCGCCAGCACGTCCTTTGCGAGCGCGCTGGCACCGCCCATGTCCATCGTGCCGCCGTGGCGCGCCTTCACCTCGGCCATCAGGCGGCCCATGTCCTTGGGGCCGACCGCGCCGGTTTCGGCCGCCACCGTCGCGATCGCCGCCCGCGCCTGCTCGGGCGACATCTGCTGTGGCAGAAACCGCTCGATCACCGCCACTTCGGCCTGTTCGGCGGCGGCCAGCTCGGGCCGTCCGCCGGTCTCATACATCGCAATCGAATCGCGCCGCTGCTTGATCATCTTGCGCAGCACGTCCGCCACCATCGCATCGTCGTCCGCCGGAGCGGTGCCGGTGCGCAGTTCGATATCCTTGTTCTTGATCGCCGCCTGCACCATGCGCAGCGTGCCGAGCGCGGCTGCCTCCTTCGCCTTCATCGCGGTTACGAGGGCGGTCTTGATATCGTCGCGGATCATGTCGGTTCCCTGTGGGCAATTGCGCGCTATAGCACGCCCGCCCGCCCGGAGAACCTCAATGCAGCAACCGCCCAATGCCACCGCCGTCCTCGTGCTCGCCGATGGGTCGGCGATCTGGGGGCGCGGCGTGGGGGTTGAGGGCATGCGCGTGGGCGAGCTCTGCTTCAACACCGCGATGACGGGCTATCAGGAGGCGATGACCGATCCGAGCTACGCGGGCCAAATCATCACTTTCACCTTTCCGCACATCGGCAACACCGGCGCGAACGCCGAGGATGTGGAGGCGATCAACCCGGCTGCACTGGGATGCGTACTTCGCGAGGAAATCACCGCGCCTTCGAGCTGGCGCGCCGAGCGCGGGTTCGACGATTGGTTGCGCGCATTCGACCGCATCGGCATCACCGGCGTCGATACGCGCGCGCTGACCCATCGCATCCGCGAGGCAGGCGCACCCAATGTCGCGCTCGCGCACGCGGCGGACGGGGTGTTCGATGTGGACGCGCTGCTTGCGCAGGCGCGCGCGTGGCCGGGGCTGGAAGGCATGGACCTCGCGCGCGACGTTTCCACCCGGCAAAGCTACACATGGGCGGACGGCCGCTGGTCGCGCGGGCAAGGCTATGCGCTGAATGCGGCGGTGGCGGATGCCCCGCATGTGGTCGCAATCGATTACGGCCTCAAACGCGCGATCTTGCGCGAACTGGTGGCAGCCGGCGCGCGCGTGACCGTCGTGCCTGCGGACGCAAGCGCGGAGCAGGTGCTGGCGCACGAACCCGATGGCATCTTCCTCTCGAACGGCCCCGGCGATCCTGCGGCGACCGGGGTCTATGCGGTTCCCGTGATCCAGGACTTGCTGCGCACCGCAAAGCCGATCTTCGGCGTGTGCCTTGGCCACCAGTTGCTCGGGTTGGCGGCGGGCGCGCGGACGATCAAGATGCACCAGGGCCATCGCGGTGCGAACCACCCGGTCAAGCGGCTGAGCGGCGGCGCAGTCGAAATCACCAGCCAGAACCACGGCTTCGCGGTCGAAGCCGAGACGCTGCCCGCAGGCGTGCGGCCCAGCCACATCTCCCTGTTCGATGGCTCGCTCGCGGGACTGGAGTTCGAGGGCGGACGCGTATTCGCCGTCCAATATCACCCCGAAGCCAGCCCCGGCCCGCAGGACAGCCGCTATCTGTTCGCGCGGTTCGTAGGGTCTCTCGTTTAGGTTAGCGCGAGAGCATCCCCAGTAGAGCCTCCCGCGCCGCCCACGCCGTCCGCCAAAGTTCCGCATTTCCCAGATCGTCCGGCGCGATCGCCTCGGGCCACCACGCCTCCACCACCCGGCACAGCCGCTCCCACTTGCCCTCATCGAGCAAGAAGCGCGCGTCGATCGCCGCCATCGCCGCGTCATCCACCGCCACGCGCAATCGCAGGCACGCGGGGCCGCCGCCGTTGCGCATCGATTCGCGTACGTCCAGCACATGCGCCGCACGGATCGGCCCGTTGCCCGCCAGCAATTCCTGCAACCACGCCCACACGCGCGCATTCTCGCGCGCTTCGCCGGGCAGGATCAGCGCCATGCCGCCCTCGGGCAGCGTGACCAGCTGCGAGTTGAAAAGGTAGCTCGAAACCGCGTCTGCAAGGCTGACACGCGCAGCGGGCACCTCGATAATCGTAGCACCCGGCACGCCTGCCTCGATAATATCATACAGCGCTGCCTTGTCTGCGAACGCTTGCTCGTGGGCGAACAGCACGGTCTCGTTTGCAACCGCAACCACATCGTTGTGGAACGCCCCCGCCTGGATCGCTTCGTCGGATTGCTGAGCAAAATGCATCCGGCCGGGCGCAAGACCGTGCCGCCGCGCGACCGCCTCGCTCGCGGTGCGGTGCTGGCGCGCGGGGAAGCCTCCCGGCTGGCGCTCGCCGTAAACGAAGATTTCCACGCAGGGCGCGCCATGATGCGCGCCCATGCGCATGTGATTGGCCGCGCCCTCGTCGCCGAGCGGCGCGGGGAGCGCCGCGTGCAGCGCGAAATGACGGGTATCAGCGAAAATCGTCGCAAGCTGGCGGTGCGTCTCCGCCGCCTCGATCGAACGGTGCAGGTTGGAGGACAGGTTGGCAACGCTCAGATGCGTGCGCGCGTCCGCCGTATCGGGAGCGGGGGAGATGGTCGCGGCGTTCGCTGCCCACATCGCGGATGCGCTCATGGCATTGCGCAGCAGCGCTGGATCGGCCGCGTGCGCGGCGGCGCACACTGCCGCATCGTCGCCCGCAAACCCGAGCGCGCGCAGCGCCGCGGTGTTCGGGCGCTCGTGCGGCAGCAAAAAGCCCTGGAGCAGGCCCAGATCCATGCACGCGCGCATCTTGGCGAGACCCTGCAACGCCGCCGCGCGCGGCCGCGATGTGGCCCCCGCGTTCGACGAGGACGCGATATTGCCAAGGCTGAGGCCGCCATAGTTGTGCGTGGGGCCGATCAGGCCATCGAAGTTGATTTCGCGGGTGGGCAAGACATCGTCTTTCGAGGCGCACGTACGGTCTTAGGCGGGTGGTCCGGCCATGGATACGTTACCGCGTCGCGCTTGCAAAAAAAGTCGTTTCATGCGGCCATTAATTCTGGTAAAGCTGCTACACTCTGTCGCACAAAGCGGGTGGATCATCAACGGGAGGTTTTCATGATCAAGGGATTGGGTGCCGCACTGGCGCTCCTGCTTGCTTCGGCTTCGGCGCATGCGGGCACGGTCGCGGTTTATGTGGGATATGCAGACGGGCTGCGCGCAGGCGCGGATTTCCCCAACCCGTTCGCAGCAGGCGAGACGTTCACCACCGGTGGGCACACCTACACGATCACGCATGACGTATCCGACCACAGCAGCACGCCCGACAGCGGCGCGGTGATGATCCTGAACACCGGCGCGACCGACGCGCTCATCACCAACCTCAACGTCAACGACCGCGCGACCGGCGGTAATTACAGCATCTGGACGGGCAACGGCGCGGGCCAGCTCGGCGCGGGCGTCACGCTGCACGCGGGCGAGGGCGCGATCTTCGCCGCCAACGCCGGCGACAACTTCGATACGAGCGACTCCGCAAGCGCAGCGTTCACCGGCGCTTCGCAGACGGGCACCACGTTCGATGCTTCGACCAACAACTGCAGCAACGGCCCGATCGCTGCATCTGTTGCGTGCACCGGCTCGTTCCCGATCCTGACGTTCACGATCAACGCAGGCGGTTCGGTGTTCAACGATACCGCGCATGTGCTCGATACCGGTGGTTACGACAGCGCGCAGTACAGTCACATCCACACCGGCGGCGGCGGGGTGCCGGTGTTCAACACCAACGAATCGCTCGGCTGGCGTCCAATCGGGACGACGGGCATCGGCAATCCGGGCGGCGGCGGCTCGGTGCCCGAGCCTGCTTCGCTCGCGGTGCTTGGCCTTGGCATATTGGGCGTGGCGGCGATCCGCCGGCGCGGCTAAACCGGTCAGCGACCACCTTGAAAAAAAGGCCGGGTGGAAGCACCCGGCCTCGCTTCTACGCGCTCACCGCCTCCTTGGTGAACACGCGCACGGGCTCCTTGCGGCCCTCAACCACATCCTTGTCGACGATAATCTCGTCCACATTGTTCATGCCCGGCAGTTCGAACATCGGATCGAGCAAGATCGTCTCCATGATCGATCGCAGCCCGCGCGCGCCCGTCTTGCGTTCGATCGCGCGCTTGGCGATCGCGGCGAGCGCATCGGTGGCGAAGCCCAGATGGACGCCCTCCATCTCGAAGAGCTTGGCATATTGCTTGACCAGCGCGTTCTTGGGTTCGACCAGAATCTTGATCAGCGCGGCCTCGTCGAGGTCTTCCAGCGTGGCGATCACCGGCAGACGCCCGACGAATTCGGGGATCAGGCCGAAGCGCAGCAGATCCTCGGGTTCACATTTGCGAAGCATTTCGCCGGTGCGGCGCTCGTCCGGCGCGGCTACGTGGGCACCGAAGCCGATAGATTTGCCTTGGAGGCGATCGCCGATGATGCGTTCGAGGCCGTTGAACGCGCCGCCACAGATGAAGAGAATATTGGTGGTATCCACCTGCAGGAACTCTTGCTGCGGATGCTTGCGCCCGCCCTGCGGAGGCACGGACGCGGTGGTGCCCTCCATGATTTTCAGCAGCGCCTGCTGCACGCCCTCGCCCGAAACGTCGCGCGTGATCGAGGGGTTGTCCGCCTTGCGCGAGATTTTATCGATCTCATCGATATACACGATCCCGCGCTGCGCCCGCTCGACATTATAGTCGCTCGCCTGCAGCAGCTTGAGGATGATGTTCTCGACATCCTCGCCAACGTAACCGGCTTCGGTCAGCGTCGTCGCGTCCGCCATGGTGAAGGGAACGTCGAGGATTCGCGCCAGCGTTTGCGCGAGCAGCGTCTTGCCGCACCCCGTGGGCCCAACAAGCAGGATGTTCGATTTGGCGAGCTCGACCTCTTGGCCCTTCTGGCCGTGGTTGAGGCGCTTGTAATGATTGTGCACCGCTACCGAGAGCACACGCTTGGCGTGCGCCTGCCCGATGACGTAGTCGTCGAGCACCTTCATGATCTCGCGCGGCGTCGGCACGCCATCCTTGGTCGATTTGACGAGGTTGGTCTTCGTCTCTTCGCGGATGATGTCATTGCAGAGCTCCACGCACTCATCGCAGATGAACACGGTCGGCCCCGCGATCAGCTTGCGAACCTCGTGCTGGCTCTTCCCGCAGAAGGAACAGTAGAGCGTGTTCTTCGAATCGCCGCCGCTCAGCTTGGTCATGCTCTGGTTGCCTCGTCCACGCGGGGTCGCCCGGCGGTTTATTGAAAGTGTATGTTAGACCGCTCGCCGCGCGGGGCAACCCGCAAACGGCGTCCGAGCACAAATCGCCGCGTCGGGAGGTAACGACCGCGCACGCGCAAACTGTCCGCAGCGCGTCGCGAACCGGGGCTAAACGGCCTGATATCAGGCAGCCTTCGCAGTTTCCTCGGGCGTCAGCGGGCGCTTCTCCATCACCTGATCCACAAGGCCGAACTCCTTGGCTTCCTGCGCTTCGAAAATCCGGTCGCGCTCCACCGCGCGCTCGATCACGTCGATCGGCTGGCCGGTATGCTTGGCCATCAGCTCGTTCATCCGATGCCGCACGCGCAAAATCTCGCGCGCCTGGATTTCGATATCGGTCGCCTGTCCCTGCGTCCCGCCGCTCGGCTGGTGGATCAGCACGCGCGTGTTGGGCAGCGCCACACGCATCCCCGGCTCGCCCGCCGCGAGCAGGAACGCGCCCATCGACGCCGCCGAGCCCACCGCCACCGTGCCCACCTTGGGACGGATATATTGCATCGTATCGTAAATGCTCATCCCCGCGGTGATCACACCGCCGGGCGAGTTGATGTACATGTAGATGTCTTTCTTGGGATTCTCCGATTCCAGGAACAGCAGTTGCGCCATCACCACCGAGGCCATGTGATCCTCGATCTGGCCGGTGACGAACACGATGCGTTCGCGCAGCAGGCGGCTGTAAATGTCGAAGCTGCGCTCGCCGCGGCTCGATTGCTCGACGACCATGGGAATGAGACCGGCGTATGGATGGATCATGTCGGGGCTTTCGAGTGACATCGTTCGGTATGTCAATTTCGGGGGTAGGACAGGGCACGTCAAGCGTTGCGGTGCGCCCACCGCACAAACCGGAGATTTTGCTGCTTGCCGACCGGGCCGCCATCGAACCTGCAGCGACATGTTGGCCGCAATCCAATTCCTGCCCTTGTTTCACATGAAAGCCGTCGGCAAATCGCTATAGATGCAATCGCGGGACGCGACTTTCAGGCGCGCGCCCTCGAGCACTTGTCGATCCCTCAACCAATGGAGTTTTACCAATGCGTGCACTGCTTCTCACCGCCGCGCTCATCGCGGGCCTTGCCTCGCCCGCGCTCGCCAAGACGATCATCGTTCAGTTGAAGAACCAGGGTTCCGCCCCCAACCAGTATATGGTGTTTGAACCCGCGATGGTGAAAGCCAGCGTCGGCGATACGATCAAGTTCGTGCCCACCAATCCCGGCCACAACGTGCAGTCGATCGATGGCATGGTTCCGGCAGGCGCAGCCAAGGTTGTGGGCCAGTATAACAAGGAAGTCGATCTCGTGGTGACGAAGCCCGGCATCTACGGCGTCAAGTGCGTGCCGCATTACTCGATGGGCATGGTTGCGATCGTCGATGTCGGCCCCGCTCCGAACCTCGCTGCTGCAAAGGCGGCCGCTGCCAAGATGCCCGCGCTCGCCCAGAAGCGTCTGATGCCGCTGCTGGCACAGGCGAAGTAGAAACCGGCGCGGCGCAGGACGGCTGTCCCGCGCCGCGCATCGGCCCTCCCCCCCCGACAATCGCCGTGCCCGCTGGGCCGGTGCCGGACCGGGTTCGTCGCGCACCGCATTGCGGTCGTCTTCTGCGAGCGGCCCCGCCCATCTTGTCGCGGTTCTAAGCCTCGATGATCGGCGGAACCCCGACGAACAGAACCCCGGCTTTAGGCAGCGACCCGGTGGGCTCGCCGCGTTCACTCGTGCGCATGGCCTTCATGGTCGTGATCGTGATCGCAGTCCGGTCCGTGGACGTGCCCGCCATCGTCGAACGCCACTGCCTCGCCGCTCGGCAGCGCCATGCCGCCCAGCGCTCCTTCTTCGCTCTCCAGCGCGGCCTGGATTTCGGCGCGCGTGCTCGCACGCTCGGTCACATTGGCCTTCTCGATCAGATGATCGACCACCTTCTCCTCATACAGCGGCGCGCGAAGCTGGGCTGCCGCCATCGGGTTGTCGCGCAGCAGCTTCACGATCTGCTGCTGCTGGTTCTGCGGGTAGCGCGCAGCTTCCTGCCCGATCAGGCGGTTCATCTCGGTCTGGCTGACCTCGATCCCCGCGCGGCGGCCGATTTCGCTCAGCAACAGCCCCAGCCGCACGCGCCGCTCGGCAATCGTGCGATAGTCGGCGCGCTCGGCTTCCAGATCGGCCATCGCCTTGGCGGGATCGCCCTCGCGCGTCGCTTCGTCGGCAAGCTGCTTCCAGATCTGCTCGAATTCCTGGTCGACCATGCCGCCGGGCACCGCGAAATCATGCGTCGCCGCCAGATGATCGAGCAATTTGCGCTTCATGTGCGTGCGTGTGAGGCCCGTGAGCTCGCTCTCGACCTGATCCTTCATGATCTCGCGTAACGCCGCCAGATCGTCCAGCCCGAGCCCCTTGGCGAATTCGTCGTCGATCGCGGGGGTGACCGCAGTACGCACCTCGTTCACCAGCACGTCGAACACCGCGTCGCGGCCCGCCAGATATTTGGTCGTGTAATCGGCGGGGAAGGTCACCTCCACCTCGCGCTGGTCGTTGGCTTTCGAACCCACCAGCTGATCCTCGAACCCCGGGATCAGCCGACCTTCGCCCAGCGTGATGGCGATCCCCTCCGCCTTGCCGCCCTCGAACGTCTCGCCGTCCACCTTGCCCTCGAAATCCACCACCACGATGTCGCCAGTTGCGGCCGCATGATCGGCGGGTGCCGCATCGAACCGCTTCTGCTGCTCGGCAAGGCGCGAAAGCGCGGCGTCCAGCTCGGTGTCGTCCGCCTCGACCGTCAGCTTCTCGAGCGCGATGCCGTCGACTTCGCCCGGCTCCACTGCGGGCAACAGCTCTACGCTCACCTTCAGGCCTACATCCGCATTCGGGTCCGCCGTGGTCAGTTCCACCTCGGGTTGCGTCGCGGGGCGCAGGTTCTTTTCGCTCAGCAATTGCTGCACGCCGTCCTTAACCGCGCCTTCCAGCGCCTCCTGGCGCAGCGCCGCCCCGTGCATTTTGCGCACCAGGTTCGCGGGCACCTTGCCCGGGCGGAAGCCGGGCATCGCAACCCGCCCCGCCACTTCGGCCAGCTGCTTGTCGACACGCGCGTCGATGTCGGCCTTGGGGATGGTCAGCGAATATTCGCGGCGGAGGCCCTCGTTCAGGGTTTCGGCGATGTGCAAGGGTTGGTTCCTGGGTGGGTTGGTGCGGGCGAAGGGACTCGAACCCCCACGTCTTGTGGACACTGGAACCTAAATCCAGCGCGTCTACCAATTCCGCCACGCCCGCGCGTGTTTGGATCGTGCGCGCGCTACACTATCCGCGGGCGATGCGTCTAGGGGCGGAGACGAGGGGCGAGCGCGCGCAATTCGGAATCGTCGGTGATCGTCATCGCCAGTTCGGGCGTGAGCCACGGCGGGCCGTCCAGCACCAGGTCCATTTCCTCGTTCCGCAGACCGCCGCGCCCATGGTCGAGGCCGCCTTGCCACTCGTCGCGGTAAATTTCGTCGAACCGGGCGTTCAACGAGGGGTTTTTCCGCAAAATCTTGGCGATCTCACGCCGTTGATCGCGCACCGTATTCCACCAACCCCGCCGCGGATACGGATCGACCGAAAGCGCCAGCTTCACCAGGTGCCCCATCAGAATATGCAATCTGCTCTCGATCGCGCGCTCCACGCTCCCGCCCAGATCCGCGATCTCCTCGGCGAGGTTATCGATATCGATGTCGTGCCAGCGGCGCGCGAGCAGATAGGCCTGCTGACGCTTCGTCCATTCGTAGAAGTCCGTCCGATACAGGTCGGAATCCGAAAGGTGCGCGAGTTGGGTAGCCATGCGCGCGATATATCTCTTTCACCCCAGCCGTTCCAGCGCCGCCGCCAGCCGCACCGCCTCGCCGCTCAGCTGCGCCAGCTTGGCCCGCGCTTCCTCCACCGCTTCGGGCGCGGCCTTCGCCAGGAACCCGGCGTTCGCCAGCCGCCCCGTCAGCGCCGCCGCCTCCTTCAACGCGGTATCCCGGTTCTTCCCCAGCCGCGCGCGTTCAACGGTGAAATCGATGACTCCGGCGAGAGGGATAAGGAGCGTCGCCTCGGGCAGCACGATTTGCGCAACTCCGCCCGTTTCCGGAACAGGGCCGACGCGGATGTTTGAAACCCGTGCAAGACGAGCGAGTGCAGGCGCGAAAGCGTTCAGCCAACCTTCCGCCTGTGGCGAAGCATCGGTGATCCGGAGCGGCAGGCTGGCGTTGTGCGGCACATTCAGCTCGTTGCGCGCGCTTCGAATGGCTTCGATAACCCGGATCAGGAAATCGATCGCCTTGGGAGCCTCGCGATCGATCGCGCGCGCGTCCGCCATCGGCCATTTCGCGAGGATCAAATCGTGCGCGCGCCCGGGCATCAGCGCGTGCCACAGTTCCTCGGTAATGAATGGCATGAACGGGTGCAGGATGACCAGTATCTGATCGAGCACCCAGCCCGCGACCGCGCGCGTCTCATCCGCCGCCGCACCCGGCGCCGCGAGGATCGGCTTCACCAGCTCCAGATACCAGTCGCAAAACCGGCTCCAGACGAACTGGTAGATCGCGGACGCAGCCGCATCGAACCGATATTCGCCGAGCGCCAGCTCCACCGCGTGGATGCAGCCCACCGTCTCGGACAGGATCCACGCATTCACCGTCTCGCGCGCGCGCGGCGGCTCCAGATGCGCCGATCCGCCGATCCCGTTCGATTGCGCAAAGCGCGCCGCATTCCACAACTTGGTCGCGAAGTTGCGATAGCCCTCCACGCGCGGTTCGCTCATCTTGATGTCGCGGCCCTGTGTCTCCATCGCGGCCATGAAGAAGCGCAGCGCATCGGCACCATATTTGTCGATCAGGCCCAGCGGATCGACCGCATTGCCTTTCGACTTGGACATCTTCTGCCCTTTACTGTCGCGCACCAGCCCGTGACAGTAGACCGTATGAAACGGCGTCGCGCCCATCATGTGGTGCCCCATCATCTGCATCCGCGCGACCCAGAAGAAGATGATATCGAACCCGGTGACGAGGACGGAGTTGGGGTAATGCCGCTCCAGCAGGTCATCCCCGCGAAAGCCAGGACCCCGCTTTTCTCCGTCCGCCAACGGCCCCCCGGAGGCAGCGGAGTCCCCACTTTCGCAGGGATGACGGGGAAGGAGGGTCGCCCACGGCCACAGCGCGGAGGAGAACCAGGTGTCTAGGACGTCGTCATC
>Ga0123336_10003800_pt1 | contig 12467 bp, 11 predicted proteins | sample SSSSmetaG_FD_96466 | JGI IMG/M metagenome (GOLD analysis project Ga0123336, IMG submission 96466) | Glacier valley bacterial and archeal communities from Borup Fiord, Nunavut, Canada, to study Microbial Dark Matter (Phase II) - ​SSSS metaG | ecosystem: Environmental > Aquatic > Freshwater > Ice... | reverse complement strand
GTCCTGGGGGGGCGGACGTGGCGGGGCGGGTGGGAGTGTTCCGTGCCGTCATGGGTTGGACCTGGTGGGGCCGGGTTATAGCGGGGTGGGCCAAGCAGATGGGTCCGGTCACGGTTCGAAGCCGACAGGGCGGGGCAGGCTGGGGTGGGCTGTTCCGTCCTGTCTTGGTTTGAGGCTTGCGGGGACGGGTTGGGGGTATGGGCTGGTCCGGGCTTCGGGTCCGGTCATAGTTCGAAGCCGGCAGGGGTAGGCAGGTCTGGATGGGCAATGCAGAGGGCCTTGAAGAGGCGGCCCATGCGGTCGGGTTCGGCGAGGCGCTGGGCGGCTTGCATCAGGGCGGCGGCCTTGGCGGGGGGTTGGGTGCGGGCGAGGCGGCCGCTGCGCTGGAAGAGGCCGAGGCGGGCGAGGAAGGGGCCTTGGGGGGTTGGGCCGTGGGCGCCGGCGCCGGCGGCTCGGGCGGCGGCGGCCAGGGCGGCGAAGTCCACGTGTGCGGTCAGGTCGGCGTCGCCGGGGTCAGACAGGGGGTTGGCGGGGCGGCCGTTGCGGAGGGCTTGCAGGCTGTCGCCGGGGGCGCTGTGGGCGGGGCCGTAGTCTAGGATGAGGGCTGCGCCGTTGTGCCGGGTTAGGCGGGTGGCGAGGGTTGTTGCGATGGTGAGTGCGGGTTCGCAGAGTTCGAGGACTTCTTCCTTTCCCTCGCCCTCTGGAAGGGGGTTGGGGTGAGGGGGAGGGCTGCGGCCGGCCGTGGGTAGGCTCGGCTCTGCCGCACCGGCGGTGCCCCGCTCCGCAAGCAAGACCCCCTCACCCCATACCTCTCCCGGAGGGAGAGGGGGCAGATTGACGCTTTCGGTCACCATCATCTCTTTGAATGCGCCGTTCTGGACGAATCGTTCCGTCCATCCGAGGCCTCGGCGGATGAACTGGCGGATGGGGAGGGCGTCCAGGAACTCGTTGGCTAGGAGCAGCATCGGGCCGGGCGGCAGGGTGTCGAGGGTGTCGTGCCAGGCTACGCCGGCCGGCAGGGCGGCGGCTTGGGCGGCACGCAGGCGGGGCGAGGTTTCGATCAGGTGGAGTTGGATGGCGGCGCGGAAGGCGGGTGCGGCTTGGGCGGCGGCGCGGAGGGCGTCGGCCATGAGGGTGCCCCGGCCTGGGCCGCATTCGACCAGGAGCACCCGGTCGGGGCGGCCCATTGCTTCCCAGGTTACGGCGGCCCAGAGGCCGAGGACCTCGCCGAAGACCTGGGTGATCTCGGGGGAGGTGGTGAAGTCGGCGAAGGGGTCGTGGGTGGCATAGTAGGCCGCGTTGGCGCGGGCCATGAAGTGGTCCAGGCGTTCTATGGGGTGGGCGGCCATGGGGTGGGCGGCCATGGGTTGGGTGGCCATGGGTCAGGCGGCCATGAGGGGGACAGGTTGGGCGCGGGCGCGGGCGATCAGCCACAACCCGGCCAGGATCATCGGGATGCAGAGCCATTGGCCCAGCGTGGTACCGGCGACCAGGGCGCCCAACGGCCCGTCGGCGGAGATGAAGCCTCCGTTGAACAGGAACTTGTCCGGTTGGCGGAAGGTCTCGCCGACGATGCGGGCGATGCCGTAGCCGACCAGGAACACGCCGGTCAGGGTGCCGAAGCGGGCGCGCACGGCCTCGCGCCGGCATAGCAGGGCCAGGACGAGCAGGAGCAGGAAGCCCTCCATGCCGGCCTGGTAGAGTTGGCTGGGGTGGCGGGGGAGCGGGCCGCCGCCGGTGGTGTCGAAGATGATGGCCCAGGGCAGGGTGGCCGGGGCTTCGCGGCCCCACAGCTCGCCGTTGATGAAGTTGGCGAGGCGGCCGATGCCGAGGCCCATGGGGACGACGACGGCCAGGCGGTCGGCGAAGCCGAGCAGGGGGATGCGCTGCTGGCGGCAGAACAGGATGAGGGCGATCACGACGCCGACGACGCCGCCGTGGAAGGACATGCCGCCGGTCCAGACGGCGAAGAGGTTGGTTTCGGCGTTCTCGGGCCGCCAGAAGGCGGGGAAGTCGCGGAAGAGGAGGCCGAGGCCGCCGAGGTAGGTGAGGGGCTTGTAGAACAGGACGTAGCCGAGGCGGCCGCCGAGGACGACGCCGAGGGTGGCCCAGGTGAGGAAGTCGTCGGTTTGCAGGTGGGTTGCGACGGGCGGGTCGAGGCGGACCAGGCGGCGCATGATGCGCCAGCCGAGCAGCAGGCTGCCGATGTAGGCGAGGGCGTACCAGCGGATGGCGAAGGGGCCGAGCGTCTGGCCGCCCAGGATGTATGGCCCGAACTCGTAGAGGTTGGGGCTGAGGTGGAGGTCGGAGAAGTGGATGGGGGTGTTCATGCGGCGGGGCCTGGGTGGTGCGGCAGCGAGACGACTGTCATTGCGAGCCGCTTGCGGCGTGGCAAGCCAGGGGCGCGGAACCGGACCTGAGTTGCTGGTGGCCCCTGGATTGCCACGGCGCTTCGCGCCTCGCAATGACGCTCGCAATGACGGGGGTCAACCGTAGTTGGTTTCCGAGGGTGGCCCTCATACGTAGCGCTCCGTTCCCGCGAGGTGGTCTTGCACGTAGCGGCGTATCCCGTCTTCCAGGGGCGTGAACTGCCCGGCGTAGCCGGCGGTGCGCAGGCGGTCCATGCGGGCCTCGGTGAAGGATTGGTATTGGCCGTGCAGCGCGGGGGGCATGGGCACGAACTCGACCTGGCGGGGCTGGCCTGCGGCGTCGCATACGGCGTGGGCGAGGTCCAGGTAGGTGCGGGCAATTCCGGTGCCGAGGTTGTAGAGGCCGCTCACGTCGGGGCGGTCGAGCAGCCATAGGATCACGTCCGTGACGTCGCCGACCCAGATGAAGTCTCGGCGCTGGGCGCCGTCGGGGAGGCCGGGGCGGTCGCTTTGGAACAGGCGGGCGGGGTGGCCGGCGGAGACCTCGTCCCACTTCACCTTCACGACCGAGACCATGCGGCCTTTGTGGTACTCGTTCGGGCCGTAGACGTTGAAGAATTTCAGGCCGGTCCAGCCCGGCGGCGACGGCTGGCCGCGGGCCACGGCGTCGGTGACGCGGAGGTCGAATGCGTGCTTGGTCCAGCCGTAGAGGTTGAGGGGGCGCAGGGTTGGCAGGAGCGCCGGGTCGTCGTCGAAGCCTTGGGCGCCGTCGCCGTAGGTGCTGGCGGAGGAGGCATAGATGAAGCGCGCGCGGTGATGGGCGCACCAGGTCCAGCGGCGCCAGGACAGCTCGACGTTGGTGTCCCAGGCCAGGTCGGCGTCGGTAGCGGTGGTGTCGCTGATGGCGCCAAGGTGGATGATGGCGTCGAGGGCGGGGGCGGTGGCGAGGTAGGCGTCCAGGGCGTCCGGCTGGATGACCCGGGCGGGGGGGTGGCGGGCGAGGTTGCGCCACTTGCCGTCCGTGCCGAGCCAGTCCGCGACGGCGGCCGGGCGGCCCTGGGCGGCGAGGGCGGCGTGGAGGTAGGAGCCGATGAATCCGGCGCCGCCGGTCACGAGTATCATGGCCGCGCGTTATAGGGGTGTGGCACGGGCTGACATAGCCCCGGGCCATACGTATGTGTGCATTGCCGGCGTGTGTGCAGTGCCGGCGTGTGTGCGGTGCCGGTGTGTGCTGTGCCGGTGGATGTGGCGGCACCTGTGCGGCCCTGCGTTCCGCGGGCCGTACACGACTGTATGGACTTGGTTCGTGCGCAGACCTGGATGGGTTTGCTTTGAGGAGAGCATCATGGCCGAACGACCACGCTTCATGGACGATCTGGCCGGCGTGGCCGGTGGCGCGTTCTCGGCTCTTGCCGGCATCCGCGAGGAGGCTGAGAGCATGATCCGCGCCCGGGTGGACGAGGCGATCCGCAAGCTGGACCTGGTCCGGCGCGAGGACCTGGACGCCGTGATGGAGATGGCGGCCAACGCGCGCACTGGGCAGGAGGCCGCCGAGGGGCGGCTGGCGGCGCTGGAGGCCCGGTTTGACGCGCATATGGCCAGCATGTCCGGCAAGGCCGAGGCCGGCGGTGCGGCTGGCGCATCCGAGGCCGACCCGGCCAGCCTGCCGCCTGCGAAGCACGCGCATGGGCATGGCGGCGGCACGTCGGAGGTTGCGCCGGGCACGATGCCGCCGGGCAGCGGCGCCTCGGGAGTGCCGGACGGCAGGCTATCCGGCACTCCGGGATCGCCGGACGGCATGCCGTAACGGAAAGTTGCTTTTCTGTCCTTGCCGGGCACTATGCGGCAATTTGGTCAGCGGGACTGCCGCGCCGCTGTTGCGGCGTGGCGATGGGCCCTGTGGCCGATTGCCTACTCCGTTGCCTTTCCGGATGAAGGTGGGGAAGCACCCGCTTGTTCCTGCTTGTCGCCCCCGCCGCCCTGCCGGTAGCCTGATACACGGCGCGATTCGGCCGTCCCCGTTCCCGGGTGCGGCCAGCCGCGCGACGGCCCGGCCTGCCCCCAACCACGGGAGACCCCGCATGTCAGCCCTAGCCGAACATCTGGACCCTGCGGCGCCCAACCCGCTCGATGTGATCGAGCAGGTGGTCGCCGCCAACGACTGGGCCTTCGACCGCCGCAGCGACCACGAGATGGCGGCGGAAGCGCCGGGCAAGTGGTGCGACTACGGACTGTATTTCTCGTGGTCGAGCGAGATCAGCGCCATGCACTTCACCTGCGCCTTCGACATGAAGGTGCCGGAGCGGCAGCGGGCGGCGTTGTACGAGTTGCTTGCCTTGGCCAACGAGCGGCTGTGGATCGGGCACTTCGGCATGGATTCCGACGACGGGATGCCGTTGTTCCGGCACTCGGTGCTGCTGCGCGGAGCCACGGCCGCGTCGGCGGAGAGCTTGGAGGACATGGTGGACATCGCGATCACGGAGTGCGAGCGGTTCTATCCGGCGTTCCAGTTCGTGCTGTGGGGCGGCAAGACGCCGACGGATGCGTTGCAGGCAGCCATGCTGGAGTGCGTGGGCGAGGCATGAGCGCAGCCGCCCCCTTGCCGGCCGTCCTGTTGCTGGGCGGGGGCAAGATGGGCGGCGCGATGCTGGCGGGCTGGCGGGAGCGCGGGTTGGCGCCCTCCGTCGTGGTGGACCCGGCTGCACCCGCCCTGGCCGGGCCTGGGGTGCAGGTGGTGTCCACCGTGGCGGGAGTGCCTGCCGGGTTCCGGCCGGCGGCGGTTGTGCTGGCGGTGAAGCCGCAGCAGGCGGTGGCGGCGTTGCCGGGGCTGCAGGCGTTGGCGCCGGGGGCGGTGGTGCTGTCCATCATGGCGGGTGTCACGGTGGCGCGTATCGGCGCGCTGCTTGGGGCGGGCGCGGCGGTGGTGCGGGCGATGCCGAACACTCCGGCGGCGATCAGCCGGGGCATCTCGGTGGCGTTCCGTGGGGCTGGGGTGGATGAGGGGCAGGCGGCCTTGGCCGAGGCGCTGCTGGCGTCGGTGGGCGAGGTCGCTTGGGTGGAGGACGAGGGGCTGATGGACGCCGTGACGGCGGTGTCCGGCAGCGGGCCGGCCTACGTGTTCCTGCTGGCGGAGCTGATGGAGCGGGCGGCGGTGGAGCAGGGCTTGCCGCCTGCGCTGGCCCGGCAGTTGGCGCGGGCGACGGTGGCCGGGTCGGGGGCACTGCTGGCGGCTAGTGCGGAGGAGGCGGCGGCGTTGCGGGTGGCCGTCACCAGTCCGGGCGGGACGACCCAGGCGGCGCTGGGGGTGCTGATGGCGGACGGGGCATGGCCGGCGCTGGTGTCGCGCGCGGTGGATGCTGCGGCGCGGCGGTCACGGGAACTGGCGGGGTAGGCGGTGCACTCCGGTGCCGGCGTGCCCCGCCCGTCACAGTCCGGCCCTGAACCCGTGTTGGCCGAACACGGTCAGGCCAATATGGGATCAGGTTTGTTAGAACCCCCCAACTCGTCGCATGACTGGCAACGCTGCCGCGTTTCCAGTCAGGGCGATATTGGTCCAAGCCGTGGTGGGTGAAGCCCTGCCGCTCCACCGGGCACGATCCTCAGCCTTGCCAACGGAGACCGTCCCGCCCATGTCGCGGCCATGAGCATAACCGAAACAGACCGCACCTTGATCGCTGCCGTGTTCGCCCAGGCGGCGCTGCGCGGCTGGCCTGATGTCAGCATCGCCGATGCGGCGCGGGAGGCGGGGGTGCCGTTGGGCGAGGCGCGGGCGCGGATGCCGGGCCGCGGGGCCGTGTTGCTGCGCTTCGGGGTGATGGCGGACCAGGCGGCGCTGGCCAACGTCAGCATGGGGGAGCCGCCGCGGGAGCGGCTGTTCGACATCCTGATGGCGCGGTTCGACGCGTTGCAGCAGCACCGGGCCGGGGTGCTGGCGCTGATGGCGGCGCTGCGGCTGGACCCGGGCACGTCCTTGCTGTTGTACAGCACGACGCTTCGGAGCATGAAGTGGCTGCTGGACGGCGCGGGCATCCCTAGCACCGGCGTGGTGGGTGGGCTGCGCGTGCATGGGCTGCTGGCGCTGTGGCTGTATGCGCTGCGCGCTTGGGAGGCGGATGAAAGCCCGGACCTGTCCGCTACTATGGCTGCGGTGGACCGTGGGTTGGACCGGGCGATCCAGGCGGAGAACCTGCTGCCGGGCCAGCAGGTCGGCAGCACGGGGGTGCCGATGTCTCCGGCGGAGGAGGCGGCGGCAGTGTTCGAGGCTGCTGGGATGACAGGGGACGATGCGCCTGTTGCGGGTGCGCCGATGTCTCCGGCGGAGGAGGCGGCGGTGTTCGAGGCTGCCGGCCTGACAGGGGCCGATGCGCCTGTTGCGGGTGCGCCGGGCTTGGGGGCGGACGGGACGGACCTGCCGCCTGGGCCGCCGCGGGACAGCCCGGAATCGCCGATCACTTAATCGGCACCTGATTGAGGCGCCGCGGCCTGGGCCATCCGCTGGCGCGTGTCCGGCAGAGGGTTTCGCGATGAGTCGAGGTTGTGTGGGCTGCGCCGTTTGGCGGCGTGTTTCCGGCAGGCTTGCTTCGCAGCCAGACTTCCGCCTGTTTCCGGCTGCGGTATGGCGTGTTAAGTGCGGGGCAGAAGAAACATAAGGAGCGATGCCGATGTCTGACGACCAGGCCAACCGCATGGCCAACACCATGACCGACGCCGCCAGCGGTGCCGCCCAGATGGGCAAGGGCGCGATGGACGCCGGCATGGCGAAGATGGCCGAGTTCAGCAAGATGTTCACCGACATGAAGGTGCCGGGCATGGCCGGGATGCCGGACATGGAGGCCTTCCTGTCTGCGCACCGCCGCAACATGGAGGTGCTGACCGCCGCCAACCGCGTGGCGCTGGAGGGCGCGCAGGCCGTTGCCCGCCGCCACATGGAGATCATGCAGCAGACGATGAGCGAGATGACCGACACCATGCGCGACCTGTCCAGCCCGGACAGCCCGCAGGCGAAGGCGGCCAAGCAGACCGAGGTGATGAAGGCGAGCTACGAGCGCGCCGTCGCGCACATGAAGGAGCTGGCCGACCTGATCCAGCGCGCCAACGGCGAGGCGCTTGGGATGCTGAACCACCGCTTTGCGGAGGCGATGGAGGAAGTGAAGGCGCTGACCGCCAAGACCGGCAGCACCGCCCACACCTGACGCCTGACGCGCACCTGGCTGACGCCTCCTAGGTGGGGCAATGAGCGTGGCCGGTCGCCCCGATGCCGTCGTGATCGGCGGCGGGGTGATCGGCAGTGCGGTTGCGATGCACTTGGCGCTGGGCGGGGCCTCGGTGTTGGTGGTGGAGCGTGATCCGAGCTATGCCGCCGCGTCCAGCTCGTTGTCGGCGAGCAGCATACGGCAGCAGTTCTCGCAGCCGGTGAACATTGCGTTGTCGCAGTATGGCATCGGCTTCCTGCGGGACGCCTCCGCGCATTTGTCCGTGGACGGGGATGGCCCGGCGCTGTCGCTGCGGGAGCCGGGGTATCTCTATTTAGCAAGCCTTTCAGGCGTGGACGTGCTGCGGGAGAACCACGGCGTGCAGCGGGCGGCTGGGGTGCAGGTGGCGCTGCTGGGTCCGGATGCGTTGCGGGCGCGCTTTCCTTGGCTGAGCACGGACGGCGTTGCGTTGGGGTCGTTGGGCCTGGACGGGGAGGGGTGGTTCGATGGGCCGGCCCTGGCGGCGGCGTTCCGGCGCAAGGCGCGGTCGCTGGGTGCCGTCTGGGTGCATGGGGAGGTTGTTGGGCTGGAGCGCGATGGGGCGCGCGTGTCCGCGGTGCGGCTGCGGGACGGTGCGCGGGTGGCGTGCGGTGCGGTGGTGAACGCGGCCGGGCCGCACGCGCGGGCGGTGGGGGCGATGGCGGGCGTTGCGCTGCCGGTGGAGGCGCGGCGGCGCTGCGTGTTCGTGTTCACGTGCCCGGATGTGCTGCCGGGGTGTCCGCTGGTGATTGATACGTCCGGGGTTTGGTGGCGGCCGGAGGGGGACCGTTTTCTGGCCGGGTGGTCTCCGCCGGGGGATGCCGAGGAGTTCGGGCTGGAGGTGGACCATGCGCTGTTCGGCGAGGTGATCTGGCCGGCGCTGGCGCGGCGGGTGCCGGCGTTCGAGCGGGTGCGCGGGGCGGGGGCTTGGGCCGGGCACTACGAGTTCAACACGTTCGACCAGAACGCGTTGCTTGGCGTGCATCCGGGCGTGCCGAACCTGTATTTTGCCAACGGGTTCAGCGGGCATGGGATGCAGCAGGCGCCGGGGGTGGGGCGGGGGATCGCGGAGCTGGTGCTGCATGGGGCGTACCGGACGCTGGACCTGTCGCCGCTGTCGGTGGCGCGGGTGGCGGCAGGGCGGCCGTTGCTGGAGCGGAACGTGATCTGACGGCGCCTGGCTGCCAAGCCCGGACTTGCCTTGATGCGGGAAGCGGCACAGGATTGCAGCCCGGAAAGGAAGGGTGTCGCAATGGTTTCCCAAGGCCCGGATATGTTCGGCAGCTTCGGCCTGCTTGCAGCCGCCGTCCTTGTTGCAGCGGCGTTGGCAGGCCTCACCTCGCGGTATGGCTGGCGGTTCCTGCTCGCCATGGCCGCTGCCGCGGTGGCCGGTGGCCTGGCGCTCGCGCTTGGCCTGCCGGTTCCGGAGGCGCTTGCTGCGGCCGTGGCTGTGGCTGTGCTGCCGACGGCCCTGCTGATCCGCGCCGCCCGGACCCGCCGCGCCGTTGTTGCGCGGCAACCAACCGCCCTGGCGCCTGTGACTGCCGCAGCCCCAGCCGCCTTCCAGTCGCACGTGCCGACGGCGGCGGCATCACTGACCGTGCCCACTCTGGCTGTGCCCGTCACCGCCCCGGCCGCCGTGAGGACGCAGGCGCTGCCCGCCAGCGCGGCAGGCGCGGCCGTCGTGCGCGCCCGCACTGGGAAGGGCTGGGTCCGCGCGGCAGGGTTCGGGCTGTTCGGCGTGGTGCTCGCGGCGATGATTGCGGGCGCGATCCTGTCCAACCCTTCGGCGGATGCCGAGGGGACGCGGCTCGTGCTTGGCGTGGCCGCCGCGATCCTGGTGCTGTTCGGGGGCATTGCGCTGGTGTTCGTGCAGCATGCCCGCTCCGGTGTGATCGTGGACCGGGCGGCCGGCACGGTGACCGTGCGCTGGGGCCGCGGACTGGGCATGAAGCGGACGGTGCTGCCGGTGTCCGGCGTGGCCGCCGTGGAGGTCGCCGACCACGAGCGGCGCGTCATCACGCCGAAGCACGGGTTGGGTGCAGTTATCGAACTGGTGCGGTATGTCGCCGCCCCGCGGCGGGAAACCGTGTACGAGGTGTTCCTGGCACCGTCTGCGGGTGGGCAGCGCGTGCTTGTGTCGCCGTTTGCCGAGAAGGACGTCTTCACCGTCCTGCCGCTGGCCGAGCGGCTGGCGGTGGCCATCGGCTGCCCGTTGCAGGTCCCGTTCAATCCAAGCCTCGTTCCGTCCGGCCTTGCCGCGGCCAGCCTTGCCGCCACCGGCGTGGCTGCGCCGGTGGCGGCCTGACGCGGTCCGCCGCAGGGCCTGCGCCTCCCGGTAGGGGCTGGGCGGGGGCCGCGCGGCTCCCTGCCCGCTGCGCTGTCCCGGCGGACCTCGAGCGTGCCTGGTCTCGTCAGATGAACCGTTCACGCCCTGGTGCCATGACGCTGAAGTTTGCCGGAGTGGCGAACCCTTGGTTCAGGATGCTGTTTCGCCTGTGTTCAGCGTGCAGACAGATGAAGCGCCCGGCGGCAAGGGCCGAAGAGCTTCTGATTTGGCACGCCCGCTATCTGTCTCCGCAAGCATGTCATCGCACAGGTCAGGCGCCCTGATGCGATCATGCGCTCGCACGCCGCGGGCCGGCCGCGGCTGATGCAGTCCCTCGATGCTGCCGCGACTGCCGCCGCACTGCCGTTCGGGCGGTTGATCCCGGCGCTGCGCCGGGCCTTCGCGGCGGGTGCGGAGGTTCCGCCGCGGCACCACCACGCGCTGCCCGGCGGCGCCACGCTGCTCCTGATGCCGGCGTGGGACGCGCAGTGGCTGGGGACCAAGATCGTCACCGTCCATCCGGGCAACCCTGGGCGCGGGATGCAGGCGGTCCACTCCACCTACCTGCTGAGCCATGCCGATACTGGGCAGCCGGCGATGCTGGTGGATTGGGACACGTTGACGGCGCGGCGCACGGCGGCGGCGTCTGCGCTGGCGGCGTCGTTCCTGGCCCGGGCGGATGCGGGGCGGTTGTTGCTGGTGGGGGCGGGCCGGGTTGCGAGCTTGCTGCCTGCGGCGCACCGGGCGGTGCGGCCGATTGGGCGGGTCGAGGTCTGGAATCCCACGGCGGCGCGGGCGGATGCCTTGGTGGCGGTGCTGCGGGCGGACGGCTTCGATGCGGGCCGGGTTGAAGACTTGGAAGGTGCGGCGGGGTGGGCCGACGTTATCAGTTGCGCCACGTTGAGCACGGCACCCTTGATCCGGGGCGCCTGGTTGCGGCCCGGCACGCATTTGGACCTTGTGGGTGCGTTCACGCCGGCGATGCGGGAGGCGGATGAGGCGGCGATGCGTGGCACGCGCGTGTTCGTGGATACGCTGGCGGCGCTGCATGAGGCCGGGGACTTGGCGGGGCTGGTGGCGGGGGATGTGTGCGGCACGTTGGAGACGTTGTGCCGGGGCGGGGCGGGGCGGCTGGGGGACGAGGTGACCGTGTTCAAGTCGGTCGGGACGGCGCTGGAGGACCTTGCGGCGGCGGTGCTGGCGGTGGAGAAGCAGGGGTGAGCGGGGGCGGGACGTGGCGCTGAAGACCTGGCTTGGGACCTATGGCGGCTTGTGGGGGCAGGGTGCGCAGTGGTCGCCCAACGGCTCGCCTACGGCGGCGGACGATGCCGCGGTGACGGGGGTGGATCCTGTTGCGAATACGACGGTGTTCTTCCGGGCGCAGCCGTTCCAGACCATCACGGGGCCGGGCAGCGCCGCCACCCTGATGTTGCAGGGCAATACTGCGCTGGCTGGCGCCTTTTCGGTCGGCAGCTTGCGGGTTGGGACGGCAACCCCGGGTTCGGGCGGCAGGGTGCCGGGTATCGAGGGTGGGTTGGTGATCGGGGCGGGCAGCAGCGTCGGCGCCGGGTCGGTGGATGTGGGATTTGGGTTTATTCAGGTTGCGGGAGCCGGGGCGTCGCTGTCGGTGGCGGGCGGGTTCGGGTTGGGGGGCGGCTATCCCTACGTGGCGACCTCGCTGGAGATCAGCGGCGGCGGGTCGGTGCAGGCTGGCAGCATGGATTTGTTTGCCTACCGCACCGGCTTCGGCTTCCGCGACACTCAGGGCACGATCCGGATAGATGCGGCGTCGCGCATGGACCTGGGCACGTCGGGGGCTGCGGCGGCGGGGACGCTGCTGGTGGAGGCTGGGCGGCGGTTGGGTGGTGCCGGCTCGGTCACGGCGGCCAACGGCATCGTCAATGACGGTGTCATCGTGGCGACCGGCGGCACGCTTTTCTTGGCCAGCCCGGTCTCGGGCGCGGGGGAGCTGGACGTGGGCGTGGGCGCCACCCTTGCGCCGCACGGTACGACGGAGGCCGTGCGCTTCCTTGGTGCGACTGGCACGCTCATGCTGTACTTGGTGAGCAACGGGGGCGTTCCGGCGTTTTCGGATGGCGTCGGCGTGATCAACGGCTTCGGTTCGGGGAACCGGGTCGTGTTCGACTCCTTGGTTTATGGATCGGGGGTTTATGGATCGGGGATTTCGGCGTCGCTGACCAGCGTACGCTACCAGGAGATTGGCAACGGGCTTGGCACCTTGACGCTCAGCTCCGGTCCCAATGTGGCGGGCACGCTGATGGTGACGGGGGACTATAACGGCAAGGCGTTCCAGATTGCGCCGGAGTTTCCCGGTGGGGCCAGCATCCTGACCGTTGCGCCATCCGGGCCGCCGCGGGGGGACGCCTTCCTGTTCACGGATGCGGCGGGGGTGTCCGGCGCGGTGGCGGGGGAGGCGTATGCCGGGCCGGTGGCCGGGTTGGACCGGCAGTATATCTGGCCGGGCACGGGCGGGGTGGCGCTGGCGGCGACGGTGGGCAACGTGTTCCTGCATGGGGG
>Ga0123336_10003792_pt1 | contig 12480 bp, 9 predicted proteins | sample SSSSmetaG_FD_96466 | JGI IMG/M metagenome (GOLD analysis project Ga0123336, IMG submission 96466) | Glacier valley bacterial and archeal communities from Borup Fiord, Nunavut, Canada, to study Microbial Dark Matter (Phase II) - ​SSSS metaG | ecosystem: Environmental > Aquatic > Freshwater > Ice... | reverse complement strand
GGTTGCTTTGTATCTTATTTTATACTGAAAAATAGTCTTAAAATCAGTTTACCGAATATTATTAGCTACGCATTAGCTACTTACGGGCAACTCTTTAATTTAATAAAACACTACACTGTTAAAACACATGAATCTTCCTAATAATCTTTTACGGTTTTATTATGAGATCTTCCCCGAAATAAAATCAGTAGTTGAAGCAAGATGTTGTCATGAGTCAGTCACTTTAAAAGCAGCGCAAATCTTAAAGTATAAAAATTTACTACATGGCTTTAGCCTTCTCTATTTCAGGTATCTTTTTAGGGCGGAAAAAATCTTTAAAGATCAGGCGAAGCGATTGATCGTGTGTAAAGTAATTGTACACCCAGTTAGTAAAAACAAACAGCCTGTTTTTTACACCGAGGATAAGCATGAGGTGAAGAAACATCCATATTAACCAGGCAAAGAAACCGGCAAAATGCAATTTTGGATGGGGAAGATCCACCACCGCCAGGTTACGGCCTACGGTAGCCATAGAGCCTTTATCATAGTATTCAAATTCTTCAACCTCATGGGCGGATCTTCTTTCTATCTTTATTAAATTGTCCGCTAACAGTTTTGCCTGTTGAATAGCTACCGAAGCAACCTGGGGATGACCGTGAGGATAAAGCGGTGTTTCCATCGAAGCAATGTCTCCTACAGCATAGATGTTTTCAAAGCCCTGCACTCTGTTATGGCGATCAACCTTTAAACGGTTACCCCTGACCACCAGGTCAGGATTAAAACCTCCAGGCAGATTGCCCATAATACCGGCTGCCCATATTACAGTAGAAGCCTCTATTTGCTGACCGGTGTTAAGTACAACAGTTTGCCCGTCGTAATCTGTCAGGCGGGTTTTAAGGAGAACGGTAACACCCAGGTCCACGAGGTATTTTAACGATTTAGTAGAAGCTATGTCGCTCATATTTTCCAGCACTTCACTGCCGCCTTCGAGTAAATATATTTTCATAAGACTGAAATCCAATTCAGGATAATCTTTGGGTAGCACGTATTTTTTCATCTCCGCGATGGCGCCTGAAAGTTCCACTCCCGTTGGACCTCCCCCTACGATTACAATCGTCATCAGCTTTACCTGTTCTTCCTTGGTAGGAGCAATCAATGCTTCCTCAAAATTCTGTAACATCCGATGGCGGATCTCGAGCGCCTCGGTGGTAGACTTCATCGGGAAAGCGTTTGAAGCAATTCTTTCATTACCAAAAAAATTAGTTGTAGCCCCTGTTGCCAATACAAGTATGTCATAATCTATATTCGCTGAATCGGTAATCACCTTGTTTTCCGCCGGTACAATTTCAAGGACTTTTGCCATCCTGATGTGCATATTATTGCTGTGCTGAAAAACTTTACGAAGCGGGAAAGAAATATTGCTCGCATCAAGGCCAGCGGTAGCAACCTGGTAAAAGAGTGGTTGAAACTGATGATAGTTAAATTTGTCAACCAAAGTAATTTCAAAACCGGCGCGGTCTTTTAATTTTCTCGCCAGTTGCAATCCACCAAAGCCACCGCCAATTATAACCAGTTTCATGTTGAATATTTTGATTTTAGGAAAATTCGTATATAGGAATCATTTTAAAATGCTACCTACCGTATTAATTTCCTGACAAGCTATTTAACAGTATTAAATTTAATAAGTTTAAATGCCTTTGGTCGCAGGAATTTATTTATTGTATTTCTTAGTGACTAGTAACTGGTGACTCCTGGTTTCTGTCACCGCTGCACCGAGACACCACAATAAATTAATGTTGCCATCTTAAAGTGTTTCAAAATATTGCCGGACTGGCAGTATACTTCAAACCGTTCAAATTATAAAAAGTTATTGCATACTACACGTAATCATTCACCTTAAGATTGAAAATAAATGACTTATCTATTTAAACTTTTATTAATTGTGATATCAATAATTAATAAAGCAAACGAACTTTAATAGTATCCTTCACCAGTTTAAGCAATTCAAAAGCAGTGGAAGAAAGCTTCTTGTCGACGTCCAGCACAACATACCCTATGTCTTCATTGGTCTTTAAATACTGCGCCAGTATGTTGATGTGATGTTTGGAAAGCTCTGTATTAATGGCGGACAATACCCCCGGAACGTTGTTATGAATGTGTAGAATTCTGTGAGTGCCTTCCTGCGGAGGCATACTGATAGCAGGAATGGTATGGGAACCAATGGTCATGCCCATCTCAAGAAATTGGTAAAGTTTGTTACTGACATCCTCCCCGATATTTTGTTGAGCCTCTTCAGTGGAGCCGCCAATATGTGGCGTTAAAATTACATTCGGCAAATGCTGAAGCGGGCTTTTAAAACTTGCACCATTTTTTTCAGGCTCAATGGGGAAGACATCGATTGCCGCTCCTGACAACGATCCTTCAGTAATGCTTCTACTTAATGCCTCCAGGTCAACAACCTCTCCCCTTGCGTAATTAATAAGTATAGCACCTTTTTTAAAAGTTTTCAACACCGCTTTATTGATAAGATTTTTTGTCTGGTTTGTTTCAGGCACATGAAGGGTGATAATGTCTGCCTGTGCCACCACTTCTTTAAGTGATTTTTTGGCGATGGCATTTCCCAGCGGCAGTTTGGTGATTACGTCGTAGAAGATAATCTTCATTCCAAGCGCCTCCGCTAAAACGCTTACCTGTGTGCCGATGTTACCATAACCGATGATACCCAATGTTTTGCCGCGCAGTTCGTAACTTCCTTTAGCTTCTTTCATCCAGGTACCTTCGTGTGCCGCTTTATTTTTATCAGGTATCCTTCGGATCAGCATGATTGATAAGCCGATAACCAGTTCCGCCACAGACCGCGTGTTGGAATAAGGCGCATTGAATACCACTACCCCATGCTGCCGGGCGCTTTTAAGATTTACCTGGTTTACGCCTATACAAAAACAACCTATCGCCTGAAGTTTCCTTGCAGCATCTAATACCGCAGGAGTAATTTGAGTTTTAGACCTGATTCCAAGCAGGTGTACATCTTTAATTTCATGGATCAGCTCATCTTCGCTCAATGCAGTACTGATTCTTTTTACCGAGGCATAACCTCCATCTTTAAAGTGAGTCGCGGCGGCTTCGCTGATATTCTCTAATAGTAAAATGTTGACTTTCTCTTTGGGATAACTTGTTCGCTGATTTTCCATTATAACAAATACACTTTCTGAAGATTTGTTCCAGTTGTGCAAATATGAAATTTAAATTTCAAACAATAAAAACAAAAGAAATACCACCAATGTGCGTTGGAATCATTTCAGGGTCTTATTTTTGCGACCTTGTTAATTAAATCTACCCTGGTGATAAATGTTTTCAGACTGTTCATTACTTTAACATGCTTCATTTCGTGCAGTGGTTCCGGAAATAAAAATAACGCGGCAAAGGCTCCAATAGATACTACCGTCAGGCAGGTAGTGGATACTGTTGGCAGCCTTACTGAAGCGGAGTTTTTACACTACCATAATTCATGCAGAGATTTCTTTGGTAAGATATTACCTCCGGGCGTTTTTAATGGAAGCATCCTTGTGGCAAAAAAAGGCACTATTGTTTTTGAGGAAAATACCGGATTCACTGATCCGAAATTAAAACAGGATACTTTAACATCCCATACAGCTTTTCACCTCGCGTCCGTCTCAAAAACATTTACTGCGATGGCGATACTTAAGTTACAACAAGAAGGCAAGCTAGGTTTGCAGGATACGCTCTCTAAATATTTTAATGGGTTTCCCTATCAGGGCATTACTATAAAAATGTTGCTTAGTCACCGCAGCGGCTTGCCTAATTACCTGCATTACCTGGAAAAATATAAATGGGATACAAAAAAAATGGTGACCAATGCCGACGTTTTAAGTTCGCTGTATACTTATCATCCCCCATTGGATTTTCCCTCCGGAAAACATTTCGCTTATTGCAATACAAATTTCGTTTTACTGGCACTGATAATTGAAATTGTCAGTGGTGAGCCCTATAAAAATTATATGGAGAATAATATTTTTCGTCCGTTACAGATGAATGATACTTATGTATTCTCTCCTGCAGATATGAGTCGTGCCCTGCCTTCTTTTGAATGGAACAACCGGAAGTATCCTATGGAATTTCTGGATGTTGTTTATGGGGATAAGAATATTTACAGCACCGCTGAAAACATGCTAAGGTGGGACCAGGCATTATATCCTGGCAGGATGTTCACCAAACAAACATTAGACAGCGCCTTCTCCGGCTACAGCTTTGAAAAGCAGGGTAACCGTAATTATGGACTGGGCTGGAGAATGACCTTCCTTCCAAACGGCAAAAAACTGCTGTACCACAATGGCTGGTGGCATGGCAGCAATACTGTTTTTATAAGGTTGATAGATGAAGATGCGGTCATTATTGTACTAAGCAATAAATTTAATCGTCGGATATATACTACGAAAAATATTTGTAATCTTTTCGGTGATTACATGCAGGCGGGAGATTTTGAAGAATAACTGTCAGCAAAGATTTGATACTCTATTTATCGTTACAACCATACAACATATGCAGCTGCTAACCTCTGAACAAATACATAGCTGGGACACTTACACCATCAATCAGGAAAAAATTACTTCGCTTGACTTAATGGAAAGAGCGGCATCCGGATGTATAACCTGGCTTGAACATCACTACATCAACAGGCATTTCATTATATATTGCGGTAAGGGAAATAATGGTGGTGATGGGTTAGCCCTCGCCAGGCTTTTATTATTGAAACATTTTACAGCGGAAGTATTTATTATAGAGTCGCACCATAAAGGAACGGAAGATTTTCAGGCTAACCTTGCAAGACTTGAACAAACAGGTATTCCCGTAACATTTCTACGATCAGAAGATCAGTTTAATCTTGTTCCTCCTGGCGCTGTTTTGATTGATGCAATATTTGGATCCGGATTGAACAGGCCTGCCGATGGTATAATTTCAAATTTGATTAATCACATCAACGACAGCGGTAATGATATAATAGCCATAGATATCCCGAGTGGTATGTTTGCAGATAAAACTTCAAAAGGGAACTCAATAATAAATGCTCATCATACGCTCACCTTTCAAACATATAAGCTGGCATTGCTGCTTCCGGAAAATGAAGAACATTTTGGTGAGGTACATGTTTTAGCTATCGGGCTCTCCCCTGTTTTTCTTAGTGGTTTAAAAACAATGTTTGAAATACTGGATAAACCTTTGATCAGATCAATTTACAAGCCGAGAAAATCCTTTGCTCATAAAGGATCCTTTGGTCATGCACTGATGCTTACCGGTAGTTATGGTAAGATGGGTGCGGCGGTGTTATCTTCCAGAGCCTGTCTTAGATCTGGTGCAGGTTTGGTGAGCGTGTGTATACCTTCCTGTGGTTATGATATTTTGCAGACCTCTGTCCCGGAAGCGATGGCTATTCCCGATACGGAAAAAAATTATCTTACTAAAAATAGTACCGACGCTGATTTGTCAATATTTAATGCAATTGGGATCGGTCCGGGTATAGGGACGCAGGATGCTACCGCAGAGGCGGTTGACTATTTATTCTCGCGTTATACATTGCCTGTTGTTATAGATGCAGATTGTCTGAATATACTTGCTAAGCATACTGAGTTATTTAAAAAGCTGGCGCCGTTGTCAATCCTTACTCCGCATCCCAAAGAGTTTGAAAGATTGTTTGGTAAAACTGAAAATGATTTCGAGCGGATAATACTCGCAAAAAGCAAAGCAAAAGAACTGCAGGTGATCATTATCCTCAAAGGACATAAAACATTGGTAGTTATGCCAGATGGAAAAGCTTATTTTAATAATACCGGTAATGCAGGAATGGCTACGGGTGGTAGTGGTGATGTACTAACGGGCATCCTTACGGGCTTGCTAGCACAAAAATACAAGCCTGAATCTGCAGCGCTGCTGGGTGTTTACATCCATGGTATGGCCGGAGACTACGCAGCTGAAAAGAAAACGCAGGAATCGATGATCGCTTCGGATATAACAGACAGTCTGGGTGATGGGTTCAGAGAACTCTCAACGTAAATCATTGCATTTTAGTTCAACCTGAGATTTTAGAATTGTAATATAAAAGCCGTCCCTTCTCCTTCATTTGATTGCACTTGTATTGTTCCTTTGTGCAGCATCATAATTTGTTTACAGAGACTTAATCCGATTCCGCTTCCATTTTTTTTTGTGGTGAAGAAGGGAATAAAAATTTTATCCATTACTTCGTCATTCATCCCGATTCCATTGTCAGCAACCTTTATCACTGTTTTACGACTGGAAGCCAGGAAGGCTGATAATATTACTTTGGCGTTTGTTTTTTCCTTCACTGCTTCAATTCCATTTACAAGTAAATTTATCAGCACCTGTTCAATAAGACTTGCATCAATGTATAACACCAGCTCGGTATCCATAAGAATGATTTCTATATCTATCTTCTTCTGGTCGAGCGTCGGCTGCATCAGCTGTTGGAGATTTTCGAAGATATCCCTTACAAATACTTTTTTAAGATTAGGCGTTGTTATCTTATTTAAGTTGCGGTATGTTTCGGCAAATTTCAATAAGCCTTCACTTCTTCTTTTGATCGTGTCTATGCCAAGCTCAAGGTCATCCAGACTGCCGCCTTCGTTCTTTGAACTTTTCATAGATTCATGCAACCTGCTTTTTAAAGTCTCGGCAAGCGAAGATATTGGAGCAATTGAATTCATGATTTCGTGCGTCATGACACTCAGCAGCTTTTGCCAGGCTTTAGATTCTGTTTCATCCAACGCTTCATTTACATTTTGAAATGCTATCAGTTTATATTTTATACCATCTGTTTGAAACGCGGTGGCTGACAGCAATATTTTAAATGCATTCTTCTCCTGGTGCGCTGTGGCTATCCTATTTTCGCCCGGCTTTAAGGTCATAATCTGCTCATACAATCCCTCGTCGCGCCGGCTTAATGAATGAATGGTTTTCAGATAAGGTAGCTGCAGCATTTTTTTCAGCGATTCATTCATCCATACAATTGAACCATCATCCTGTTGGTAAGATAATATGCCCGTGTCTACCAGTTCCAATATTTTTTGCAGGTACTGGTATTGCGTTTCCTTTTCTTTACTCATCACTTTAAAAGTGGAGTTGATTTCGTTGAAGCCCTTACGCATAGGCTGCAACTCAGGCGGGGCATGCTTCACATCAAAATGTCTTGAAAAATCACGGTAATGGACAGACTCTACAAACTGATCAAGTTCCACGTGAACCTTTCTTTGAAAGCGGTAAAATTCAATTACCTGGTAGCATACTACAGGCATGGTAAAAGCCATGTAAAGAAATAGCCCGGTTACTAACAGGTATGCAGCACCGCTCAGCACAACAAATAGCAGCAAAACCCGAATCATTATGCTCCACTCAACTTTTTTAAATATCATATTTACTTAGTCTTCTGTATAACGCGGTACGTGTTAGTCCCAGTTCTTTAGCGGCCTTTGTAATATTGCCGTTGTATTTTTCTATCACACGCAGGATGGTATTTTTTTCGATAGCGCTCAATTTCGATTCCTCTTTGTCACCGGTTGTTACCAGGGGTGATTCCAGCGGTGAGAAGATAAGGTCTTTTGCCTGCAGTATATCTCCGTCTGCCATGATAACGGCGCGTTCTATTGTATATTGTAACTCCCGAACGTTGCCGGGAAAGGAATAATTCAGCAAAGCATCCAGTGCCTTTTCATCGAACTGCAAACCAGGTTTGAAATATTTGTCACTGTATATTTTGCTGAAGTGTTTTGCAAGTACTACTATATCAGAGGCTCTTTTTCTAAGCGGCGGCACGTTGATCTCAACGGTGTTGATGCGGTAGATAAGATCTTTGCGGAAACGATTTTCATTAGCTAGCTCCTGCAATGGCAGGTTGGTAGCGCATATTAGTCTTATATCGATGGCAATAGGTTGATTGGTACCAAGTCGTGTCACCTGCCTGTTCTGTAGCACGCTTAACAATTTCGCCTGCTGATGCAGCGAGATATTTCCTATCTCATCTAAAAACAAAGTACCATCTTCTGCAGCTTCGAACCTTCCTACCCTGTCCTCACGGGCATCTGTAAATGCTCCTTTCTTATGCCCAAACAATTCACTTTCAAAAAGTGATTCTGTAAGCGCCCCTACGTCCACTTTAACATAGGCTTTCTCCGACCGCAACGATTGCTGATGAATGGCTTTTGCAATAAGGTCTTTACCCGTTCCGTTTTCACCGAGTATCAATATGTTAGCATCTGTCGGAGCGATTTTTTCCAGCTTATAAAACATTTCCTGCATAGGTTCCGACTCTCCTAACAATTCCTTTCCTGTTACAGAACCGGAATTTTTTTCTGATGTCGATGTTGATTTAGAGAAGCTCTTTCCTGAAAGCGCATCTTTGATAGTAAGAATTAATTTTTTATTATGCCAGGGTTTCACTACGAAATCGGCAGCGCCTTCTTTGAGAGACCTGACTGCCAGGTCGATGTCGCCATAAGCCGTAATCATAATTACTGCCGCGTCGGATTTAAATTCCCTGATCTTTTTTAGCCAGAACAAACCTTCGTTGCCGGTATTGATAGAGCTGTTAAAATTCATGTCAAGCAGTATCACGTCAAAAGACTGCTTTGATAACAGCCATCGTAAATTTTCGGGATTTTTTTCAGTGATCACTTCTTTCACTTCTGTTTTCAGCAGCAATCTAACCGCAGTCAGCACATCGGTATCATCGTCGATTACAAGGATGGAGGTGTTTTTTAAAGTCATAGTGAAAGGCAGGTTTGAGGTATGAGGTGAGAGGTATGACACTGAATAATAAAGCACAATATAATTATCTATTGTCAATTTCATTTTTACTTGTCACCGTTATTGCTATCGTGATTAACATTGCCTGCCTTAACACCAATAATCTACCTTCACTCCTGTATCATAATCGTACACCATTTGTAATAATAGCGACCACCTTAAAGGGTCAATATTATATAATCGTTTGAAAATTAGTGTTGTTACAATCTGGCATATTGTTGACATGCAATGTTATGTTAACCTGAGTAATGCGTTTTTGCTATCAGCAGTCAACTCTCAGCTATCAGGAGAAAAGTCTTTAGCACATTTAGTTTCTGACAACTCATAGCGGGGGCTGATAGCAATTTTTTTGAAGGCATTTAATGATTGACATAACAATAATAATGGGTTTTGAAATTAATATATAAAGGTGTACCAGCAGCCAAGTTGGTTTTTTTAAAACTTAATTAAATTATTAAAGAGTGGACAGGGCTATTGTAAAAAAGAGATGGAGCACGAAACGGATAGTAACTATTGCAGGCATAGTAGCTGTTGCCGGATTGATATTCAGTAGTTATTATTTTACTTCCGGAAAAAGTAGCCTGAGGGTTGAAACAGAACGCCTTACTATGAGCGAAATAAAAAAAGGCCCGTTTAAAGAAACGACTCCTGTGAATGGAGTTGTTATGCCTGTAACTACTATTTATCTTGATGCATTGGAAGGTGGCCGCGTAGAAGAGATTTATGTGGAAGATGGCGCTACGATGAAGAAAGACCAGCCAATAATGAAACTGTCGAATACTGACCTGGAGCTAAGCTTGTCAAACCAGGAGACCTCTGTGTTCAATGTGCTGACACAGATGCAGATCTCGAAAAACAATGCCCAGCAAAATACGATCGGCAAATTGAACCAGCAGGCTGATGTAGATAATGCATTAAAAGAAGCTGAAAGACTATATGTGCTGAATAAACATCTTTACGAGCAAAAAGTAATCGGGTCGCAGGAATATAAATCCTCGGAGAACTTGTATAATTACCAGGCGCTTCGGAAAAAACTTACCATGCAGGTGCTGAACCAGGATTCCTCTTCTAACAAATTGCAACTGGATCAGATGAAACAATCTTACGACAGGATGAAGAATGCCCTTGCGCTTATGCAACGCAAAGTGGGTGATCTCATTGTGAGGGCGCCTGTCGACGGTCAGCTTACATCGCTTGAAGCGCAGATAGGCCAGTCAAAAAATAAGGGAGAACGATTAGGTCAGCTTGATGTGCTTAGTGGTTTTAAAGTAAGGGCGGAAATCGATGAACATTATATTTCAAGGATATATACCGGTCTTATTGGTGAGTTTCCTTTCAACAATAAAACATACCAGTTGAAAATTAAGAAAGTTTTTTCACAGGTAACCAATTCCCGGTTCCAGGTTGATATGGAATTTGCAGGTGAAATCCCACAGGGGTTACGACGGGGTCAGACCTTACAGATATTGCTTGGCTTAAGTGATGAAACCCAGGCTATACTATTGCCAAGAGGTGGTTTTTATCAGCAAACCGGTGGCAACTGGATATTTAAAGTAGCGGAAAACGGCAAAACAGCTTACAAAGTCGACATTCAACTTGGCCGTCAGAGCACCGATTTTTATGAAGTGCTACAAGGTCTTCAACCAGGTGAAAAAGTGATAACATCCAGCTATGAAAATTATGGCGCCAAGCAGGAGTTGATTTTGAACAGGAAGTAGTTGGGTGTGAGGTGTGAAGTTGAAAGCTATCAGGTGTGAGGTTATGAGGTATGAGATAAGAAGCTGCTTTGTGGCGAGAGGTATGGTTATAAAGGAAGCTTTTTTGATAAAGGTGGATATCATTTTTCTAATCACAACTACATTTTCAGATAGCAATGTGAAGTTTTTTTGATCAATGTAATTGAGATCTTTGCATAACAACAACTGATATTCAAATTCGGAACATGAACCGGTTGCAACAGAAAAAAAATACTTTAACTGAGCATTGGTGCTCCGGCCACAACCTTCAGCGATATTAGCTGGGATTGATGAACTGGATCGCCTCATCTGACTTATAAGGCCAAACTGTTCATCTTTTGGAAAGTATCGGGTAGCGAAGTAAATGCTCAATGTTAGCTGGTGACTTTTTTGCCAGATAATAAGGTCGTAAAAATCTCTCATCTGATTTTTACATAAAGTAGTAAAAGTTGAGAAGTATAAAACCGCATAAAAACTTTTTTAAATTAAAATTAATTGTATATGGATTGAGGGATTCCCTCACACCCCATACCTCACATCTTATACCTAAAAGCAATGATTAAAATTTCCGCTCTCGAAAAAATCTATCGCACCGAAGATGTAGAAACGATAGCCCTTAATAAACTTTCTTTTGATGTTGCAGAAGGTGAGTTTGTTGCAGTGATGGGACCATCGGGTTGCGGCAAATCAACCCTGTTAAATATAGTAGGCTTACTGGATGATCCGGATAGCGGCAGCTTTGTTTTCAATGGTATCGAAGTGGCGAAATTCAATGAACGCAAAAGGGCGGAACTGCGTAAACGTAATATTGGTTTTGTATTCCAGAGCTTTAACCTGATTGATGAACTGACCGTTTTTGAAAATGTTGAACTGCCTCTTATCTATCTTGGTATCAAGTCTCCGGAAAGAAAAAAACGGGTAGAAGAAGTACTGGACAAAATGCAGATCATGCATCGGCGTAATCACTTTCCCCAGCAGCTTTCCGGCGGCCAGCAACAACGTGTCGCTGTTGCCAGGGCGGTAGTAAATAATCCCAAACTTATACTGGCCGATGAGCCAACCGGTAACCTCGATTCGGCGAATGGTAATGAGGTGATGACCCTGCTTACTGACCTCAATGAAAAAGGTACAACCATTATTATGGTTACGCACTCCGAACATGACGCAAGGTTTAGTCACCGTATTATACGGATGCTCGATGGACAAACGGTGATGGAGAACATCATGGTTTGATGGTTGATAATGGAAAACTTTCATAGTTGCAAAAAGGTCTTACCTGTTTAAGAATACATCGAAATATTAAAATCAAAAGACTGTCATGTTAAAAACTTACTTAAAGATCGCGGTTAGAAATTTGAGCAGGCACCGGTTTATTTCTATCATCAATCTTTTCGGTCTTACACTAGGGTTAACTTCCTGTTTGTTATTGGCTGCTTACTTTCTGGATGAATTACAGTACGATAAATACCATAAGAATGCCGACCGGTTATATCGCGTAGCGCTTGATTACAAATGGAAAACCGGTGATATACACACTGCCACTACCTCCGGGCCGGTAGCTCCATTGCTGAAAAATAATTTCCCCGAGATTGCAGCTATTACCCGCTTCTATACAGAAGGGACTGAATACGTAAAAACGGATAAAGAGCCCCTTGAAGTATTGCCTGTTTTTACAGAGAATAGTTTTTTTAAAGTGTTCAGCTACGACTTTATTTATGGTGATGCAAATACAGCATTGTCGGCGCCTAATTCAATAGTACTCAAAGAAAGTACCGCAAAAAAAATTTTTGGGGATGCTTCACTTGCCGGTGGTAAAATCGTATCGTACCTGAAGGGCGCCCCTCAGAAAGTTACAGGCATCATTAAAGACGTGCCGGCTCAATCTCATTTTCGTTTTGATGTGGCAGGCGTGCTGGATACAAAAGCCGATTTT
>Ga0123336_10003789_pt1 | contig 12487 bp, 12 predicted proteins | sample SSSSmetaG_FD_96466 | JGI IMG/M metagenome (GOLD analysis project Ga0123336, IMG submission 96466) | Glacier valley bacterial and archeal communities from Borup Fiord, Nunavut, Canada, to study Microbial Dark Matter (Phase II) - ​SSSS metaG | ecosystem: Environmental > Aquatic > Freshwater > Ice... | reverse complement strand
CTCATGCCAATTATAATGTTGAATATATATAATTTTGTCTACTGGAGCGATTATATTAAAGATGATGAAATTGAAAAGGATACAAAATTTCTTTCTCTGGCAGGACAATCTTTTGACACTGTTTTAAATGATATTACTCAAGTTGTCTCACTTTTGGAATTCGACCAACTACTTCTTTCAGCTATGGAAGGGTTGGTAGAAAGTAACGGACAAATTTCCCCTACCAAATATATGTACCTTAGCTCCGTTTGGGGTAGTACCTCCAGAACCTTAATGGCAAAGCCCTATATACGTTCTGCATACTTTTATATAGAAAATGCTAAAAATTTTGTTTTTACTACAGAAGGTATACGTAATATACAAGATCTAGCTGACCAAAGCTGGCTTCATTCCTATAATAACCAATCAAAAGATATAGTTTACTGGACAGAGGTAAGAGATGTAGAATTATCAGTCCCATCTGACACAAAAAGCGAAGTCGTATCACTCTTTAGGAAATTTCCATTTCTCCAAGGTCAGGAACAAAGCAAGGGCGTTATAGTTGTAAATCTTGAAAGTAAGTATTTTGACTCTCTTGTTTCCAACATCCCTGGAATAAAATATAAAAAAGTATATATCCTCGATGATAAATATAGCACCATATATAAAAATTGTACCGATCCATTTGATACTTACATTGATGTTGGAGACATTTCAGACTTAAATAATAAAAATATTATCAAGAAGGTTAAAAACGAAGAGTATCTTATATCCTCCGTTCAATCAAATAGCTTTGATTGGATTTACATATCAATAGTACCAACAAAATCCCTATTAAGCAGGCTAGATTCTATGACACGAGTAAACAATATGGTATGTTTGCTGTCACTAGTTATATGCATTATTCTATCCATCTTTTATACATTGAAAACCTACAGGCCAGTAAAATCCATGGTTAATATCATAACTCAATATAATAGTGGTAAAGACATATCAAACTTTGCATCCAGCAAAGATGATGAGTATGGATATATAATATTTAATATGATTAAGACCTTTATTGATAAAAATGAATTTCAGAATAAACTTGCTGAGGAGAAACTATTACAAAACGAGACTCAGTTGTGCGCACTTCAGACTCAGATTAATCCACATTTTCTTTATAACATACTTGAAATTTTAAACTGGGAATCAATAGACCTTCTTGGAAAGGATAATACAATTTCCGAAATACTTATCCACCTTGCCGGTAACTTACGCTATGTTACAAATTACAGCAATATTCTTGTAACTATTGAGGAAGATACCTCTCATTTAAAAAGCTATGTCTACATGCTTGAAATACTTAACCAGGATAGGATAAAGTTTCTCTTTAACATTGATAGTGATATAAAAGAATGTAAAACAATGAAACTTCTTATACAGCCACTGGTTGAAAATGCAGTTATCCATGGGCTCTCCAATAGTCAGGCAGGAGGAAAGGTTAAAATCTCTGTAAAGGGTAAAGGCTCAATGGTAGCAATTAGTGTAGTGGATAACGGGTGCGGTATGACAAAATATAAGCTTCTGGAACTAAGGGAAGAATTATCATCAAAAAGTCTTTTTGATTCCCAAAGCCTAGGGCTCAAGAATATCAACCAGAGAATCAAGCTTAAATTTGGTGAACAATATGGTATAAGTGTGAGTAGTAAAGCTAACTTTGGTACCGCCATTCACATCAGCTTTCCAAAACTTTTTTAAGTGAGGGGCAAGTCTCTAATTACTATTCAGACTGCAATTGTTATAAAGTTGCAATTCAGACTGCAATTTCCGTGAAGTAGCAACTGGGACTGCAACTTTATTGACTCATAATAAAAACAATTATATAATAAACTTGAGGTGAGAATATGTATTACGCTATAATAGGTGATCTCGTTGCTTCTCGTCATTATGAAAATCGATATGAATTACAGGAAAAATTGAAAAATATTTTAAATGATATAAATAGAGAGTATTCTGATGAAATAGGAGCAAATTTTTTAATTACATTAGGTGATGAGTTTCAAGGATTATTAATTCAGCCACTTCATCTACTTCCAATTGTAGATAAAATTAGATTTTCCATGTATCCAGTAAAAATACGAATGGGGATTGGAATTGGTGATATTAATACTCAGATAGACAGAACTCAGGCAATCGGAGCCGATGGGCCAGCTTATCATCATGCGCGCAAGATGATAGAAGAAATTCGGAAAAACGAAATTAGCCAGCAAAGTAGATTACAGGATATCAAAATAGCTTCAACACAGCAAGAGGTCTACCTAGATCTGATCAACTGTAATTTAGATCTGTGTTCTTGTTTAGAAAATTCGTGGACAGAAAAGCAATTCGATACAATATCTCTGATTTTATATAAACAAATCTCCCAAAAAGAAGCCTCAAAAATGATAGGAATATCTGCTTCCAGTATACAGCGACGTTTAACTAGTGCTCACTACTATGATTATAAGTTTGCAAGAGAACTGATAGGTAAAACATTGATAGAAGGGTGGAAAGATATTGATGGAAAGTAAGATTATTTTATGTGCTCTATTGGCACATATTGTTGGTGATTACTATTTTCAGACATCCAAAATTGCCGAAGAAAAATGCAAAAATCATAAGGTTCTATTTTTACATGCTGCCATATATTGTGTTCCCTTTCTGGCTTTGTATCTGTTTAGTAATAAAGACGTCATGCTTTTTATATTTGTTCTGAGCCTATGCTTTTCACACTTTATTATTGATTTTTTTAAGGTTTGGATTTACAACACAAAACTTTGGACTAAATATCAATCTAGCTATTCAAATGGTGAGGTAGTAATATATTTAGTAGATCAATTTTTACATATTTCATTGATTTTAGGATTTAGCATGTGTTTTCTTAATGCAGGTTTAACTCTTTACCCTATGAAATTGTTTGAAAATATAGCAATAAATATGGGGATTTCTATTGAACACACTATAAAATGGATATTACTAATTTTATTAATATATAAGCCTGCAAATATCACTTTTTCGAAATTGTTTAAGCTGTACAAGCCTAGTGCGGATATTTCTCACGAAACGAGTAAGGAAAAAAGCACAATTAAAGCTGGAGCAATGATTGGTTTTCTGGAAAAAGTGTTACTCGTCATATTTTTTTCTATTGAGCAATATTCATCGATTGGCTTGATTATGACTGCAAAATCTATTGCAAGATATGAGAAATTATCCAAGGATGAAAACTTTGCTGAGTACTACCTTATTGGAACGCTATCAAGTATGATTATGGCAATAACTTCTTATTATTTAGTATTTAAAATACTATAATCCCCTTTAATATATCATCCTTTAATAAGATTTATCTAGATGACAATCCCCATTGTGTTTTGCAATATTATTTTCTGATATTTTATATAAACCGTCAGAAGAAAAAATCTGTGCTACCACAGTCCAATTTTATAGAGGTTTACCTATCTCTTGAGCTCTTCCATACATACAGGACCTTGTACGGGTTCAAATCCCGCCTCCCGCACCAAATATGAATATATACCCGCCTTGTTTTATTGATTTATACTCAATAAAACTTTATGATTATAACAAAACCCATGATTATTTTTATAATCATGGGTTTTATTTACTTATCGCCAAATCTACGGTGAGGATATAGCGATCCAGTTAAATTTTAGCTTTTACAGGAAACATTTCGAGCTCATCAAGCAATTCATTTATCCCAATTTTAGCAATAGCAATATACTTATCCGCTGCACCGTAATATATGAATAATTCACCTTCATAAATATAAGCACCCTCTGGAAATACAACATTTTTCACATCACCAAAGAGCTCATATTCTTCTACAGGTTCAAGAAGAGGATATGGTATTCGTGATATTACTTTTGAAGGGTTTTCTAAATTAAGAAGTGCTACACTTCCACGATATACAAAGTTATCATCAACTGCATGATATAAAAGTAACCAACCTTTTTCAGTTTTAATAGGTGGCACACTTCCGCCAATTTTTTGGTTTTCCCAGAAATATTCGCTCTTCATAATTGTCGATGCTTCAACCTTGTGCTCATAACCTTCCCATGAATCTGTTGAAAGAAGTTGATCAAAGCTGTCAAAGTAATCTAACTGAATATTAGGCTCTACTCTGTGCAAATAAGCAATCTTGCCGCCAATTCTTTCCGGAAAAATAAAGGCATCTTTATCCCAAGAAAAATTATTGATAACTCCAAGTTTTGTAAATTTGTCAAAATCATCAGTCTTAGCTATCGCTACTCTGGCTTTTATACCATCATATGCTGTATAAAAAATATAAAAGCTACCTTCAAATTCAACTATTCTAGGATCCTCACATCCCTTAGCCTCCTCAGGCATCGTAGGAAATATTACTTTTTTGTTTGAGTCATATAGAATCTTGGTGCATGTATCCAATTTGGCATATCCAATGTAGGATATATAATTCTCATTATCCTTAATATCACTATTTACAGCCCTGTAAAGCAAGTGTACAATTCCATCCTTCAATTGGACGCCTGGATTAAATCTAGCAAAGCTTCCAAATTGATCTTTTAATGGTTTCATAAGAATTCCTAACTTTTTAAACTTGATCATTATCTCTCCTATTTTATGCCACGTATTTTGCTATCATTTATGTTAGCTTATACCTTTTATATAATAGCTATTAAACCTCAGGGTCTTTCTGCTTACCGGTAATCTCAATTAATTTTACAATACCCCAAGCTATTGCAGCATAAACAAGCATAGCAATAATAAGAGTAGGTTCTAAAACTGCCTGTGTTTCTATGCCCTGTGTTACAGCCATCCTAAATATTCCAACAAAAGGAGCTAGAAATATATTTGTAAAAGAATATATAATATTTACGAAAGTACTTTGAGGATTTGCTCCGAGAATTTTAAAAACAAGTCTAAATGCAAACAAAATTTCTAATATTCCTAGGATATAATATACAATCTTTTTAGCTTTTATTTTTCCTTGGCTCGCTTCATTCCCTGAAGTGCCTTGAGCCCCTTGTGTAACCTGGCTTTCGTTTTTTAATCCGTTATTTTCCATTAGGTGTTCCTCCGTTTTAATTTAAATTAAGTTGTTTTAATATTTAAATCGTTAACTGATCTTAAAATACATCCTTTTTAAACCAGCGCCCGCCTATTGTAATCAACTTTACTCTCCTACTAATCTCTAGGAATGCTATTCCATATGAAATTATACTTTCAGATCCTTGATTGTAATTCAAGCCATTTTCATTTAACCCATCATAACAAGCTCCTGTTTGTTCATCTATTAATGATAAACCCTTTGAATTATGTCCTGTATACCAACAAAAACATTGGACTGCCTTATCAAGATGTTTTTCATCTTTAGTTATTTCATAACAATCTAAATATGCAAGGAGAGTTTCACTTGCCTCTATTGGTTGCTCATCATATTCTGCAGCTTTTTTACCTTTGTAAAGCCAACCATTGCAACCAATCGGCTTAAAATAGTCATTTTTAAAAGTTACCTTTTCAAGAAAGTCCATACTTTCCTTAGCTGTTTCAAGCAAGACCTCTTTTTTTAATATGCTATATGCCCTAAATAACGACCTGGGGAAAAATGCATTGCCATAAGTCATAGACTTCTCAAACCAATGCCAACCAGTGTCCTTATATTGTTCGTAAAGGTGAACCAGGTCCATAGATAAAGTTTCGATATGTCTAATAATATCTTCAGTTCCCTTAAGATAGCTCATTCCAACGATGGAATACGCTTTTGCTCTTGGTGATTCAAGGCTAGTCCAGTTTTCCAAAATCTTATTTAAAATATGCTGGCATGTTCTTTTAATATTCTCAGGTATAGCTGGACTTGAGATTGTACGCCCTAAAGACCACAAGCATCTTCCAAAGCAATCCTCAGAGCCTTCCTTTTCCAAGAATTCTCTATTGTAATTCATAAAGTTTTTAAACTTACCATTTTCATTTTGAGCGTTAAGGATAAACGATAGGTATTTACTGACAAGCCTTAAATACTCCTTCTGCTTAGAGGTTTCAAAAAGCATAACTGCTAAAATCAATGCTCTACAATTATCGTCAGTCGTATAGCCTTTTCTTGGATCTGGAATACCATATACGCTATGTTGGAATATCCCAACATCATCAGTCAGAGTAAACATATAATCTATGAATCCAAATTCTTTATCTGGAAAATCCAACTATATCACCCCAGTTTGAGGAACAGATTTTATTATTATTGCAAACACTTCAATATAGCTCTGAGCTACTATATCCCAATACATTGTCCTGCCAAGTTTCATGGTGTCGCTTTCCATTCTTGCTTTTTTATCAGGGTCTTCTAAGATCTGGCTTATACAGTTTGCCAGAGAGTCTGGATTATTGAATTCCGCAAGCAGTCCTCTTCCGTCCGATAGCATTTCTTTTGCATAAAGGTAGGGAGTTGAAACTATAGCTTTACCATAACCCACAGCATAAGCCATTGTACCGCTCACTGCCTGATCTTTTCCCAGATATGGCGTTAAATAAATATCTGACAGCTGCAAGTACTGTATTATTTCATCTTTTGAAAGGTATTTATTAATGAACTTGACGTTATTATTCAAGCCAAGGCTTTCAACAAGCCCTTCTAATTTAATTCTGTATTTTTTGCCTTCGTCTTTTAATGCTGGATGAGTCTGTCCTAAAATAAGATATAACACATGGCTGTTACTTTTTACGACCGTTGATATCGCTTCAATTCCGTGTTCGATCCCTTTTCCAGGGCTTAAAAGCCCAAAGGTGCTTATAATGTTCATATTTTTGTAGCCATGTTTCTTTCTCAAGGTTTCCCTCGATTGAATCAACATTTTTGGAACCCCGTGATGAATTACTTCTATTTTTTGAGGATCCACTCCATATATTGATTGAAGCATAAGCTTAGTGTTATTTGCCATTGTGATGATCTTTTCACTCTTTTTGCCAAGAGAATTAATAATCGACCTTTGGTTTGCGTTAGGCTCTGACAGTATCGTGTGAAGCGTAGTTACCACTGGAATTTCAAGGTTATTAATGAGGTCTAGAATATATTCACCATCTTCTCCACCAAAAATTCCATATTCATGCTCAATTACTAATAAATCTATATTAGAAGCATTTATTTTTTTGGCAGCTTCAATGTAATCTTTTTGCTCATTTTGTCCAATGCACACTTCAACTTTAGTGTCATACTCACAATCTTCTTTATTATTTATTGCTATAACGCTAGTATGGATTGTTCCTATGTTATCTATAGCATTTATAAGATCCTGAGTAAATGTAGCAATGCCACATTCACGAGGTGGATAAGTACTTAAAAATGCGATGTTTCCGTAGGATTTAGCAAATATCATATTAAAACTTCCCTTCTATTATATTTTTTTAATTAATTAAACTACTTTTTTGCTATTTGAATATACAGAATTTATGTAATCCAAATCTTCATTAATAAAGCATTTTGAAGTAACAATTGTATAAACTAATCCTACTCCGTTACTTACAACAACATCATTCCAGAGGATACTTCTTGAAATCTTGCAGCCTGAACCAATTGAAGCATTGTTTCCAATTATCGATTTGCTTATGATAGTTTTTGCACCTATTTTTACGTTATCTCCAATATATGATGGTCCAACAATTTTGGCCGTTGGATGAATCCGAACATTTTTACCCAAAATAATATCTTCTTCATTAAAGGAACAATCATCAACCTTGCACTTTTTTTCTAATATGTCCATGTGTACTTGTTTGTACTTTGCAAGAGTCCCAATATCAATCCAATAGCTACTACTTTTGTAAACACCTATCTTATGTCCTTTTGCAAGAAGTGATGGGAAAGTTTCTTTCTCTATTGATACAGGTCTGTTCTCCGGAATTTCTTCCAATATTTTTGGTTCAAATATATAAATTCCAGCATTTATAAAATTTGAAGTTATTTGATCTGGTTTAGGCTTTTCTATAAATGAAACCGCATATGCATTTTCATCATACTCGATAACTCCATAAGCCGAAGGATCTTCAACTTCCGTTACAGCTATTGTGGCTAATGCTTTACTGTCTTTATGGAACTGTATCATTTTCTGTATGTCAATATTGCTTAATATATCCGAGTTAAACACTATAAAAGTATCATTAAACTGGGCTTCAGCCTTTTTAATTGCTCCACCGGTACCCAGTGGAATGTCCTCAACGATATATTCTATCTCTACGCCAAAATCTTTTCCATTACCAAAATAGTCTTTTATATAATCAGGTTTATAGCATGTAGATATTACTATTTCAGTTATTCCGCTTTTTTTAAGACTTACAATTGTCCTTTCGAGTAACGGTTTATTCATAATAGGAACCATCGGCTTAGGAACCTTGTCGGTTAAAGGTTGCAATCTAAGCCCCTTGCCTCCTGCAAGAAACAGCGCTTTCATAAATTTATACCTCCAATATTAATTTTTAAATCTTATTTAGCTACATCAGATAGTCACGAACCAGAAAAGCTGTTATAACTAAAAAGATGTTCAGCTTACAATCTGGTAACTAAGATATGGTCCTTTATGTGAAAGAACATTCTTTTACTAAACTTTTTGTTTTCATAAGAAGCCACTGCTAGAAGCAGTTAAAATATTTTTTTGCCTTTAATCAACCTTAACAAAATCGAAATAACTGCAAGTACCAGAAGAATATGGATAAAACCACCTATGGTATTAGCAGTAACCATACCAAGAAGCCATAAGATTAAGAGTATAACTGCAATTGTAGATAACATACTTTATCACCCTTCCTTTATTAATTTTGATATTCACTTTTCACTAAATCCGAGAAAACTATATATCTATCCGGAGAATTGCCAAGAGTATAGAATGGATAGCAGGTGGTCATAGTCAGGACGGCATGGTCAGTGGGTACAATCACTGTTTCGTCATCTTCGTGGACTATTTTAGTGCCCTTCACCTCATAGGTGAATATACCTGCCGATGTTTGCACAATCAGTTGGTCCCCTATTTTCAAATTGCCAATTTGACTGAAGACCGTATCGCGATGTCCGGAAAGAACACTATTGTCTTTTTCTCCAGGTAGCACGCTTTGGGTGAAGTGCCCTACACCTTTCTTCAACTCATTCTCACCAGTCCCTTGGATGATGGGTATTTTTCGCTTTATAGCTGGAATCGTTAGACTTCCAATATTGTCACCCTCCACAGGATATACAGGATAAAGGGAGTTATTTGATATGGGCATGACAATTGGAGAGTCTAATTCCAGTGAGACATTGCTGTCTCTCGTTTTGGAAGGGGTGGAGTAGGTATCACTGGTGTCAGTAGCAGAGTAATCAGACTGAACCTGCTGCATACTAAACAATGCCCAAGCGATACATCCTATCCCCAAGACCATAAATCCCAAGGATAGAATAGTAACTAGGGAGAGCTTTCCCCATAATAGTTTTACTTTATTCAAAACGCTTCCTGCTTCTCCAGACTAAGGCTCCGATAAGCAATAAAGCAGCACCACCAAAGAGTAACTCATACAAATTTGCAGACGTCTTTGGAAGCTGCCCACCTGTAACAGTCTTTGTGACAACTATTGCTGGAAGAATATCATCGTTAGTAATCGTTACAGTTTTGTTATCACCAGGGGCTAAAGTGATATTTCCATTAAAATCACTATCCCCGCTATAACTTTGGGCATATCCAGAAAAAGTGTTTTCACTAACTTGATAAGTACCCGCAACCAACGTGTAGGTAGTTCCAGGTGATTCAACACCAAGTGCTGGACTTTTGTCAACATCAATACCCGACGACTTTACATGTAGGGTGAAGTTAGCAGCATCAGCTGTACCACCATTATCATTAACAACATGTTTAATTACATGAAGGATAGCTGGGGGCGGTGTGGTTGTAGGCTGTGTAGTTGGTACTGGTGTGGCTGTTGGCTGTGTAGTTGGGGTTGGTGTATGTATGACTTCGTAAGCCCCATTTGTAATGGTATTGTTGTCTAGAGTGACCGCGCCATTACGTGCCATCAGCTGTCCTTGTACCGTCGCACCGGTATTCGCTGTGATTGATTCTAATGCAAATATGTGTCCCACGAAATGAGATGTTGTCCCTAATGTTGCAGAACTTCCAACCATCCAAAAGGTTCTACAGTAGCGAGCACTGTTGGTGAGTATAATATTACTGCTTGACGCTGTTAGAAGCGTTGAAGCAGTCTTAAACACAAAGACTCCTTCGGGATCGTCCTGGGCATCAAGTGTAAGAGTACCAGTTATCTGGAAAGTACCATCGGCTGAAGTATATGTGCCAGGGGTCAAAGTAGTCCCACCAAGCTCTGTAGGAATGATAGTGACAGGCGTTCTTCCAGCAGCATCGTCAAATGCTATTATCAGATCGTTCTTAGCCTGAAGCGCGGCAGCATCAGCTAGGAATATAGTCCCACTCACTGTTGCACTAGCTTGTCCAGTGAAGACAGTGCCTGGATGCAATCCTACATTTCCGCCAGCATCTCCGTTGATTGTTGTCGTTCCAGTATTGGTGATAGTGGAGCCAGCCAAAACAGCAAATGTGGAGGTTGTTCCAAGGTTCACTGTCGGTTGAGCCACCGCTAAACCCATCGTAGGTACTGCCATCATAATTACTAGTGATAGTGTTAGTAGTACTGGTACAAATCTCATTTTTAGTGTTTTCATAAATTAATCAATCCTCCGTATTCGACTTTTTTCTTATTGCCGTTAATAATAAATAGCCCTTTGTTAAGCAAATTATACTTCTTGTATTTTTTTCCTTAACCTTTACAGCTTCGGGATTATCCTCTACTATTCAATTTTCAAGTTTGAGTTGTTCACATTTCAAATATCTATTATTTAAAATGCTTTGCTGCTTTAGCAACGGAATCCTTAAGCTCATTCCAAGCACTTTCAGTTCCTTCTTTCATATCTTCCCAAGAACCTTCGCTAGCGTTCCTAAGTTGTTCGTATTTTTCTTTCAAGCCATCCCTCTTGCTCTCAAGTTTCTCCACCTGGTTAAGATATTCCAATTTCATATCAACATGCACCTCGGAAGCTTTGCCACGCATCTCCGCTAATTTAGCACTATATTGTTCTATCTGAGCTGTAACTTTCTCTAAATACAAGTCACGTTTTTCCATTTTTTATATCCTCCTAAATTTTAATATTGTATACAAACCAATTTCAGCAATTGCCTCAACCGGAGCGTATATGAATGACTTTTCATTCATGTAAATTTATATATATAAATAAAAAACTTTTCGTCTTTTCGTTTTTCATTATTTTCAGTTTAAATTTATGTCTTAATCCCGTTAATAATAAATGCAACTATATCTTTAAACACTTCATACTGCTTATCTTTTTTTCCATGGACTTGCAGTAAATACGCTGTTTCTCTTCCAATGTAAAAAATAATTGATCCAAAAAGCTCTGTATCAATATCCCTGATTTCCCCTTCTTGTTTTGATTCATCCAACATTTTATGAAATATCTCCGGTATTTCAATAGAATCATTTTTTACTCCCTGCAATTCGTTTAAGGGTGGGGCCTTACCTTCCTGAATTAATATCTTTGCTAAATCCGGGTTATCCTCTAATTCTTTGAAGTGGAAATTCAATATCTTTTTTATCTTATCTAATGGAGGTATATTTTTTTTCTCGAGTTCTTTGCTGAATGTAACTATTTTTTTATGCTGCGTTTCAAAAATATAGTCCAGAATCCCATCTTTGTTTTTAAAATAAATATATACGGTCCCTACAGCGATTTCAGCATCGTCCGCTATAGCTTGGACCTTAGTTTTGCAAAAGCCCTCTTTTGCAAAAATTTTGGTTGCCGATAAACGGATAAGTTCCTTCTTCTCCACTTGGATCATCTCCTTCGACTTCTAATACCGGTCCATACTATTAATGGCCTTTTATTCACATGTCAATCAAAATTTATTTATCGATTAAAAAAATTGTAGTCAACAATAAAACGTGTCAGTCAATACCCAAGCCTTGGTTATACAAAGGCCCACTTCTAATGGGATCTAGTTGTTTATAACCGAATAAGCTGTTACATTCCAGCACATCTTATATGATTTTCAAATGGTACTTAAGGAAAAATTGAAATGTCCAAAATTTGTGATTTACCAAGATTTGTTAATGTAATTATAAGTATATACCTATTTTCGGTAAAATACAATCATTATTTTAATTTATCTTTTATTTTCTCTGTATTACTTATATTATTTACGTTTTTCTTTGAATATTAAAGTCCTGCTTCATCTTTTTCAAATTCGGTATCTACTATTTTACCTTTTACATATAAGCCCATATAGGATTTGGTACTATGTCTTTATAAAACTTTAATTGCTTAACTTCTCTGATTTTTCCATGGTTTTTTTTGTGCTATCAGGGAATTATAATCTTGAATTCTAAATAGGGAGGATGATAACAATGAAGGTAAAAGATATAATGACCAAGAATGTTGCTTGTGTAAACCCAT
>Ga0123336_10003788_pt1 | contig 12487 bp, 8 predicted proteins | sample SSSSmetaG_FD_96466 | JGI IMG/M metagenome (GOLD analysis project Ga0123336, IMG submission 96466) | Glacier valley bacterial and archeal communities from Borup Fiord, Nunavut, Canada, to study Microbial Dark Matter (Phase II) - ​SSSS metaG | ecosystem: Environmental > Aquatic > Freshwater > Ice... | reverse complement strand
GCTCGTGTTCGCGTTGCCGGTGGTGCTGGTCGCCGCGGGCTGCTCGGTGATCGCCGGCGTCGACTTCGGCGACGCGCACGAGCGGCTCGACCCCACCGCGCTGGACGAGGCCGGCGTGCCCCTCGAAGACGACGCGGGCAACGGCGTCGCCGAGCGCCCCGACGCCACCCCTGCCGGCTGCGCGGCCGATCAGAAAACCTGCGCCGGCGCATGCGTCTCGAAGAACGATCCGGCGTACGGCTGCAGCGCAACGGACTGCCTGCCCTGCTCGGTGGCCTTCGCGAAGAACGCGACGTGCAAGGCCGGCCAGTGCGCGGCGGACAGCTGCCTCGGCGATCACGGCGACTGCGACGCGGATCCGAAGAACGGCTGCGAGGCGCCGCTCTCGAGCCCGCTGAACTGCGGCAAGTGCGGGATCAAGTGCCCGGTCACCGCCGCGCTGTGCGCGCCGACCGGCTGCGTCTCCACGTGCCCGCTCGGCCTGACCGAGTGCGGCGGCGGCTGCGTCGACCTCAAGACGAACCTCGACAACTGCAACGCCTGCGGCAACAAGTGCGTCGCGCCGGCGAACGGCGATGCCGTGTGCCTGAACAGCACCTGCACGTTCGCGTGCCGCACCGGCTTCGGTGACTGCACGAACAACCCGGCTAAGGCCTGCGCGGCGCTACCGAAGTGGTACGCCGACGGCGATGGTGACGGCGTGGGCGGCGCGGCCTCGGTGCAGGCATGCACGCCGCCCGCGGGCCACGTCGCGGCGAGCGGCGACTGCCTCGACTCGAACCCCAACGTCCGGCCCGGGCAGGCGACGTTCTTCGGCACCACGTTCGTCAACGCCGCGGGCATGGCTTCGTTCGACTACGACTGCAGCGGCGTAGAGGTCGACGGCGCGGAGCACTGGCCCGGCGCGTGCGACGGCGACTGCAGCGGCTTCGGCGCGACCCCGGCCGTCCCCGCGCGCGCCGGCGCGGGCATCAACCCGTACTGCGGCAGCACGAGCTACCGCAACTGCATCGATTTCGGCGGCGGCGGCCCGATCCCGGCGAAGAACGTGTCCTCGGCGCTCCCCGTCGGCTGCCAGGCCCGCTCGAACACGGGCGCCGCCGTCGGCTGCCGCTGATCGCGAGCGAAACCGAGACCTACGCCTGGAGCGGGAGCGTGTGGGGTTCGCTGTCCGCCGGGAGGGGCACGGACTTCGCGCTCTTGCGATGGTCCTTCGCGATCAGGACGTAGACCGTCGGGACGACGAACAGCGTGAAGATCGTGCCGATCGACATGCCGCCCACGAGGACGATGCCGATCGAGTTACGCGCGACGGCGCCGGCGCCGGTCACGAGCGTCAGCGGGAAGTGACCGACCACGGTCGCGACCGAGGTCATGAGAATGGGACGCAGACGCGTGAGCGCGGCGGCGCGAACCGCCTCGAGCTTCGTCAGGCCGCGCTCCTGCTCGGCGTTCGCGAACTCGACGATCAGGATGCCGTTCTTCGACACCAGGCCGACGAGCGTGACGAGGCCGACCTGCGAGTAGATGTTGAGCGTGGTCGTCCAGCCGCTGGTGAGCTTGAAGTCCATCCCGGGCGGCCCCGCGAACTTCAGGAACGTGAAGATCAGCGCGCCGAACATCGCGAGCGGCACCGACCCCGCGAGGATGACGAACGGATCGCGGAAGGAGTTGAACTGCGCCGCGAGCACCAGGAAAATGAGCAGGAGCGCGAGCCCCATCGCCGGCAGGAACTTGCCGCTCTCCTGACGTAGCTGCCGTGACTCGCCCGTGTAGTCGACGCGGTACCCCGGCGGCAGGATCTTCGCCGACGCGTCCTCGAGGACCTTCAGCCCGCCGTCGAGCGAGCGCGGCGCGAGGCCGGAGATCTTCACCGAGTTGAGCTGCTGGAAGCGGTTCAGCGTGCGCGGCTCGACCCCCTCGCGGAGCGTAGCGATGGCGCTGAGCGGCATCAGCGTACCGTTCGGGCCGGTGACGTGGATCTTGGTGAGCTGGTCGGGCGTGAGCCGCTCGGCGCGCTCGATCTGGGCGATGACCTTGTAGCTGCGTCCGTCCATGCTGAAGCGGTTCACGAAGTTGCCGCCCAGCATCGACGACAGATCGGCGCCGATCTGTTGCATGCTCAGGCCCATCGACGCGGCCTTGTCGCGATCGATGACGATCTCGGCCTTGGCCTGATCGATCCGCACGTCGGTGTTCGGCGGGAAGGCGAACAGACCGCTCTTCACTGCCTCCTGCACCAGCTGCTGGGCGTACTTCACGAGGTCGTCGTGGCTCGCGGTGGACGCGATCACGAACTCGATGGGCAGGAACCCGGCGTTCGGGAGCGCGGAGGGCAAGAAGGCGGGGGCGCGGATGCCGGCGATGGTCCTGAGCTTGTTGAACACCTCCTGCTGGATCGGGAAGATGCTCCGCTTTCGCTCCGCCCAGGGCTTGACGATCATCCCCCCGAAGCCGCCCGACGGAGACGTGATCTGGAAGCTGTGATCGAACTCCGGTTCGCTCTGGAAGGTCTTGAAGACCTGCTCCGAGAACGGCGTCAGCTGCTCGAGCGTGGCGTTCGGGGGAACGTCGATGGCGCCGAAGATGACCCCCTGATCCTCGTTCGGCGCCAGCTCGGCCGGGGAGAACATGTACATCGGCACCACCAGGATCGAGAGCACGATCCACACGGTGTAGACGGCGCCGCGCGAGCGCAGGGTCAGGTCGAGCGCGCGTCCGTAGGCGCGTTTGATGGCCTCGAAACCGGCGTCGATCTTGCGCGCCAGGAAGCCCTGTTCGGAGTGCGGTCTGAGCAGGCGCGATGCCATCATGGGCGACAGCGTGAGCGCGACGACGCCGGAGATCGTCACCGCTCCCGCGAGCGTGAACGCGAACTCGCGGAAGAGCGAGCCGGTGAGGCCGCCCTGGAACCCGATGGGCGCGTACACGGCCGCGAGCGTGATGGTCATCGAGACGATGGGACCGACCAGCTCGCGCGCGCCGAGGTAGGCGGCGTCCATTGCCGACTGACCCTCACGCATGTGCCGCTCGACGTTCTCGACGACGACGATGGCGTCGTCGACCACGAGACCGACCGCGAGGACCACCGCGAGCAGCGTGAGCAGGTTCACCGTGAACCCGAGCAGCTGCATCACGAAGATCGCGCCGACCAGGGACACGGGGATGGCGACGAGCGGCACGATCACCGACCGCAGCGAGCCGAGGAAGAGGAAGATCACGACGACGACGATGAGCACCGTCTCGAACAGCGTCGTCTGGACCTCGCTGATGGCATCCTTGATGTAGCCCGTGGAGTCGAAGGCGATGCTGGCGTTGAGGCCGGTCGGGAGCTCCGTCTTGATTGCCTCGATCTCCTTGTTCACGCGCCTGATGACGTCGAGCGAGTTTGCGTTGGGGAGCACCCAGACGCCCATGAACACGGCCTTCTTGCCGGTGAAGCGGATGTCCTGCTCGTAGTTGTCGGCGCCCATCACCACGTCGGCGATGTCCTCCAGGCGCACGAGCGTGCCGCCCTGCTGGCGGATGACGAGGTGCCTGAACTCCTCGATCGACTTGAGGTCGGTGGTGGCGGTGAGATTGAGCTGGACGAGCGCGCCCTTCGTTTGACCGACGGCAGAGAGGAAGTTGTTCGCGGCCAGCGCCTGGCGCACCTGCGATGGGCTCACGTTGAGCGAGGCCATGCGATCCGGCTTCAACCAGGCGCGGACGGCGAAGGTGCGGCCGCCGAGGATGTCGGCGCGCTGCACGCCCTCGATCGCAGACAGCCGTGGCTGCACGACGCGGATCAGGTAGTCGGTGACCTGGTTCTCCTCGAGGATGGTCGAGCCGAAGCTCAGATACATCGCCGCGATCTGGGCGTCGGACGGCTCGATGTTGATCGCCGGTACCTCCGCTTCTGGCGGCAGGTCGGCGCGGACCTGGTTCACGCGCGCGCTGATGTCGGAGAGCGCGTTCGAGGCGCTGAAGTTCAGCTTCAGGCGGACGTTGATGGTCGAGAGCCCCTGGACGCTCTGCGATTCGATGTAGTCGATGCCGTCGGCGGCGGCGATGGCGCGCTCGAGCGGCGTGGTGATGAAGCCGCGAACGAGCTCGGCGTTCGCGCCGACGTACGCGGTGCGTACGGTGACGGTCGCGCTCTCGAGCTTCGGGTACTGGCGGACGTTCAGCGTCCGGATCGCCTGGAGGCCCGCGATGAGGATGACGAGATTGACGACGATCGCGAGGACCGGCCGTCGCACGAAGATGTCCGTGAATTTCATGCGCGCTCCTCCGCCTTCAATGGTTCTCGGGCCGCGGCGCGAGCTGCGGGTTCTGCGGCAAGCTGTTGTTGACGGTGACGCCGCCGCCGTTGCGCAGCTTGAAGGCGCCCGCGGTCACGATCTCCTGCCCGGCCTTCAGTCCGTCGGCGATGGCGACGAAGTCACCGCGGCTGCCCGCGGTCTTGACGAACTGCTGGCGCGCCTTCTTGTCCTCGACGATGAAGACCGAGTCGCCAAACGAGGCGTGGACGACGCCGGTCGCAGGCACGGTCACGTACGCCTTCTGCTCCGCGAGCACGATGCTGACGTTCGCGAACATGCCCGCGCGCAGCTGCTCCTTCTGGTTCGGGATGCTCGCGCGCACCTTGATGCTGCGGGTCATGGGATCGACGGCCGGGTCGATCGCCTTCACCACGCCCTCGAACGGGGCGCCGGCATCGCCCTCGAGCGTGATGTGCACGACGCTGCCGACGGCCACGTCCGCGAGGTTCTGCTGCGGAAGCGTGAAGTCGACGAACACCGAATCCATCGACTCGAGCGAGGTGATGGTGGTGCCGGGGTTCAGGTACTGACCGAGGTTGATGGCGCGGATGCCGAGGCGCCCGGCGAACGGTGCCCGGACGGTCTTGCGCGCGATCTGCGCCTGGAGCGCGCCGACGTCGGACGCGGAGGACTTCACCAGCGCCTCGTCGTTGTCGAGCTGCGCCTTGGGAATGCTGTTGCTCGCGACGAGCGCCCGCGAGCGCCCCGCGTTCACTGCCGCGAGATCCCTGCGCGCCACGACGGCGGCGAGCTGCGCGCGCTCCACGTTGGCGTCGAGCTCGACGAGGACGTCGCCCAGCTTGACGATCGCGCCCGACTCGAAGCGGATCGCGGTCACCACGCCCGGCGCATCGTTGCTGACCGCCACGCCCTTGAACGGCGAGATGGTGCCGACGGACGTGAGCGCACTTTCCCACGTCTCCTGCTTCGCGATGGCGGTCGAGACCACCTCGGGTGGAGGCCCGGCCTTCTCCATCTCCTTGCCCATCTTGATGAGGCCGGAGATCTGCGTGAACTTGATGGCGACGAGCGCCCCGACGACAAGGAGGAGTGCCCCAATCGCAACCACGTAGCGCATGTGCCGTAAGATGCCGGACGCTCGCGAAAGCGTGCGGCTTTGTTCGAAAAGAAAGATACACCCGTTGACATCGAATAGGTCTGATCTATTACTCCAGGCGTGAGAGGAGGCGACCGCAAGGCAGACACCATCGCGCGCGACCTCTTCGAGCGCATCGTCCACGGAGAGATCGCGGTGGGCGCGCTGTTGCCGAAGGAGGAGGAGCTGGCCGCCAGCTACGGCAGCGCGCGCAGCGTGGTGCGCGAGGCGATCAAGCTGCTCGAGGTCCATCGGCTCGTGAAGCCGACCCGCCGCCTCGGCACCGTGGCGCTCGATCCCACTGCGTCCCCCAGCCCCGACGTCGTGCGCGCTCTGCTTCTCCATGCCGGCCACATCGACCTCGAGGTGTTCGCGGGGTGGCTCGAGATCCGCGCCGTCCTCGACGCGGAGATGAGCGCCGCGGCCGCCGACCGGCGGAGCGCCGACGACCTGGTCGCGCTCGACCGCGTCCTCGCGCAGCTCACCGCCACCGCCGATGACCCCTCCTCCTTCCACGCCGCGGTCGTCACCTTCTCGCTCGCACTCGCGCGCGCCGCCCACAACCCGCTCTACCTCGTGCTCGCCCAGTGGCACGCGACCGCGGTGATGGATCTCGAGCCGGTGTTCCTCACCATCCGCACCGCCGGGCGGCCGCATGTCGAGGGCGTCTCGCTGCTCGTGGAGTGCGTCCGCCGCAAGGACGCGGCCGCGGCGCGTGAGCTCGTGGTCGCGTTCCATCGGTGGGCAACGCCCCGCCTGCTCGCCGCCGCCCGCCTCGTGAACGGCGAGCACCCCGACCGACCCCGCAAGAGGAGCAAGGCATGATCACGTTCGGGCCCGCGTGGATGAAGAAGGTCGGCGCGCTGCACGTCGTGAAGCTGAAGGGCAGCTTCTACGAGATGGGCCGGCTCATGCAGCTCCAGGGTAACGGCAGCAGCTCCGACTGGACGCGCCGCTCGGTCGTCGTCCTTCCCTGGTCCTAGTAGCGGCGGATCTTCTTCAGGACGTAGTAGCCGACGAACGCCACGAACACGACGATCATCAGGAAGCCCGTCGCCGACGAGCCGGCGCGCGTGCGGCGGCCGCCCCGTTCGCGGACCGCAGGGCCTCGCGCGGGGCGCGGGTCGGCGCTGGCCGAAGGCGCGGGCCCGACCGGCGAGGCGGTGGCCAGCGGCGCGAGGGCGGTGGGCGGCTCGGCGTCGGTCGGTCCGCCCTGCGCGGCCGCAGGTACGGCGCCCACCAGCAGCATGACGAGCAGCGCGCACACGGCGAAGAGACGCTTCACGCGCCGACGATAGCACTCAATCGATGGTGATGGCCCCGAGCGCAATGAGCGAGCCGATGGCCTCGAGCGTGTCGACCGGGCTGAGGTGCGAGACGTCGACCACGTTCTCCACCGTGCGCTTGCCATCGATGTGCGAGAGGAGAAAGCCGCTGCGATGGTCGAGCGGCAGGGCCACGAGCTCGCTCGCGCGCATGCAGAGGCGAGGGATTGCGGACATCGGGATGACCTGCGGCGGGACCACGAAGTCACTCGCCGGGTCGTCGAGCTCGGCGTCGACCTCCTCGAGCACCCACTGGTCGTCGAGATCGGTCATCGCCTGCGGCTCCTCATCGTCCTCGACGGGGATGAGGCCGCCGAACGGGTCGTCCATCAGGAAGACATCGCAGTCGACCTCGGGCTCGATCTCGCCACGCGCGATCGCGATCAGCCGCGCGTCGACGGCGCCCATCTTGGTCGTTGGACGCACGAACTGCAGCTCGCGCTCGACGACCTTCACCTTGCGCTCGATCGTGATCTCGTCGTCGGGGTTGTACTCGACTTTGCTGGTGGACGACGATGGCATGGGGCTCCGCTCTTCTCCAGAACGGCGCCCCGGTCGCGACGGTTAAGGGTTGAGGCAAGCCACCACGGGCACGCGTGAGGGGAACGGCGTGTTCGAGATGCCGTCAAAGCTCGCGCGCGCGAGGTCCCAGCCCGTCGCACCCGTGCCTTCGTCGGTGGCGCCGCGGAATCGCACCTTCACCGTCGAGCCGTTGAACGCGACGCCGAGCGCGACCGTCGCCGTCACGTAGGCGGGGTAGCCCGCGCTCTGCGCCGTGAAGCCGGCCCGGCTCTTCAGCGGGTTCGTGGAGCCGTCGAAGTCGATGATCCCGGTGTACCCGGGCGACGCGAGGGCGCCGATGTCGGTCCAGTTCACGCCGCCGTCGACGCTCGCCTCGAGGACGCCGCCGTCGAAGTTCTTCCCGCTCGAGGCCTCGAACGAGTAGCGGTGGTCGAAGGTGACCGTGAAGCCCGCGCCCGCAACGAGCAGGTCGGGCGTGATCAGCGAGTGGTCGGAGGTGGTCGCGGAGTCGCGCAGCGTCTAGCGCGTCTTCGGCCCGTCGGCGACGAGCAACCAGGGGAACGTGGTGTCGAGCGCCGCGTCGCTCGCGGTGGTCCACGTCGTGGTCGACAGCGGAGCGTTGAACAGATCGGTCTTCGAGGACGCGAGCGCGATGTCGTAGTTGTACTCGCCCGTAAGTACGAACGAGACGGTGCGCGGGATGGCGAGGTCCGGATCGGTGACGTCGATCTGCGTGTCGACCGACGCCGCGAAGCCTGCGCCGTCGAGCGCGACGTCGGTGGTGGTGGTCAGCGTGGCGAACGGCAGGATGACGGGCACGTGCACGACGGCGCCGCCGGGGAAGGTCATCTCTCCGCCCGGCGAGGCGACCGTCATGGTGGTGGCGAGCAGCGGCGCGGTCCCCGCGTTGCGCAGCGTGACCGTGAGCGTGCCGTGCTCGCCGTTGCGGAGGATGCCGTACGGGTTGCAGGGCGAGACGATGCCGTCGACCTTCGCCGAGACGACCTCGACGTCGGCGCCCGTGACGAAGCTCTCCACCACGCCGGCGTTCGTCGTCGACTCGTGCGCGGGCGACTTCGCCCCGACGCCCGCGCCACGGCGCGCGAAGGCGAGCGTGAAGCGATTGAAGTCCTGCTTGTCGGTGGCGTAGGCGACAGCGAGCACCGCGTCACGCGCCTCGGTGATGCTCGGTCCGAGCGGCGTGAGCTGGAGGGAGGCGACGAGATAGCGGCGCATCCGCTCGTTCGCCTGATCGAACGTGTAGCGCGGGTCGCGGAGCAGCGAGACGTAGCACTCCCAGAGCATCGTGGCCCACACCTCACCGGTGTTGTGGACCTCGGCGTTGCTCGCGCCGTTCTGGCCGAACGAGATGGGCGCGGGGCCCGCCGGCAAAGCCACGCCGTTCTCGATGTGCTTGAACGTGAGCGGGTCCTTGTTGAAGTCGACCGAGTACGGGACGCGGCGGATGCCGAAGTAGTATCCCTCGTTGCCGGCGCCGCCCTGGTCGAACGAGCCGACCGCGAAGCCGCCGCTCCAGTCGGGGTTGCTGGGGACGGTCGCGTTCTCCGCGCGTGTCATGGTGAGGAGCGCGACGAAGTCGCTCCAGCCCTCGCCCATGCCGCCGGCCTGCTGCCCGGTGATGCCGTTGCCGTTGCCGATGAGGCGGTTCGAGAGCGTGTGTCCCCACTCGTGCGAGACCACCGAGGTGTCGAGGGAGCCATCCTTGTCGATGGCCTCGTCGCGGCGGAGCGTCACGTCGACGGGCGCGAGGGCGACCGCGGCGTGGAGCGCGGCGCCGTCGGCCTTCGTGATGGTGAGCGTGGGGATCGACGTGGTGTCGGGATCGATGCCCGCCACCGCGGAGAAGGCGGGCGGCGCGCCGGGCTGGTTGTTCGCGATGACGACGCCGATCGCACCGGCGGCCTGCGCGTTCTGCACCTTGATCTGCGCGGAGCAGGCGCCGCGGTCGATGAGCGCGATCTTGCCCGCGACGTCGGCGGGGTTGTCGATGGGGTCGCAGCCGAGCGCAGGCGAGACCTCGGCGAGCGTGCCGGCCTGGAGAAAGAGCTTCGGCCCCCACGCGACGGTGTTGACCTCCTTGTCGCCGGACGGCGTGATCAGCTTCTTCGTGGCGAAGCCGTCGAAGACGTACATGCGGATGCGCGGCGAGGCGCCGTCCGCCGGGGTGGACGCGTTCGCGTTGTTGCGCCCGCCCACGTCCTGCGCCTGCGCGGTGATCGGGTCTCCGCCGACGCCGCCGCGGCCGTAGTTGTCGGCCTGCGGGTTGTGTGCCGCCTCGTCGTAGCCGGCGTCGTAGAAGAAGTCGTGCATGAAGTTGACGGTGTAGAAGAGCTGCACCGCGCCGGACTGCACGTTGGTCGTGCTCGCGCCGGGCTGCTTCGTGAAGTCGTACGGGTAGTCGAAGACGTTCGGCGCCGTGGTGCTCGGGCGGAGATCGCCGCCGCCGAAGCCGTCGGGCGCGGTGAGGTTCGCGAAGGCGTCGACGTTGTTGCCCGTGGTGACGGTCGCGCCCGCCGGGAGCCAGGGGTCGCCCTTGCTGAAGGCGTTGCTCGTGAGCGTCACGAGGTTCTGCGCCACGAACGCGGGGTCGAAGCCGTTCGGCGCGCCGGTGGGATGCGGGAAGCCGGCGTTGCCCTGGGGTCCGGCGTAGGGGTGAAGCGCGTGGGGCCCGTCGGCATCGGCGTAGACGCGGTAGCTGTACGCATCGGACGCGGTCATCGCCTGCTCGTAGAGCACCCCGCCGTCCACCGCGGACACCACGAACGAGCGGAGCTGCGCGTCGCCCACGGCATCGGTGCCGAGATGGAGCTCCACGTAGTAGGCGGGCACGAGGCCCTGCTTGCCGTCGAACCAGACCTTCTTCGCGCGCGTCGGCGCCACCTCGCGGCGGTCGCCCAGCGCGCCCGCGCGCAGCACGAAGCGCGCGTAGTCACCGGAGAGCTTGCCCGAGGCCGAGACGTCGGCGTCCGCGATCTTCGTCCCGAACGCGCGCGCAGCGATGCCCACCGCGGCGGCCGGGGCGAGCGTGAAGGACTGACGATCCCGAGCGTGCGGCACGCGGGCGAGCGACCCTGCGGCGGCGACCGGATCGAGGTCCCGCGTCAGCGCGAGGGTCATCTGCGAGCGGAAGACGGCGACGCCATCGAGCTGCTGGACGAAGCGCGCGACCACCGGGCCCTTGCCGGTGTCGGTCACCGACTCGAGCTGCGCCGAATCGACGACCTCCTGGCGCAGGCCGTAGGTCTTCGCGACACCGCGCAGCGTGCTCCACGCCGCGTCCTTCGCGGGCTTGCCCTTCGACTGCCCCTTCACCGCGGCCTTCACGTCGAGCCACGCGAAGCGCGGCAGGCCCGTGCGTTCGTCGCGATGGATGATCGACGCGATCACCGGGGTTATCTCGACGGCGGGCGACGAGCCAGGCCCACCGCCGTTCTTTTCTTCGCGTCGCGAATCGGCGCCGCAGGCGCCGAGGAGACCGAGAGCGACGACACCCAGGACGACCGATCCGAATCCGCGCGTGTGCATGCGCGTGTCTTACCAACTTTGATCGTCGGCATTGTCATCAAAGAAGCAGCGATAGCAAAATTGCTGGCGGCCACCATCGACCGGGCGGAAGGAATGCGGGATCCATCCCGCATTCGATCGCCAAACGACAAGGACCTAGACACCACCGTTGCCGGCGGGGACAAGCAGCCTTGCTGGTTCGCTCACGCCGGGACGCGCGCATGGATCGCAGCGATGCGATCGCGACGCTTGGCTCGCCGCTGATGATCCCGGTGGAGATGATCCACCACGGCATTGGCGAAGACCGCGCAGCTCGCGGTCGCGCGGGGCCTGGCCGAGCGCACCAAGGGCACGGGCGTCACCGTGAACAGCGTGCCGCCGGGCTCGCCGCCCGTCGTCCCTCGTCCCTCGTCCCTCGTCGGCCGCTTTGCGGCGCCCGAGGAGACCGCGAACCTGATCGCCTACGTGTAAATATCCTGCATCACCGGAAGGCGCGCGTGACGAGGGACGCGAAGCGCGGGGCGGCGGTCGCGCCGCCGCTGCCGTCCTTCGTCTCCGCGGCGACCAGCACCACGTAGCGCGGAGCCTCGGTCGGGAAGAAGCCGATGAACGACGCACTCTCGATGTCATGACCGAGATCGGCCGTACCCGTCTTGCCCGCCACCCGCAGCCTCTCGACCGCGGCCAGCTTGCCCGTCGCGTCGGGCGAGACCACGCCCTCCAGCATCGCCGCCACCTTCTGCGCGCTCGCCGCCGAGACGAAGCGCGAGGTGGTGCGCGGGGCCGACGGACGGAGCCGCGCGTTCACGAGCTCTCCCTTCGACGCGAGCGCGCCGTACGCCGCCACGAGCCGCAGCGGGCTCACTGCGAAGTCGTGGCCCATGGCGACGATCGCATCGTGCCAGGCATCGCCCGTGGCGGCGGGTCGCGAGCCCGGCGCCGCGGTCGCGAGGTCGACCGGCAAGAAGAGGCCCAGCGTGTCGAGCGTGCCCAGCGCCCGCGCCGCCCCGAGCCGTTCGTTCACCTTGCTCGCGCCGACGTTCGACGAGACCGCGAGCAGCTTCGCGAGCGTCATGCTGCCCTGCGGGTGCCGGTCGGTCAGGACGTGCTTCTCGCCGTTCGGCGACACGAGCTCGCGCGAGCCGTTCTGCCCATCGATCACGTCGTTCTCCTTCAGCACGCCCGCCTCGAGCGCCGCCGCCATGCAGAGCGGCTTGATGGTCGCGGCCGGCGGATAGGCGCGCTCGAGGCCGAGCGTGGGGCCCGTCGCCCGATCGCGGCCCGCGAGCGCGACGATGAATCCCGAGGGCAGCTCCATCGCCACCACGTGTGCGCGCGCGACGCTCGGGTCGGCCGCGAGCCAGGCGTCGAGGGTCTGCTCGGTGGCGAGCTGCTTCGCGTGGTCGAGCGTCGTCGTGCCGCCGAGCGCATGCTCGAGGAGCGCCGCACTCGGCGTGTCCTTGCCCTCGGTGCACGGCGCGTCCGCGGAGCGGGCCGCGGAGCGGGCCGCGGTGAGCCTGGGCGGGGTCGCGGGTCCCTGGCTGCACGCCGCCGCGAAGGCCGCACCGACCAGCACGCTCGCGAGCCCCGCGCGGCGGAGGCGAGAGGCTCGCGGCCGCGGCGTCTTCAGCACCGCCTCGACGCGCCGCGTGAGGACGGCCCGGCCCACCGCCGGCGTGTGAAAGGCCTCGAACAGCGTGGCCTCGTCGGCCCGC
>Ga0123336_10003787_pt1 | contig 12488 bp, 10 predicted proteins | sample SSSSmetaG_FD_96466 | JGI IMG/M metagenome (GOLD analysis project Ga0123336, IMG submission 96466) | Glacier valley bacterial and archeal communities from Borup Fiord, Nunavut, Canada, to study Microbial Dark Matter (Phase II) - ​SSSS metaG | ecosystem: Environmental > Aquatic > Freshwater > Ice... | reverse complement strand
CAGCTCTGGGGACCGGGGGTGAGGCTTTTAGGCTAGTGCTTCCCCCATGCCACCCAGCCGCGCTGCACGGCGTAGTGCACGGCCGTGCCCACCACCAGCCCCACCAGGTAGCCGTAGGGCAGCCCGGCGCACAGCAGCCCCACCAGCAGGGCCACCAGCAGCTCACTCCGGCTGCCGCTGAGGTCGCGCAGCAGGGCGGCCAGCGTGAGGGCTTCGAACAGCAACAGGACGCCCAGCACCGGCAGCGGGAAAATCTGCACCACCTGCGCGAAACCCTGGCTGAAAAACAGCCCCAGCCCCAGAAACAGCCCGCCGTAGATGACGACCGAGCCGCCCGTGCGGGCCCCGAAGGCGTAGTGCCCCACCAGGCCGCCCGAACCGTGGCACACCGGGAACCCGCCCAGGAAGGGCACGGCCAGGTTCATCAGGGCGTAGGTGAAGCTGATTTGGCGCACCGTGAGGCGGCGCTCGGGGAAGTAGTCGGCGGCCACCTGTTGGGTGGCCAGGATGGAGTTGCCGAGCGAGAGCGGCAGCTGGGGCAGGGCTAGCAGCAGGGCGCCGGCAAGGATGTCGGGCGGCTGGGGCACGTGCCAGGCGGGCAGGTGCAGGCCCGCGGCCCGCTGCGCGGTGGCCGGGTCGAGCTTGAACATCAGCGCGTAGGCCACGCCCAGGCCGACGACGACCAGCGCCGCTGGCCAGCGCCGGTTGCCCAGCAGGGCCACCGTCGCGGCAAAGGCCACGGCCGCCAGCGCGAAGCCGGGCCAGCCGTCGGCCGGCACGTATTCCTTCAGGGCCAGCGTGGCCAGCTGCAGGGCCAGCCCGAACTGAATGCCGCGCACCACCGGCTTGGGCACCAGCCGCGCCAGCGCGTCAATCAGTCCCGTAACGGACAGCAGCAACATGCTGACCCCGATGGCCAGCCCGCCCCCAAAAATGACGCGCCCCGGCACCTTCTGGGCAATAACCAGCGCCGCAAACGCCTTGAGCGGCTGCACCGGCATGGGCAGCCGGTACCATAGCCCCGAAAACACCTGCATCGCCCCGAACAGGATGAGGACTCCGGCGCTATCCACGCCCGAAGCGGCGATGACGCCGATGAGCAGCGGCAGGTCGGTGCCCAGGTCGCCGAAGGCGCCGGCCCACTCGTTGCGGTCGAAGCGCAGCGGGGGGCGGGGGGCGGGGGGCGGGGCGGCGGGGGCAGCGGTTACGTTCACAAACGAGCGGTTGGCATGGCGGGCGCAAAGGTGGGGCCGGTTGCCGTTTCGTTCACGCGGGCGCCTCACCAGACCCCTGCGGGGCGGGCCCCTCTCCGAAAAGGAGAGGGGAGCTGAACGATTCCAAGCAGGCGCGTAACCGGTGCCCCCTCTTCTTTTCGGAGAGGGGGGCAGGGGGTGAGGCGAACGTCAGGCGGCGCGAGTGACTCTCGCAAAGACCGCTACTTCTTGTTCCTCAGCAAACGCGCGGTTTCGCTGGCCTGCTCGGCCACCTGGCCCAGGTACTCGCCGCTGGTGTAGTCCTTGCGGAAGCGCAGCGGCTTGAGGCGCTTGCCCAGCGCCTCCACGGCCTGTTCGTGGTCGAGGGCGCCTTCGTTGTGGGCCAGGAAGACGGTGGCCACCCCGTTGCCGATGAAGTTGGTGATGGAGCGCGCCTCCGACATGAACCTATCGACGCCCAGCAGCAGGGCCAGGCCTTCCACGGGTATCACCTTCATGGCCGTGAGGGTGCTGGCCAGCACCACGAAGCCACTGCCCGCCACGCCCGCCGCGCCCTTGCTCGTCACCATCAGAATGCCCATCATGGTCAGAATCTGGGCCCCCGACAAATCGACGTGGAACACCTGGGCCAGAAACAGCGTGGCCAGCGAGAGGTAAATCGTGGTGCCGTCGAGGTTGAAAGAATAGCCCGTGGGCACCACCAGGCCCACCACCGGCTGGGCGCAGCCCATGCGCTCTAGCTTTTCCATGAGGCCCGGCAGGCCCGCTTCGGAGGACGAGGTGCCGAGCACAATCAGCAGCTCGGCCCGGATGTACTTGAGGAACGACCACATGCCGATGTTGCAGGTGCGCAGAATGCCGCCGAGGACGAGGAAGATGAACACGGCCATCGTCAGATAGACCGTAATCATGAGCTTGCCCAGCGGCAGCAGCGTGGCGATGCCGTACTTGCCGATGGTGAAGGCCATGCCCCCGAACGCGCCGATGGGCGCCAGCCGCATCACCCAGTGCAAGCCCCGGAATACGTATTTCGAGGCCAGGTTCAGGAGGTGAATGACGGGCTGGCGGCCGGCGTACTTGCTGAGCGCGATGCCCAGCGCGATGGCCACGAGGAGCACCTGCAGGGTGAGGTTGTCGGCCAGGAAGTGGCCCCACGAAAACGCCACGGCCCGCTTGGTGAACTCGCCCACTTTCTCGACGCTCAGCTTGCCCACGGCCACGCCGTCGCCGGGCCGCACCACGGCCGCCACCGCCACGCCGATGAGCAGCGCCAGCGTGGTCACCACCTCAAAGTACAGCAGGGCTTTGCCCCCGATGCGGCCCACCTTCTTCAAATCGCCCATCGTGCTGATGCCGAGCGTGATGGTGAGGAAGATGATGGGGTTGATGAAGAGCTTCACCACCTCGATGAAGCGCTTGCCCAGGAACTCCATCTTCACGGCCGTGGCGGGCTCGAAGTGCCCCAGCAGCGCCCCGGCAGCTATGGCCAGCAGCACCCACAGGGTCAGGTTCGAGGCGAGTTTTTTCAGTTTCATGGCGGTGGGACGGGTGGCGTTATTGGATTTGACAGCTGAAAGGACGTCATGCTGAGCGCAGCCGAAGCATCTCGCTCGCATCGTCTAACGATGATGATTACTACCACACGCGAGATGCTTCGACTCCGCTGCGCTGCGCGGACGCCAGATGAGCATGACGTTCCTTTTGCTCATTGCTCATTGCTCATTGCTCATTGCTCATTGCTCATTGCTCATTGCTCATTGCTCATTGCTCATTGCCGCGTCAGCCACCAGCCCAGCAGGGCCAGCAGCGGCAGCGAGAGCGGGATGCCCAGGCCCACCATCTGGGCCGACAGGGGCGGGTCGAGGCCGTAGCGGTCGGCAATGGCGCCGGCCGTGTTCATGGGGCCGATGGCGGCGCCCAGCACGCACAGGTCCACGGCCGGGCCGTGCTGCCGGGCCACGCCGTGATAGACGGCCCAGACCAGCAGCGGGGCCAGCAGCAGCTTGTAGCCCAGCCCGATGCCCAGCAGCCGGGCCCGGGTGCGGGGCACGGCCAGCTGCAGCTGCAGGCCCACCGAGAGCAGCGCCACCACCGGAAACGGCCCGCTCAGCTTTTCGAGCACGCCGCGCACCAGCACCGGGTGGCGGTAGCCCGCCGCGTTGGCCCCCAGCGCCAGCACGAAGGCCAGAAACGGCGGGAACCGCACGATGTTGGCCCCGATGGCGCGCCAGCTCGGCCGCGCCGCGCCGTACCACGAGCCCACCACCACGCCCAGCGTCACGCAAATCAGAATCGAGCCGGCCAGGCTCATCACAATGCCCATTTCCAGCCCCGCTTTGCCGTACAGCAACTCAAAAATGGGAAACCCCACAAACGACACGCTGCTGATGCCGCCCGTGAGAATGAGGGCGCCCACCGTGCCGCGCGCCAGCCCCAGCCGCCGCCCCACCGCGGCAAAAAACACCCACCCGGCCCCAAAAATCAGCCAGGGCATGAGCATGGGCAGCAAGAACCGCTGGTCGAGCCGCGCCTCGGCCAGGTGCAGAAACGTGAGCGCCGGCAGCAGCACCGTGAGCAGCACCTGGTTCAGCACCGCGTGCGCGCCCGGCGGCACCACCTGCCAGCGCCGCAGGGCCGCCCCCAGCCCCAGGCAGACTAGCAGCAGGACGAGGTTGGTCATACGGGAGTAGGTTGTTCAGTCGGGCGCCTCACCCCCCGGCCCCCTCTCCGGTGGAGAGGGGGAGCTACGGCGGCGCGTTCGCAATTCAAACAAAATAGGAGTTCGCCTGGCACCCCCTCTCCACCGGAGAGGGGGCCGGGGGGTGAGGCGCCCCTTAAAACGTCAGCGTCACGTTGGTGTAGTAATACGCGCCGTTGAAGCCAAACTGGGCCGCGTTGCGGGTGAAGGGAATCTCGCCGTTGGAATAGCTGCCGAAGCGGCTGGCGTCCACCTTGTCGGGGTACACGTTGGTGAGGTTGTTGGCCCCCAGCGTTAGCGACACGGCGCGCACCGGGGTGTACACCAGCGAAAGGTCGTAGAGGACCTTGCCCGCGAATTCCTGGCTGATGTGCTTCACGTAGCGGGCAGGGACGGCGGGCGTGGTGGGCGTCGCGGCCCGCGCGGCGATGTTGGCCGGCTTCTCGTAGGCCACCACCGAGCCGAAATACGTGGCCCGCGGCGTGAGGCTGAACTTGCCGTAGGTGTAGGTGGCCGACAGCAGTATTTTCTGGCGCGGCTGGGCCCGCTCAATCAGCCCGATGCTCACCGTGTCAATCAGCAGGATGCGGTTGGTGGTGCCGGCCTGTAGGGCAACGGGCGTGTCGCCAAAGCGCGAAATCTTGGTTTCGTTGAAGGTGAGGGCCAGGCTGGCGCTCAAGCGGCTGCGCTCGCTGAACTCGGTTTTGTAGGTCGATACCAAATCGATGCCGCGGGTGCGGGTGTCGATGGCATTGGTGAAGAAGCGAATTTCGCTGATGCCCGCAAAATCTGCCGTTTGCAAGGCCTTGATGCCGCCGGGGGCGGTGCCTTTGATGAGCCGCTCGCTGTTGATGATGCGGTCCTGAATGTCAATCTGGTAAGCATCCAGGGTGAAGAGCAGGTTGTCGCCGGCTTTGGCGGCCACGCCCAAGCTGTAGTTCCAGGAGGTCTCGGCCTTGGGGGCGGCCACGCCCAGCGGAATGAGGCGGGCGTCGTCGTTGCGCAGCTGCTTGGTTTGCACAATGGCGCCGCTCTGCACGGTCGACGTCGTCACGCTGTTGAACGTCTGCTGCAAGGAGGGCGCCCGAAAGCCCCGGTTGATGGAGCCGCGCAGCGAAATGCCTTCCGTGACCTTGAAGCGGCCGGCAAACTTGCCCGAGAGGTTGGAGCCGAAGTCCGAATAATTCTCGTAGCGCAGGGCCGTGGTCAGCAGCAGGCGCTCGGTCACGTCGCTTTCCAGGTCCACGTACACGCCCACGTTGGTGCGGGTGACGTCGGTTTCGTCGTCGGGGGCGATGCCCGGCCGGCCGTTCGAGCCCGGCGACTTGGCCGCGCTGGTGGCCAGCGGCCCGGCGAAATACGACTCCAGGCTGCCGCGCTTGAGTTGGAACCGGTCGGCCCGAAACTGGCTGCCGAAGGCCACGTTGAAGGATTTCGTGCCGAACAAGCCCGTGTAGTTGCGGCTCACGTTCACCTCACTCGTGCTCTGCCCAAAGGCGCTGCGGCCCACGTAAAAGTCCGTGGGTGAGGCGGTGCCCATCGAGGCGTTGGCCGTTTTGTTGGCGTAGAGGTCGAGGTAGTTGTAGCCGTAGCCGGTGCTGAAATCGAGGTTCCAGCCGCTGGCCAGCTTGCGGTTCACGCCCACCACGGCCGAGTAGTCATCCGAGCGGCCCGGCAGCTCGGGCAGGTAGCCGTCGAGGTACAGGGGGCTGTAGTTGGGGGCCGGCAGGCCAGTGGCGAGCGTGGGGGCCGCGTTGCGGAAGAAGCCGTAGGCCAGAATATCCTTACGCGAATACCCCCCGAAGCTATAAACCGACCATTTGCTGTCGCCCAGCGGCACGCCCAGGTTGTAAAAGCCTTGGTAGATGTCGGCCTTGTTGCTGCCGTACACGCCCACTTTGAAGGGCGTGCCCACCGGCCCGTACACGCCGCGCTCGGCCCGCTTCTGGTTTTCGTTGGCCAGCTGGTCCGCCCTGGGGGCAAACGGCAGCGTGCCCGGCGCGCCGAAGTTGTTGTAGATGCCCCCCACGTAGTTATCGCTGCGGTTGGTCTGTTCCTGGCGTTGGTACTGCAGCGTGAAGTTGAGGTAGCCGATTGGTTTTGCCCAGCTTCACGCCGTAGTTGGCGCCGGCCAGGTACTGCTTGCCGTCGCCCTCCTTCGTGACGCCGTACTGGGTGCGCACGGTGGCCACGCCGGTGCTCTTGTTCAGCCCCAGGTTAATCACGCCCGCGATGGCGTCGGAGCCGTACTGGGCCGCCGCGCCGTCGCGCAGCACCTCAATCCGCTCGATGGCCAGCGACGGGATGGCGTTCAAGTCCGTCACCACCGTGCCGGCGCCCACGGTCACGTTCAGGTTCAGGGCCGAAAACTGGTGGCGGCGCTTGCCGTCCACGAGCACCAGCACCTGGTCGGGCGAGAGGCCGCGCAGGCTGGCCGGGTCGGCGTAGTTGGCCACGCCGTTCACGCCGGTTTTGGCCGAGTTGAACGAGGGCGAGTTGAACTGCACCTGCTGGCCCAAATCAACCTGCCCGGTGGCCTGCAGTTCCTTGGCGTTGAGCACGTCCACGGGCATGGGGCGTTCGATGTCGGTGCGGGGCAGGCCGCGCGAGCCCACCACCACCACGTCGCTCAGGTCGGTCACGTTCACGGCCAGGCGGGCGTCCACCACGGTGCGGTTGCCCACCGGAATGCGCTGGCCCACAAAGCCCACGGCCGAAATCAGCAGCGTGGCCCCCGGCTGCACCTTCAGAAAAAACTGGCCCTCGGCGTTGGTGCCGGTGCCGTTGGTAGTGCCCTGTTCCAGCACCGTGGCGCCGGGCAGGGCCTCGCCCCGCTCGTTCATGATGCGGCCCGAAACGGCAATGGGCTCGGCCGCTGGCGCGACCAGTATCCCGGCTGGAGCCGCTCGGAACACGGCGGCGGTCAGGGGCAGCGCCGGCAGCAGCAGCGCGAACAGCGCCACCGCCGCGCGGCTTGGCCGGAAGGTGGCGCCGGGAGAAAGTTGTAAGAGGTGACCCATAGTTAGCGGGGAAGATGTTAGACTAAAAATGAAAAATGAGAAAATGCGTATCAGAAAAATGACAAATCCCGTCGGTTCGGCGACCGGGCGGCGAAATATACAGAGTGCCGGGCGTTAGAGTGCAAGCCGGCGGCCAGGGTTCAGTGCAATAAGCCGGATTTTTGTAGTGCGGAGCTACCAGGCAAATTCGGGCAGGCAGCTGCCCGACCGGCGGTGCGCTTCAAAAACAGGGCGATGGCCATAAATCCGCTTTCAATCATTAAAAATTGAATATTTCTGTCATAAAAAAGAAAAAGACGCCAGTGTATTCTTTGGCAACGATTGCGGCGCCAAGCCCGGCGCCGGGAATGGTACCTTGCCGGGACCGTAGCCGGGCAAGAATAGCTTGCTGCGCGCAATCTGGTATGTTTTCACGCAACCTGTGGCCGCAATGTAATGTTCAAGTTGCAGATTACCGTAGTTGTATTACGCAACCCGCCCGCCCCACCCGGCAGCTGCCTTGAGGCAGCCGGTGAGCGGCAATACGTTTTTCACTTCCACCAATAGTTCAATCATGCAGCCCGCCATCCTGTTGCCCGCCGCCAGCTACGAGTACGCCGCCATTGGGAAAGTGCGCGGCGCGGGCCCGCCCGTGCCGGCCTCCGACCAGCTCGCTGCCGAGGAGCCGCTCGAAATCCGCGTCGGCTACGAAATCGAGGGGCAGCGCCGGCACCGCACCCTGTCCGTGACGATGCGGACGCCCGGCCACGACGAGGAGCTGGCCGCCGGCTTCCTGCTCACCGAAGGCATCATTCGGGGCAAAGCCGACGTGCTGGGCATCATCCCGTGCCCCGACGTGCAGAAGGCCGAGGAAGCCGGCAATGTGACCCGCGCCGAGCTGGCCGCCCACGTCCGCGTCGATTTCGGCGCGCTGGAACGGCACTTCTACACCAGCTCCAGCTGCGGCGTGTGCGGCAAAACCAGCATTGCCGCCGTGCGCTCCGCCGGCTGCCCGGTGCTGCCCGCCGACGGGCCGCGCCTGGCCTACGAGGTCATTCATCAGCTGCCCGAGCGCCTGCGCGCGGCCCAGGCCGGCTTTGCGCAAACCGGCGGGCAGCACGCCGCCGCCCTGTTCTCGCCGACCGGCGAGTTGCTGCTGCTGCGCGAAGACGTGGGCCGCCACAACGCCCTCGATAAGCTCATCGGCGCGGCGCTGCTGGCCGGCTGGCTGCCCCTGCACCAGCACGTGCTGCTGGTGAGCGGCCGGGCCAGCTTCGAGCTGGTGCAGAAGGCCGCTGCGGCCGGCCTTGGGGTGCTGGCCGCCGTAGGCGCCCCCAGCAGCCTCGCGGTGCAAGCAGCCGAAAGCTTCGGGATGACGGTACTCGGGTTTGTGCGCGATGGTCGCTACAACGTGTACAGCCACGGCTGGCGGCTCGAAGCGGCGACTGGTTCATAAATGTTGCTCAATAGTTATAGCTGATGCAACGGCGCGCCCGGCCCTGCGTTTAACTTTAGCCCCGTTCTCGGCCTGCCCGGTTGCCCCGGCTTGCCATTCGCTATGAAGCTCCGCATCGAAGACGATACCCTGCGCCTGCGCCTCTCCGGGGGCGAAGTGCAGGAGTTTGCCCGCACCGGGCAGGTAACGGCTACCGTGCACTTTGGCGTGGGCCCCGACCAGCACCTCCGCTACTCCCTGCAGCGGGGCTCGGAGCCCGCCGAATCGCTGCCCAACGTCGAGCCGGTGCAGGTGCACTACGCGCTGGGGGCGCTCACCGTGCGGGTGCCGTTTGCCCTGGCCAAAACCTGGGTGGAAACCGACGAAATCGGTTTTTCGCACGACCTGCCGCTGCCCGAACACCAGCACCTCCGCATCCTGGTTGAGAAGGACTTAGACTGCCGCCATTAGTCAGCCAAAAGTTGAGAGCTAAAAGCTTGCCCGGCGAGGGCGGTTCACTCCCAATGATTTCGCTGCCTTTTAATCTTTAATTCTTAACTCTAAACTCCCCTCATGGAAGATTCCCCCCAGACCGACCCCAGCCAGGCAGGCAAGATTCACCAGCAGGGCGCTCAGGACAATGCCCCAAAGAGCGGCGAGCGCCCCGACCAGGGCGCGGCCCCGGTGGCCGACTACGAGATTCCGGCCGCCGACCACCCCACCAGAGCCGGCCATGAGGCCAGCGCTGGGGCCCCGCCCGCCCACGAGCACATTGCGGCGCCGCCCACCGCCGAGGCCAAGTACCGGCACCCGGTGCTGGCCCAGCCGCCCGAGGCGCTGACCGGCCTGCACCTGGAAGGCCGCGAGAAGGTGGCCGCCGGCGTTACCGCCGTGCTCAAGTCCATGCAGTTCAGCTGGAGCGAGGGCGGCGTGGGGCGCGGCACCAAGGCCCTGCTCAGCCTCAACCAGAAGGGCGGTTTCGACTGTTCGAGCTGCGCCTGGCCCGACCCCGACGAGCACCGCTCGGTGGCCGAGTTCTGCGAGAACGGCGCCAAAGCCACCGCTTCGGACGCCGACGACAAGGCCGCCGGCCCCGAGTTTTTCGCCAGGCACAGCTTGGCCGAGCTCTCGCGCCTCACCGACCGCGACCAGAACAACGCCGGCCGCCTCACGCACCCCATGGTGAAGCGCCCCAACGACAACCACTACTCGCCCATCAGCTGGCCCGACGCGTTCAACATCATTGCCGACGAGCTGAACGCCTGCGCCACGCCCGACGAGGCCGTGTTCTACACTTCGGGCAAGGTGCCGAACGAGCCGGCGTTCCTGTTTCAGCTATTTGTGCGGCAGTTTGGCACAAACAACCTGCCCGACTGCTCCAACATGTGCCACGAGAGCAGCGGCTCGGCCCTGAGCCCCACGCTGGGGCTGGGCAAAGGCTCGGTCACGCTCAACGACATCTACGAGGCCGAGGTCATCCTTATCATCGGCCAGAACCCCGGCACCAACCACCCCCGGATGCTGTCGGCCCTACAAAAGGCCAAGCGCAACGGCGCCAAAATCATCAGCGTGAACCCGCTGATTGAAGCGGGCCTGGTGGCTTTCAAGAACCCCCAGGATTTCATGAACCCGCTCCGGGCCCTGGGCGCGCTCATGGGCGACGGCACCCAAATCACCGACGTGTACCTGCAGGTGCGCGTAGACGGCGACATGGCCTTGCTGCGCGGCCTGATGAAGCACCTGTTCGAGGCCGAGGACCTGAACCCCGGCCAGGTGGTCGACCGCAAGTTCATCGCTGAGTTCACCACCGGGTTCGAGTCGTTCGAGCAGAACATCCGCAACACGAGCTGGGAGGACATCGAGGAAATCAGCGGCGTGAGCCGCGCCCAACTGCTGGAAGCGGCCAACCTCATCGCCCACAAGCAGAAAATCATCACCTGCTGGGCCATGGGCGTCACGCAGCAGCGCCAGGGCGTCGAGACCATCCAGGAAATCGTGAACCTGCACCTCATGAAGGGCGCCATTGGCAAGCCCGGCGCGGGCACCTGCCCGGTGCGCGGCCACTCCAACGTGCAGGGCGACCGCACGATGGGCATCTGGGAGCGGGTGCACTCGACCTTCCTCGACGCGCTGGAAAAGGAGTTCAAGTTCACGGCGCCCCGCGAGGACGGCTACGATGTGGTGGAGGCCATCAAGGCCATGCACGCCGGCAAAACCAAGGTGTACTTCGGCCTGGGCGGCAACCTGCTGGCCGCCGGCCCCGACACCGAGTTCATCGCCGAGGCCATGCGCAAGCAGAGCCTGACCGTGTACGTGGGCACCAAGCTGAACCGTGGCCACCTTGTGACCGGCAAAACCAGCCTGCTGCTGCCCTGCTTCACCCACGTTGACATCGACATGCAGAAATCGGGGCACCAGATGACTTCCTGCGAGAACTCGATGGGCGTAGTGAGCCAGAACAAGGGCATTCTGGTGCCGCTGGCCGGCGAGATGCTGAGCGAAGTGGCCATCCTCAGCGGCATCGCCATCGCCACCTTGGGCGAGCGTACCAACGTGGCCGACTGGGTGGCCATGACGGAGAACTACGACGTCATCCGCGACCACATCTCGCGCGTCATCCCCGGCTTCGAGAGGTTCAACGAGAAGCTGCGCAAGCCCGGCGGCTTCTACCTGCCCAACGGCCCCCGCGAGCGCAAGTTCACCACCAAGAACGGCAAGGCCAACTTCAGCACCACCACGCTGGCCAAGCCCACCCTCGATTTCGACCAGCTCGTGCTGATGACCGTGCGCAGCCACGACCAGTTCAACACCACGATTTACGAGTACAACGACCGCTACCGCGGCATTCACAACGAGCGCCGGGTGCTGTTCATGAACCAGACCGACATGACGGCCCGCGGCATCAAGGCCAAGGACCTGATTGACATCACGAGCCATTACGAAGGCGAGGAGCGCACGGTAGAAAAGTTTGTAGCCGTGCCCTACGACATCCCCAAAGGCAACGTGTGCGCCTACTTCCCCGAGGCCAACCCGCTGGTGCCCATCACGAGCGTGGCCCAGGTGAGCAACACGCCCACCTCGAAGTACGTGGTGGTGACGGTGGTGCCCACGGCCGTGAACAACGACAAGCGCATCAAGCAGCGCGAGGCAATGATGGCGGAGTAAGGCATTACTTTGGCAGCGCCGGTCGGGTGAGTCATTGCGAGCGCAGCGCAGCAAACGAAGCTCAGCGCAGCTAATCCTTCTTGCCAATGCGACAAGCGCTGGAAAGCGAAAAACCCCGGCTCTAGCACAGAGTCGGGGTTTTTTGCTTTCTGAGGCCGATGCGGTGAAGTACCTTGTGCCGGCCTATGCCCGACACTCCCGTTGCTTTCGACCTCGCCGGTATTCGACTCGATTTTACGCTGCCTCTGCCGGAGCTGTTGCGGAGTGTGGAGCGGCAGATTGCGCGGGCTGGGGTGGAGGTTGGTTTCGTATTTGGCGCCAGCGGCCAGTTGCTGGTGCAGCGGGTGGGTTCAGCCACCGCCATCCGGTTCACCGGGCACGAGCTGAGCCTCATGCCGGGAGCCACCCTCACCCACAACCATCCCAGACGCGGATATTTCAGCGCGGAAGATTTATTGCTGGCCCATCAGTTCGACTTGTGGCAGCTCAATGCAGTGGCTGGCCGCTATGTTTACCAACTCACCCGGCCGGTGGCGGGGTGGGACGAAGCCGGGCTGCAAGCGTTTCTGGAATCCGAAACGCGCAAAATAATGCGGCAGTTTGCTCAAGACCGCAACCGGCCCGCCGCGCAGGCCAAGCGGAACGCCTTGGCGCAAAAAGCCGTTAAAGCGTTATCTTTGAACGTTGACAAAGTGCTGCTATGAATAAGCTACCCGAATTTTATGACTTGCTTACCGAGCAGGGCTCGGCGGAAGCAATGGAGCGGCGGCTCGACGCCATTGAGCGCGAACTGGGCTCGGTGCGATTGCGGCCCGCCCGCCGCCGGAAAGGCGTTCAGGGCAAAATGAAAAAAGCCGCTTAAGTAGTCACGCAAAAGTAACCGTGTATTGCTTTCCGACGTTGCAGAGGACGTGTTCGAGCCGTTGTAGGAGTGTGAGGTCGGTTGCATAATCCTGCGGCCGAATCCAGTAGTGCTT
>Ga0123336_10003786_pt1 | contig 12489 bp, 8 predicted proteins | sample SSSSmetaG_FD_96466 | JGI IMG/M metagenome (GOLD analysis project Ga0123336, IMG submission 96466) | Glacier valley bacterial and archeal communities from Borup Fiord, Nunavut, Canada, to study Microbial Dark Matter (Phase II) - ​SSSS metaG | ecosystem: Environmental > Aquatic > Freshwater > Ice... | reverse complement strand
TGGCAAATCCACATATTTGTACACTTTGTCATTGTTTTTTATTAACTCCATTAACTCTGCAGTCACTTCATCAGGATATAGATACATTATTCTGATCCATTCAATACCATCAATTTTTGAAATTTCTAAGATAAGTTCCTGAAGCATAGGCTTTTTATATAAATCTTTTCCATATCTAGTCGTGTCTTGAGCAATAACAATAAGTTCTTTAACTCCACATAACGATAATTTTTTAGACTCCTCAACGATGCTTTCTATAGTTCGACTCATAAAATTACCACGAATTCCTGGTATAGCACAGTATGAGCATCTATTATCACAACCCTCTGCAATTTTTAAGTAAGCAGATCCAACAGGTGTTGTCAAAACTCTTTCACTATTTAAATATTCTAAATTATCTATCTTTTTAGTATACTTAGTTATTCTATTACTATCATTGGTAATTATACCTTGAAGAACCTCACAAATTTTGTCATATCCGCCTATACCAATTACTGCATCAACCTCTGGAAACTCTTTTATTATGTCATCTGTGTAACGTTGTGCTAAGCAGCCTGATACAATAATATACTTGCAAGTGCCTGCTTTCTTTTTTTCAACAACTTCTAAAATTGCATTTATTGCTTCATCTTTCGCAGAATTAATAAAGCCACAGGTATTTATTATTATGGCATCAGCGATGTCTTCATCTGAGGTAATTTCAAATCCGCTTGCTTTAATATTTCCAAGCATTATCTCTGCATCTACCTGGTTTTTTGCACAGCCTAATGATATCATTCCAACTTTAATCTTCATCATTTAAAATTCTTTCCTCCATTACTACTTTAATCACGTCGAATCCAAAGCCTTTACTGTATAGTAATCTTTCTAATCTTTGTTTAATTTTATTATCAATACAGTCAATATTCTTGCTTTTTTTTCTTAATATTTCTCTTGCATTAGAATACTCATCAATTTCGCATTCTTCAATACAGTTTATAATCATATCATTATCTACACCCTTTTGTCCAAGCTCAAATTCAAGGGTTTTTATAGAAACATATTTCAATTTATTTTTGGTTCTTATATATCGCACACAATAGTCAAAATCATCTATATATTTATATTCAAATAGCTTTTCTATAACTTTTTCTATAACTAATGCTTCAAATTCCATTTCTGTTAATTTTTTTCTTACCTCAGCAAAGGTTCTAGCTCGTAGCAATACAAATGACAGAGACTTTTCAAAGGCTCTGTCAACATTTGTACAAAATATTAAATTATTGTAATCGTAAGCTATTGAGTTACTTCCTTCATATAAAGCATATTTAATTATTTCGTCATAATTAAATATGTATTCATTTCCATCACTGAACTTAACTTCATACATATTTGTCTGTTCTTTTATAGCAGTACAATTAGTTATTTGTAGTTTATTCATATTCTACGCTTCTTTACTGACTTCTTTACTAACTACTTTGCTTGCTGATTTGCTGCTGACTTCTTTAACTATTTCATCTTCTTCTTCATTATCAACAACTTTACTAACTACTTTATCATCAACGTCAGTTAATTTTTGTCTAGCTATCTTTAAATTCTCTCTAACCGTTTTTTCAATTTCATCAAGAATATCTCTGTTTACTTTTAAAAACGCCTTAGCATTCTCTCTCCCTTGCCCAATTCTTTGTTCTTTATATGAAAACCATGAGCCACTCTTGTTTACTATTTCTTGAGCAACACCGATATCAAGAATAGAGCCTTCTTTAGATATACCTTCACCATATATAATATCAAATTCCGTTTCTTTAAAAGGAGGAGCTACCTTGTTCTTAACAACCTTAACTCTTGTTCTATTTCCAACTATTTCGGTACCATTTTTAATTGCTTCTATTCTTCTTATATCTAATCTTACAGATGAGTAGAATTTCAATGCTCTTCCTCCTGTAGTAGTTTCAGGACTACCGAACATAACTCCTACTTTCTCTCTTAATTGATTTATAAATATCGCAATTGTGTTCGATTTATTTATAACACCAGCTAATTTTCTTAATGCTTGAGACATTAATCTTGCTTGTAATCCAATATGAGAGTCTCCCATTTCGCCATCAATTTCTGCCTTTGGTACGAGAGCTGCTACTGAGTCGATTACAATTACATCAATCGCGCCACTTCTTACTAATGCTTCAGCTATTTCTAAAGCTTGCTCACCCGTATCTGGTTGTGAAACGATTAAGTTATCAATATCTACCCCAAGTTTCTTTGCATAAATTGGGTCTAACGCATGCTCTGCATCAATAAAAGCAGCTTCTCCTCCGGCTTTTTGTGCTTCAGCTATAATATGTAATGCTACGGTTGTCTTTCCAGACGCTTCTGGCCCAAATATTTCAACGATTCTTCCCCTAGGTACTCCACCTACACCAAGTGCAATATCCAATCCAAGTGATCCCGTGGAAATGTACTCAACATTCATATGTAAATTATCGCCTAGCTTCATTACCGCACCTTTACCAAATTGTCTATCTATTTGTGCCATAGCCATTTCTAATGCCTTTTTTTTCTCACTAACCTTTTTAACATCATCCATATTAGCCTTAAGCTCCTCTCAATACCCAAAATATCGAACAAAAGTTCTATTAATATTGTACACCCTGCTTTAAAATCTGTCAACACGATTAAAATAAGAATTTATAATCATATTCGAATTGATGAATCCACAATTTCTTTTAAATATTCAAATCTTTCCATACATTCAATAATTTGAGTTTCCAATAAATCCTTCTCCTCAATTAAAGTAGGGAGCTTTTCATAATTGCTTAAATTTTCTTCTATTGCTTTTTCAGCTTTAGCTAGATTTTTTTCAAGAGCTTCAATTGCCACTTCTATTCCGTCATATTCCTTTTGTTCTTTGAATGACAATTTTTTTATAGCATTATCACGTTTATTTCTTGTATCGGAGGACTCATTATTCTTTTTAGCAGAACTTTGCTGTGACGAAGCTTGATTATTTTGAGAATTAAGCCATTCACTGTAATTCCCCGTAAAGCCTATAATCTGGCCCTCATTAAAGTAAAATAGCTTGTCCACAACTCTGTCAAGAAAATATCTATCATGTGAGACCGTAACAACAGCACCCGGAAAAGTATCAAGATAGTTCTCCAAAATAGTCAAAGTAACTATGTCAAGATCGTTGGTTGGCTCATCAAGTAATAAAATATTTGGTGCTTCCATAATAATTCGCAATAGATAAAGTCTTCTTTTTTCTCCACCAGATAACTTAGAAATCGTAGTCCACTGCAAATTTGAAGGAAACAGGAAATTTTCTCCCATTTGAGATGCAGAAATCTTCCCTTCAGGAGTATCAATATACTCTGCACCCTCCCTAATATATTCAATAACTCTCTTTGACTCATCAAGTCCAATATTTTCCTGGGTAAAATACCCTATTTTAACAGTCTCGCCTTTATCTATTTCGCCCTCATCAGGCTGCAGTACTCCTGCAATAATACATAGTAAAGTTGTTTTACCACAACCATTACTTCCAATAATTCCTAATCGGTCATTCCTATTAACTATATAAGAAAAATCTTTAAATAATATTTTTTTATTGTACGCCTTAGAAATCTTATTTATTTCAATTGTTTTCCTACCTAATCTTGATGAACCGGCAGAAATTTCTAAATCAGTATTTATTGCAGTTCCTGACTGCTCGTTTAGGCTTGTATATCTATCAATTCTCGCTTTTTGCTTTGTTGACCTAGCTCGAGCGCCTCTTTTCATCCATTCCAGCTCAGTTCTTAAAATGCTTTGTCTTTTGCGTTCACTTCCTTCACTTACTTCCAAACGCTGCGCTTTAAGCTCCAAAAACCCAGAATAATTTGTAGCATAACTATAAACTTTGCCATTGTCTATTTCAAGAATCCTATTTGAAACTCTATCAAGGAAATATCTGTCATGTGTAACCATTATGACAGCGCCTTTTCTGTTCTTAAGATATTTCTCCAACCATTCAACCATTTCATTGTCAATATGGTTAGTTGGCTCATCCATTATTAATAAATCTGCAGGACTTATAAGAGCTGCAGCCAAAGCTACTCTTTTTTTCTGGCCTCCAGATAGCTTTGAAACATCTTGTTCAAAATCATTTATTCCCAATTTAGTTAAAATGCTTTTTGCTTCATACTCCAACGCTTGTTTCATATCATTACTGACATATTTATAAATTTGTTGTAGAACCGTATTCCCTGCTTCGAAAGACGGATTCTGGGGAAGATAGCTAACCCTAATACCATTGGAATAGGTTATTTTACCAGCATCGGGGTATTCCTCTCCTGCAATAAGCTTAAGTAGGGTTGATTTCCCTGTGCCATTTATTCCTATAATTCCAATCTTCTCATCGTCGTTGATGAAAAATGTTATATCCTCTAATAGCGTCTTCTCACTATAGTTTTTATATATATTTTCTACTGATAAAATTGGCAACTTATACTCCTCCAGAAACTCTGATTACTTTATTTTACCCATTATAGCCTATCTTCATGGCCTCGATTATTGCTTTACCAACATATAAATCTTCCACTGAGGTAATCTTTATGTTAAATTTATCACCTACCACCATACTTACAGGTACCCCTGCAAATAATAACAATCCACAATCATCAGTTATTTCAGGCTGTTCGACATTTTTCTTATCTGAATAATTTTCATGAGCAGATACAATATTTTTCAAAGTAAAGCTTTGAGGTGTTTGCACAAGATAAAGTTCACTTCTAGCTGGAATGCAATCTAATATGCTACCATCAACACTCTTTACAATGGTATCTTGAGTTGGTATCACGGTATCGCAAGCTCCATATTTTGTGGCATTTTGTATATTTTCAGTTATTATACGTTTCGAGACAAAAGGTCTTGCAGCATCATGTATTAATACTATATCACGTTCACTGCAATCAAGCTGAATTGCGGTTACCCCATTATATGAAGATTGCCGTCTATTCTCACCTGCATCAATTATCCATCTTACTTTTTTAATTTTATATTGTTTTATTAAAGCCAATAATTCATCTTGCCATTCTTTCAAGCAGACAACTGCAATTGAATCAATTTCAGGGTGATTTTCGAATGCTTCTAATGTACGAATAATTATAGGTTTGCCCAGTAAATCAATAAATTGTTTTGGCTTATTCTCACCCATTCTTAAACCTTGACCACCTGCAAGTATCAGCGCAATGTTCACCTTTTTGCCTCCATGAATTTCAAGTACATTTTTCTAGCAGTTTCAGGAGAATCAGAACCACATTTATTCTTTACTGGGGCAAATTCATCTTCCCTATTTACTCGGTATACGATCATATCTTCAATATAACTAAAAGAGTCAAATAAAAATGTTTCGAATTTATATGAATTTGGCTCTTCTGATATTATTAGGTTTCCATTTTCATTGATATAATTAGACTTTTTAAAAGCAGTATGATATGGCATGCCTTTATCACTTATCTTTGAAATTAGATCTAAATTGAACAGGTATACGACAATGTTAACATCATTAAAAATGAACCGTCCTAATTCATCACAGGCATTAGACATTTCCTTTGAAATTTCAGAATATTCAACAACACCTGGATGACCGTTTCGTTTACAAAATACGCCAACTTTTTCATCAGGATGAATTTTTGCACTTGATTTCGCAGCAACATTCTTACCTGAGTTAATGGTATATCCAAGGAAAGCAGGATCAGTCATATTTACTAAAGCATTATCAATACCACAAATACTAAGCCATCTAATACCTTTAGCAATCATATTTTCCAATGCTCCAGATTTTTTAAGGGACAAAAATAACCCACCATTTCCATCGGCACCTTCAGCAACTTTATCCTTATGAGAAAGAATAATTTCGCCACTTGTATTAAGCATTGGCAACATACCCTGCTTAAAGAAGAAAATTTCATCTATTTCATAGTTAAAATAATTATTTTCTCTAAAAAATTTAATAGTAGCGGAGTTATTTTCCTCACTTGTCATTATGTACCATGGAATAATTGAACCAGTTAATTTGTTCATATCCTTAAGTTTATCACATTGTATTTCAAAAAGTGACTTATTTGAAGTAAGTCCAATATTAAAGGTACCTTTAGGCCCGTCGTGACCAAGCCTTGTGCCTTGACCACCAGCCATAGTAATAACCGCAACTTGACTTTGAGAAAATAGATTAATTCCAGCTTTATTAAATGCTTTAATTTCATTTTCAGTAAAATTAAGTGCCTCTACACTTTTTATTGGCTCAATTAGATCATGTTCATTCTTTAATTCAATTTTTGCTAATTTATAAAGATTATTTATAAGTTCATAATCTATTGAAGCAACTTGCTTCAATAGATTAATTTGCTCTTCATTATTTAACTCGTCATAAAATGCAAAGAGATGCTCTTGCCCATACTTCTTAGACAACTCATATATTTCATCAAACTTAAAATTCATTTTAACATCTCCAAAATTTACTGATTGATTAAGGTGAATTTATTTATCTCAATAATTGTGTTATCAGTTTTAAAATACTCTACCTCAATTTTGTCACCAATATTCAACAAAGTTGCGGCTTTATCTGACTTAGCGGAAATTACAAATTGTTTATCACTTTCATTTAATTTAATAAAATAATTGGTATTCCCATCTATTACAGCATTTCTAATTTCCTTTATCGTACCAGTGACTTTTTCAACTGAGCTCTCAGCTTTACCTTTATTTGCAGAATTTATAGTTTTTAAATACTCACTTTGGCAATCTTTTATTGTATCACCTATACCAACGCACTGATATTGGGCAACATTAACCATAGCATATTTTTTAACGAGACCTGCATTATCTTTCAATGGTATAAAATATGTTGGCTCTCCCGAAATGTTTAAAAGCAAAGGAAAGGTCGCCTTGTAATTCAAGTTTTGAACTTGCCCTTCAGCAGAGCTCATAGCTGAGTATTCTTCTGCTCCAGCAACTGGGTAAAATGTTGATACTTTTGTTCTCTGGTTCATTAAAAGGAACCCTATATTTGATTCATCTTTGCCTAATGAGGTTACCCCAGTATATACGTAAACTGAATCATTTATTGCTAAATAATTATAACCTTCCGTTGTCATCCTTGTATCCCTCTGACCAAATATAGAATTCCAATAGCCCTTAACAAATTTGCCCAAAAAGTCGTATTGTTCAATAAGCAGTTCTGCATTATAAACTCTATCAACCCATGCTGGAACTTCATTTACGGTAAAATGCTGACATTCACCAGTTACCGCATTAGTTAAAATGACTCCCTGAATATCTGTACCTCCGAATAATCCAATTGTCTTACTAATTATAGGAGCTACCCAGTAAGGATTACCACTATCGTCAATTTCAAAAAAGACTATATCAAAAATATATGTTGGGTATTTAAAACGCAAATATCGATTAATATTTCTGTTAAAATAATCAGAAGTTGTATATTTCATGCCATTTTCTAACCGCGTAAGGCCTACCTCCTGAGTAATCATATCAATACTTAAATATGCAGGTATTCCTTTATCCTTGTTGTTAAACCACTTAATAAAGCCCCCATACCTTAGTGGAGTTACTCTAGTTGGTCTTGAATTATAGTTAATCTGTGTATACATATCATCAACTTCAAATTGTGAAACTAAATCAGACATTGTTCCCATTTTACGACTGCCTAAATTAACAGCAGAATCCTTATCAAGCGTAGGTATTTGATTATAGTTTAATTCTACAACATCACGTTTGAAATCACCTTCATCTACTTTTAGTAACGACTTATATTTATCAGAATTAAACATTTGTGCAGAAACTAAGCTACCAATTATCATAAAACCTATTATCACACCTATTATAATAAATGGAACTTTAGTCAGTTTAGTAATGCCAACCTTATAATTAATTTGATTCAACTTGCTAAATTCTACGTCACAAAAAAATGCGGTTGCAGAAAAAACACATAAAATACTAATTACATAAATATAAAAACTTCCTGACTGAAAATTAATTGCAGGCAGAAATAGGTAAAATATAATCAACGCCCACAAAATGGAGACAATAATAGCTATAGCAACTTTTTTCATTTTAAATCACTCCTATAGTTCTAACTTCTTTCAATAACTCCACAATATTTACAGCATTAGGGCATTTGCTTTCACAAGCCAAACATTCTGTACAATTTTCAACTTTAAATCCATCATCTCTTGTATATCTATTCTTCAAATCATTTTTAGCAGATTCCAACTCTAAAACAGTTGCATAGTTTCTAATCTTTAACACCTCAGGAATATTAATACCATTTGGACAAGGCATGCAATATCCACATGAAGTGCATTTGTGTTCTTTAGCATTTATCATACTAAAAAATTTTATTCTTACTTCTTCAGCTTGTTTTTCTGTAAAGCCCTTCTTAGCGAAAACCCTTATATTATCCTCTGCTTGGCTTTCATAGCTCATTCCAGCAAGCGCAGATACCCCTTCAAATGAGGTTACATAACGAAAAGCCATGTCAAATGCAGAATCAATATCAAACTCTGTCATAGCCTTAGCTATTGATTCACTTGGGCTTCCTAAAAAGCCACCTGCTAAAGGGTTCATAGCAATAACAGCCATGTTCTTACTCAATGCATATCTAATTCCCTCTAAACGAGAATTATCCATAATATTAAAGGGTACTGTCATCATTTCAAAACAACCAGCATCAACCCATGTTTTTATATCAGCACTTCCACCATGTCCAGTTATTCCCAAATGGTCAAATAAGCCTTCATCCTTAGCTTTCATTACGCCTTCCATCCATCCGCCCTTTTTAAAGGCTTCATTGAAAATTTTAGGTGAATGAACTGCCCAAAGCTGATAACAATCTAGCTTATCAACATCCAATCTTCTCAGTGATTGTTCAATCTCTTTTCTAACCTGATCTGCAGTTGTTATGGAGAAACCATGAGCTGGTGAGTATTCCCCGATATCATCTCCCCCATTACCTGTGGAACATTTAGCAGATAAAATAACCTTATCACGTATTCCCTTTATTGCTTCTCCCACCCAAGTTTCAGTATTTTCTGTTTCACTATGGTAACAGTAAGCGGGTGATGTATCGAGATAAAATGCACCATTTTCTACACTTTTGCGTACTACCTTTATTGCATCCTCTCTGCTAGGAAACCTCATACATCCTATAGATAGTTCGCCTAATGGCTTATTATTAAAAATAAATCTTGTATTTTTCATTTATATGTCCTCCTGTTTTTAAAAATATTCTTCTTATTATAACATATCATATAAAAATGCAAGCATTTAATATATAATGAAGAAATACAAATTATGACTGGAGATGATCCTTTGGAACTATATAATAAATTTAAGAGTCCTTCATCAAAGTACCGTGCAAAGCCATTTTGGTCTTTAAATGGTAAACTTGAAAAAGAAGAACTCATTCGACAAATTAATTTAATGAAGAAAATGGGTATGGGTGGCTATTTCATGCATTCAAGAACAGGTCTTGTTACCGAATATTTAAGTGACGAGTGGTTTAAGCTCATGAATGATTGTACTGATGCTGGAAACTCCCTTGATATGGAGTCTTGGCTTTATGATGAAGATCGTTGGCCAAGTGGCACAGCTGGTGGAATGGTAACCATGAACCCTAAAAATAGAGTTAAAATGTTATATATGGATAGAGTTCCTGTTTCTGAGTTTTCATGGAGTGACAATATCATTGCTGCATATGCAACAGATATTGAAGGTGTAGTAATTAATCACTACACTAGAATATATGCAGATACTAAATTGGCAACTGTAATTGGTGCAACTATCCTAAAGGTAACGATAGAAGAACATGATGGGGCTAGTTTCTTTAATGGCTATACTGATTGTGATAGGATGAACTCTGACACAACTAAAGACTTTATTGAATCTACATATGAAAAATACAAAGATACAATGGGTAACAGATTTGGGAAAGAAGTACCTGGCGTTTTTAGTGACGAACCTAATCGTGGTTCTATTATGTCAAGTTTTTCTTGCCGTTTCAAAGACCCTACTTGGTGTATTCCATGGACTTACACATTCTTTGATGACTTTAAAGATGCATATGGATATGACCTTCTCGACCGGTTACCTGAGGTTTATTTTAAGTATAAAGGTTCTCTAATTTCTGAAGTTTCATGGCATTATGTAGAAATATGTATGCAACTTTTTATAAAACATCATGCTCAGCCTATTCGTAAATGGTGTAATGATAATAATCTTCTTTATACAGGCCATATTTTACATGAAGACTGTCTAGTGGCACAGGTTACTATGTCTGGGTCTATGCTAAGATATTATGAACACATGGATTGCCCAGGAGTTGACACTTTAGGCTCAGGGCACAATCTTTTTTGGGTCGTTAAGCAACTATCCTCAGCGGCTCGCCAAACTGGTAAGAAGTGGCTGCTTTCTGAGTTGTATGGAGTTTCAGGCTGGGATTTTAATTTTGAAGGCTTTAAAAATATTGGCGACTGGCAAGCATTATTGGGAATAAATCTTAGATGCCCACATTTATCTTGGTACACAATGAAGGGTGAAGCTAAAAGAGATTGTCCTGGAAGCATTTTACACCAATCAACCTATTGTGATGACTACAATTACATAGAAGACTACTATGCAAGGCTTGCAGTTGTTATGACAGAAGGAAGTCCTGTTTGCGACACATTAGTTATTTACCCAATTGAAAGTGTCAACGCAATGGTACACCATGGCTGGGTCAACGGCCTTGGTTCAGATGTCCCAGAGATTATTGATTTAGAGACAAAATATACTCAAACCTTCAAATTTTTAATGGGCGCTCACATTGATTTTGATTATGGTGATGAGGAAATGATTGGCCGCCTATATTCTATTGAAAAAGATTCTACTGGCAGAGCAGTTCTGAGAATTGGGCACGCAACCTACCGCCAAATCCTTGTTTCAGGACTTGTTACTATTAGAACATCTACACTCAACATCCTTCGTGAATTCATTGCGGCAGGTGGTAAAGTTGTTTTTGCAGGCGAAGTACCTCAATATGTTAATGCACTTCCTTGCAATGATGCGGTTAAAATATCAGCTTCCTCCATCTGTGTTCCTTTCGATCGTGATGCCGTTGTAGATGCGCTTTGCAAGGATGCCTCAAAGTTTAGCAATCGCATTTTACCTGTGGAAATTACTTTAGAGGATGGCACTGATGCAAAGGATATTTTTGTACAAGCTAGATACGATTCACATTCTGGCGCTCACTATATGATGCTGCTTAACTCTAATTGGACTGCAGATTACTCGAATGTAACTGTTAAAATAAACTTCCCAGGATTTATTCAAGAGTGGGACGCTATTTCTGGAGAAAAATTTGCAGTACCATCTATTGGACGTACCTTCGTTGTCGATTTCCCGCATGGCACTAGCAAACTCTATGTCATGACCAAATCTGATGAAAAAATTGCTTCTAGAACTGTAATTTCTGATGTAGCAGTATTCACAGCTTCTAATGTTTCAGCCGTTTCTTTTGACGAACTAAATGTGGCAGTTCTTAACCAAGCCGCACTTAAGGTTAATGAAGAGGATTGGCTTCCTTTTGAAGATATTATCCAATTAGATCAAAAAATCCGTACCCGCTTTGGATTCGAGATGCGCGGTGGTGAAATGATACAACCTTGGTTTGCAATAAAACACAACTTTGATTTCTCCAACAAAGCTGACATCGAGTTAAAATATGAGTTCGTGATGGATTATGCGCCTACTTCAAGTATAGAACTTGTTATTGAAAATGCTGATGATTATGTAGTCTTATTAAATGGCAAACCTGTAGATACAAGTTCAAATAATGGCTACTGGGTTGACCCATGTTTCAAACGTTATTCTCTAAACATGACAAATCTCGTTCTTGGCAAGAATTCTATCGTTATGAAGTCTGCTCTCCGTCTTAACCTAGATATTGAGGCTATTTATCTACTTGGTGACTTCGGTGTTACCCTACTTTCTGCTCCTGATGCTGGTCCTTCTGGTAAAATATCCGCCCTCACCTCACGCACCCCCGTTTCGCTCGGCAACTTGTGGGATCAAGGTTTGGCTTTCTACACTGGCCGCATGGATTACTTAGTTGAATTTGATAAAGTCCCTACTCTAACATCTAACGAAAGAGTCTTCCTACGTACCGAAAAGCCAGCAGCCGCTCTTCTCAAAGTTCTCGGCTGCACTTCATCGAATGGCGTTATCGCCTGGGCTCCATACGAGGTTGATGTAACTGATGCCCTCGTCATCGCTCCTGATGGCAAGGCACACCTTAATATTCAACTTGTGCCCACTCGTTATAACACTTTCGGACACGTACCCTATAAATTTGCTCCAAGCGGTTTAATTACTGCTCCGCAGCTAATTATTAGAAAGTAAATTGTTTGATTGGTTGGTTGAATCGACTTACTGATAGATTTGTTTGGTTAATTAAGAGCCCCCGCGTTTAGCGAGGGC
>Ga0123336_10003781_pt1 | contig 12509 bp, 9 predicted proteins | sample SSSSmetaG_FD_96466 | JGI IMG/M metagenome (GOLD analysis project Ga0123336, IMG submission 96466) | Glacier valley bacterial and archeal communities from Borup Fiord, Nunavut, Canada, to study Microbial Dark Matter (Phase II) - ​SSSS metaG | ecosystem: Environmental > Aquatic > Freshwater > Ice... | reverse complement strand
TGATGGGGCGACCCTGGAAGACGTCGGACTCTTCGCCGAGGACGATTTCATTGATGAAGCGGCGGCTGTGGGGGAAGGGGGTGGGGATCCAGGGTAGGGTGACGCAGGTGAGCTGCGACTGGAGGGACTTGAGGAGGGACATGAAGTCCCAGACGGCGTAGACGTGGGACTCCATGAAGAGGCGGAGATGGGCGGGAGTCTGAATGGCAGCGTAGAGGGGGTGGTGGATGAGGCGGGTCTGGAGGGGGGCGAGACGGCTCTGAATTTGAAGGATGGAGGTTGCTGAGGCCATAGAGTTCACATTGCTTATTATCGGGCAAATCTTGGGGTGTGGGGAATCAGGGTGAGGGGCGGGATTTGCTGTTATGAATATGCGGCGCGCTGGATTGGTGTGGCTTGCGGGTTGGACAGGCTGACGATGCGGAGGGGTTCTGGCATACTGCTGGGATGGCAGAGGCGGGGAGATTGGCGTGGTGGCGCCGGAGGGCTGGGAAAGGTGTGGGGCTGATTTTGTGTCTCGCTGGCTTTGGTATGGCTGGCGGTTCGTGGGGGCTGGGGCAAGGCGAAGAGCCGAGACAGCAGAGCGAGGAGCCGGTACGGCGGAGCGAAGAGCCGATCCATACGCTGCATGTATATACGAACCTGATCCAGATTCCGGGTTTGGTGTTGAGTCCTCTGCGTAATCCGATGCCGCTGGTGGCAGACTCCAGGTTCCGGCTGAACCTGGACGAGGGGCCGTGGTTCAAGCCGACGCATGTGCGGCTTGAGAGGGATGACCCGATTGCGCTGGGGATACTGCTGGATAACCGGGGGACGCAGTCGGAGCTGATGGCACAGATGGCGAAGGCGCTGGGAGGGCTGGCTCCGCAGTATCTCCATGCGAACGACCACGTCTTGATGTACGGGCTGGAGTGCAAGCTGATGCGGGCGACGGATGAATCGGCCACGACGCCGGAGATATTGCAGCATGATGCGGAAGTACTACTGCATCCGGGGAGCGGAGAGACGAAGAAGAAGGGGAAGAAGGAGTGCGTGAAGCTTACACAGCTGGTGGATTCGCTGGTGATGATGACGACTGAACTGCGGTTGCGGGCGGGGCGGCGGGTAATCCTGGCGGTGACGGATGGGAAGGACCAAGGGAGCGTGCGGACGTGGAAGGAGATGACCACCTATGCTCAGGGGCAGGGGGTGACGATCTTTGTGATTTCGGCGAATGTGGATGAGTTTGGCAGGATGCGCGCGCGGTTTGGAGGGAATGAAGACCCGATGCGGTCGGCGAGTGAGCTGAGCGGCGGGCTGGTGATGACGTCGGACCGGAGGGGACTGATGGACCAACTGCGAGCGTTTAGGAAGCTGATGCGGGGGCGGTACATCCTGGAGTTTCCGCAGGCGCGGAACTCGACGGCTGGGGAGCATGCGATCTCGGTGAAGGTTGAGAAGAACGATGCGTTTATCCGTGTGGCGGGGGTTTCGGTGGCGCTGCCGGATGCGAAGGAACTGTCGGACCCGACGACGATACGCAATGATGAGTCGCAGACGCCGGAGATGGGGGGGCGGCGGCCATTGTCTGCGGGTACGCCTGCTGCCGCGCCGAAGTGAAAGTGGGCGGGGTGAACGGGTAGAATCTTGAGATGGTCGCGACAAGTGAGACGAAGAAGGCGCTAACGTTCCAGGAGCTGCTGTTTATTCTGCAGCGGTTCTGGGCGGAGCGTGGGTGTGTGCTGCAGCAGCCGTATGACGTTGAGGTGGGCGCGGGAACGATGTCTCCGGATACGTTTCTGCGGGTGCTGGGACCGAAGCCGGTGCGTATTGCCTACGCACAACCTTCGCGTAGACCTGCCGATGGACGGTATGGGGAGAACCCGAACCGGCTGTTTCGGCATACGCAGTTTCAGGTGATTTTGAAGCCGCCACCGGAGCGGATCCAGGAGATGTATTTGGAGTCGCTGGAGGCGATTGGGATCGACCTGAAGGAACATGACATCAAGTTTGAAGAAGATAACTGGGAGTGGCCCGTGGGCGGCGCGTGGGGCGTGGGCTGGCAGGTGATGCTGGATGGGTTGGAGATTACGCAGTTTACGTATTTTCAGCAGTGCGGCGGGATGGACCTGGAGCCGATTTGCGGGGAGATTACGTATGGTTTGGAGCGGATTGCGGGATTTCTGCAGGATGTGGATTCGATCTACGACATCGTGTGGGCGGTGGAGCCGGATACGGGCCGCAAGGTGACGTATGGGGAAATGCGGCTGGCGGAAGAGGAGCAGTTCTCGGCGTATAGCTTTGATTATGCAGATGTTGCGCGGCTTTGGGAGCATTTGAATTCGTATGAGGCGGAGTGCCTGGCGTTGCTGGATAAGGCTGGATTTCGCAATGAATTCAAGGGTTTTGCGGGGATGGATGGGCTGACGCTGAAGCGTTTTCCGGTGCTGGGGGCGTATGAATTGGCGCTTAAGTGCTCGCATATGTTCAATTTGCTGGATGCGCGCGGGGCGATCAGCGTGACGGAACGGGTGGGCGTGATGGCTCGGATTCGGACGCTGGTGGTGGGAGTGGCTAAGGCTTATGTGGCGCAGGGCGTGGCGCTCAGCGATGCGAAAGAGCGTGTTCTTTGATGGTGGTTGTTGGATAAAACTGGACACTTCGTCCCGGTTGCTGGGACCTTTGGGAAATTGCTGGTTAGCGCCTGCGGGCGGGATTGTGATGAGTGCGATGCGCGAGTTTTTGTTTGAGATTGGGCTGGAGGAGATTCCGGCGCGGATGATTGGCGGGGCGCAGGCTGAGCTGGCGAAGCGTGTGCTGGCGATGCTGGAGCGGGAGCGTCTGGTGGCACCGGGTGTGGCGGTAAAGAGCTTTGCTACACCGCGGCGGCTGGCAGTTTGGGTGGGTGCGGTGGCGGCGCAGCAGGAGGATGTGGCGGAGGAGATGCTGGGACCTTCGGTGAAGATTGCAGGCGTCAATGGTTTCAGGGATGGCGTGGCGACTCCGGCGGCGGTGGCGTTTGCGAAGAAGGCGGGCGTTGCGTTGGAGGCGTTGAAGACTGTCACGAATGCGAAGGGTGAATACCTGGCGGCGACTGCGGTGAAGGCGGGGCGGGGTGCGGCTGAGGTGATTGCGGCGGAGATGCCGAAGGAGCTGGCGGGGATTTACTGGGCGAAGAACATGTACTGGCGAGCAGGTCGGCCGGAGCGGTTCGTACGGCCGGTGCGCTGGCTGGTGGCGCTGCTGGGGGATGCTGTGGTGCCGGTGGAGTTTGGTGGGAAGACGGCCGGGGCGGTGACGTATGGGCATCGCGTGTTGTGTGGGGATAAGGCGATTCCGCTGGGTGCTCCGGCGGAGTATGAGGCGGTGCTGGAGCAGAGCTTCGTGGTGGCGGATGTGGAGATGCGGCGGCAGCGGATTCGGAAGGCTTTGGATAAGGTCTGCCGGACGGTTCCCGATACGCGGTGGCGCGAGGACCATGCGCTGGTGGATAAGATGACGCACCTGACGGAGTGGCCGACAGTGATTGCGGGTGGGTTCGAGGCGGAGTACCTGGCGCTGCCGGAAGAGGTGCTGGTGACGGTGATGCGCGACCCCCAGAATTACTATGCGGCGGAGGACAAGAGCGGGAAGCTGGCGGCGCATTTTCTGGCTGTGCTGAATACTGAGTCGGATGCTGCGGGTGAGGCGGTGATTCGGCATGGGAATGAGCGGGTGCTGCGGGCTCGATTTAATGATGCGCGGTTCTTCTGGGAGTTCGATCAGCGGGTTCCGCTGGTGGAGCGAGTGAAGCTCCTGGAGAACGTGACGTTCCAGAAAGATTTGGGGAGTTATGCGAAGAAGACGGAGCGGGTGCGGAGCCTGGCTGCGGCGCTGAGCGAGCGTGTGACGGAGCGTGGGCTTGTGGTGGATACGGTGGCGCTGGATGAGGCGGCGCGGCTGGCGAAGGCTGACCTGACGGCGGAGCTGGTGAAGGAGTTTACAGAGCTGCAGGGGCAGGTGGGTGGGTTGTATGCGACGGCGCAGGGCTTTTCGGCTGCGGTGGGCGATGCGATCTACGACCAGTACAAGCCGGAGTCGATGGATGACGAAGTGCCGCGAACGGTGGAGGGGGCTTTGCTGGCTCTGGCGGATAAGCTGGATACGATTGCGGGGATGTTTGGGCTGGGGTTGGAGCCGACGGGGTCGAAGGATCCGTTTGCGCTGCGGCGTGGGGCGAATGGCGTGGTGAAGATTTTGGCGGAGACGGGGAGCGTGCTCCCGCTGAAGCTGAGTGAAGTGGCGGCGCTGGCGGCGAGTGAGCCGGGCGTGGCGGAGAAGTTGAAGGGATTCTTTGCGGAGCGGCTGGAGTTTTATTTGCGCGAGGCGAAGGGCCAGGCGTACGACGTGGTGAAGGCCGTGCTGGCGGCGGGTGCGGATGATGTGCGGGATGCTGTGGCCCGTGCAGAGGCGGTGACGGCGGTGCGTGGGGCTTCGTCGGAGACAGGGGACTTTGTGGCGGTGTCGGCGGCGTTCAAGCGGATGAAGAATATCCTGGCGCAGGCGGCGGAGAAGGGGTTTGTGGCGGGGGCGAATGTGGAGGCTGCGTTGTTGACGGAGGCTACGGAGAAGGCTCTTTGGGAGCGGTCGGGGGTGGTGGCTGCGCGGGTGAAGGAGTTGAGTGCCGGGAAGGATTATCGGGGGGCTTTGGAGTCGATTGCGACGCTGCGGCCGCAAGTGGATGCGTTCTTCGAGGCGGTGATGGTGATGGCTCCGGATGCCGAGGTGCGCGCGAATCGGCTGGGGTTGCTGGGGCGGGTGCTGGGGGATTTTTCGGGGATCGCGGATTTCTCGGAGATTGTTACGGCGGGGTAAGAAGACCTACCTCAGGGGCTAAAGCCCGGCTTTGATGTGAGGTTGAATGCCCAGGCTAAAGCCTGGGCCTACCCCAGGGGCAACGGCGAGTGCAGCCGCAACGGCAATTGCAGCAATGCCCGGGGCTAAAGCCCGACTTTTGAGTGCGGTGATCGTGGGGCTAAAGCCCCACGATAATCCCAATCCCAAAGACAAAGACAAAGACCAAGCCAAAGACAAAGACAAAGACAAAGACAAAGACAAGGGCAAGGGCAACGGCACCGGCAAATGCAACGACAAAAGTAATGGCAAATGCAAATGCAAATGCAAATGCAAATGCAAATGCAAATGCAACGACAACGGCAGATGCAGATGCAGATGCAAAGGCAAAGGCAAAGGCAGAGGCAAAGGCAGATGATGCAGATGCTGAGGCAAAGGCAGAGGCAAAATGCGGGGGTTCTTCGCTTCGCTCAGAATGACGAGGTGGAAGTTTTTGGGCTTTGATTTGGCTTTGTGGGCAATAAGAAACCGCATGTCCGGAAGGAGGTTTCCTGGCATGCGGTTTTTTGCTTTGTGGTGATTTTGTTGTTTTGGGTTAGGCGGTGACTTCCCAGCCTTTTTCGTAGGTGCGGCCCCAGAGCTTCATGGCTTCGGGGTCGTTTTTTACGTGGCCGGTTTTGGGGTCGAGGGTTAGCTCGTGGTTGGTGAAGTAGGCGATGTTGGAGAGCTGGAGCATGGTGACGGAGACGTTGGCGACGGGGATGGGTGAGTTGAGTTTTTCGCCCTTGCGGATGGCGTTGATGAAGTTGAGGAAGTGGGCGTCGGTCATGGAGTCGCGTCCTACGGTGTCGGCGCTGGAGGTTTGTTTGCCGGTCTTGAACTCGTTGACGAGTTTACCGTTCCAGTCGTACTGCTCGTAGCCGTCGCGGTCGATGAGGATGGAGCCCTTGGTGCCGAGGATGGAGGAGCCGCGTTCGCGGTTGTAGATCTTCATGCCCTGGCAGCAGCGGCCTTCCCAGCTGATCATCTTGTTGTCGTACTCGAAGCTGGTGTTGATGGTGTCGTAGAACTGCCAATCGTCCTTGAAGTTGTAGCGGCCGCCTGAGGCGGTGACGCGGTTGGGGAATTCGACGCCGAGGGCCCAGCGGCAGACGTCGACCTCGTGGGTACCGTTGTTGAGGGTTTCTCCGGTACCGTAGCGGGTGAGCCAGTGCCAGTTGTAGGGGTGGACGTTGTCGACGTACTCGTGGCGCGGCGCGGGCCCCTGCCAGAGCTCCCAGTTAAGGGTGGAGGGTACGGCGGCGGGTTTGCCGATACCCATGGACTTGCGCTTGTTCACGTACCAGGCCTTGGCGTAGTAGGGCTCGCCGATGAGGCCTTCGCGGATCTGCTGGATGACCTTGATGGTGTAGTCGGAGGAGCGTTGCTGGTCGCCGACCTGGACCTGCTTGCCGTACTTCTTCTGGGCTTCGACGAGGAGTTCGCCCTCGCGGGGGTTATGGCTGGAGGGCTTCTCGACGTAGACGTGCTTGCCGGCCTTGAGGCCGTAGATGGCCATGGGGGCGTGCCAGTGGTCGGGGAGGGCTACTGTGATGGCGTCGACGTCCTTGGAGGCGAGGATTTTGCGGTAGTCGGTCTCGGGGGTGGGGGCGTAGCCGATTTCCTTCTGGGCGGCTGCGGAGAACTTGTCGAGGATGGTCTGGTCGACGTCGCAGACGTGGGTGATGCGGGCGTCCTTGGCGTTGGAGTGGAGGGCAGAGAGGTGAGCGTATCCGCGACCGTTGAGGCCGAGAATGGCGAAGTTGACGCGGTCGTTGGCGCCGACGATCTGAGCGTAGGACTTGGCGGTGCTGGATAGAGCGGCGGTGGCGGCAGTGACTGCTACTCCGTCCAGAAAGGTGCGGCGGGTCATCGACATGGGTGGATCTCCCTTTGGCTTCGGCGTAAGGCGCGAAGTTTTCCGAAACCGTTATACACGTTTGGAGGGATTGGTTGGAAGTTCAAACTAAGGCGAGGGCGTCGGGCGTCGGGCGTCGGGCGTCGGGCGCAGGGCGCAGGGCGCAGGGCGTAGGTCACACGGCACAGGGCGTAGGTCATACGGCACAGGGCGTAGGGCACGGCGCGTGGGGCAAAAGAATGGCTCCCCTTGCGGAGAGGCGAGTTGCTGGCTGCGGTTTCGTCTGTTGGGGGGGGACGATTGGGGGAGGACTACTGGGTGACGATGACGTTGACGGAGATGGAGTGGGAGGTTCCACCGGTTACGCCTGCGGAGATGGCGATGGGGTAGGTTCCGGCGGGGGTGGTGTTGGGTGGGTTGGCCGGGGTGGAGTTGGCGCAGCCGGAGAGAGCGAAGATGCCGACAACGGCTACGAGGGCGAGGAGGCGGGGGAGGAGCTTGAGTTTACGGCGCTGCCAGGTGAGGAGCAGACCGAAGGCGAGGGCGGGGAGTGCATTGAGGGCGGCGAGCATGGTGCTATTGGGCGCGCTGTTAGCGTGAAACGGGTGCCGTGACCCGCGTGAGATATGCGGGGACGGTGGTGCTCTGTGATGTAGTCGGGGGGGGGATGAGGATGAGGAAGTGAAAGAAAGATTGGGGAAGATTTTTTGGTGAGTGGGGGGTGGCGTGATTTGCGGGAAGAGTTTGGTCAGGCGGAGGTGCTGCCGGCGGGGCTGCCGGGTACGGTGAAGTCGGTGAGGGGGCCGGTGGGGATGATCATGCGGAGGGAGTTGAGGATGGAGAGGAGGTCGATGGCCTCCTGCGCGAGTGCTCCCTGGATGGGGGTGATGAGGCCAAAGGCGGCAGCAGCCATGCCGATGAGGCTGAGGCCCATCCCTCCCACGGCGCTGGTGAGGGCGATACGGCGCATGCGGCGGCCGATGTGCATGAGCTCGTCAACGCTGGTGAGGGAGGACTGGAGGATGACGGCTCCGGCGGCCTCAGAGGTGATGTCGCTGTTGACGCCGAGGGCGATGCCTGCAGTGGCGGCCATCATGGCAGGTGCGTCGTTGATGCCGTCGCCCAGGTAGAGGGTTCGGGCGCGGGTGGTCTTCTCCTGGACGAATTTGAGTTTCTGCTCGGGAGTCTGGCCGCCGATGGCTTCGGTGAGTTCCATGCCGGCGGCGAAGAGGGCGACTTCGGCGGGGCGGTCGCCGGAGAGGAGGATGACCTGGTGGATGCCGTGGTTTTTGTCGAGGTGGCTGAGGAAGGATTTGCTCTCGCGGCGGGGCTCGTCCTGAAAGTGGAAGACGCCGGCGAGCTGGCCGTTGAGGAGGAAGACGCACTCGAGCCCGTGAGCGACCGGGGGCATAAGGGCGGCCAGGGCGGGGGTGAGCTTGCCGCGTCCGGTAACGGTAAGGGTCTGGTTGCCGATGTGTCCTGTGAGACCGGCACCGGGGGGTTCGGCGACGTCAGTGATGTCGAGGAGGGCGATGTCTCCGGTTTGCGCGGCGGTGATGAGAGCCGTGGCGAGGGGGTGCTTGGAGTAACGCTCGAGGCTGGCGACGTACTGGAGGGCGTGATCGTAGGTGATGCCGTTGAAGAGGTCGATTCCCGTGAGGCTGGGTTTGCCGTAGGTGAGGGTACCGGTTTTATCCACGATGAGGACGGTACAGGTCTCCATTTTCTCGAGGATGGATGGGTCTTTGATGATGATGCCAAGGCGTGCGCCGATCGAGATGGCCCCGATGACGGCGACTGGGATGGAAATAAGGAGGGGGCAGGGCGTGGCGATGACGAGGACGGCGAGAAAGCGCTCGGAGTGCCCGCTAAGGAGCCAGCTGGCGAGTGCGATGAGGATGGCAACGGGGGTGTACCAGGAGCCGAGGCGGTCTCCGAGGCGCTGGATGGTGGGGCGATTTTCTTCGGAGGCGTGGAGGACTTCGACGATTTTGGCGTAGCGTGAGTCGCTGGCGAGTTTGGTTGCGCGGAGGGTGAGTGCAGTGTTGCCGTTGATGGCTCCGGAGAGGACGGGAGCGCCGGGGGCCTTGGCGAGCTGGTAGGGCTCGCCGGTGAGGTATGACTCGTCCATGCTGCCCTGGCCGGCGGTGATGATGCCGTCGACGGGGCAGATTTCGTGGGGGTAGATGACGAGTTCGTCGTCGATGTGGATGGCGGTGACGGGAATGTCGGTGCCGTCGGCACGGTGGGCGTTCTGGGGCATGCGCCTGGCGAGAGCGCTGAGGACGGAGGAGGCTTTGCCGGTGGCGTAGCTTTCAAGGGCCTGGCCGCCGGAGAGCATGAGGACGACGATGGCGGCCACCCAATATTGGCCGAGGATGAGGGAGGTGAGGATGGAGAGGAAGGCGAGGATGTCGACGCTGAAGTTGGCGCGGAGGAGTTGCTGAGCAAGCGAGATGAGGAGCGGAATGCTGGCGGCGGCGATGGCGGCGATAAGAATGATGCCAGCGATATGCGGGAGATGAAGTGCGCGGCCAAGGAGGAAGGATGCGAGCATGCCGGTGCTGATGAGGGCGGCGGTGGAGATGTGCGCGGTGGGTGAGGCGAGCCACGTTGCGAGTGGGCCAGGCTTTTTCAAAAGTGGAGCCCTCCAGCACACTAGCGTAAAGGACTTTCGCGGGAAAAGATGTGTCGCAAGACACAGCGGAGCGGAGCGTGCGGGCTTATACTCGGGCGGCATGAGTGACGGCAGCAGGCATTTGCGAGATAAGGGAACAGGCGTGCGACCTGCGGTGTCGGTGATGCTGCTGACGGTTGGGCTACTGGTGTTTCTGGGGGTGGCGTGGTTTGGGCGGATTATCCTACTGTTGCTGTTTGCCGCGGTGGTGATTGCCGTGCTGTTGACGGCGATTGTGGAGTGGCTGAAGGTGAAGCTGCGGATGAAGGAAGGGCTGGCGTATACGCTGATCCTGGTGACGGCGGCGGGATTGGGTGTGTTGCTGGTTTGGCTGGTGGGGCCCAAGATCGTGGACCAGTTTGCGGACCTGCAGGTGACGCTTCCAGCAGCCGCGTATTCTCTGGTGGAGCGGGTGAGGGGGTACGGGTGGGGCCGGTGGGTGCTGGCGCAATGGTCGGATTCGCCGGAGCTTTCCGGCGGGATACGTTATGCGGTGACTCGGCTGGGCGGCATGATGCTGAGTGCGGCGAATATGCTGGGTGGTCTGCTGATCGTTGTGTTTCTGACGCTGTACCTGGCGGCGGAACCTACGGTTTATTTTGCGATTCTGCGGCGCGCGGTGCCTGCGGAGTACAGGGGACAGCTGGAGGCTTGTGCGAAGTCCGCAGTGCGGATGCTGCGGTGGTGGCTGCTCTCGCAGATGCTGTCGATGGCTTCGGTGGGGTTGATTGTGATGGTGGGGCTGGCGATGCTGGGAGTTCCGCTGGCGGTGACACTGGGGATGATTGCGGCGCTGATGACGTTTGTGCCGAATGTGGGGCCGATTCTGTCAGTGGTTCCGGCGGCGCTGCTGGCGGTAGCGATCAGCCCGATGAAGGGGCTGATGACTGTGCTGCTGTTTATGCTGGTGCATTTTCTGGAAGGGAACGTGATTACACCGCTGCTGGAGCGAAAGATTGTGCGTCTGCCGCCGGCGCTGACCCTGACGATGCAGTTGCTGTTTGCGGTGGGTGGAGGCGCATTGGGAGTGGCGCTGGCGGCCCCGTTTACAGCCGCAGCGATGGGAGTGTTTGAAGTGCTGCTGCCGGAGGAGGGGACCTCTCTGCCAGTGGTGGTGACGGGCAAAGAGGCTTTGGCTTAGAGGGCTGTTGGCTATTCGGCGGGGGCGTGGCGTCCGGCGAGGGCGGGTGGGGCGTCGCGCTCTACGGGGGTGGTGGGGGCGCCGTTGAGGTGGGTGAGGAGGATGGTGTTGTCGGTGCGGCTGAAGTAGGCGCGGAGGTCTTCACCGGGGGTGCGGGCGGCGAGGTAGCCGGTGAGGAGGCGGGTGATGGCTTCGGGGCAGTCTTCGGCGGCGGCGCGGTAGCCGATCTGGCGGGCAATGCCGGCGTACTTGCCGACGGAGCCGCCTACGCAGAAGTAGAAGGCGTCGACGAGCTTGCCGTCTTTCTTGACCTTCTTGCCTTCGAGTCCGATATCGGCGATCCAGCTTTGGCCGCAGGAGTTGGTGCATCCGGTGACGTGGAGGCGGAGCTGCTGATCGAAGGCGGGGAGGCGCTCTTCGAGTTCGGCGACGAGCCATTTGTTGAAGGCCTTGGTTTCGGCGATGGCGAGTTTGCAGAACTCGGTTCCGGTGCAGGCGATGGCTCCGCGCCAGAAGGGGGAGACGTCGACGTGGAGGCTGAGGGTATTGAGTTGGATGACGAGAGCGGCTGTTTCGCGGTCGGGGACGTTGGGGATGAGGATGTTCTGGCCGATGGTGGCGCGGAGCTGGCCGTCGCCGTACTTGTCGGAGAGGTTTGCGAGGGCGATGAGCTGTTCTGCGGTGATGCGGCCGTTGAGGACGGAGACGCCGACGGTGCTGAGGCCGGGCTGCTTCTGGCCGGTGATGCCAGTGTGGTCGCGGTAGACGTCGTCGGGGACGAGGTCGGCTTCGACGGGGCTGGGGTCGAGCTTGTAGCCGAGCTTGGATTCGATGGCTTCGAGCATGGACTGGGCGGTCCAGCCGTGCTTCATGAAGAGGTACTTAATGCGGGCGTGGGTGCGGGACTCGCGGAGGGCGGTCTGCTCCTTGAAGATGCGGACGACGGCGGTGACGACGTCGATGGCTTTGGACTGGGGGATGAAGGCGGGGATGCGCTCGGCGATGTGGGGCTCGGTGGAGAGGCCGCCGCCTACGCGGAGGGTATAGCCGATTTCTTCGACGCCATTGAGGTTGCGCTTGATGGCGGTGAGGCCTACGTCGTTGATCTCGGGGTAAGAGCACCAGAGGGGGCAGCCGGTGATGGTGATTTTAAATTTGCGGGGGAGGTTGTAGAACTCGGGGTTGGCGGTGAGGAGGTGGGCGACCTCAAGGGCGAGGGGGCTGGCGTCGAGGAGCTCGTGCTTGTCGCAGCCGAGAGGGGGCAGCCGGTGACGTTGCGGACGACGTCGCCGCAGGCTCCCTTGGGGGAGAGATTGATTTCGGTGAGGGCGTCTACCACTTCGATCAAGGAGCTGATCGTTAACCAATGCAACTGGATATTCTGGCGGGTGGTGATGTCGATGAGGTTGCGGCCGTGCTTTTTGGTGAGCTCACCGATGACGCGGGACTGGTGCGAGGTGAGCAGGCCGTTGGGCATACCGATGCGCATCATGAAGTACTCGGAGGTTTTACCTTCTCCGGCGGTGCCGCCGGTGACGCCGAGGCCGTCGCCCTGGGTGTAGACACCCCACCATTTGAAGTAGAGATTGCTCCAGTCGGGGGCTACGGTTTCGCGGCCGCCTTTGGCGTACTCGCGGACGTCGTCCCAGGCCTCCCAGGGGTTCTTGGCGAGCTTGAGGCGCTCGGACTTCTGGGCTTTGGTTTCTTTCGCGACGGGGGTTTCCTTGGGTGCGATGGCCGGGGTGGTTGACATGGTGCGGGATCCTTTAGGGGTAGCGAGAGATAGGCGTAGATGCTGGAAGGCCCACCGGGTGAAGGTGGGCGCTTTGGGCTTTTGCTTGGACTCCGGTGTGGAAGGAGTCTTATGAGGCTGGGCAAAGGCTACGGAGCACCGGTCGGTAACAACACATACGACAGGTGGCGAAAAGCGATTTCCGTGTGGAGTGCATTGAGATAAGGGTAGATGGGGTGGGGGGCTGAGT
>Ga0123336_10003779_pt1 | contig 12512 bp, 10 predicted proteins | sample SSSSmetaG_FD_96466 | JGI IMG/M metagenome (GOLD analysis project Ga0123336, IMG submission 96466) | Glacier valley bacterial and archeal communities from Borup Fiord, Nunavut, Canada, to study Microbial Dark Matter (Phase II) - ​SSSS metaG | ecosystem: Environmental > Aquatic > Freshwater > Ice... | reverse complement strand
CGCGCTGTTTCCGCCGCACGAGGTCGAGAAATTCACCGAGTTGTTCTGGAGCCGCATCCAAACCTGGCGTGCCGAGGGCTGTCCTTAAATCATGGGAAACGATACGTTCCGCAAATCGCGCTGGTATTCTTCTCGGTTGGGGTGTGAAGCCACGCTGGCGCGCTGGGGTCAGTTTGGTCAGCCGGTGCTGGTATTTCCGACGGCGGGCGGCGATGCCGAGGAGATCGAGCGTTTCCAGATGATGCGCGTTTTGGAGCCGCTGTTGAATGCCGGGCGAATCAAGATTTATTCGTGCGACAGCGTGGCCGGATCGGCCTGGTTCGCGCGTGATACCAGCCCCGAGCATCGCATGTGGATGCAGCATCAATATCACCAGTGGGTGAAACACGAGGTGGTGCCGGCCATTCGTATGGATTGCGGCGGCACCGATATCGGCATCTGGACCGCTGGGGCGTCGATTGGCGCATTTCACGCTGCGGCGGTCGTGTGCCGGTTTCCGGATCTATTTCACCGCGCTTTGTCGATGAGTGGCACCTACGATCTGATGCGCTTTTCCGAGGCCAAAGAGCCTACCGACGCCTATCGGGTATCGTCGCCGCTTTATTTCGTGCCGCATCTCGAAGGGCGCCATCTGGAGGTCTTGCGCACCCGCTTCATCCATATCGCCACCGGCGAGGGAAAGTGGGAGAATATCGGCGAGAGCTGGAAGCTCGCCAATGTGCTCGGCGAAAAACGGATTCCCAATTTCGTGGATAGCTGGGGACCGGAATGGCATCACGATTGGGTCACCTGGCGGGCGATGATGCCCAAATATCTCGAGGAGTGGACGCGCTGATGGCCGACTCCAATGATGGTGAGAAAGATGCCCGCGCTTACAAGCAAGTGCGTGGCGGCCTCGAGGGAGAAAGCCGGCGCCGCTTCATGCGGTCGCTTTTGGCCGAGCTCCGCGCCATGGAGCGCATGGTCGAGACCGACCGTTTCGAACGCGGCGTGGCCCGGATCGGCGCCGAGCAGGAGCTGTTTCTGGTCGACCGGACCTATCAGCCGGCCCCGGGCGCGCTCGATCTTCTGGAGAAGCTCAATAGCCATCATTTCACGACCGAGCTCGGGCTCTTCAATCTGGAGATCAATGCCGACCCGCAGCCGTTTTCGGGGAAGGGCCTGTCCAACCTAGAGGCGCAGCTGACGTCGCTGTATGGCGACGTGCGCCGGGCGTCGACGGAACTGGATTTACATCCGGTCTTGGCGGGGATTTTGCCGAGTATCGGCAAGACCGACCTCGGCTTGAAAAACATGGTGCCGAAGCCGCGCTATCAAGCGTTGAATGCGGCGATGAATGCGGCGCGCGGCGAGGCGTATGATTTTTCGATCCGCGGTATCGACGAGCTGGTGGTCAAACACGACTCGGTCATGGTCGAGGCCTGCAATGCCAGCTTTCAGGTGCATCTGCAGCTGACCGACCCGGACAAGTTTGCGCATATGTACAATCTGGCGCAGCTGTTGTTGGCGCCGGTGCTGGCCGCGGGGCCCAATTCGCCGGTGCTGTTCGGGCGGCGGTTGTGGTCGGAAACGCGTATCGCGCTGTTCGAACAAGCCTGCGATATCCGCACGCCGGGTCTGCACCTGCGCGATTCGGTGGGTCGCGTATCGTTTGGGCGTCAGTGGCTGCGCGGTAGCGTGACCGACGTGTATAAAGAGAATGTCGCCCGTTTCCGCGCGCTCGTCGGTGACGATATCGACGAAGATGCCTACGCAATGGTCGAGGCGGGCAAGGTGCCGGAGCTGAAGGCGCTGCGCATGCACAACGGCACCATTTATCGCTGGAATCGCGCTTGTTACGGGATCTCGGAAAACGGCAAGCCGCATTTGCGGATCGAATTGCGCGTGTTGCCGGCCGGGCCGACCATTGCCGATGAGGTCGCCAACAGCGCCCTGTGGCTCGGCCTCATGAACGAGCTGGCGGCGACTGTGGAAGATGTGCCGTCGCGGATGGACTTCGATCACGCGCGCGCCAATCTATATGCCGCGGCGCGCGATGGTCTGGCAGCGCGGTTTACCTGGCTGGATGGTGAAGAGGTTTTGGCACAGCCGCTCATTCTCGATCGTTTGCTCCCGCTGGCCCAAGCAGGGCTGGTGCGCGCCGGGATCGATAGCGCGGATATCGAGCGATATATCGGCATTCTCGAAAGGCGGGTGCGTTCGCTGCGCACCGGCGCGCGCTGGATGCTGCGCTCGCTGAGCGACATGAAGCGGGGATCGCCAGGTGCGCGCTTGACTGCGCTCGTCGCTGCCATGATCTCGAGGCAGGATACCGACCAGGTGGTCAGCGATTGGGAGCCGGCGCGGCTCGACGAAAACGACAGCGCCCGATTGGGACATCAGCGGGTGTCCCAATACATGACCACCGACGTCATCACCGTGCGGCCGGATGATCCGCTGGACCTGGTGGCGGAGCTGAGTGGCTGGGAGCATGTCCGGCATATCCCGGTCGAAGACGAGCGCGGGCGATTGATCGGACTGGTTTCTTTGCGCGCGGTGCAGCGTTATCTGGCGGCTCACCCCGAGCCGGCGGCGCGTTCGACTCCCGTCGCTGATCTGATGCATACCAAGCTCATCACCGTGACGCCGGATACGTCGACCAAGGTGGCGGTGAACTTGATGAGACAGCACAAAGTGGGTTTCTTGCCCGTGGTACAAGACGGCCATCTGGTGGCGGTGTTGAGCGAAGACGACTTCGTCGACGTGGCGCATAAGTCGGAGCCCGAGCCGCAATTGCCGCTGCCGGGGATCGAAGAGCAAGCCTGATGAAAATCGAGCTCGAACGACGTCAGCTCGGCCAGCATCTGGGGCCCCACCCCGGCCCGACCCTGATTGCCGTCGCTGGGATCCATGGTAACGAGCCCGCTGGCGTCCTCGCCGCACGCCGCGTCTTTGCCCGGCTGGCCGAAGGCGATATCCAGTTGCACGGTGAATTCATCGCATTCGCCGGCAATGTCGAGGCGTTACGACAGGGTATTCGATATCAGTCGAAAGATCTGAACCGCCAATGGAATCAAACGCGCGTCCACGAAGTGCGGGTACAAGACCCGGAAACATTGGACGCCGAAGACAAAGAACAACTGCAGATACTGGAGGAGATCGAAGCCGTCCTCGCCCGCGCTTGCGGCCAGGTCCACCTGTGCGACTTTCACAGCTCGTCAGCGTCGGGCATCCCCTTCGTCCTCTTCGGCGACACCCTGGCCCAGCGCCGCTTCGTCCGCGTCTTCCCCATCCCCATCATCATGGGCCTAGAGGAACAAGTGGACGGAGTCATGTCCGAATACTGGACCCGCCGAGGCTGCATCACCTTCGCCTGCGAAGGCGGCCAACACGACGACCCATCCTCGGTAGACGCCCTAGAAGCCGTCCTCTGGCTCTCCCTATCCGAGGCCGGCCTCCTAGCAGGTGCAGCCGCAACCGAAGTAGCCAAATCAATCGCCCTCCTAGAACACCGCCGCGGCGGCCTACCCAGGGTGATGGAAGTCGTCTCGCGCCGGGCCATTTCCCTCGAAGACGGCTTCCGCATGGAACCCGGCTTCCGCAACATCGACCACGCACGCCGCGACCAACTCCTGGCCCGAGACCGCCAAGGCGACATCCGCGCCCCCACCGACGGTCTTGTGATCCTGCCACTTTACCAAGGCTTGGGCTCGGACGGCTTCTTCTGGGGCCGCGCGGTCTCAGAAGCCCGCATGAAGGCATCAGAAATCCTCCGCCATCTCGGCGTAGACCGCCTCCTCGGCCTCTTACCCGGGGTAGAACGAGACCCAGCCAATCCCGCCCGATTCATCGTGGATACGCAGATCGCCAGACTCTACCCGCTAGATATCTTTCATCTACTGGGCTACCGAAGGGTCAGAGAACGCGGCCACCAATTTACCGTCGAGCGCCAAGCCGGCTGACACCCGTACCAGCGGGAGCGATAGTTCTTTTAGGAATCCGTTTCGTTTCTGGCGCAGGGATCACCATCCCAATCGGCGACGCAAAACTGGTCCTCTCCCAACTCCACGCCTCCTCTGCCTCCTCTCCCAACCCAGGCAGGCGCTTCCTCTCCCAACCCAGGCGCTTCCTCTCCCAACCCGGCGCTTCCTCTCCCAACCCAGGGTAAATTCTTCGTCGCGCTTCCTCTCCTAACCCAGGGTAAATTCTTCGTCGGGCAATGTGCTCTCTCCGAACCCGGGCAATGTTCGTATCTCTACCCAGGATAAATTCTCGTCGGGCAATGACTCGTTTCCCAACCCAGGTAAATTTCTGGCAGGACAATTCCTCCGCCGCAAATATGGTAATTTCGCTCTCCGAACCTCAGCCCATGCCCAGACGATAACGGGGCTGGACAGCAATCATGGGAGGTCTCTCAAACGATGTCGAACGACGATTGAGGAATAATGATCGCGATTGAGAAGCGCTCGCGCGTGACGACTATGCGCTTTGTGTCCGCACCAACTTATCGATTCTGGCGAATCGATAAGTTGCGGCATACCTGAGAGCCGCCTACCGACTTGACTACATCAGGCGGCAGCGACCAAGACCGGGACGGCAAACGCGCGCATCCGATAGCTTCCGGCCGGAAACAACAAGTTCGTCAGTTTCGCGGACCACGCTCTATATGCGGCGCGATACTGCCGCAGGAACTGCACGCTACGTGAGAGCGCGTCGAGTCTAAGCCACTTGTTTCGGCATGCGATACGCGGCGAAAGGTTGCGCCGTGGCGCAAGACTGGCAGGTACGTCCGTTGGTCGCTGTGCTAGCACGCCATGAACTCCGAGGACCTTTTGTCCTTGCTGCCGACGCTGCCGACAGAGCACCGTTTCACGTGCACGTACCGCAGCATAGATCGCTGTGAGCAATACCTGCTCGCTCCCAGCACCGACGGGCGCGGCTGCGATGTTCAGGTACTCGACCTCGGCCATCGAACCATCGTCACGAAAAAAACCGGCCGGCCGGCGGACACTGCGTCGCCCCGGCGTAAAGAGACGAAGTCCAGGCCAATCAGTCCCGCGCTCGACGAGACCGGCAGCGACGGCATTGGTGAGCGTGTATACGACTTTCGCAAGAACGTCCTCCGCAGCCATCAACCTGACGCAGCTGGTGGGCTCCGTGGCCCAGAAGTTTTCCCACCGACCCAGATGCACATTGAGCACTTTTGCGACGAACTCGTGGAGCCAGGCGAGGAATTCTGGCAATCGAGCAAATGGATCCGTAACAACCATATGATAGTGATTCGACATGACCTCGAGCGCATGGACAACCACTCCTGTGCGCTTACTCGCAACCGCAGTGCAATATAGGAATGTCTGATTGACGTAACGACTCGGCCGAAGAAGAAACTGCCGCTGCGTGCAGCGCCGCGTAATGAGGTAGACGGAGTTGGGCAATATTTCGCGAGGCAAGCTCATACCAGGGGTACAGTGCAGTCCTGATGCCAGGCTTAAAAGCCACGTTTCACAATAGGTTCGCTCCGATTCTTAGTAGGGTCGCTCCGATTCTTGTCCGAACTACGGACGATGTCCGGCTCCCGTCCACCAGGATCGCGCCAAATGGAGGTCCACCCTCCACAAGCCAATCCACCTCGGGCGCAGAAGAGCAAGCCCCCTCGGGAGTCCCGGGGTCGGGAATTGCCGTCGGCGCGCCGCGGCTCTTCGAGGGGAGACAGAGGGCGGTTCCGGACCGCCTGCCTGGTGCTGCCACTCACAATGAGCGCACCTTACCTGTGTTCCATCCTAACCCACCCTCGGAGAGACGCAGCGGAGAGACGCAGCGCGAGGGGAGACAGAGGGCGGTTCCGGACCGCCTGCCTGGTGCTGCCACTCACAATGAGCGCACCTTACCTGTGTTCCATCCTAACCCACCCTCGGAGAGACGCAGCGGAGAGACGCAGCGAGAGAGCCGCGGCCACCACGAGCGCATCCCAACCCACACTCGAGGAGCAACAGCCACGCGGTGTCATTCAAGGCCAGGTGCGATTGTCACGGTGAACTACCCTCGGTGTGATTCAGGGGGTGCGGTGTGATTCAGGGGGTGTGATTCGGGGCCCGGTGTGATTCAGGGCCGACGGAGCTCCGCGCTGGCTATCTACCACCTCACCGGAGGGTTTCCGGCGGTCCGCGAGTACGAGCCCGATCCCATGGCAATAGCGATGATTTATCGCTTTTGATGCGGGGTGCTACCAGAGCCAGCGGTTGTTCTCTTTGGGAATGCGCTTGGTCTCGGGCGGCGGGGTTAGGCGCTCCGTGACCTTGCGTGCAAGGCCGCTGATGAGCGAGGTGACCGGCGACGCAGCCGGCAGTTGGCGGCCGACCTGCTGAAAAATGAGGTCTGTATAGAGGCTGAGTGTCTGCGACGCCGTGACCCAATCCAGGCAGCTCAGGAATTCATCAGCGACGCCAAAGGGCACGCTGAGCGGTAGGAAACCACGGGCATACTCGGTTGCCCACACGCCATTGGTGAAGTTCATGGCGCGGGCCTGGCCCGGTCCCACATAGATCCGATCACCGGGCTTGTAGACGGTTTTCTCGAACTCCCCTTCACCGTAGTACCAGGCTTCACCGTCGAGAACTGTATCCCAAAAGCCGGTGAAATGACGGCCCGAGTGGCCCTCAGAGCCAATGGGCGTGCCCCAGATCATGATGTATTCGGTAATCGACGCGAAATAGAGCTTCATCTGAATCATCGCGCCGCCGGCAATGCTGTAGATCCACGGCTGATCGCGATCGAGAAGGTTCGGATAGTGAACCTCCATGGCATCGGCAAAGGCGTCGAACATCGCCGGCTTCTTCTTGTCGAGCGCCTGCATCGAGCAGGCGTGGACGACATCGGGATCAAAGATGTACTTGGACATGGTTCTCCTCAGTTCTCGACGGTCAATGGTTCGGGTTTCAGCTTCTTGGTCTGCGAGGCGACGAGGCCAATGGCCCACTTGCGCGGGAGGCGTGTCATGAACCATGCGGCGGCGCGATTGAGCCGGCCGGGGATAACGCGCGGCTGACGGCCAAGGCCGCGTAACGTTTCTTCGACGACTTGCTCGGCCGACAATGACTGCATGTCGTCTCCGCCCTGGCGGCTCAGGCCCGGGGTTCGGGTCGGCCCCGCCAAACAGGTGACCATGTCGACGACGGACTGCTCACCGCCGATGCCCTCGGCGAGGATGCACTCGAAGGCCTTGGTGGCGCCGTACGCGGCGCCGTGTGGATTGCTCAGCAGGGCCGCCAGCGACGAGACCATGACGATGCCGCCGCGCCCGCGATCGCGCATCTTGGCGCCGTAGCGTCGGGTCAGCAGCATGGGCGCGCGACAGTTGAGGTCGAGCGTGCGGGCCAACACGTCCACGCTGGTGTCGAAAAAAGACGTCATGGAAACCAACGCCGCATTGCAGATCAAAAGGCCCACATCGAGATCGTCGGTGGCCGCACCGAGCCGCTCGGCGGAGTCGGCCTCGGCGAGATCGAGCGCCACCACCCGGGTGGCGATCCGGTGCTGCGCCGTGAGAGACGCAGCCAACGCGTCGAGCGGCCCCCGGCGCCGCGCTACCAGCACCACATCCAGCCCGCGTGCGGCCAAGCTGTAGGCAAATGCTGCGCCAATGCCCTCCGAGGCACCGGCAATCACCGCCCAGCGACCATACCGGGCGCGAAAATCTACAGCAGCCACGGCAACACCGCGCGGCGTTCTTTGGGATAGTCGGGGAACGTCTTCTGATACCAGCGATGGTTGCTGAAGGCGCGTGGAACCAGGTTGGCAAAGGTGAAGATCAAGAACGAGCTGCCCGCCAACGACCAGGTGGCTATTGCCCAGCCTCCCCATTCGATGAGCTCACCGAAATAGTTGGGCATCGAGACCCAGCGATAGGCACCACCGACCGGAATCTTGTATCCGGTTTCACCCGGTTTACGCAGCGAGAACAAGATATTGTCCGAGGTGATATTGACTATCATGCCGATGACGAAGGCGGCCACACCGACGATAAAGCGCGGGTTTTGGAACCAGGTGGTCGGATATTCGCCGAGCTCGGAGATCCAGCGTGCGTTGAGATAAGCGTTGATCACGTTGAACACGATGGCCATGAGCGCCACCGTGGCCGGCATCGGCTTTTTGCCACTACGCAGGCGCAGCGGAAAGACGAACGCGCGGTGCACGTAGTGGGTGAGCCACATGGCGCCGAGCGCCATCGGCACCGGCTGCCAGGCGTTACGACCCAGGGTGAAAATGCCGAAGAACGCCAGTGCTCCCGGGCTCTCCATGATCACCCAGCCAAGACGGTTGGAGATCGTGATACCCCAGCCTTCGCGCACGTGACGGCCATACGGCGCATTGATGAAGAACAGCGTCACGAACACCAATACCGCGGTGGCAATGACGCCAAGGGCCAGCCAATGATGGAAAGAGAGCTCGGTCACGGCTGTAACGTGCCTGAAATGGACCTAAAGGGAAAGAACGCCGGCGGCGCTCTGCATGAGCTGCACCCGGGCCTTGATGACCGACGAGGTGCCGGTGAGCATGGCCGAAGTCTCCTCGAGCACGCGGGTGAGCGAGAATGTCGTCACCGCGCGATCGACGGTAGGCTTGCCGTCGCAGAGCGCGCTCTGCCAGGCCACCATGCGATCGGTCTCACCGCCGAGCAGCGACATGACTGCGCCGAGAGCGAATCGGCTGGCCACCATGCGGTCGAGAAAGGTGGGATTGCCGCCGCGAACCAGATGGCCGAGCACGGTGGCGCGGATCTCGACGCCGGGAATTTCCGACTGCAGCCGCTCCTCGACGAGCCGCACCAGCTTGGTGCAGGGCACCTCGATGCCTTCGGCCTTGATGACCAGGACCCGCTGCTTGCCGCGATCATCGGCAAAGCCGCGCCGTACGGCGTCGGCCACGACAGCGACGATCTCTTCCTCGCCGCGGCCTTCTTCCAAAAACAGCGCCGCATCCGCTCCGGCGGCGATGGCGCTGGCCATGCAAAGATAGCCCGACTGCCGGCCCATCACCTCGACGACGAAGGCGCGGCGATGGGCACGCGCGGTATCGGAGATGCGGTCGCAGGCCTCGACGATGGTGTTGAGCGCGGTGTCGACGCCGATGGCCGTCGAGGTACAGCCCACGTCGTTGTCGATTGACGCAGGGATGCCCATGACCTTGATGCTGTGCTCTTCGGACAAAAGATGCGCGCCCGTCAACGAGCCATTGCCGCCGATGACGATGAGCCCGTCGAATTCGCGGAGCGCCTTGGCCCCTTCGACGCGGCCCTCTTTTGTGTAAAAGGGCTTACAGCGAGCCGATCCGAGGAAACTGCCGCCGAGATGCGCCGCGGCCTCGAGGTCGAGGATGGGGGCCCAACCCGATTGGGTCGACTTGGTGGCGCGTGTGAGCGGTCGCACTTTGCCATCGAAGAGACCGTCATAGCCGCGCTCGATGCCCACCACCTCGACGCCGCGCTGCGCCGCAATCAAGGTGCAGGCCCGCAGCGCAGTGTTCATGCCGGGCGCGTCACCCCCGGAGGTTAGGATCGCAATCCGCTTCATGCCGCCATCGTACTCGATCCGGGCCGGTTAACACGGGCCCTGAGACCGGGCGCCAATGGCGACGCAGGTGCCGTCGGGCGCAAAGGCACTGACGTCGCGGGCCCTACTCGGCGCGGACCAGCGGACCCTACCGGACCAGCGGACCCTACCGAGGGTAGTTTCCTGCCGACTTGGCCGGGCACCGCTACGGGAAACGGGTGTCAACTGGCGAGGTAGGCGCTGGCCAAAACCAACCTGGTGGGCGCAGGGCGGGCCAGTCGCTAGCAAGAAATCACCCTGGGTGCCTACGGTGGTGGGTGTCCCACGGTTGGGTGCGCCTACGGTTAGGACTCGTGCGGAAATAACCTGATCAATCACGACACTTTCCTCGACGGGACCAAGCCATTTATTGCGCGAGTTGTTCCCGCACGAGCCCTTAGCAAGAAATCACCCTGGGTGTGCCTACGGTGGGTGTGCCTACGGTGAGAAATCACCCTGGGTGTGCCTACGGTTACGGTGAGAAATCACCCTGGGTATGCCTACGGTTACGGTGACGGTGAGCAAGAAATCACCCTGGGTGCGCCTACAGGTTAGAAATCACCTGGGTGCGCCTACGGTTCGCCTACGGTGAGCAAGAAATCACCCTGGGTGCGGTTGGGTGCGGTTGGGTGCGCCTACGGTGGGCAGGCAAGCATCAATTGGTCTCGATCTCCCGCTTCAGGAAGATGGCACCATCGGTGACGATCTTCTGGCCCACCTTGAGTGAGCCCGACAGCACACGGATCTGCCCGTCCGACTCCGGCCCCACGTCAATCTTGTGGCCTTTGAACACATTCCCATCCAGCGCCAGAATGACCTTGGTCAGCTCGCCCTCGTTGATGACGGCCTTCGACGGGATCATGATGACTTTTTTCCCCGCGATATTCTGCAGATCCACCTTGGTGAACATCTCGGGCTTCAACCGATGGTCTTTGTTCTCCACCGTGCAGCGAATCTTCACCGTGCGTGTGTCTTTGTCGACGAGATCGCCGATGTGACTCACCACGCCGGGAAACGACTCGCCCGGATAAGCCGGCACATGCAACACCACGCCCGCGCCCTCTTGCACCAGACTCAAATCCTGCTCGTACGCGTCCGCCATCGCCCACACCGTCTCCAGCCGACTCACGGTGATCAACGGCGCGGCCGCATCCGCCCGCACTTCTTGCCCCACGAGCACATTGCGCTCGACGACCACGCCGTTGATCTGCGCCCGCAAAGCCACCGTCACCGCCGGATCACTCGGCGACACGCCGAGCGACTTCAGCTGTGCGTTGGTACGCGCCACGTCACTCTTGGCCTTCTGAAAATCAGCCTCGACCTGCGCCGCCTCTTTGTCGGAAATGGCCCCGTCGACCTGCAGCTTGCGCACGCGCTCCACGGCCTTGGTCTGCACGCTCAAATCCTGAGTGGCCTTCTGCGCATCCGCCTGCAACAAACCCACATTGGGCGACGACAGCTCGATCAACGCCTGCCCCGCACGCACCTTGTCGCCGGGCTTGACCAACAACGCCACCACGCGCCCATCGATCGGCGAAGCCAGGCGCTGCGTATGGTCCTCGTCGAAGGTGATCTTGCCGGTCAGCGACACGGCCGTCGACGCCTCCGACTCCACCACTGCCTCCACCTTGATGAACGCCAGCCGCGCATTGCCCGGCTCGATCTTGATGGAGTCTTTTTTCTCGACGGGAACAGCCTGTTGCTCGCCGGTGGCCTTGTTACATCCGACGAAGCCAACGAGTCCCAGCACGACCAACCAGCCACGCATCACTTCACTCCTTTTTCGCCGACCGCGTGCAACACGTCGATCGCCGCCTGTCTGTAGTCGTACATCGCCCGAAGATATTGACTGCGAATCTCGATATACGTGCGCTGGGCTTCCAATAATTCCAGCAACGATACCGCACCCGCTTTGTAAGACTTTTCCGCCACCTTCAACGAGCTCTCGGCTCGCTCCAGCATGCCGCCTTCGAACGCGTCGAGCAGCCGATCCGAGCGCAGCGCCCGTCGAGCCGCATCCGCGACCTCGTGCTGCACCACGATCAAGAGCCTTTTGCCGTCATTCTCGGCACGCCGAATATCGACCTGCGCGCGCCCGATATTGGCCTGGTTGCGATCGAACACCGGGATCGGCAACGACAACCCCAGCGACAAAGAATTGGGATTGTCACCAGAAACCGTGAACTCCGAGTGTTGATAGGTAAGCCCCACCGAGATATCCGGATACGCCTCGCGACGGGCCTGCACCAGTGTGGCCTCCGACAGCAGCTTGGCCGACTTGGCCGCCTGCACATCCGGCCGCTCGGCATACGCCTCGTCGACCAGCTTGGCCACCACGAACGGAACGCGTTTCTCGTCGGGAATCGCCGATGCATGCAATGCCGGCAACTTGTCCGCCGAGCCCACCGCCAACAGCGCCGCGAGCTTCTCGCGCGCCAGATCGAGCTGCATCTCGCTGTCGATGAGCGCGTTCTGATAGCGCAACCCCTCGAGCTCGACCTTCTTCAATTCGGTATCGGAGATATCGCCAGCCGCAAAACGCTTGCGCGAAAGCCCAACGGTTTCGTCGTAGCGCGCCCGCGTCTCCGCCGCCAAGCTCAGCTCCGACTGCTCCCGCAGCACGTCGGCAAACGCCGACCGCACCGCATACACGATCTCGCGCAGCGCATCCTGCACCTGATATTTCTTGTGCTCGATGGACCGATCCGCCGCCCGCAAGCGCGTATTGCGCTTGGCCCAGATATCAATCACTTCGCTGATACCGATCTGGTGCACGGTCTGGCCAAACGCGCCAGGATTCAGCCCAGGTATCCCCTGGGGATTGGCCGTCCCCAAAACGATATTCCCGAGGGTGTAGCTCAAGATCGGATTGGGATAAAGCCCAGCCTGGACCCGATCGAGCTGCGCCGTAGCGATATCGAGCGCCGCGGCAATCGCATCATGATT
>Ga0123336_10003777_pt1 | contig 12514 bp, 7 predicted proteins | sample SSSSmetaG_FD_96466 | JGI IMG/M metagenome (GOLD analysis project Ga0123336, IMG submission 96466) | Glacier valley bacterial and archeal communities from Borup Fiord, Nunavut, Canada, to study Microbial Dark Matter (Phase II) - ​SSSS metaG | ecosystem: Environmental > Aquatic > Freshwater > Ice... | reverse complement strand
TTATTAACAAGAACTGCAAGCGAAGAAGGATTATCAACTATATGATAACCACTGTATTGTAATTTTTGAAGTACGGCCTTTGTTTTTGGTCCATATATTCCATCTACTTTTAGAGATTCAGGGTATTTTCTTTGGATATTTCTAATTATATTTTCTGTATTTGCATCATATATTCCATTTACGGCCAAAGTAAAGCCCATATTAATTAATGCCTGCTGAATAATTTTTACATTTTCACCCTTGCTGCCAGGCCCATAAATGCCATTTGGTAAAATGGTTATTGGTATTATAAGTTTCTGTCCAGGATATATTAAGTTGTTTCTCAAATTATTTGCTCTACTAATTGCATCCACTGTAGTACCAAATCTTTTTGCTATGAGATAAAGAGTATCTCCCGACTTTATATAATATTGCATTTATAATCTCTCCTATTTATTTTTCTGCAATAATATATTATGTGAAGAAATCTTTCATTGTGAAAGATTAAAGCAACTATTGAGGTATTTCAATAGTTGCTTTAATCTACCTTTTGAAGACATTCTATATTTTCATGTAGAATTTTACACATATCATCTATTTTTTGCTGAGAAGCATAAGTATCCATCATAATACCGCCAGCTTTTAATTTTGCCGCATAAAATGGATTGAAGGTTTCTGCAGTATATTCCGATTGAATAATTTTAAAAGTAGAGACCATAAGGTCTTCAAGAGGCTTTCTATCAGCTAATACTTTGCTTTGCGTCATGGTGTCTCTGCATTCCTGTTCGTAAATATTTGTATCTGGTTTAGGGATATTAGGTAAAATATTTCCTAAGAACTCATAGGTTAATTCTTTATCAGGTTTAAAATCATCACTTTTCATATATTCAAGTAAGCTGTAAAGCAATTGTTTGCACACAACATTTTCATTTTCTATAAGGTTAAAGGAACATATCAGCAGCTTGCCATTGCTTACTTTAGCTTCAAATACCGCACCAAAAATGTGAGCTTCATCTATTGCGCCAATAGGTTGGACAATGGATTTAATGTTTAGTGCTTCATCTAGAATTATCCCTCTTGCACCTTTCAAAATTTCCATCCATTGAAAGCCGGTATAACAATCTGTTGGGAAATGAAAAAGTGCTTGGTGACGTTCTTTAATAAGTAATCCAACTGTATGCCCGTCATCATTTTGATTATGAAACAACGGACTCCAAAAGTCATTTTTAAAACCCACCGCTTTACTATTTGGTAAAGCCTCTTTAGTTCCATAGGAGATGATTAGAACCTTGCCACCATCTTTCAGCCGTTGTTTAGCATTCTCATCAAAACACCTCGATAATAAAATATCATCAGTTATTGCAAATTCTAAATTATCTTGTAATAACCAGTTGTCATATGTATTTTTAATGTCAGTGCCATCAAAACAGAGTTTAAACGTCATTTTTGTAGGATTTTTAATGTCAGCTAAACTGATTGAAACATTGCCTACAGTAGCTATAACACCTTGTTTAATTACACAATTCTCGATAGAACCAGCGGCAAATGTAGTACCATCGTTAAGAACTAATGACCAATTTATTTTACCTAATATATCTGATAAGCCATAATTTGAGACATTAATATTGGCGGTAAATTTATCAGAATTCTTCCAAACAAATGTTGGCATTGTAGCTAAAATAGTAACATCATTACACGTATGTTTAAATTCTTCTGGAGTTATTACACCCTTTGATTCTAAAAACGCATCAAGTATACCTACAAGAGCTGTACCCTGTCCTGAAAAATCTTGAAGCCCTAAAAGTTCAAAGCCTGCCAACTTAGGAGTCCTTATAAGTGCTTCCATTTCATATCTATAAAGCATTGCCGATAACTTTCCTGATGCATAGCAAAACTCAGACGCCATATCTGCCATATTAAATTTATCAAGATTCTTTTTCCACACTTCAAGATTAGCAGGTTTTAATACCCCTATATATTTAGGTAATTCTAATTTATAATTTGGATAAATCTGATATTGTCCTATCTCATGCGCTATCAAAGGAACTTTAGTAAGACCGGTAAAATACTCATAAGAAAAATCATTACCTTGAGTAATTATTTTACCATAAGGAAAATTTCCAGCTGCTGGGCCTACACAAAAGCTATCTTGTTCTGAGGCATCACACCAACCACCTTGATCTGTGTATAAAACACCCGTTTCAAACTTCTTGCATTCTATTATAAAATCATCAAGTTGTTTATTGAAACCAAGATATAACCCTAATTCGTTACCCAATCCAAACATTGTAAAAGATGCGAAATTTAAAAAGTCTTTAAATATCCGCTTAGTATCATTTAGAAAGTAGTCAATATCCTTTTGCACCGTCAATGAATAATAGTTCCATTGAGGAAGCTCGCAATATATATACATTCCCACAATATCAGCTGCTTCAAAGGCAGCTCTTGGTGGTATCCATGTGTGAAAACGCACATGATTCAGGCCATATTCTCTATACACTTTCATGACCTTGATCCAACTTTGCACATCAGTGGGAGCATATGCAGTAAGAGGAAATACTGCACAGTTATTTTCCCCTCTTAAAAATGTAGTCCTGCCATTTACAGAAAATTGTTTACTAGTTTCGTCTGCGGTAAAGCTTCTCATTCCAAATGTCGTTTCGTAAAATGACTCAAATTCCTCTGAGCCTGATTTTGCAGTCATTTTACACTCTAACATATATAAATTTGGTGCATATTCATCCCAAAGCTTTGCGTTTGTCATAGAATAGTCATACTTAATTACTGTTTGTAATTCCCCTACATCTAGCCTAAAAGGCGTTGATTGTACTTCTGTTATGTGAGGAACTTGATCACTATTAAAGCTTTGTGCACTGATGTTAATATTCCCAACGGCTTCATTAACGGCGCTCAATCGCGAAATTGTTATAAAAAGTTTAGCTTTCATTATTTGTAAGTTTGGACGTACTGCAACATGCTCAATATGCATGACATCGTGGCAATTAATTTCTATATTACCTAAAATACCATTCCAATTAGTCTGTGTATGTTCAGTTAATTGATGCACCCATGATGTATCTTGACCCAGATTAAAATACATGGACATAGGCATGTCTACAGATGAGTTGTCTACTTCTACTGTAATAATATTGTCATCTCCAGGTTTTATATAACGGCTAATATCATAAATATGAGTTGTAGTGTAGCTTTTATTTTCACCAATATAACAATTATTAATCCAAAGCTTTGTCTTTTTGGTGCGTTCAAAACTTATAGATATATATTTATTTTGCCAATCTGCAGGAATAAAAACATTTTTCTGATAAACTGCACCACCTGTATAAAGATATTCCCTATTGAGGTACCAACTACTTATTTCAGTGTTAACATTACCTTTTTTGTTTTCATCCATTGTTCCAGGTAAAATGACCTCTTCACAAAACTTTATATCGTTTGAATATTGCGACATTGCAAACTGCCATATGCCATCTAATTTTATTTTATTTCTGGTAATTAACATATTTAAATCCTCCTAAGACAAACTTAAACTTATAAACAAGACATGAAATTTATTATATAATATTTAGCATTTTATAACAATATTAACATATGAAAATATCTACGCAAATAATGCTCCTACCCTTATGCAACTCTTTTATTCAAAAAAATATTGTGCTATAATCTAATCAAAACTCATGGTAGGAGTATGATAAATATGTTACTTACAAACGCAAATATAAATGGGACGCTTAAAAATATAAGTATTCAAAATGGTAAAATTTCTGATATAACCCAAACTACGCAAGATGAGGGAATTGACTTACATGGTTGTTCAGTGTTTCCAGGGCTAATAGATATACATACTCATGGCGCAATAGGCTTTAATGTTATGGATGGACAATTTAACGAAATAAGCTTATATCTCGCCAAAAACGGTATTACTTCATGGTTACCAACAACAATTACCATGGACATTAATTCAATAAAAAGAGTAACAGATTCAGATATAAATGTAGACGGTGCAAAAATACTTGGATTTCATTTGGAAGGGCCTTATATCTCCCTTAAATATAAAGGTGCAATGAATGAAAAGTATATCAAGAATCCTGACATTTTAGAATTTAATAAAATAAAAAACGTTAAAATGGTTACAATCGCTCCAGAATTAGATGGAAGTCTTGATTTTATTAAGAAGAGTAAGGTAATTGTGTCATTAGGTCATACCGATTGCGATTATGATAATGCGATTGAAGCAATAAATGCTGGTGCTAAATGCTTAACTCATACATTTAACGCTATGCCCCCTCTATTACATAGAGCACCTTCTTTAATTGGAGCTGCTGTCGAAAAAAACTTGTACGCACAAATTATTTGCGATGGTGTTCATGTACATAAGGCTGCGATTATAGCGGCATATAAAATGTTTGGTTGCGACCGAATGATCTTAATTAGTGACAGTATGCAAGCCGCAGGAATGTCCGATGATGTTTACGAATTTGGTGGTAAAATAGTTACTGTGACCAATGGAATAGCAAAACTGCAAGATGGTACAATTTCAGGCAGCACAAGTAATCTTTTGCAGTGTGTTAGAAAAGCTGTAGAATTCGGCATTCCTCTAATAGATGCAATAAAGATGGCAACCCAAACTCCTGCCAAACTACTCGGTTTAAATAAAGGCATTCTTGAGAAGGGCTATGACGCAGACTTAATTATAGTAGACGATGATTTGAATATTGTACATACTATAATTAATGGAAAAATAATAAAATTTTGATTACAGGAGTTTTGAAATGCATATTGATAAAATGAGCCCTATTCCAGTATATTATCAATTAAGGAATATTATATTAAATAAGATAAAGAGTGCTGAGTATTCTGAAGAAGATCTGATCCCTTCAGAGCGAGAACTCAGTGAAATTTTGGGTATTAGTCGTATGACTGTACGCCATGCACTAAGCCAACTTGTTAACGAAGGATTGCTTTATAGAGAAAAAGGAAAAGGCACTTTTGTTGCTAAGAAAAAAATAGTTCAAAATAACATAACAAGCTTTTCAGAAATTGTAAAGCTTAAGGGACTTGTCCCTTCTACTGAAATATTATTTTTCGGAAAAGATGTAAAGAACAATGAAATGAAAAATATCTTAGATATGGAGATTGATGAGCCTTTGTACAATTTAAAGAGACTAAGACTTGCAAATCTTAAACCAATAGGTATCGAAGAAGTGTTCCTACCAGAAAAGTATTTTGAAGGAATTGAAAAATATGATTTCACTTCTTCTCTATATTCTATTATTAAAGATAAATATTCAATCACAATTAATTATACAGATAATATCATACAGGCCAAAACTCCTACAAAAGAAGAAAAAATTCTTCTTAAAATTACATCTGCCACACCAATTTTAAAAATTTCCGGAATTAGTTGCTCGGAAGATGATATAAAACTATTTTACCAAAATGACACTTATCGTTCTGATGAATATCAATATAATGCACGAATCTTTATGAATAAACTACGCTAATACTTTTTCGCAAAAGGTATTGTTTTTATAACGAAAAAATGTTAAAATAATTTTATACTGGTATATACAACTATACAAATAATAAATTACGAGGTGTTACAATGGTTAAAATGTGGAACGAGATACTAGAACAACCAAAGGTGCTATCTAACTGCTTGGAAAATAATATAAATGTAATAAATGACATAGTAGATAGCTTAAATCATAGTAATATAAAGTCTGTTGTAATTGCTGCGAGAGGCACTTCAGATCATGCAGCCGTATATGGTAAATACATAATAGAATTAATGACAGGAATACCTGTTTCTCTAGCTGCCCCCTCAGTATTTACGCTATATAATAAAAAATTGAAGCTAGAAAATAGTTTGGTAATAGGAATATCTCAATCTGGAGAAGCGGAAGATGTTCTTGAAGTTCTAAAAGCAGCAAATGAAAATGGGGCCATTACTATAAGCATAACAAATTATTCAGAATCTCCTCTTGCCAAGCAAGCTAGATTTCATTTGAATTGCGAATGTGGGGAAGAAAAAAGTGTTGCGGCAACTAAGACGTTTACTGCTCAAATGTATCTTCTAGCAACTCTTGTTTCAATATGGACAAATGATGAAGATCTAAAAAATGAGCTATCCTTATTGCCGTCCAAAATTACTGAAGTACTTAGTATTTCAACTCAGATTATTAATTCTGCTAAAAGATACAGATTTATGAATGAATGTTTTGTTCTCGCAAGAGGAATAAATTATGCGATAGCACTTGAAACATCATTGAAAATTCAAGAGACAACATATGTACGATCAAATGCTTACTCGATATCAGACTTTCACCACGGTCCTTTCGCAATGATTGACAAAAATGTGCCGGTCATCTTATTTGCTCCTAACGGCTTGTCTTTATCCGATGTAATTGAAATGATTCACAAATTAAAAGAACAAGGAGCTGACCTCACTATTATTTCTAATAATGAAGAGGTACTTAAAATGGCAGACTGTGCTTTTGAAATTCCGCAAAGTGACAATGATTTTATTACGCCATTTTTAAATATAGTTGTTGCTCAAATGTTTGCTTGTCAGGTAGCAATTACAAAAGGGATTAATCCAGACTGCCCAAGAGGTCTCAAAAAAGTAACCATTACAAGATAACCTTATATTATGGAGGAAATTATATGAAAAGGTTTATTTTAAGTTTACTCTCATTACTGATACTAGTGGCCACTTGTGGGAACCTAGGTACAAAGATTTCTGCTCAAACTAGTTTAGAAAGTAATGAAATTCCAAAAACAATCCCATCATTACAGCAATGGACAAGAGGTAATTCTGCTGACAACTTTAACTTCACGTCTAATTGCCACATTATATTAGATAGTGATTACGCATCTCAACTTCAAACCACAGGAACCGTTTTTGCAGAAGATCTATTGTCACTTACGGGTTACACAATTCCTGTTGTTAATTCCAAAAGTAGCAACATTGGTGATATTTTTATAACCTTAAACTCCACAGATACTAGCATTGGTACAGAGGGGTACATAATGGAAGTCACTGCAGATAAAATAGCCATAAACGCTAGCACAGATGCAGGCGCATTTTACGGTACTCGGACAATTCTCCAGTTAATCAAGCAGAGCAAGTCTATTCCCAGCGGAAATGCAAAAGACTGGCCAGCATATAAAGAACGTAGTTCAATGATAGATGTTGCACGTAAATATTTTACGATAAACTGGTTAGAAAATCACATTCGTGAACTTTCATATTTGAAATATAATTTTCTTCAGCTTCATCTTACAGACAATGAGGGATTTCGTATAGAATGTGCTAGCTATCCAGAGATTGTATCATCTCAGTATCATTACACAAAGGCTGAACTGACCAATTTGATTGCCTTTGCTGCAAAATATCACATTACTATTATTCCGGAAATTGAAATGCCGAGTCATTTAGCAGGTGTACTTGCTTCACATCCAGAACTTCAACTAAAGGATAGCTCAGGGGTGGCAAGCTATGGCAGAATAGATTTGAGTCTTCCTGCTACATATACTTTTTTACAAAATATCCTTGAGGAATATATCCCACTATTTCCAGGAATGTATTTTCACACTGGTACAGATGAGTATTTAGCAGATTCCGAATATGTGAAATTCCCCCAATTATTGTCCTACGCGAAGACTAATTATGGTGAAAATGCAATAGCCAAAGACACCTTCTATGGACTCATAAATTGGTTAGATGGTATTGTAAAGAATGGTGGAAAGACTTTACGTGTTTGGAATGATGGCATTGGTGCTAGCACTGTGGTTCCCATTAATAATGACATTGTAGTCGATATATGGCTCATTCCTACAAAAGCTTATAATCCAAAACAATTCATTGACAAAGGTTTTAACATTGGAAATTCCAATACAAGTAAATTGTATTATGTGTTGGGAATAGATTGGGCAAGCACTAATCCATATGATTTATATGAGAATTTTGAGTCAAACATATTTGTAGGTAATATTAATGTTGCTTCAAATGAGCCACATAATCTTGGTGCAAAACTGCAACTTTGGTGTGATAAAGCAGATGCACAAACCGAATCACAAATAGAAGTTTCACTTGAAGCCGTATATCGTTCATTAGCACAAAAAAATTGGGGTTCACCGCGGATAGTTCCAACCTATGATAACTTCAAAATAATTATGAATGCAGTTGGTAATGCGCCTGGTTTCACTGGTCATATCATAAATTTTAATGTTTATGAAAATCTTTCCTTTGGTAAAATAGCTTCAGCATCATCAGAAAATAACAAAACTACTTGGGTTGCTAATAAAGCAATTGACGGAGACTTAGCAACTAGATGGTCTAGTGTTGACACAGCACACTCTACCGGCACTGAATGGTATCAAGTGGATTTAGGTGAAATTTATAATATCAATGAAGTAACTTTGATCTGGGAAGCAGCTTACGCTAAGTCATATCAGCTTCAAGTGTCAGATGACGCGAAGGCTTGGGAAACCATTTATAGCACAACTTCAGGTAATGGCGGCACTGATGAAGTAAAGGATTTATCGAGTAAGGGGCGTTATGTAAGAATGAATGGCACAGAGCTTGGTACAATTTTCGGACTCTCAATTTTTGAGTTTAAAGTATTTGGCTCAGCTTTAGGCTCAAATGCTACGTCAAATGAAATAAGTGAAACAAATACTCTAACAACATCTGGCACAGTTACTAATTCTGTTGAAAACAAAATCACTAATAAGAATTATTTAAATATTATAATTTCAGCTATATTTTTAGCTGTTTATACAAAAAAAATTAAATTTAGGGGGAAACAATAATGTTTAAGAAATTATTAATTATTACCATGGTAACTAGTCTGATGGTATTATCTTTTGCAAGTTGCAAAAATGATGCTGCAAAATCTTCATCTACAAATGCGCTTTTAACTTCTTCTGCAACAAAAGCAAATGGTACGTCAATAAAAGCAACGGCTGCAAATACTTCTTCACAAAAACCTGTTTCAAGTGCAACCGCAACACCTAGCACTGCAATATCGACTGTAAATTTAGCAATTGGAAAGACATCTCTAGCATCATCAATATATGAAACTGCCGCTTGGCCTGCAAGTATGGCAAATGATGGAGATTATACTACTAGATGGTCTAGCTTTGATACTGCACACTCAACTGGCATCGAGTGGTATCAGGTGGATTTAGCTAGTACATTCACTATAGATAATGTAAATATATATTGGGAAGTAGCCTGCGCTACATCATATCAGATTCAAGTGTCTAACGACGCCATTAATTGGACAACAATTTATACTACAACAGAGGGTGTTGGTGGCACAGACGAGTTAAGCGATTTATCTGGTAGTGGTCGATATGTAAGAATGAATGGTACCGAGTTAGGAACAATATACGGACTATCAATTTTTGAGTTTGAGGTGTTTGGACACGTTTAATTTGAGGTAGAAAATTTGTATATCAAGTTGATAATGACTCTATTAAATTAAAAATTACACTGGCACGGAAGTAAATTAATAAATCAAGCTTCCGTGCCTTAATAATTATACGATGGAGGAAATATAATGTTTAAGCTTAATATTAAGATTTATTTATGTGCCATTTTCGGCCTTTTGCTTATAGCTGTCGTCGTTACATACTTAATAATCCACACAAATAAAGACAATAATTTAAAAATACAAATAGGTGTTATTAGCCCAAACCCTCAATCAGTTAAAACCCTTGGGGATGGATTTGAGCTTACTAAAGATGTTTATCTAAGAATTACACCTAACGCTGATGAATATTCTATAAGTGCGTTAAAGGCTCTATTAGTCGACTTTAATATAACCGATAAGGAAACTAATTCATGTACGACTATTTATATTGGTCAAGGAAATGATGATATTGCAAATATATTAAAAGTTAACGGAATCGACGACATTGAGAATATAAAATCTGAGGGGTACATATTAGCTAGCAAAAAAGTTTCAAAAAATAAAAATATTGTTATATTAGCTGGAAAAGATAACAAAGGCACATTTTATGCAGTTCAAACGTTGAGACAACTACTAACCTATAACACTAATGACAATTTAAGTTTACCTGAAGTTGAGATAAGAGATTATCCATCAATGTCAATGCGAGGGTCTATTGAAGGCTTCTATGGTGATCCTTGGACACATGAAGATAGATTAAGTCAGATAGAGTTTTATGGTAGAAATAAGATGAATACTTATATTTATGCACCTAAAGATGATCTTTACCATCGTGAAAAATGGAAGGAATTATATCCTGATAATGAGTTACAAAGAATGAAAGGACTTTTGCAAAAGTCTAATGAAAATCAAGTTGATTTTGTATTTGCGCTTTCACCTGGTGTATCTATAAAACTAACAGACACAAATGTAAATGATGCTGACTTTAATTTGTTAATTAATAAAACTCAACAAATGTATGATTTAGGGGTTCGCTCTTTTGCAATATTTTTAGATGATATTGTTGATTACACTAATCCCAATCGAAAGTATCATACATTAGGTCAAGTAGATTTGTTAAATAGATTCGAAACCGAATTTATTAAGACACATGAAGGCTGTAAGCCACTTATTACAGTACCTACTGATTATTGTACTGGATTTATGGTTGATAAAAGCGATAATTTGGGCGAGTATATAAAAGTTTTTGGTCAGAATATAGATCCGGATATTATCATAATGTGGACAGGAACTGGCGTAGTCTCAGCTACAATTACAAAAGTTGAAGTTGAACGTATTCAAACTATTTTTAAAAATAAGATATTGGTTTGGTATAACTATCCTGTTAACGATATGGCGAGAAACAGATTATTTATGGGACCTACGACAGGGTTAAGTAATGACTTAGGAGACAATATAATTGGTATAACTTCAAATCCAATGAATGAATCAGAATCGTCTAAAATTCCATTATACACAATTGCAGATTACACGTGGAACACAAAAAATTATGACTCAAAACGATCTTGGGAGAATGCTATTAATAATTTTGGCGGCGATGCCTCAAAAGCTCTTTACAACTTCTCTGATAGTGCAAAATCTTCGCTTATTGATGATAAAGAATCAGTTCAATTGGATAAAGAATTAGTGTCGTTTTGGAGCAAATATAATAATGAAAAAATCAATGAAAAAACTGATGATGTTAATATTGTTATAAAACACATTATTAATATTAGAAATGCACCTTCGGATATTCGAAATAACCTTAAAAACAAGAATTTTACACAAGAAGTAGCTGTTTATTTAGATAAGTTAGAATTATTAGGCAAAGCTGCAGAAAGCTCAGTGAAAATGCTTTGTGCTCAGAGTCAAAATGATTTACAATTACAATGGAAATATAGATTAGAAACAGAAGATTTGTATAATCAAGCTCAATTAAATAAGGCAGTTATAGGTTCAAAAGTTATTGAACCCTTTATACAAAAAGCGTTAGAAGAAAGTAATAAGAATATTAACGTCTCTCAACAAAAGATCTCAACGATAACAAATTCTAGTACTTACCAAAATTATACTCCAGAAAAAATGGTAGATACGAGTAATACTACATTTTACTGGACTGCGAAAGCAACAAATGTAGGTGATTTTTTTGGTATTGATCTTGGTGCTACAAAAAACATTAAAACAATAAAAGTGTTAATGGGAAATAACGATTCAGATTATATGCATAAAGGGACTTTAGAATATTCATTAGATGCTAAAACCTGGAGCAAAATTAAAGATTTTGATAATACTCCAGACCTTATCGTGGATAATCTATCAGTTCAATTAAGATATGTTAGATGTCGGAGTATCGGCTCAGAAATTAATTGGTTAAAAGTACGTGATTTTCAAGCTACAAGTGATTCTTCTCTATTAAATGAAGTTACTGGCTTACCTAAAAGTGTAGAAGATTCTCCAATGAAAAATATTTTGGATGGAGATATAACTACTGCGTATAGAGCCTCAAATAATCCTCAAGCTGGGGATGAAATTGTTTGTGACATTTCAAGTAATAAGCCGACCACTAAATTTGTTGTATTACAAGATGTAAATAATATTTCAAATGCATTGGTGTTTGCTAAAAATGATAAAGGTGAATGGGCAGAATTAGGCACACTATCAAAGGGATATAATGAGTTCATTTCTAGTTCTGACATAACACAAGTTAAGCTAAAGTGGAATGTCGAATCATCATCACCTGTAATTTATGAAATTTATCGAGTTTATTTGGATAAATAAGTATAAATACCTTTAAAGGAGTACATTTGTATGTTGAGTTTGCCACAGATAAGCGACAGACAAGCAGTTAAATATATAACATTTCCAGACAACTTTCTTACAGTAATTTGGCGCAACTGGAAGCTAGTAGATTTATGTAAAATAGCCTTAGTGTTAGAAACTTCTGGAAATAACATTCTAGAATGTGCTGAGCTTTTGGGGTTAGCACCCTATTTAGATGCTGACAAAACTTGGATTGCACGAGGTTACCTTACAATAATCCGAAACAACTGGCATCT
>Ga0123336_10003774_pt1 | contig 12517 bp, 16 predicted proteins | sample SSSSmetaG_FD_96466 | JGI IMG/M metagenome (GOLD analysis project Ga0123336, IMG submission 96466) | Glacier valley bacterial and archeal communities from Borup Fiord, Nunavut, Canada, to study Microbial Dark Matter (Phase II) - ​SSSS metaG | ecosystem: Environmental > Aquatic > Freshwater > Ice... | reverse complement strand
TCTCCTGCATCGCTTTCATGCGGGGTTCCATCGGAGTCATCGGTGCGGCTGCGCTGGCGTCCGCGACAGTGGGCGAAGGCGGCGGCGCATTGACCGATCCTGGGTTTGCGCAGGCGCCCGCAAGTACGGCAACGGACAGTGCAGCGAGGGTGCGAATGGGGGTCATGGTGAACTCCTGGAGTGTGGGTCTTGCACAGACCCGGGGAAACAAGGTGTTGGGGTGATCGACCGCTGAGGTCGCGCGCCAACGCAAATGGCAAACGCACAACCAGCCGCGCGAGTAAAAACTTCCGTCGGCTGCCTGCAGCCAACCCAAGCCCCCGCCGAGTCGATCAGGCCGGCGCCGGCGGACTCGGGGTTTGAATTCGCGGATGACGAAGCCGGCGCGTTCCCTTGTGGCTGGAGCAGGCACGCATTGACCACACCCGACATCAAGGCCAGCACCCACGCCGGCGGCGTCAAGCAAGCCGTATGGCGCAGTTGGCGGCGGTTGAATGCGAGAGTCGGCATGGTGGTGGTGAACGCGTCTGACGATGTTACGAACCCGCGCTGTGCGAGGCTTGATCGGCATCAATCAAGTGGTCAAGCGGCGATTCGAAAAGGAATGCGCATCGATCAACCGAAATGCACGGCGCGTTGCAATGCATCGCCGACCGCTCGAATGCGATCACTTGCCTCTTCCTTTGACGAACCACGCCACCAAGCCGACGACCAGAATGGCAAGGACGATCGGCACCCAGGTCCCGCCGTCGCCGCCCATCCAATTGCCGACACCCCACATGCCACCGTTCATCATGGTTTTGCCTTCCTGCGACTGGTAGTCGTGACCAAGTGGGACAGTGCCGCTGCGACCAAGGCAGGCAATGACTTCATGAACTTTCCAAACTAGCTCGGTTCGCAAATCCGAACCCAGCAACGAGCCAATTCAAGTTATATCGATGTTTGATGCAAGTCTGTTCGTCAGCGAACATTGCGCAAGTAAAGCGACGTGATCGACTCGTGTCCTTGGTCGATCAAAGTTCGCCAGCATTTGACGCGGATCAAGGCGCGGTGCCGGAGCCCACGTAAGACTCGCAACACGCGAGCCGCATGAACATGAAGCCTTTTTCAAACCCCCGCACCAAGCGCAACACCGCATTCGCGGCGATGCTGGTGTGGGCGTTTGCGCTGGCTTCCGGAATGGCGAATGCCTGCCTGCTCGAGAAGCCCGGTCAACACGCGCATATCGACGCGAGCCAGTCTTCGAACGCTCATCACGTCCATGCCAGTGAAGCGATGGCTGGTGATCTCCTCGCCCTTGACCATGACGACGACGCAGATGCCTCGAAGGAGTCGTGCCTGAAGGCCTGCGACGATGGCTTGAATGCGCAGGTGAAGGTGCAGACAGGCGTCGATCTGACCGATCCCGGCCTGGCGCTCTTGCCTGCCTCCGCATGGAATGCGGCAACTCCAGTCGCATCGGCGCCAAGCCGGTTCGGTGACCTACTGGTCCCCATCGTGGGACCGCCCTTCAGACTGCGCTACACGCGACTGACGTTGTAGCTGTCTGATGACGCCTGGCCCGGAGCCTTGTGCGTTGCGGTCTTCGTCGCCGCCTGCATTCGTTTCGGCCGCGCGCCCAGGTGCGGTGACCAACCTCGACAACAGGTGATCCACTGATACCTGGCCCCGACCGCCCGGCTTTCCAACTCCACCCTCTGCATCAGGAATTCCCAATGAAACTCGCTCATTCGCTTTCTCTCGCCCTTGCCATTTCCACGATGGGCGCGCCCGCCTGGGCCGCCGATGCGGACCCGCATCAGGGTCATCATCCGGAAGGAACCGCTTCGGCGCCTGCGACCAAGGCCATACCCGGCAAGCCCCGAGCGGCCATGGCCCGGACGGACGACCAGATGAAGGCCATGCGCGAGATGCACGACAAGATGATGGCCGCGAAGACGCCTGCGGAGCGGGATGCCCTGACGGCCGAGCACATGAAGATCATGCAGGACAGCATGACCATGATGAACGGCATGTCCCCCGGCGGCACGCGAGGCATGAATAGCGACATGGCCGCGCGCCATCAAACGATGGAGGCACGCATGGAAATGATGCAAGCCACGATGCAGATGATGATGGATCGTTTGCCTGCTGCGCCGGCGAAGTGACGGGGGATGCCGACATGGCGCCTGGCTGCGCAATCGACTGGCGGAGTGACCCACACCGCCGTCTGGAGCCACATATGAATCACGAACTTTCCCACCATGACCCCGAGCCACCACCGTTCTGGCGCTCACGCTACGCCATCGGCTTGCTCGTCATGGGTGCCATCGCCGCGTACTTCCTGCTGAGCGAACACCGTGCCCACTTCCTTGGCGCCTTGCCGCTGCTGCTGCTGCTCGCGTGTCCGCTGATGCATGTCTTCATGCACCACGGCCATGGGGATCACGGCGGGGGCCATGCGCACCACCACGAAGGTGAGTCCACGTCAACGCCGCCGCCAAGAGCGCCGACGCTGCCCGCCGGAGATCGGCCATGAACCACGATGCTCCCGCCTACGGACTTTGGGCGCTCGTCGTCTTCAATTCGGCCATCTTCCTGATGTTCGCGTTCAGCTTCTTCAAGCCCCAGACCGGACGCGACTGGCGCACCTTCGGGGCCTTTGCCGCGTTCATCATCGCGCTCTTCGTCGAGATGTATGGCTTCCCGCTGAGCCTCTATTTGATGTCAGGCTGGCTGCAGACGAAGTACCCGAATCTCGACCTGATGTCGCACAACAGCGGCCACTTGTGGTCGACGCTGCTCGGCGAAAAGGGGGACCCGCACTTCGGTGCGCTGCACATCGCGAGCTACGTGTTCCTGGGCTTCGGCTTCTACCTGCTGTCCAGCGCGTGGAATGTCCTGTATCACGCGCAGCGCCGCAAAGCGCTGGCTACCTCCGGGCCCTACGCGCGCATCCGCCACCCGCAGTACGTGGCCTTCGTCCTGATTCTGCTCGGCTTCCTGTTGCAGTGGCCGACGCTGCTCACGCTGCTGATGTTTCCGATCCTGTTCGTCATGTACGGTCGGCTTGCGGTCACGGAAGAAGCGGAAATGCGAAAGCAGTTCGGCGCCGACTTCGATGCCTACGCGGCTCGCACGCCTCGCTTCTTTCCAGCCTGGCGCAAATCGAATGTCAGCACCGGTCTGAAGACCTGAACGCCCTTACTCAAGGAGAACTCACCATGCAAACCCTCAGCTTCGATGTCAACGGCATGACCTGCGGTGGCTGCACCGGCAGCGTTCAGCGCGCGCTCAGCAAACTCGACGGCATCAGCCACGTCGAGGTCTCCCTGAGTCCGGGATTGGCCACGGTGGTGGCTGATCCCGCCCGCGTGACGCCCGCCCAGATCGAGTCGGCAATCAGCCAGTTGGGCTATCCCGCCAAGGCGCGACCGACAGCGCACAGCGAGCAGGTCCGCTCATGAGCAAGAAGAAGCACAAGCATCGCGACGACAAGCCCGAAGCGATGGCCGCTGCCGTTGGCGCCGACTCGGGCCCTCCCGCGTCAGGCGCAGGCTCAGCGACGGCCCCCATATCGCGCGAGGACTACGAAGCCCAGTTGCACATGCTGCAGGTCGAGCTGGTCAAACTGCAGCGGCACTTCATCGGTTGTGGCGACAAGATTCTGGTTCTCGTCGAAGGTCGCGATGCCGCCGGCAAGGGTGGTGGCATCAAGCGGGTCGTCGAGTATCTGAGCCCGCGCGAGACGCGCGTCGTTGCCCTCGGCAAACCTTCCGACCGGGAACGGTGTGGCTGGTACTTCCAGCGCTACGTTGCCCATCTGCCTGTCGCCGAAGAGTTCGTTCTCTTCAACCGCAGTTGGTACAACCGCGCCGGCGTCGAGCATCTGATGGGCTTCTGTTCGAAGGACGAGCAGACTGCCAAGCGGCTGGCACGCTGACCCCCAACGAACCGGTGCACACCATGCAACCAGGCAGCAACGAAGCGCGCGAACGGAGTGCCACCTTGGCCCGTGTCGCGAGCGACGAGCAAGTGCTGCCGAAGCTCGTCTGTCCTCATCATCCTGGCGGCACCGAACCCGGCATCGACGCCGAACTGCAGAAGTTGCAACGCGAGACCTTTGACTACTTCCTGCACGAGATCAATCCGGTCAACGGCCTGGTGATCGACAAGACGGCACCGGATTGGCCCGCGAGCATCGCCGCCACCGGCCTGGCGCTGGCGTGCTACCCGGTGAGTGTGGAACGTGGCTTCATGAGCCGGGCTGCGGCCGTCGAGCGGACGCTGACGACGCTGCGCTTCTTCTGGAACAGCGCGCAGGGTCCTGAACCGGATGCCACCGGCTACCAAGGCTTCTACTACCACTTCCTCGACATGCAGACGGGCAGGCGCGCCTGGCAGTGCGAGCTGTCCACCGTGGACAGCACCTTCCTGCTGGCCGGTGCACTCGCGGCCGCCATGTACTTCGACGCCGACAGCGCCGAAGAAAACGAGATTCGCACGCTCGGCGACGCGCTCTATCGCCGCGCCAACTGGGCATGGGCGCTGAACGGTGGTGACACGGTCACCCATGGCTGGAAGCCCGAGAGCGGCTTCCTCCCGTACCGATGGGAAGGCTACGACGAGGCACTGCTGCTCTACGTGTTGGGGCTGGGCTCGCCAACGCATCCGCTGCCCGCGCAGAGCTACACGGCTTGGGCCTCGACCTACCGCTGGACGGAAGGTGACGACCCGGTCAACGGACAAGGCTACCTGTACGCGGCGTCGTTGTTCACGCATCAGCTCTCTCACGTCTGGATCGACTTTCGCGGCATCCAGGACGCCTTCATGCTTGACAAGGACATCGACTATTTCGAGAACAGTCGCCGCGCCACGTACGCGCAACAGCGGTACGCGATTCTCAACCCGCAAAAGTTCGAAGGCTATGGCGACCATTGCTGGGGCATCACCGCGAGCGAAGGCCCCGGCCCCAGCACGCTGACGCTGAACGGGATCGAGCGCCAGTTCTTCGGCTACCTGGCCCGAGGCGTGCCGTGCGGCCCCGATGACGGCACCCTGGCGCCGTGGGCTGTGGTCGCCTCTCTGCCGTTCGCGCCCGAGATCGTGTTGCCGACCTTGGCCCACTGCATCCACCAGGCCAAGCTGACCCAGTTCAATTCATACGGCTTCAAGGCGGCCTTCAACCCTTCGCATCCCGGTGAGCCTGGCAACCCCTATGGGTGGTGGGTGTCACCCTGGCACTTCGGGCTCAACCAGGGGCCGATCGTTTTGATGATCGAGAACCATCGGTCGGGCCTGTTGTGGCGGTTGATGCGAGCTTGTCCGTACATCGTGAGCGGCTTGCGACGGGCGGGGTTCACAGGCGGCTGGCTTCGATCCTGAAGCCAGCGCCAGATTGGCATCTGACCCAGCCACTCTCAATGGGTCACGACATCACTGCAGGAGAAGTTCATGACGACAGCGAATCTTTCACAGGCAAGCACGCTCGGAATGCCACCGGCGCTGAGAAGAGCCCAAGCGGCGATTCATCTCCCGGAGGTGCAGGCCATGATGCAGAGGCTTTCGGAATTTGATCTCGGTATCTTCATGCCGCATCGACACGACGAGCGAACGGGTGACTTCCAGCCGCTGCCCGACGACGTGATGCAAGTGGAGGCTGGCTACCAGGTGTCGTTCCAGAACGCACAAGAGATCGTGAACCAGGCCGGTCGATTCCTCCCGGTGGCCTGGCGTTGGCGGGCTGGCGCAGCGGTACCTGCGTCGGTGTGCGAAATGGTGGTCCCGGAAGAGCAGGACGACCCAGAGCGCCCGGTTAAACACAAGATGCCAGCCGAGCACTGATCCGGCGGTCACCGGCCTGGCCCGCGAGGCCACGGCCGGTGATGGCCAGCAGCCCTGCATCAAGACAACGAAGGAATTGCAATGAAAACAAGTGTCATAGAAGTGCGCGACATGCTCTCGGTTTTGAGTGTGCAGGGCGTTGAAGAGCGAATCGGTGACGTGCCCGGCGTCGAAAGCGTCACCGTCAATTTTTCTGCGGGCAATGCCACCGTGCGCTACGACGAAACGAGACTCGATATTGCGGACATCAAGTCGGATGTGCGCCAACGCGGGTATGACGAAGAGGCCGCTCCAGGTGCTTCAGGGAAGTCAGCCAGTCGGGGGCACCACGACCACACAGCGGCGGCGGCATCTGCGTCGGCCCCCGCAACAGCCCCCTCGAAGCCCAGCGCTGCCAAACCTGCTGACCCTGTCTCGGCAGGGGCAGAGGCTTCGGGGACCGCAGGAGCCAAGGCACCCGACAAGGCAGCCGCGCCATCGCTACCGGCAGCTGCGGCCACCGAGCACGCCGCTCCAGGCGGCGGAGAAAAGATGTCCATGCCGGACAAAGGTTAGAGCCAGCCGTCATGCGCTGTTGCCGAAGTGAAGCCCAATTCCTGGAGTCGCCATGAAAACGAGTGTGATTGAAGTGCGCGACATGCTGTCGGTACTGAGCGTGGACGGGGTCGAGAAGCGAATCGGCGAAGTGCCGGGTGTCGAGAGCGTCACCGTCAACTTTGCTGCCAAGAGTGCCACGGTGCGCTACGACGAGACCCGACTCGAAGTGGCCGACATCAAGTCGGATGTACGGCAACGCGGACATCAGCCGGCCACCGAGCCGCCGCCCGAACAGGCTGGCCAGGACCAGCCCGCGAGCGTTGTTGCTGGAGAGCCAGCGCCGCAAGCTCCGCCGAAGGCGCCTTCGCCGCCGGCGGCGGAAGTGCCGAAAGCCGACCCGGTCGCTGCACCCGAATCTTCTCCGGGCATCTCTGCCGAGTTGCCTCTGCCGACACCTCCCGCAGCCGGCGGCGCTGAGGACTCAACCGAGCCGGGTGCGATCGAGAAGGTGACCACGTGGGTGCACGATACCTTTGCCGGCGATGACAAGAAGGGTCCGGCGGCATCTGACGCATTGCCAGCCAGCGGCGCAGCCGACGCGCCGAAAGCGGCCGCCGCAACGGCCGTCCCTTCACCGTCGGCTCCCGCCGGTAGTGGACACGAGGGTCACCAGGGCCACATGAAGCCGGGCGACCAGCCCGCCATGTCGGCAGACATGGCCCACGAGATGGGTCACGACGGCATGGACTTGCCGGCGATGGTGCGCGACATGCGCAACCGCTTCTGGATATGCCTTGCCTTCACCGTGCCGATCTTCATCTATGCCCCGATGGGCGGCATGTTCAAACCACCGGCACCGCCGTTCGGTCTGGAACTCAATCTCTGGCTGCTGTTCTTTTCGAGCGCCGCCGTGCTGTACCCGAGCTGGCCGTTCTTCGTTTCCGCATGGCGCGCCCTCAAGAAGGGCACGCTTGGCATGGCGGCGCTGATCGTGTTGAGCGTCGGGACCGGGTATCTCTTCAGCGTCGCATCCACGTTTTTCTTCAAGGAGGGTGGGCAGTTCTTCGAAGCAGTGTCTGTGCTGCTCGTCTTCATCCTGCTCGGCCACTGGCTCGAAATGCGCGCTCGCGCGGGCGCCTCGTCGGCCATCCAGGCGCTGATGAACCTGACGCCCGCAAAGGCCAACGTCATCCGCAATGGTGCGGAAGTCGAAGTGCCGACCGCCGAGGTGTTGGCCGGTGAGATCGTCGTGATCCGGCCGGGCAACAAGATTCCCGTGGACGGCACGGTGGAGACCGGTGAATCGCTGGTCGACGAGTCCATGCTGACCGGAGAGTCGATGCCGGTCCAGAAGGGACCCGGCGCCACGGTGGTCGGTGCGACCATGAACAAGAGCGGCAGCTTTCGCTACAAGGCGACCAAGGTCGGGGCCGACTCTGCGCTGGCGCAGATCGTGAAGCTGGTGCAGCAGGCACAGAACTCGAAGGCCCCGGCGCAACTGCTGGCGGAGAAGGCCGCGCAGTGGCTGGTGATCGCCGCCATCGCCATCGGCCTGACGACCTTTGCGGTGTGGTTTTTCTGGATCGGTCAGCCGCTGTTGTTCGCGGTGACGATGACCATCACGGTCTTCGTGATCGCGTGTCCCGATGCACTGGGCCTCGCCACCCCGATGGCCGTGATGGTGAGCACGGGGCTCGGCGCCGCGAACGGCATCCTGTTTAAGAACGCATCAGCACTGGAAGACGCCACCAAGCTTGATGTCATCGTGTTTGACAAAACCGGCACGCTGACCGTTGGTCAGCCCGAGGTGGTGGAGATCGTCACGGCGGAAGGTATCTCCGAAGACGTGGTGTTGACCGCCGCCGCTGCCGTCGAGCAGGGGTCCGCCCATCCGCTGGCCCAGGCCATCGTGCGGCGCGCCGCGAAGCTCAGCATCGTGGCACCGACAGGCTTCGAGAGCCTCGACGGGATGGGCGCGCGTGCAGAAACTGCTGGCGGAACGGTGTTCCTCGGCAACCGCCTGCTGATGTACACGCAGAAGCTAGCGCTCGGCAGTCTGGAGGCCGCCGCGACGCGTCTGCAGGGTGACGGCCGCACAGTCGTTCACGTGGCCCAGGCCGGTCGCGTCATCGGCCTCGTCGCGATCGCCGACGCAATCCGGCCCACGGCCAAGGCAGCGGTTGCCAAACTGCGCGAACAGAAGATCGAAGTGGTGATGCTGACCGGCGACAACGCGGCCACGGCCAAGCGCATCGCTGCGGACATCGGCATCGAGACCGTGCTGGCCGATGTGCTGCCGGCCCAGAAAGCCGCGAAGGTAAAGGAACTTCAGGCCACCGGCAAGCAGGTCGGGATGGTGGGCGATGGCGTCAACGACGCGCCTGCGCTGGTCCAGGCCAACGTGGGCTTCGCCATCGGCGCCGGCACCGATGTCGCGATGGACAGCGCCGATGTCGTGCTGATGAAGAGCGACCCGTACGACATCGTCGGTGCGATCGAACTGTCACGCGCCACCTTGCGCAAGATGCACCAGAACCTGTGGTGGGCGGTGGGCTACAACGCAATCGCCTTCCCACTCGCGGCAGGTGTCTTGTACCCGTTCGTGCTGAGTCCGGAAGTCGCGGCCATGTCGATGTCCGGCAGCACCTTGATCGTTGCGATCAATGCGCTGATGTTGAAGCGCACAAAGCTGGCAGGCATTCGTCAGCCTGGCAAGGCAGCGGCGCCTGGAGGATCTGGCGGGCACGCCGCTACAGCCCCGATCACGGCGTCGTTGGCGCCAGGGAAGGCTCAGCAAGCTCAGACGGAGCGCTCGTAGTGGCTGATCCATCGTTTCCCTTCCACCACGAAAGCTCCGCGCTGGCCCATGCGCCGGTCGAGCAGGTGTTCGCCTTTCTGGACGATCCGAAGGCATTGGCGGCGCACATGGGCAAGTCGTCAATGATGATGCTGGGGTCGTGCATGTCGATCAATGTCGATGCCGGTGGCGGTCGCGTGATCGGATCGAACCGCATGGGTTTCGAGCTGACGCGCGACAGCGCTTCGTCGCTTGTACGCGTCTTCATCGACTACAGCCTGCCGATCAAACCGCCGGGGTCATGGCTCGGCTACTTGCTCGGCGCCGTCTACGCGCGCTGGTGCACGAGACAGATGGTCATGGGTGCCGCCAGGCATTTCACCTGATGTGCTTCTCGGCCACAGCCAGTTTCACTGCGGGTGCCGTGCTGCTCGGGATCGGGACGCTCACGCTGAAGGCAGCGCGCCGCCCATGCGAATGGCCGTTCGCCGCCATCCCGTTACTGTTCGCGATCCAGCAGTTGATCGAGGGTGTGATCTGGCTGACCTTCGGCGCCGACGTGCCGCTGCTGAACACGGTGACGACGCATGCGTATTCGTTCTTCTCGCATGTGCTGTGGCCGGTCTATCTGCCGGTGGCGGTGTTGATGATCGAGCCGCCCGGGGGGCGACGGCGCACGCTGACGGCGCTTGTTCTGGCAGGGTCTGTCGTAGGCATCTATCTGCTGTACGTGCTGGTTGCCTTTCCCGTGGTGTCACGGCCCACCGGCCAGCACGTCGAGTACGACTCGCCGCACTTCTTTGCGGCGGAAGTGATGACGCTGTATTTGGCTTCGACCACCGTGAGCCCGCTGCTGTCCACGCTTCGAGGCGTGAAGGTCTTCGGCGCACTGGCGCTGCTGTCGTTCGGTGCGGCTTACTACTTCTATGCGACGTGGTTCATCTCGGTGTGGTGCTTCTTTGCTGCCTTGCTGAGCACCGCCATCTACATCCACTTTGCGTGGCGACCCACCGAACGCGGCGGCTCGCGGCAGATGCGTGGAGTCCCCGATCAACCCGACACTTTGGAGAAGAGAGCATGAAAAACCTACTGACAGCCCTGACCGTCACCGCGGCACTGACCCTCACCGGCTGTGGCTACAACACCTTTCAGACCACCGACGAGCAAGTCAAGGCGAGCTGGTCCGAGGTCATCAACCAGTACCAGCGGCGCGCGGACCTGGTGCCCAACCTCGTCGCCACGGTGAAGGGTGAAGCGAAGTTCGAGCAGGACACGCTGACCAAGGTGATCGAAGCGCGCTCCAGGGCCACCTCCATCCAGGCAGCACCTGAACTGGTCAACGACCCGGCGGCGTTTCAGAAATTCCAGGCTGCGCAGGGCGAACTGACCGGCGCGCTGTCGAGGCTGATGGTCGTCTCGGAGAACTACCCGAATCTGCGTGCGAACCAGGGCTTCCGCGACCTGTCGGCGCAGCTGGAGGGCACCGAGAACCGCATCACCGTGGCGCGCAATCGGTTCATAACGTCGGTGCAGGCATACAACTTGACGGTGCGGTCCTTCCCGTCCAATCTCACCGCGATGGTGATGGGCTACAAGGAGAAGGCCAACTTCGCGGTCGAGAACGAAAAGGAAATCTCGAAGCCGCCGAGCGTCGGCTTCGATACCGCACCGGCCAAGCCTGCCGGTACTGCGTCGGGGGTGTCCAAGTGAACACAGGCCGGACGGTGCGCGGTATCGGCAGAGCCCTGCTGCTGGCATGCGCGCTCGGCTGGTCCGCGCTCACCGCCGCGCAGGTGGCGGTGCCACCGCTGACCGGGCATGTCACCGACCAAACCGGCACGCTCACGCCGGAGCAGATGGCCACCTTGGAGCAAACGCTGACCGCGTTCGAAGCCAGGAAAGGCAGTCAACTCGCCGTGCTGATGGTTGCTACGACGAAGCCAGAGGAAGTCGAGCAATTCGCCATTCGGGTGGCGGAGAAGTGGAAGCTCGGCCGAAAGAAGGTCGATGACGGCGCCATCCTGATCGTCGCCAAGGATGATCGCGCAATGCGCATCGAGGTGGGCTATGGCCTGGAAGGAGCGCTCACCGACCTGACCAGCAAACGCATCATCAACGAGACCATCCTGCCGCGATTCAAGGCGCAGGACTTCTACGGCGGCATCACGGCCGGCGTCGCGCTGATGATCAGCGTCGTTGACGGGGAGCCGTTGCCGGAGCCGAGCAACACGCCGGCCAGGAGCATCGACGGCGTTCAGCAGTACGCGCCTGTGCTGTTCATTCTCGCCCTCGCTGTTGGCGGCGTTCTGCGCGCCGCGCTCGGCAAGGTTCCTGGGTCCCTGGTCACGGGCGGTGTGGTCGCCGTGATTGCCTGGTTCGTCGTCGGTGCCGTGTCGATGGCCTTGGGCGCCGGCGTGATCGCGCTGTTTGTCACCTTGCTCGGCGGCGGGATGGGTGGACGGGGCATGGGCGGTCTGGGTGGCTACTACGGCGGAGGCGGCCGAGGCGGTGGCGGTGGTGGAGGATTCAGCGGCGGCGGTGGCGGCTTCGGCGGCGGCGGCGCGTCGGGGAGGTGGTGACCATGAAAACCCAGCGCATCTTGAAGCACTTGCTGACGACACACGGCCAGGTCACTCGGGCCTTTCCCCGCAGCGCGTTGAACGCGATCGAGCAGGCGATCAAGGCCAGCGAGGCCGCCCATGCGGGCGAGATCCGGTTCGTGGTCGAGGGCGCACTGGATGGCATGCCGCTGTTCAAGGGCCAGTCACCCAGGGATCGAGCGATCGAACTCTTCGCGCAACTGCGCGTGTGGGACACGCAGCACAACAATGGCTTGCTGATCTATTTGTTGCTCGCCGATCGCGCCGTGGAGATCGTCGCCGATCGCGGCATCCATGCCGAGGTCGGTGCCGAGGAATGGCGCAAGGTTTGCCATCAAATGGAAGAAGCGTTCGGGCAGTCGAACTATGAAGGCGGTGTGATCAGCGGCGTGCAGGCCGTGACGCAGCACCTCGTGCGTCACTTCCCCGCCGACGATCGCGGAAACGAACTGCCGGACAGGCCGGTGGTGTTGTGAAGAGCAAGGATCGAAGCCGGCGAAATGTCGTTGCCCGTGTTCTCTTGGCAGTGAACACCGTGAGCACCCACAACCCACGCCACCACGTCGCGACTTGGCTGCTGGCGGGTTGCGGCTTCTGGCTCGTGGCGCTGGGCCTTTACTTCACCTTCCTGCGGCCCCCCTTGTTGCCGGAAGACACGCGGTTCATGGGCAGCTCTCTTGCACAGGTTCGGGCTGCAGTTCCCGGCCTGGAGGGCTGGCTGCAACGGGTGTTCATCGTGATGGGCGGATTCATGGCAGGC
>Ga0123336_10003773_pt1 | contig 12520 bp, 10 predicted proteins | sample SSSSmetaG_FD_96466 | JGI IMG/M metagenome (GOLD analysis project Ga0123336, IMG submission 96466) | Glacier valley bacterial and archeal communities from Borup Fiord, Nunavut, Canada, to study Microbial Dark Matter (Phase II) - ​SSSS metaG | ecosystem: Environmental > Aquatic > Freshwater > Ice... | reverse complement strand
CCACACAGTTCCACCCAGAAAAAAGTGGCGAAATAGGACTTCAAATGCTAAGGAATTTTGGAGGAATTAAATGATGAAATTATATCCAGCAATAGACTTAAAAGATGGCAACTGCGTAAGACTTCTTCAAGGAGATTATAATGAGGTAACAGTGTATGGAAGTAATCCTGCTGAGATGGCTAAAAAGTGGGAAAGTCTTGGAGGAGATTACTTACATATTGTAGATTTAGATGGGGCCAAAGAAGGCAAGGGTATTAACGATGAGGCGATAAGAGCCATTGTTAAGGCTATTCATATTCCGATAGAACTTGGCGGAGGAATCCGTACCTTAGAGGATATAAAAGCTAAGCTTGCTATGGGCGTAGATCGCGTCATCCTTGGCAGTGCTGCCATTAAAAATAAAGCACTTGTAAAAGAGGCCATAGAAACTTTTGGAGCAGAAAAAATAGTTGTTGGGGTAGATGCTAAGGGCGGCATGGTGGCTATAGAAGGTTGGTTAGAAGTGACGAATATCTCAGCGCTTGATTTTTGCAAAGAACTAGAAATATTAGGGGTAAAAACAGTTATTTATACTGATATAGCTAAAGACGGCATGATGCAAGGACCTAATATAGAAGAAACTGCAAGGCTTGTAGAAGCTACTGGTCTTAATATTGTAGCTTCGGGTGGGGTATCTACGTTAAGTGACTTGCAAAAACTTGAAAAAATTAATGTATATGGTGCTATTATAGGGAAGGCTCTTTATATAGGCGCGGTGCAACTAGAGGAAGCTGCTAAGATGTTTAGTGGGAGGGATGCATCATGTTAAGTAAAAGAATTATACCCTGCCTCGATATTAAATTCGGAAGAGTTGTAAAAGGGATTAATTTTGTAAATCTTATTGATGCAGGTGACCCTGTAAAGATTGCAAAAGCCTATAGTGATGCAGGTGCAGATGAAGTAGTATTCCTAGATATTACGGCTTCTTCAGATGAGAGAAATATCATACTAGGTGTGGTAGAGAAAGCAGCAAGTGAAGTATTTATCCCTCTTACAGTAGGCGGAGGGATTAGAAATATAGAAGATATTCGCAATATTTTAAATGCAGGTGCAGATAAAATATCCATTAACTCCTCTGCAATCAAAGACCCATCGCTTATTAATAAAGGGGCAGAGCGTTTTGGGAATCAATGTATTGTAGTCGCTATCGATTCTAAACGAAAAAAGGATGGGAATGGGTTTGAGGTTTATATTCATGGAGGCAGAATTCCTACAGGCCTTGATGTTGTTGAATGGGCGAAGTTAGTGGAGTCAAGAGGTGCTGGAGAAATTCTTCTTACAAGTATGGATGCAGATGGTACCAAAATGGGGTATGATTTACAAGTAACAAGACTTGTGAGCGAGGCGGTCTCAATACCCGTTATTGCATCAGGCGGGGCCGGTAAGATGGAACATTTTCTAGATGCTTTTGAGGAAGGTAAAGCAGATGCAGCACTTGCAGCTTCTTTATTCCATTTTAAAGAACTTGAAATAAGAGACCTTAAAAAGTACCTAGATGCGCACAATATACCAGTTCGATTATAAGGAGATAGTATCATGACAAAACAAGAATTTTTAGAATCAGTAAAATATGACAAACAAGGGCTAGTACCTGTTATTGCACAAGACAGTCACTCTAAAAAAGTAAGAATGTTAGCTTATATGAATGAAGAAGCCTTAACAAAAACATTAGAGACAGGCAAGATCCATTATTTTAGCAGAAGCAGAAATAAGCTATGGTTAAAAGGAGAAACATCTTCGAACTACCAATATCTTAAGAGTATCAGTATAGACTGTGATGGAGATACCTTGCTTCTTCAAATAGAACAACAAAATGGCATATCATGCCATACGGGTAACTCAAGCTGTTTTTATAGAGAAATAAATGAAGACATGAAGCAAGCAGAAAAGATAGAGCAAGCTGCTGCTACTGAAACAAATATGCTGACAGAGCTTTATGATGTGATTTTAGATAGAAAGCTGAATCCAAAAGAAGGTTCTTATACGAACTATTTATTTGGAAAAGGCGTTAATAAAATCCTCAAAAAAGTAGGAGAAGAATGCACAGAAGTGGTTATTGCTGCTAAAGAAGAAGATAAAGCTGAGCTTGCCTGTGAAATATCTGACCTTATCTATCACTTAACCGTTCTTATGGCAGAAAAGGGCCTTACATGGCAAGAAGTTGAAAGTGAACTCCATAAGAGAAAGTAAAAGTTTAATGTTATATAGCTGTAGTGGCAGGTCTCCGTGCCTGCCTTGTTTTAAAACCGGCGATCGCTACGACCTGCCACTACGGCTATATTGTAGGAGGAGATGTAATTTGGATAAGCTCAAGGTTTGTATTATCTTTACGGGCGGAACAATATCCATGGATTTGGATAAGGAAATTGGGGCCGCAGTTCCCGCTTTATCAGGAGAACAAATATTATCTATGGTTTCTAATAAAGATAAGCTCTCAGAAATAGAAGTTGTTGATTTTTGCAAGATCCCTGGTCCGCATATGACAATTGATAAGCTCCTTGAACTTAAAAAACGTATTCAAGAAATCCTTAACCGGGAAGACATAAGCGGAGTTATTGTAACGCATGGCACAGATACCTTAGAAGAAACAGCTTATTTTTTGGATTTAACCCTTAAGCATGAAAAACCTATAGTCGTTGTAGGTTCTATGCGTAATATCTCAGAACTCGGTTATGATGGACCTAGCAACCTTGCAGCAGGCATTTGCGTCGCTACTTCTGACAAGGCTAAAAACAAGGGTGTCCTTGTAGTCCTTAATAATGAAGTCAATTTAGCTTCAGAAGTTGTTAAAACCAATACCTCATCACTAGACACCTTCAAGTCACCTTACGGCACATTTGGTATGGTTGATGAGAATGAGCTGATCATCTACAGAAATCGTACTTATAGGCAGTATATTAGCACAGATGTTGTAGAAAGAAGAGTTGATATTATTCAGGCGGCACTTGATATGGATGCGCGATTTATTAAAAGCTCAGTTGACTCTGGGGCAATTCGGCTTATTATAGAAGGCATGGGAAGAGGCAATTTGCCACTTAAAATGTTAGAAGGCGTTAAATATGCACTCAGTAAAAACGTTATAGTCATTATTGTATCAAGATGTGGCTCAGGAAGAGTATTCGGAAGCTATGGTTACGAGGGTGGAGGCAAAGAACTCTCAGATATAGGAGCCATTATGGGCGGAGAGATGAGAGGTCTTAAGGCAAGAATCAAACTCATGTTGGCGCTAGGCAAAACAAGAGACAAAAACGTTATAAAAGCCTTATTTAAACAAGAAGATTATACATTATAAATGTTATAAATGACTCTCCAATATAATCAATCAATCAATAAGTAATTGGGCAAGCACGGAGACTTGCCACTACAAATAATAATAATATACAAATAAACCCGTAGCAGCAGGCCTCCGTGCCTGCCTTTTTTCGTCCCATCCGAGCAACGTGTTGTAAACTACTAGTAAAATCTCAATAAAAAGGCTATAATTTTACTTAGCTTTGCTATTATATAGAAACAGAGTAATAAGTTTGTACCAAGAGAGGATCAAATCATGTCAAAAAAATTAGTACTTGCAGAAAAACCCAGTGTGGGAAAAGATATAGCACGTGTACTTAAATGTCAGAAGTCTAATATGGGCTATATAGAGGGCAACGATTACGTTGTAACATGGGCACTCGGACACTTAGTAGGTCTTGCAGACCCTGAAAATTATGATGAAAAATATAAAGTGTGGAGTATGGATACTTTACCTATGATTCCTAAAGAGATGAAGCTCGTTGTCCTTAAAGAAAGCGGCAAGCAGTTTCATATTGTTAAAGAATTGATGAATAGAAAAGACATTACAGAAGTCATTATAGCAACTGATGCTGGAAGAGAAGGAGAACTTGTAGCAAGATGGGCGCTGTTAAAAGCCAATTGCAAAAAGCCTCTTAAAAGACTCTGGATTTCTTCAGTAACAGATAAAGCAATTCAAGAAGGGTTTAGAAATTTAAAACCAGGCAGCAACTATGAGTCCCTTTATAAAGCAGCTGTATGCCGTGCAGAGGGAGATTGGCTAGTAGGCTTAAATGTTACTAGAGCACTTACTTGCAAATACAATGCACAGCTTTCAGCAGGCAGGGTGCAGTCAGCAACCCTTGCTATGATTACCAAACGAGAAGAAGACATCAAGCACTTTGTTCCAAAACCTTATTATACGCTAACAGCTAAGTGCCAAGGGTTTTCACTCAGTTATGAAAATAAAGAAAATAAAAAGCTTTTTGATGAAAAACAAGCAGAAGACATTATTAAGGATGCGCAAGGAAAACCAGGTAAAGTGACAATGGTCAATACAACACTCAAAAAACAATATGCGCCGCTTCTTTATGACCTTACAGAGTTGCAACGAGATGGCAATAAATTATTTGGATTTAGTCCAAAAGAAACCCTTAATATTATGCAGAGACTTTATGAAAACCATAAAATACTTACTTACCCTAGAACAGATTCAAGATATATATCAGAAGACATTGTACCAACCCTTAAAGACAGGCTAACAAGTATAGCAACGGGGAATTATAGAAGCTTCGTAATGCCTTTAATTAGCAAAGGTGTTAAAGCACATAAAGGGTTTGTAGATGGCAGTAAAGTATCAGACCATCATGCAATTATTCCGACTGAAGAAACTGTTAAGATGGCTAACTTAAATGTAGATGAGAGAAAAATATATGACCTTGTTATTAAAAGGTTTTTAAGTGTACTTATGCCGCCATGTGAGTATACAGCACTTACCGTTCAAGTGGATATAGGCGCACATCTCTTTGCCGCCAGGGGCAAAAATGTTATTTCAAAGGGCTGGACAGCTATCTATGATAAAGAGAGTGATACATCAGAGGATACAGACGATAAAGAACAAAATTTACCGGTTTTAGCCAAAGGGGATAGCCTTAAAATCAATACAGTCATTAAAAATAGTCTAAAGACAAAACCACCAGCAAGATTTACGGAAGCGACCCTTTTATCAGCTATGGAAAAACCACATCTATTTGTAGACGTCGATAAAGAGTCTGCAAAAACACTTGGCGCAACAGGCGGCATCGGAACAGTTGCAACAAGAGCAGATATTATAGAAAAGCTCTATAAAATGTATTATATTGAAAAAAACGGGAAAGATATGGTCCCAACTTCAAAAGGCAAACAGCTTATAGAACTCGTACCAGAAGAACTTAAATCACCGCTTCTGACAGCAAAATGGGAAATGGCCCTCGAACAAATTAGCCTAGGCAGACAAAATCCAAATGATTTTATGGAGAAAATACGAAAGTATAGCAGTGATCTCGTTAAAAACGTGAAAGCAAGCAGTGATAAATATATCCATGAAAATGTAACAGGCAAAAGATGTCCTAACTGTTCAAAATATATGCTTGAAGTTAAAGGCAAATTCGGGATTATGTATGTATGTCAAGATAGAGGCTGCGGTTATAAAGAAACCGTTAGTAAATTTACAAATGTGAGATGTCCGCAGTGTCACAAAAAGTTAGAACAAAGAGGTGAAGGTGAAGGCACCATCTATGTTTGTACAACGTGTACATTTAGGCAAAAAGTAGCAGCTTATAATAAGCAGTATAGAAGTGCCGGAGATAAGCTTGATAAAAAGGATGTAGGCAAATATCTTAAAAAGATCCAACAAGAAAGTGAAGAGGGGGGCAACTTTGCTTTTGCAGAAGCTTTCGGTAAACTTAATAAAGAAAAATAAAAAAACAAAGAAGAAATAGAGGGAAAAGATATGAATATTGTTTTACATGAGCCGGAGATTCCACAAAACACAGGAAATATAGCTAGAACGTGTGCGGCAACAGGCGCTAGATTACATCTTATTGAACCTTTAGGCTTTTCTTTAGATGAAAAACAGATCAAAAGGGCGGGTCTTGATTATTGGCACCTTGTTGATATAACAACTTATAAAAATTTTGAGGAGTTCATCATTAAGAATAATAACCCTAAAATCTATATGGCAACGACTAAATCTAAACAAACGTATACAGATGTCGTGTATGAAAAAGATGATTATATTATGTTTGGCAAAGAAACTGCAGGTATTAATGAAGAAATTCTATTGCAGTATAAGGCTACCGCTATAAGAATCCCTATGATAAGAGAAGCACGTTCACTTAATCTTTCTAACTCAGTGGCGATTGTTTTGTATGAAGCCCTCAGACAAAACAATTTTACACAGCTAGAAACAAAAGGTCAGCTCCATAATTATGAGTGGTAAATATAAATAGTTTATTCTAAAGTGTATAAGAATTGAAAAACTTTTCCATAATATAAAAATGATTATAGATTTACCATTTTTATGGATAAGAGATACACTTTAGGAGGGAATTATGAAAAACTTTAGGAGATGTGTATTTATAGTGAGCTTGTTATTTTTACCTATAATACAGGTCTACGCAAGTGATAAGCTCACACATAAAATTTTTCCAACTTACACAGGAATATCGGGTAAGATTATTGGAAGCGCCATTAACATAAGGAAATATCCTAATATTTATGCAGATATCATCAAACGCGTTGATCATAAAGAGGTACGGGTAGTCGGACAAAACGAAGAATGGTATAAAATTACTATGAATGGGCAAGAAGGCTGGGTTTACAAGCACTATGTAGCTGTTGATTTACCAGACCTTATTCCGTATAGCAAAATATTAGGACAAGAAATTGTTGATTATGGCAGACAGTTTATTGGAACGCCTTATATATGGGGAGGAAATGACCTTAAAAGGGGCGTAGATTGTTCAGGACTTACCAAGGAAATTTACAAGACATTTGATATTGACATAAGCCGAGTATCTTATCTTCAAGTGCGAGACGGCAAACGCATCCCAAAATCAGAGCTTATGCCAGGCGACTTAGTTTTTTTTGATACCTCGGGTAAAAACAGAGGTAATATATCTCATGTCGGTATTTATGCAGGAGCTAATAGATTTTTACATGCAGATGGTACAAGAGGAGTCATGATCAGCAGCCTGAGTAGTCCTTACTACAAAAGAAATTATGTTGCAGGTGCACGTATTATCAAAGTTTAAGACAATCCTTGGATTAAGAAGTACTTAATCCAAGGATTTAAATTTATCAAAAGCAATGTACATATTTTCAAAAGCTTCAAAATGTGTCATAATAAAGATAGCTTTATACTCTATCTGTAAGAGGTTAAATGATGAATGAGAAAACTTTATATAAATTAGAATTCCACAAGGTAAGAGAACTTTTAAAAAGCTTTGCATTAACAAATGCAGGGAAAGACGTTATCCATGAAGTAATGCCAATGTCAAATTTAGAGGCAGTCGGTGTTCTGCAAAAAGAAACAACTGAAGCTATGAATATGAGTATTAAAAAAGGGAGAATACCCCTTTCAAATCTCAAAGAAATTAGACAAATTCTAAAAAGAGTAGAAATTGGTGCTATATTAAGCAGCAGTGAAATATTAAATATAAGAGATATTCTTCGCGCGTCAAGGCAAGTGAAAAACTATCAAAAAGAAGATCGTCAAAAAGAGACTTTATATGAACATTTAGAAGGGTACTTTGAAAGCTTAACGACCTATGCGGTACTTGAACGCGAAATAGACAGATGTATTATAGCGCCGGAGCAATTTGCTGATGCGGCAACCCATGAACTTTTTCATATCAGAAAGCAAATGAAATCAGTCAACGGCAGAATAAAAGAAACACTTCAAGGGATTATTCATTCAAGCAAGTCCCAAGATATGTTGCAGGATGCCGTTATTACAATGCGGCGGGATCGGTACTGTATTCCTGTTAAAATTGAGTATAAAAATCAATTCAAAGGGATTATTCATGATCAGTCTTCAACAGGAGCAACGGTGTTTATTGAACCCATTGCAGTTGTTGAACTGAGTAATGAACTAAAAGTATTAGAGACAAAAGAAGAACAAGAAATAGAAAAAATATTGATAGATCTTACTACCGAAATAGCTACTATCACTGAGTTTATTGCTACTAATTATGACGCATTAATTAAACTTGATGTTATCTTCGCGCGTTCTGAGTATTCTTTTAAGTATGATTGCAGAGAGCCAAGGCTTAATAATAAGGGTTATACACATTTAATACGTGCAAGGCATCCACTCTTAGACAAAGAAACGGTAGTGCCAATAGATGTTTACCTAGGCAAAGCGTTTACAACACTGCTGATCACAGGGCCTAACACAGGAGGAAAAACGGTTGCTTTAAAAACAATAGGCCTTTTTACCCTTATGGCAGAGATAGGGCTTCAAATACCTGCTGCAGAAGGCAGCGAAATTGCAGTCTATGATGAGATTTACGCAGACCTTGGAGACGAACAAAGCATCGAACAGAGTTTAAGTACTTTCTCAGCCCATATGATTAATATTGTAGGGATTTTAAAAAACATTACGCCAAACTCACTTGTTTTAATGGATGAGGTAGGTTCAGGAACAGACCCAGTAGAAGGTGCTGCACTTGCTATGGCTATCTTAGGGCATCTTAGAAAGCAGCAAATCAGAGTAGTTGCTACGACGCATTATAGTGAACTTAAGCTCTATGCTCTTGCAACAGAAGGTGTTGAAAATGCAAGCTTTGAATTTAACCTAGAGACGTTGTCACCAACATATCGTTTGCTTATAGGGATTCCAGGTAAAAGCAATGCCTTTGCTATATCGATGAAGCTAGGACTTTCCGAAGACTTAATTGAAGACGCTAAAGGTTTTTTGCACAGAGAAAATGTCAAGATGGAAGATATTCTTGTAGACTTAGAAGAGAGTAAGAAACTTGCGGAAATAGAAAGTATGCGTGCTAAGGAATTTAGAAATGAAGCAGAAAGATTAAGAGAAGAGATAAAAAACGAAAAACAAAAAATGGAAAGCACCAGAAAAAAAGTACTAGAACGGGCAGAGCTGCGGGCAAAAGAAATCCTTAAAGAAGCGGAAAATGAAACCGATAAAATATTAAAAGAAGTAAGAAATGCAGCGCGTAAAGCACAAGTGATCATTGATGAAAACAGCTTGCAAGAAGTTAAGAAAAATATGAAAAATGTGACCGAGAAGCAAACGCAGAAGATTAGTAAAACACTCGGGACAAAAAATACGCAAGTTAAGAAGCTGCAAGAAGTAAGTATTGGTGAAGACGTTATCGTGACATCACTTATGCAGCAAGGCATTGTGATAGAGCCACTAGACAGCAGTGGTAATGTTGTAGTAAGACTTGGTATTATTCCAATGAAGGTGCATATTTCAAATCTTCAAAGAGTAGAGAAGGCCACTAAGGAAGAGAAAAAGTCTAAGCAGTCTAAAGGAAATTTCAGCTATAACATTTCAAAAACAAGTACCATTTCTCCTGAGATAGATGTAAGGGGTATGCTAGTTGATGAAGCGACTCAAGTAGTCGATAAATATTTAGATGATGTGTATCTGTCAGGCCTCAAGCAAGTTATGATTATACATGGTAAAGGGACAGGGGCACTAAGGGCAGCGATTACAACAATGCTCAAAAGGCATCCGCATATAGAAGCACATAGGCCAGGTAAATATGGCGAAGGTGAAATGGGAGTTACAATTGTAACTGTTAAATAAAGGAGGAAAATGCATATGATAAAAGTACTAATTGTAGATGATGATACCAATATATCGGAACTTATTTCTTTGTATCTCAAAAAAGAAGGCTATCAGACAATGGAAGTTTATGACGGCAAAGAGGCTTTAGAAGTCTTTGAAGACTATAAGCCAGATATTGTTTTATTAGACGTCATGCTCCCAGAGGTAGATGGCTATGATGTGTGTAAAGAAATTAGAAAGATTAATAAAACACCTATTATTATGCTCACAGCAAAAGCAGAGGTGTTTGATAAAGTGCTAGGGCTTGAGCTCGGGGCAGATGATTATATTGTTAAACCTTTTGATCCTAAAGAACTTGTCGCTAGAGTTAAAGCAGTTTTAAGACGTTGTATTAAGCAAAGTGAACCAGCTCAAGTTAGAAATAGAATTATGTTAGATAATCTTATTGTTGATAAAGATAATTATTCTGTTACGTATGAAGGCAATTTAGTAGAATTGCCGCCTAAAGAATTAGAAGTTTTATATTTTTTAGCTTGCCATCCTATGCAGGTCTTCACAAGAGAACAGCTTCTTGAAAAAATATGGGACTATGATTTCGCAGGGGACACAAGAACAGTTGATGTACACATTAAGAGATTAAGAGACAAATTTGAGGGTGATCATACATGGAGCATAAAAACCGTATGGGGAGTGGGATACAAATTCGAAAAATAGAAAAGATATTTGTGTTTCCCACACTTTTTAGTCGATTAGTTACTGTTTATATTAGTATTTTAATTGTTACACTTGTTTTTTTATTCATAGCTTTTACCAATGCTTTCCAATCTTATTTCGTGCAATATACGCAAGACATTATGATTAAACAAGCCGAAAATATTGCAGAAGAATATCACAAAGTAGGGGTTACTAATACATCTACGCAAGATACTGTTGAAAAAATACTATTTAGAATACAAATTATGGACAGCTATTTACAGTCTACAACATGGCTTATAGATCAATCGAATACGATTGTTGTTGTAGCAGAAAATAAAAATGCACCTTTTGTAGATAAAAGTATTCCAGATGATGCTGTTATAAAAAAAGTACTTAATGGCAATATTGTAAGAATAGAGAATGGGTTTGAAGAATATTTTTCAACACCTGTTCTCACCATTGGTTACCCAATAGAAATATTAGGCCGTATACAATATGCTCTTTTTATCCATACACCAATGCCGCTTATTCTTCAAACAATAGGTGAAGTTAGAAATATTATTTTAAAAGTAGTAGGTATTACAGGAACCCTTGTTTTTATTTGGATCTACGTTATTTCAAGGCAAATGACCAAACCTCTTAAACAAATGAACACAGTTGCAAAGCAAATTGCCAGTGGTCAGTTTGATAAACGTATAGAAGTGAAAGGGCAAGATGAGATAGCAGAGCTTGGATTATCCTTTAATAATATGGCGACAGAGCTTGATAAGATTGAAGATACTAGGCGAAAGTTTATTGCTAATGTTTCTCATGACCTAAGATCACCCCTCACATCCATACAAGGTTTTGTTACAGCTTTATTAGATGGCACCATTCCTCAAGATAATCAAGAAAAGTATTTACAGATAGTTCTTGGTGAATCCAAAAGAATGATTATAATGACCAATACTATTTTAGAGCTTAGTAAAATGGAAGAGGGAGCAACACCTATTCGCAAAGTGCCATTTAATATTTGTACGATGATTCGGGGCATACTCAGTACATTTGAACCTATCGCAAAAGAAAAAGACATTAAGGTTGAAATCACGCTAGAGGATAATGAACCTTATGTATTAGGGGATATTGATATGATTGCGCGTGTGGTTCAAAACCTATTAGATAATGCATTTAAGTTTGTAGATGAAAAAGGCACCATCAAGATTACTACAACGCTTAAAAATAATGAAATGATGGTGACTATTGCAAATAGCGGAGAACCAATTAATGAAAACGAACAAAAAGATATCTGGAATCGTTTTTATAAAGGAGATACATCAAGAGGTAAATATAAAAAGGGACTCGGGCTAGGGCTTGTTATTGTTAAAGAAATTATAAAATTGCATAATGAAACAATAGGGGTATCCTCTACAGAAGGGGAGCTAGTGACGTTCTTTTTTACACTCGCTACATCCAAAAAGGCGTAAAGTGTACAAATTTTATTCACATGAATTGAGGTTTATTTTTACAATATTTTAATAATACATTCACAAACAGGGTATATACTTATCATTACAAAGGAATATTGATAAGGAGGAATGACGTATGTATGATGATAATGATTTAAATGAATCTAAGGATTTAAATGCTTCTTTTAATGAAAACAATTCACCTAGTGAATTTGAACCAACTAATAATGAGGGAAACAACTTTATAGATATTGAGCAATTTAGGCAGGTATCTAGCCCGGAAATTCAAAGTCCACCTGTAAAGAAGAAAAACTCATTTGGAAAACTGATAGCAGGTCTTGTTGTAGTTAGTTTAGTAGGGGGCGTCTCAATAGGAGCAAGTTTCGCTTTTATAGCACCTTATGCAAGTGATTATTATAATACAACCTATAAAAGTAGCACGCCACTTAGTAATGGAGCGGATACACTAAACACGGGTAATGCACTTGAAACGGGTAATAGAGTTCTTCCACTTGCGACGAATAACTCAATTGCAGACATCGCCAATAATATTGGACCTTCTGTTGTAGCTATTAAAAATAATCAAGTAGTTGCAACTGAGTATGGCGATTTTGATCAGGCAGGACTTGGTTCTGGTGTCATCTTTAAACAAGATGATAAAAAGATTTATGTTGTAACGAATGCCCATGTAGTAGCAGGTGCAGATAGTCTAGTTGTTAACTTCTTAGGCAATACTAAGATTGAAGCAGAAGTTATTGGAGCAGATACT
>Ga0123336_10003770_pt1 | contig 12528 bp, 10 predicted proteins | sample SSSSmetaG_FD_96466 | JGI IMG/M metagenome (GOLD analysis project Ga0123336, IMG submission 96466) | Glacier valley bacterial and archeal communities from Borup Fiord, Nunavut, Canada, to study Microbial Dark Matter (Phase II) - ​SSSS metaG | ecosystem: Environmental > Aquatic > Freshwater > Ice... | reverse complement strand
CATTAGCTCTGACAACGGCCGCCAAAAGATCTCGTCCGATTGCATACCCACTGCCTTCATCATCAATCAGATACCGAAATCCGCCGGTTCGATAGGTTTCACCTGATGCATTCTTCCCGTAACAGATAGAACCGGTACCCGCAATCAGAATAATGCCGTCTGGCTTGCCCAGTGCCCCGTAAAGAGCTATTTCATGATCTCCAGCAATAATGAGCGGACCTAAGTATCCTGTATTCCACACAGCCTGAGTCAGTGCCTTCTCGGCAGCCTTATTGCTGACACCAGCTGCCCCGATACATATGGCACCACAATGAACTAGTCCGCCTATCTGAGCTGTAATCTCTGCAAAAATGTCCGCAAGATTACTCTCAACGTTTTCATTCGACTCTCCGTTGTAATTGATGGCACCGGAATGAAAGGTGTGCAGGAGGTTCCCCTTAATATCAGAAACTAAGACGGCCGTTTTTGTCCCGCCCCCATCCAATCCAACAACGTAATTCACCATAAGGCTTACTCCTTTGCTCACACGCTTAAAAGGTCGCTTTGAATACACTAATGATTTTTATGATTAGTAATTTACTTCGCAAACCCTATAAATGTTTGCTCAAAAGGATATCGTGCGTCTTTTTAAGATATTTCTTCACATTTTTGTACTCAGCGCTTGCAACCCCTGCAAAGAGAATATCTATGACGTTGAGCATGGCGATTCTTGACCCCATTGCACCGCTTCGGATTGTTATTTCAGGAGTGGATATAAACAGCACAATGTCCGCCTTCTCTGCCAAAAGGCTCCGATTGTATCTGGTTATGGCTATAATAGTTGCACCGGACGATTTTGCAACATCCAAAGCTTCCAATATCTCTTTTGTATTACCTGAATTAGATATCATTACGGCAACATCACCACTTTTTAGAAGTGTTGCAGCTGTGAGTTGACTATGTCCGTCTGTAAAAGCATGGCACATTTTGTTAATTCGCATGAACTTCTGCTGGGCGTCCATGCATACAAGTCCTGAAGCAGCAACTCCGTAAAAATCAATTCTTTGGCTTCTCCGCAAAAGCGCTACCGCCCTGCCAATCTCTTTCCTATTGATGACACTTAGCGTATCTTCAATGGACTGACAGTTGTTACGGGAAATATTACTAATGATTGTTTCTAAATCATCTCCCGGCTGAATGTCGGTATATTGGTCAGCCTGATCCGAATCCATGGATCCTAAAGATGCTGAAATACTTACAATAAAATCCCGGTATCCACTATAGCCTAGGGTTTTACAAAATCTCAATACAGAAGCATCGCTAGTCTTAGTTTTTGTTGCCAATGATTTAATAGACATTCGCGGCACATCCGGGGTGTTTTCAATTACATAGTCAGATATCATTTTTTCAACAGGAGTAAGGCTTTCTCTAATCTCCCTGAGTTTAAGTAATATATTGTCATTTATAGACATCCCTCTCACCACCTAACCTAATTTGTAGACCATATTAGTAACCATTATCACAAGCCTTGTCGCGATAAAATGGATAGTTTCTTTAGTTTGTTTTAACATTGTAACTTGTCTGTAATAATATTTCAATATATTTATTATATTCTAAAATTTTAACATAAAATGAAAAAATAAGTTTCACTTAATTTATGGCGATGTAAAGTTTAGTCTTTCATAAAATCCCAATACAGTGAACCAGTGAAATTTATTTCCACAATGTTTACACTGATTTATATAATCTAATTCTATAAGTAATTCGAGCTAGTAGTCTATGTTTGAGAAAGCAAGAATCCATATATACGCCATTTCTTATCTCTCACTCTTAATCTACTGGCTGATTTTCCCCATCACAACAGAATGCCTCGCACCGGTGGCACCGATGGCATTGTTGGCACAGCCGTGTACCGCCTCATTAGCCAGCACCGCAAAAGCCACTGCCTCCTTGGCATTGCTGTCGAAGCCCACGTCCTCATTCACGAGCACCTCTACACGGGGCAGCAGACTACGGATATGCCTCATCAGGGTCGGGTTCTGGCTGCCGCCTCCTCCCACGATAAGCCTGTGTGGCCATCCAAATGGGCTGTAGCGTTGCAACGCCTGGCGGATACATTCAGCTGTGAAATAAGTCGCTGTTGCCAGCGTGTCTGTAAGAGACAAACCCAAAGACGTGGAACTTACCACCAGCTTTTCCATATAAGCGACCCCGTACATCTCTCTGCCAGTGGTTTTTGGTGGTGGCAACGTGATATAATCGTCTTCAAGTAACAAGGTCAAAAGTCTGGAATCCACCTTTCCCTTTGCAGCCAGACGACCATCCTCGTCATAGGCCAGTTTACCGTTGGTGATACGGGCAGTCAGCGCATCCATGACCATATTGCCCGGCCCTGTATCGAAAGCAGTTACCTCCTCAAGGCTACACCCGGCAGGTAGCAACGTGACATTCCCGATGCCGCCAATGTTTTGCAATGCTGTATTGCGCGCTTCGTCACAATACAGCAGAAACTCCGTATAAGGTACCAACGGCGCCCCCAAGCCTCCCGCTGCCATGTCCCTCACACGAAAATCAGAGACTACCGGGCAACTGAGCCTTTCACTGATAAAAGATGCCTCACCGACCTGTAACGTAGCATTGACCATATGTCCAAGATAGGGCAAAGCTTTAGGCTGATGGAATATAGTCTGCCCATGACTGCCCACAAGATCCACGTCAGTGGGCGGTATACCTGCCTGCCGGCAAACTGCCTCGCAGGCATCTGCGGAAAGCTGCCCCAGTAAAGCATTCATCAAGCACAGCTCCTGGCTGCCACCCACCTCGCCACCTGCCACCGTTAAAATTCGCTGGCGGACTTCTGAAGCGAAGGGCAGCGTAATAAAAGCCAATTGCCGCACTCGTGTATTGACGCTGTAACCTGTTATCTCCACCAAGGCGGCGTCGATGCCATCTACCGACGTGCCACTCATAAGACCGATAACGAGTTTTTTCTTTTTATTCATCAGATCGCTAAGCATACATGACACCAACCTTTTATTTATAATAATATAAAACGTGAAAAATTAGTATAGACTTTTTGCACAATGCTTATCTCGCCTTTTCGGCACTTTTAAAATAAAAAATCAATATAATAGTTTTTTTCAAAATATTTTTGCAGATTGTATTGACACAAACTATTCGATTAGGTATTATGACGCTAAGGAAACTTATAATAAACACAGTAGCTTGATATAATAATGAAAGGCGGGATGCGAAAAATGGAATTGCGTACAAAGCTGGGGCAAATGGTGTGTATAGGTTTCGATGGCCTTATGCCACCCCAGGAAATACTTGATTTAATAAGGACTCACAAAATAGGTAACATTAGCCTGTACGCTCACAACTTTAAAAACAAGCAGCAGGCTTTAGAACTTGTAACCTTTTTAAAGAAATATATCTACATGGAGACTGGCCTTATCCCCTTTATATCTGTGGACCAAGAGGGTGGTATGGTGACCCGCTTCAGCCAAGACTTTACCCATTTTCCCGGTGCCATGGCTACAGCAGCCACAGGCGATGCGGAAAATGCGTTCCGCATAGGATACTACTCAGGCCTCGAAATAAAAAACGCCGGTCTGAATGCTAGCTTTGCCCCTGTGGTGGACATCAACACCAATTCTAAAAATCCGGTAATCGGCGTACGGGCTTATGGGGACACCGCAGAAGCAGTAACCACCTACGCAATGCGGATGCTGGATGGACTGGAGAAAGTGGGTGTGCTTTCTATGCTTAAGCATTTTCCTGGCCACGGCGATACTTTTCAGGATTCTCATTTTGCGCTTCCTAGAGTGGACAAGACTCTGGATCAGCTATTCGAGATGGAGCTTAAGCCTTATATTGAGGGCATACGACGTGGCGCTCCCGCCATCATGACCTCCCACATTGTCTTCCCCAACATCGACCCCTCCGGGTTGCCAGCCACCATGTCCAAGGTGATCATACATGACCTTCTGCGTGAAAAGCTGCATTTTGAGGGTATCATCCGTTCCGACGATCTGGAGATGGAAGCCATCCGCCGTGAATTTGGTATCCTTCCCGGCGCGCTGGCAGCCGTAAAGGCAGGAGTGGACATTGTTTCTGTCTCCCGCAGCCCCGCCTTGGGTGGGGAACTGGTGGAGCTATTGGAAAATCAGATTGCTTCCGGAGAACTGGATGAAGCGCTGATCGATGCTTCCTTCCTACGCATAGTAAAATGTAAGGAGCGCTATTGCCAGGACGGATCACCAGACCTAGATGTCATTGGTTGCGATGCCCACCGAGAAATCGCTCGAGAAATCAGTCGCCACAGCGTTGCCTTGCTACGGGATCCGAGAAATCAGCTGCCTGTAAAGGGCAAAGTACTGGTGGTAAGCACTAACGCTTTCAACCAGACCAATGTGCGCAATCCTCTGCAGTTGGAACTGAGCATGCCCACCCTAATGAGTAAACGGCTTGGCGGTGAGGGTATTACAATTGCCATCGAGCCTACATCCGAGCAATGCAACCAAGTGCTTGCTGCGGCAGTAAATGCTGACACCGTGGTATTTGGTACATACAATGCTCATATATTTCGTGGACAGCTGGAGCTTGCCAGCCAGCTTGTCAAAGCACACCCCAATGTAATTTTCGTAGCTATGCGCAATCCCTATGACCTGCCCCTACTTGATCCAGATTGCGCTGCTCTGGCTGCCTATGAATACACACCTGTATCCATCGAGACGCTGGGCGATATCTTGACGGGCAAGCATAATGCGCTTGGCTCCATCTGTGTAAAACTGGATACCCCTGAAAGTTAATAAGGAGGGAACAGAATGAAAATACGCTATATGGGAACCGCCGCTGCAGAGGGTTGCCCCGCACTTTTTTGCCAGTGCGCATTGTGCCAGACAGCTCGAAAGCAGGGTGGCAAAGATGTGCGTACCCGCTCACAGGCACTGATAGACGACAGCCTCCTGGTGGATTTCCCGCCGGATACCTATCAACATTTTCTTTCCACTCCGGAATTCGATTTGTCTTCTGTGCGACATGTGCTGATTACACATTCCCATGCTGACCACTTCTATCCGTTGGACGCTGCACTGCGCTGCAACGACTTTGCAGAGGGTATAGAAGGTATTATGACGCTGTACGGCAACGATACTGTACAGACTGTCTGGGAGAGAACCTTACAGGGTGAATACTCCATATACAAGGATTTACCTAAGCGAGTATTATTCCGCCTTCTGGCCCCTTTTGTAGAAACTCAGGTGGGTGACCATCTGGTAACAGCTTTGCCAGCCAACCACAAGCGGGATGAAAACTGTTATATATACATCATTAAGCGACAAAACAAGCGTCTGCTATATGCCAACGATACCGGTATCAACTTTGTGCCGGAGGTGTGGGATTACCTGAAAGGCCTGCGTTTTGATGCGGTGAGCATGGATTGTACAGCTATGGATCGCAGAGTAGGCCGTTACCACATGGGACTTCCAGATAATGTCGAGTTGAAGACCCTACTACTGGAAATGGGCTGTGCTGATGAAAATACAGTATTTATAGTGACCCACTTTTCTCACTTTGGGGGACTAACACATGAAGAGCTTGCCAACAGAGCACTGTCGCAAGGATTTGAAACTGCTTACGACGGAATGACTCTTATGTTTTGAGTGTCACTGCTTCCCTACTCTTCCAGAAAAAAAGGAGAACTGCCATGACCGATATGTTTGTACATCTTCTGGACTTGCCTGACCCTTCTTCGTTACTTGAAAAGCTGCGAACAGAAGGTATCCAAATCCACCGTCCTCTTACCGCCAATAAATATAAGGTACTGGATTGGGTAAAGGAGCATTCCGGCCCCGGTGGCGCCGGGCAATGCGACGTATGCTTTTCCCATATTCCTGTATCCTGCTTTATCGCTAGCCGCGGGGAAGAAATTTTGGGCTACGCCTGCTACAACGCAACTGCGCCGGACTTTTTCGGTCCCACCCGTGTATTGGAAAGTGAGCAAGGCAAAGGCTTAGGTAAGGCCTTGCTACTGATGGCGCTACTGGCTCTGCGTGAGGAAGGCTATGTCTACGCCATCATCGGAGGCGTAGGGCCGGCAGAATTTTATGAGAAATGCGTAGGCGCCTCTTTGATACCTAATTCCACTCCTGGCATCTACCGCTATCTGCTCAAAGTAAAATAACCATTCAGCAATAAAGCCACCCAATTTGGGTGGCTTTAAATTATCTATACGAATAAATTTCCTTGTCGAAGGCCATCAGGCAGGACAGATTGTCGAACACGAAGGAGGGCGGATCCTTTGAGGAAATATCCTCTCGGCTTGTGAGCCCTGTAAGCACCAGTGCACCACGCATACCGTTGTAGTTTGCAAAACGCATATCGGTTTCCTGCAGATCGCCCACCACAATGGCATCCTGGGGCTCCACACCTACAATGGCCAGGGCATACCGGGCCATCTGTGCTCCGGGCTTTCCCAGCATCACGGCATTTTCGCCGCAGGCACTTTCTACAGCAGCACACAGCGAGCCGCTGTGTGGAACAGGGCCACAGGTGCCAGGGATGACCTTATCAGGGTTTGTACACACTAGCGTCGCCCCCTGCCGCACCTGCTGGGCTGCTATGTCCAGTTTTTCGTAGGTGAAGTTTCTGTCCCAGGCCACCAGCACGCAGTCAGCATTTTCTTGCACAATGTCGATGCCCCGGCTTTCCAGTTCCTGCCGTACTGCCTCGCCGCCCAGTAGAAACGCCCGTAACATACCCTGCTCACGTAGGTACATAGCAGCCACCATACCACTGGTGAGAACAACACTTTCAGGTACAATGATAGAAAATCCTACTAGCTTCTCCACCACCTGGGCCGCCGTACGGGAAGGGCAATTGGTCACCAGCAGGTAGGATCTGTCATTCTGTTGTAAATACCGAATGAATTCTGCCGCATTGGGAATGGCCCTGTCTCCCGCATAGAGCGTACCATCCAGGTCGATAAGATATGCAGGTTTCATATATACCTCCTTGTAGCCAGAGTAGACTAACAGTGCAAGCACTTATACTAGGCCTACATAAAATCGTTCTGTAAATTCTGCTTTTCCACAGCTTAGCCCTTTACTGCACCTACTGTAACACCCTCTAGAAAGTATTTCTGCATGCTGAAGAACAGGACGAACATAGGTACCGCCGCAATTGTTGCACCTGCCATCATTGGCGCAAAATAGGTGCTGTTTGCAAAGCTGAAGTTTTTAAGGCCTACCTGGATAGTTTGCATCTCCATTTTACTTGTAACAAGGAATGGCCAGAAAAAGGTGTTCCAGTTGCTCATAAAAGTGGTAATAGCCACAACAGCCATGACGGTTTTGGACAAAGGCATAATAATTCTATAAAAAATATTCAGCTGAGTACACCCTTCTATCTTGGCGGACTCAATTATCTCATTAGGAATACTGGACATAAACTGCTTGCACAGGAAAATATTATATACGCTAACAGAACTAGGAAAGATCAGCGCTGCATAAGTATTTTGCATATGGAAGGTGTTTACAATTAAAATATATAGGGGTACCTGTGTGACCTGATAAGGAATCATCATCGCACACAGCAATATGTTGAACAACAGCTTATTGCCCCTGAAGCGGATCTTGGAAAAAGCATAGCCCGTCATGCTGGCGAAAACCACGTTACTAAACGTGACCGCCGTGCTAGCAATGAGCGAATTCATAAGCCAGCGAGTCGAGTATTTGCTATAATTGAAAAAGAATATATAGCTGTCCAATGTCCACTTGGTTGGCCATAACAAATGGCTTGCAGCACCAGCCTCCACAGGAGCAGCGAAGGAGGATATCACCATAAAGTAAATGGGAAACAACGTAGCCACGGCAAAAAGGCTAAGAGGGAGCAAAATAAGACCGTTGCGCAGACAGCGTAGCTTTATATTATTGTTGTAATCGTTATATAAGCCCATTCCATAATCTCACTTTCTAATATTCTATTTCATCACCCATGAATTTGAACTGTAGCAGAGAAATCACAGCGATAGCCACTGCTAGTATAAGCGCCTGCGCAGACGCTTTACCAAATTCAGAATATTTAAATGCGTTATTAAAAATCAGCAATCCAACCATAGTTGTATTGTTGTCCGGGCCGCCGGCGGTCATCAGATAAGCGTTCATGAACACTTGAAAGGATGATATAATACCTGTAACAAACAAAAACAGGGTAGTGGGTTTTACCATAGGGAGCACAATATAGTGCACCTTCTGGAAAAAGGTTGCGCTGTCTATCTCTGCAGCCTCAAAATGATCTTTAGGAATGCCCAGCAGGGCAGCAATGTAAATAATGACGTTTGTGCCGTGACTTGATAGCCATGACATCAACACTAGAGAGAACATGGCAGTTTTGCTCTGCCCTAACCAGTTCTGGCTTTCTAAGCCGAATATGCCAATGAGCTGATTGAACAGACCGGAGGGCAATGAGCTGTAAATCCACAGCCAGACCACCGAAAGTGATACACCGGAGGCCACTGCCGGCAGATAATAGATTGCCTTAAAGGTGGTTTGCATCCACTTTTTAAAAGGGAAGATCAATATAGCAAGTATAAATGAGATAGCAATGTTTACTGGAACAGTAAGCACTGTGTATACCACCGTATTTCTAATGGATTTGAAAAATAATTTATCTGTGAGAAGCCCATTATAGTTGTCAAGGCCCACCCATTTAGATTGGATTGGGTTATACTTCTGCATGCTAATGATACAAGCATTTACAATAGGATACATAGTGAAGACGCAAAATACAATCACTGCCATCGAAATAAACAAGTATCCCCAGATATTGTCCTCTTTTGCGTATGCACTGTGCTTTTGCCTTACAGTTATTCCTCCATTTCCCTTTTTCATGTGCCCCTCCTTTTACATATCTCTGTTTTAAAATTGTGCAAGCACAGGAACACTATGCTCCTGTGCCTGCAACCAGTTTACAGGTACGTTTTGTTAAATCAATCTTTTACGATGCCATCTTTGCCGAAGGCGGCAACAGCAGCTTCGTACACAGCGTCGTACATCGTCTGAGGGCTAATCTCTTTGGCGAGTAAAGCCTGAAATTTAGGTATGATCACTTCATCCATGATCTTGGTACCCTTGGCCTGTTTGTCGGAAGGGATTTCGGGACGAGCTGGGGCAGCATTAGCCATCAGGTACTTAACACTGGCAAGGTTGTCAGCTTCACGCTCGATGGGGTATTTGCTCTCAGCATCACGAGCGGTCTTAGTAATATTAACTGCAAACAAATCGGCATTTGTCTGTGCGGCATTTTCACCTGAAGCCAGGAAGTAGGAAGCTTTAACAACGTTCTTCATATGTACTTCTGTGGGAGCCGTTTTGCCGCGAAAGGTGACGTATCCGTCCACTACAGAATAGTATGCAGGAGACGCACCATTTGAAGTAGGTACTGGCATTACGACGTAGTCTACAGGTACGGATCCTGCTACAGCGCTGCCATCTTTGGCTTTTAACTTGGCATTGTTTGCCTTTGCGCTGCTCTCAAAAGTGGCAAGGCCCTTTCCTGTGAACATTGTCTGGCCGGTGAGGAACAGATTCCATCGCTCGCCTGCAGTGGCATTCATATTGGCGCCATCGGCTATGAGCTTACTGGCACTAGTGAGCACGTTAAGAAATTTTTTACTGGTATAGACATACTTTATGTCACTGTTGAACTCGCTGGGCATACCAGCGTTTTTAGCGAAGATCTCTATGAAGTTTTTGGTGGTGGTACCGGCAGTGGCAAACACAAGGCCATATTTGCTAGTGCTGTTCGCACCCTTAACACCGGCACCTTTTTTAACCGCTGCGTCGAATTCTTCAAAAGTCCAGCCTTTAGTCTGAATTTTCTTCCAGTCGATGCCAGCAGCTTCCATGTACTCCTTATTTCCGCCAATGCCGTGGATCTCCATATATGCGGGTAAGCCGTAGAGGCCATCGCCGTTTTTCATATACTTAAGCGGAGCGGCATCATAATCTGAAATCATATCGGCAGTGGCATATTTGGTGATGTTCATTGCCACGCCCATATTTACGTATTTTGCAATGAGTTCAGAGCCCAAGAAAGCAATATCTGGGGGGGTACCAGCGTTTACCTGGGTATCCAGCTTTTCGATGCGGTCATTCCAACTAGCAGCCTCAATTACAAGGGTTAAGTTGGGATACTGCTTATGGAACGCAGCTTGGACTTTGTCCAAACGTTCAATAAACTGGTTGGAAATGGGTGGAAGTAGTGCCTTAATGGTATCCGGCTCTTCCGGGGCTATACTGCTGGGAGCGGCTGAGGAATTGACTGTGGGTGTAGCTTCCTTGCCACAGCCATTCAGCATAGTAGCAGCCATAATCATTACTAGAACCAAAGATAATAGATTTACGTGCTTTTTCATTTCGTAAACTCCTCCTTGATAGTTTTATATGAACTGCCCTTCAGGGCAATATACATATTCAAAACTTTGTACCTGCCTGGATAGCCTGCTTCAACCTGCCACCACAGCTATTCAATAAAGACGTTGCATCGGCCTTTCCAAGGCCAGTTTTTAGCATCAGTATGGCCTGCTTTGCGCCCACGCCAACTTCCTCCAGTGTCTTAGACGCCGTTTCGGCGCTTACGCCAGCAGCTGCCTGTACAATGCGCACCGCTCGGTCGTGCAACTTGTGGTTGCTAATGTTTAAATCCACCATTAGATTTCCGTACACCTTACCCATGCGGATCATTGTGCCGGTGGTGAGCATGTTTAGTACCAGCTTCTGGGCAGTGCCAGATTTCATCCTTGTAGAACCCTGGATGACCTCCGGCCCTGCCACCGGGGCAATAGTGATATCGCACAGGGTAGCCAGTGTGCTGTCGGCATTGTTTACCACGCCGATTACCGCGGCCCCTTGGGCCCTAGCCTGCCGAGCAGCCCCAAGTACAAAGGGGGCACTGCCGCTGGCAGTAATGCCAATAAGCACATCTTTCTCTGTGATACCCAGCGTTTTTACCATCTGCTGCCCGGCCTCGTCGTCATCCTCAAAGCCCTCCACTGCAGTACGTAAAGCTACGTCGCCGCCTGCGATGTAAGCTTGTATCATTTCCGGTGGTGTGCCGAAGGTAGGCGGGCATTCCGAAGCATCCAGTACGCCAAGGCGGCCAGATGTTCCGGCGCCCACATAAATCATTTTACCGCCTCTTTGCAGGTGGGCATACAACAGATCCACTGCTTTCGTGATATTGGGTATCTCTTCTTTCACGGCCAGGGGAACCAGCTGATCCTGCTTGTTGATCAAATCTAGCATTTGTTCTGTCGTACATTCATCAATTGCCACAGTGGCCATATTAACTGCCTCTGTGGTAAGCTGCGCGTAATGTTTCTCCACTAACGATCCCTACCTTTTTAGATTTTTATACTTTTCAATATAGTTATATTGCATAAGATTATGTAAATATCTATCCTAATTTATATAATAATTAGTGGAAGATGTCAATAACTTTCCGCATTTTAATTTTATTATAAGATTAATATGTGGCATTTTATTTCAAAAAGTTCCACACGAACCTTAATGATAGGAAAATAGATCTCACCATTTACAACACATGTAAATGTGTTGTGCAGATGCTCTTTTTATGTAGTTTAACAACATACAATACTTTTATAAATCGTGCAAACAAGCTGATTTGTTTATCTCGCAGGGACAATTTCAGGAACGTTCTCTACTGCTTCTTTCTTAATACTTCGGCCAATTCTAGCCTAACTGAATTATAAGCCTGATATTTCACAAGATTATTCCTTTCATTGGGAGCTTTTTCCTCAGATATGACCCTGTATGCTTTGCTCCGTGATGATCCTTCTGATTTTGACCCGAAGCATGTATTTCAACCTCTCTGAACCGTTGACTTTGCTTTTCACTCCCAATATTTTCTTCTCTAAATGGCAATGCTGAAATAAAATAAAAAGATAGAGTGCAAATAAAATACAAATTGCCCTTAAACCTTATTTTATAGGTACCCTCAGGTATATATATGTATTAATTAATAATATGTAAAAACATACCCACGTAACTGGAACTTGTGTGGTTTAACCTCCACCGTGGGTTTGATCCTACTTTTTTTGCCACAAACCATACAGCTTTTTTCTTAGAAATTTGTTATCTCTTCGGTGTTCCAGACGGTAGCTATTACCAGTCATGAATAAGCCTATCCAGGATGGCAGTTGTAATTGTCGCATCTTCCATGAAATCAACGCATTCATAGAATCCTTTGTTTCAAGTAATAATTAATGATGTTTTCTCTGACATTGATGACACAAAGTCAAAGAACATGTTAGCTTCTGCGTTCACAAATAAATTATAATATCTACCCCTACAGCAATGAATAAATAGTATAAATTAGACTTTTAGAAGGGTTTTTCATATTTTAATACAATTACTATTTATATAGGTATTTCAAGTAATTATATTTAATAAAGCACTTTTATTATTAACATATTGTATTTATTATTAATATTTAAAAGTATAGGAGTTATTATGAAAATTACAT
>Ga0123336_10003767_pt1 | contig 12530 bp, 8 predicted proteins | sample SSSSmetaG_FD_96466 | JGI IMG/M metagenome (GOLD analysis project Ga0123336, IMG submission 96466) | Glacier valley bacterial and archeal communities from Borup Fiord, Nunavut, Canada, to study Microbial Dark Matter (Phase II) - ​SSSS metaG | ecosystem: Environmental > Aquatic > Freshwater > Ice... | reverse complement strand
GCTTGTTCGCGTGCTGGAGCGCGCTCATCAGTGCGGTCGAGTTCTCGAACACGACGTTGTCGTCGGCCATGCCGTGGATCAGCAGCAGCGGGTCGGCAATCCTCGCGGCATCCGCGAGCGCGTTGCTCGGCGCGTAGGCGTCGCCCGCCGGCATGCCGAGGTAGCGTTCGGTGTAGGCGGTGTCGTACAGTTCCCACCTGGTCACCGGCGCGCCGGCGATGCCCGCGGCGAAGGCGTGCGGCGCGGCCTCCATTAGCTTCAAGGTCATATATCCGCCGTAGCTCCAGCCGTTGACGACGACCTTGTTCGCCGCCGCCCACGGCTGGTGCTTCACCCACTCGAGAGCGGTGAGCTGGTCGGTCACTTCGGTCGCGCCCATCGCGCCGGACAGGACGTCCTCGAATGCCTTGCCGCGATTGCTGCTCCCGCGATTGTCGAGCTGGAACACCGCCCATCCGTGCTGGACGAGGAACGTATTGATCGCCGCGGGCCAGCGGTGCTGGACCGACTGCACGCCCGGCCCGCCATAGACGGTGAAGTAAACCGGGTGCGGCCCCGGCGTCGGCGGCACGAACAGTCGGTAATGGAGCGGCGTGCCGTCGGCCCCGGGGATCGTCCCGAACGTCGGCGGCACGTAGGCGGCGAGATATGGCGCGAACGGGTGGCTCGCGTCGAGCCGGTTCTCCTCGATCCAAGCCACGCGGCTGCCGGCCGCGTCGGCAAGCCAGGTGTGCTCGGGCTCGGTCGGCGACGAGCGCGAGATCAGCGTCGCGGTGCCGCGCTTGTCCATCGAGACCTCGTGCCAACCGCCGGGCGCGGTGATGCGGCGCGGGGTGGCGGGGTGGAGATAGTCGACCGCGTAGAGGTGCTTCTCGAGCACGGTGTCGGCGAAGCCGGTGAAGAACAGCGTATGCGTCGTCTGATCGATCCCGGCAACGCCGTCGACGACCCAGTCGCCGTGCGTCAGCGGCGTCATCGCGCCGTCGGCGAGCCGGTACAGGTGCGCGAACCCGCTCCGCTCCGAGCCGACGATGAGCGAGCCGTCGTCGAGTGCGCGGAAGTTGTCGTCGAGGTTGATCCACGTCTTCGCGGTGTCGGTGAGGATGACGCGCGCCGCCCCGGTCGCCGGATCGACCCTGAGCAGGTCGAGGCGACGCTGGTCGCGCGTCAGACGCTGGACGTAGAGCGCGCGTCCGTCCGCCGCCCAGTCGACGCGGGCGAGATAGATGTCGGGGTCTGGGCCGAGGTCGACCTTGACGCGGGCGCTGCCGTCGGGATCCATGATCCACAGCTCGACTGCGGCGTTCGGAGTGCCGGCGGCGGGATAGCGCTGTGCATAGACGCGCGTGCCGTCGGCCCCGATCGCGGCGCGCTGGACGAGCCTGACCTTGCTCTCGTCGACGCGCGCGACGACAATCCGCGCGTCGTCGGGCGACCACCACATGCCGGTGAAGCGGTGAAGCTCCTCCTGCGCGATGAACTCGGCCGCGCCCCAGCCGAGCGTGGCGCTGCCGTCGTGGCTCAGTGCCGTCTCGCGGCCGGTGGCGAGCTCGAGAGTGAAGGCGTTGCGGTCGCGGACGAACGATGCGAACCGCCCCTTGGGCGACAGCTGCGCGTCGGTCGTCGCGGTCGACGTCAACTGCCGGACGGTGCCGTCGAGCTTCGCCAGCCACAGCCCGCCATCGATCGGAACCAGCACGGCACTCGAGTCCGGAGCCCAGTCGTAGCCGGCGATCCCCTTGACGTTGCCGATGCGCGCCCGCTCGCGGTTCATCCGCTCGGTCTCCGACAGTGCTGCGCCGCTGCCGACCTTCGTCGAATCGACGAGCATGCGCGACGTTGCCGTTGCGACGTCGACCGCCCACAGGTCGTAGCGGTCGCGGTCGTCGGGCCGGGCGCGGAGCAGCGTCGCGAAGCGGCCGTCGGGCGACAGCTTGACCTCGCGCGGTAGCGGTCCCGACAGCGCGGGGCTGGCGAACACGCGCTCGAGCGTCAGCTCGGCGGCGGCGACCGGCATGGCGGCGATCATTGCGAGCACCGCCAGTCCCGTCCGCCACATCCGCGCTGTCCCGCCCAAGCCACGCCGGTTCCTACCGGGGTGCGGCGTCGGCGGCAACGGGTGCGACGCCGAACGCGACGATCCACGACTCGAGCATGACCATAACGGCGTTGGATGGATCAAAGCGAATTTGCACGGCCGGTCAACGCAGCGACCACCGACGCGTCGCCTTCGCGCGCCGCCATCGCCCCCGCGCACTCACACGCCGGCGCAAGGCCGCGGTCCCGGACGCCGGCCGCGAGCGCCGCGTCGACGACCGCGAGTGTGCCGCCCATGCGCCCCTTTATGCTGCGGGTGCGATATGCCACAAGCCGTGCCGAAACCGCGGCGAAGGACTACCGATGCTCTACAACGCCTACGAAATGCAGCGGTCGATGCTCGCCGGAGTCGGCGCGGCGTCGAAGCTCGCATCGGACTGGCTGCTCAGCCCGGCGAACCCGTTCGCGTACAACGGCGTGTCGCCGGTCATGGCGCGTGCGCTCGAGGTCTTCGCCCACGCGGCCGCGCCGCGCGGCAAGCCGGCGTTCGGGCTCGACGCGACGATCATCGACGGGGTGACGGTCGCGGTCAGCGAGGAAATCGTGCTGCGCAAGCCGTTCGGCCAGCTCAAGCGCTTCGTCCGTGCGGTGTCGGGGCGGCACGATCCCAAGCTGCTGATCGTCGCGCCGATGTCGGGGCACTTCGCGACGCTGCTGCGCGGCACGGTCGAGCGGATGCTGCCGGGCCACGATGTCTACGTCACCGACTGGCGCGACGCGAAGATGGTGCCGCTCGCCGACGGCAGCTTCGACTTCGACGACTATATCGACTATCTGATCGAGTTCATGGCGGCGGTCGGGCCGGGCGCGCACATGCTCGCGGTGTGTCAGCCGGCAGTGCCCGCGTTCGCCGCGGTCGCGCTGATGAACAAGGCGAACGACCCCAATGCGCCGCTGACGCTGACGATGATGGGCGGACCGATCGACACGCGCGAGGCCCCGACGAGCGTCGACGACCTCGCCACCGAGCGGCCGTACGCGTGGTTCGAGAACGTCATCGCCACGGTCCCGGCGACCTATCCGGGCTCGGGCCGCCGCGTATACCCGGGCTTTCTCCAGCTTGCCGGCTTCCTCAGCATGAACCTCGCCAGCCACATGAAGTCGCACTGGGAGCTGTTCAAGCACCTCGTCGCCGGCGACGAGGACTCCGCCGATGCCACCAAGGCGTTCTACGACGAGTATCGCTCGGTCGCCGATATGACCGCCGAGTTCTACCTCCAGACGATCGACGTCGTCTTCCAGAAGCAGTTGATCGCCAAGGGGCTGTTCGACCACGACGGCGCGCGGGTCGACGCCGGCGACATCACGCGGACCGCGCTGTTGGCGATCGAGGGCGAGCGCGACGACATCTCGGGGATCGGCCAGACGAAGGTGGCGCTGAGACTCGCGGGCAACCTGCCCGACGCGATGAAGCGGTATTACCTCGCGCTCGGCGTCGGCCACTACGGCATCTTCAACGGCCGCAAGTGGCGGGAGACGATCGCGCCGGTGGTCGAAGGCTTCATCCGAGCCCACGACCCGGCGCACGCCACAACCGCGCCGGCCGCGATCTCCGCACCCGAACACCCGATGGCGGCGGGTGAGGTCAATGCCGTGGCTCACGCCTGACGCTCAGCCCCGCACCCACCCCCGTGCGGTCAGCCGCTCGACCGCGCCGAAGCGCAGCTTGTAGTCCATCTGCGTGCAGCCCTCGATCCAGTAACCGAGGTAGACGTACGGCAGGCCGGCGCGCCGCGCGCGGACGATGTGGTCGAGGATGATGTAAGTGCCGAGGCTCGAGCGTGGTCCGGCGGGGTCGAAGAAGCTGTAGACGAGCGACAGCCCATCCGACTGGCGGTCGGTCAGGCACGCGCCGATCAGCCGGCCGAGCCGGTCGCCGTCCGGCGGCTCGCGGTATTCGACGACGATCGTGTCGACCGGCGACTGCTCGATCATGTCGGCGAAGTCGAAGCCATCCATCGCGGCCATGCCGCCATCGGCGTGGCGCGCGCCGAGGTAGCGCTGGATCAGGTCGAACTGCTCTTCGGTCGACCACGGCTCGCAGGCGCTGACGTCGAGGTCGCCGTTGCGGCGGAGCAGGCGGCGCTGCGACGCGCTCGGCACGAAGTCGGCGGTCGCGACGCGCACCGAGACGCACGCCGCGCAGCCGTCGCAGCTCGGCCGGTAGACGACGTTCTGGCTGCGGCGGAAGCCGATGCGGCTGAGCGCCTCGGTCATCGCGCCGGCGTTGGACCCCTTGACCTCGGTGAACACCTTCCGTTCGCTGCGCCCGGGAATGTACGGGCACGGCGCGGGAGCGGTGACGAAGAAGCGGGGGAAGCGGAAGCTCTGGTCGGTCACGCCCTGTTATGCGGCATGGCGTCGGCAAACGGTAGACTTAATGGATGATGTTGCAGTGCCGTGGCGACGCGGGCTCGCTCAGTCGAGCTCCACCGGCCGCACGTCGTAGCCACTCGCGCGGAGTGCCTCGACAAGCCGGTCGAGGTGGTCGCGGTCGCGCGTCTCGCACTCGATCTCGGTGATCAGGCCCTTGGCCGGCAGCGTCGTGAAGATGCGCTGGTGGTAGATCTCGAGGATGTTGACCTGCAGCCGGTCGAACACCCGCATGACCTCGAACAGCTGGCCCGGCCGGTCCTTCAGGCGGATACGGAGCCGCGCCAGCCGCCCCGACCGCGCGAGGTCGCGGAGCAGGACGTTCGCCAGCAGCCGCGTGTCGATGTTGCCGCCACACAGCACCAGACCGATCGTGCGCCCGCGGAACATCGCAGGGTTGGCGAGCACCGCGGCGAGCCCCGCCGCGCCGGCCCCCTCGACGACGGTCTTTTCGATCGTCAGCAGCAGCGACACCGCGCGCTCGAGGTCGCGCTCGCCGACGAGCAGGATGTCGTCGACCAGCGCCTCGACCACGCGGTAGGTCAGCACGCCCGGCGTCTTGACCGCGATGCCTTCGGCGAGCGTGTCGCCGTCGCAGCGCGCGACTTCGCCGCGGGTCTTCGCCCACATCGACGGATAGAGCTCGGCCTGAACGCCGATCACCCGGACCGAAGCGTCGACGGCCTTCGCCGCGGTCGCCATGCCCGACACCAGCCCGCCGCCGCCGATCGGGACGACGAGCGTGTCGAGCCTGGGCACGTCCTCGAGCATCTCGAGCGCGACCGTGCCCTGGCCGGCCATGATCAGTGCGTCGTCGTAAGGCGGGATGTAGAGCAGCCCGCGCTCGGCCTCGACGATGTGGGCATTCGCGACGGCGTCGTCGAAGCTCTCGCCCTGGAGGATCACGGTGGCGCCGTGGCCCTCGGTCTGGCGGACCTTCACCTGCGCGGCGAAGCGCGGCATGACGATCGTCGCCGGGATGCCGAGCCGCCGCGCGTGGTAGGCGAGGCCCTGCGCATGGTTGCCGGCCGACGCCGCGATCACGCCGCGCGCGCGCTGCGCCGCATCGAGGCTGAGCAGCTTGTTGAGCGCGCCGCGCTCCTTGTAGGCGGCGGTGAACTGGAGGTTCTCGAACTTGAGCCAGATCTCCGCGCCCGTCATGTCCGACAGGGTGCGGCTGTGGAGGCACGGCGTGCGGATCACCGCCCCGGCGATCGCGTCGCGCGCGGCGAGCACGTCGGCGTAGCTGATCGGCAGCGCGGCGTTTGGCTGCAGTGCTGCGGGCAGGGGGGTGGGGGCGGTCATCGCGGCGGCTTAGCGGCGGCGAACCGGCTTGGCCAGCGTGCGGAAGGTGACACGAAGGTCACGGTTCGACCGTGTTTTGCTGCCGATGTGCGCGCTGCCGGACCGGAAGGTGACACGAAGGTCACGGTTCGACCGGCTTTTCAAGGCCGACGCGTCCGCGAGCATCGCAGGGGAGCGGGCCGAGGAAGGGGGGCGCAGATCATCGTGCGCGACCATGGCCGATCTGCCGCGTGTAGGACAGGACGCGCACTGGACGCCGCTGCCGCCGCCGCTACACCGGAGCCATGAGCAGCATCGCGTTTATCGGTCTCGGCGTCATGGGCTATCCCATGGCCGGCCACCTCGTCCGCGCCGGCCACGCCGTCACCGTCTACAACCGCACGGCGGCGCGGGCGGCGGCCTGGGTCGCCGAGCACGGCGGGGCGAGTGCTGCGACGCCGGCGCTCGCGGCCGCCGGCAAGGACGTCGTGTTGACGTGCGTCGGCAACGACGACGACCTGCGCGCCGTGACGCTTGGCCCCGACGGCGCGCTCGCGGCGCTGCGGCCGGGGGCGCTGTACGTCGACCATACCACCGTCTCGGCAGCGATCGCCCGCGAACTGGCGGCGGTGCGCGACGACGTGCTGGTGCTCGACGCGCCGGTGTCGGGCGGGCAGGCCGGGGCCGTCAACGGCGCCCTGACGATCATGTGCGGCGGGAGCGTGGAAGCGTTCGCCGCCGCCGAACCGGTCCTCGCGGCGTACGCCAAGCGGATCGGGCGAATGGGCCCGGCGGGCAGCGGCCAGCTGACCAAGATGGTCAACCAGATCGCCATCGCCGGCGTGCTCGCGGGGCTGTCCGAGGCGGTCCACTTCGCGCTCGCCGCCGGACTCGATGCGACGGATGTCTTCGACGTCATCGGCAAGGGCGCGGCGCAGAGCTGGCAGATGGACAACCGCGCGGGAACGATGGCGCGCGGCGAGTACGACTTCGGCTTCGCGATCGACTGGATGCGCAAGGACCTCGGACTGGTGCTCGACGAGGCGCGGCGGCTCGGCATTGCGCTGCCGGCGACCGCGCTCGTCGACCAGTTCTACGGGGAAGTCCAGGCGACCGGCGGCGGACGCCAGGACACGAGCGCGCTGCTGCGGCGGCTGCTGCCCTGACACCGGGCCGCAGCTGTTCGCGGACGGCTGAGTGTATTAGCAGAATATGCCACAAGTTGGTGGCGGTTGATCGGCGGGACAGACGATGAGCTGTTGCGATCGAGCCAACGCCTTGATTCTCTTTGTCTCCCTCCAATTGGCACGGCCTCTGCATGCCACCTCGCATGGAGCGACGGATGGTCCGCCGGTCCGTGAGCCAGGGAGCTTCGCCATGATCGTCCGCACCAGTTTCACCCGCACCGTCGTCGGCACCATCGGCATGGCGGTTTGCGCCGGGTTGTGTCTCGTCGGCGCGACCGCTCCCGCCGCCGCCGCAACGGTACGTTCGATGGCGGTGAGCTATGCCGACCTCGACCTCGCCCGCGCCGCGGGGCGTGCGACGCTCGCCCGCCGAATCGACGCCGCCGCGCAGGCGGTCTGCGCCAGCAGCAATACCGGCCCCGCTGCCGCGCTCGACGAGGCGCAGTGCATCCGCGGTGCCGTCATCGCCGCCCGCGCCAAGGTTGCGGTGCCGGTCACCGCCGCCGCGCTGTAAAGGAACCGTCATCGATCCGCCGTAGGCCGGTCGCACGCGCGGCCGGCCTTTTGCGTCGCGTGCCGGGGCGGGCTAAACGCGGCGGACAGGGGAGACGGACGATGCGGACGATGATCGCGGTGGCGCTGGCGCTCGGCGTGACAGGTCCGGCGGTGGCGCGCGACGCCGACGACGTGTCGCCGTCGAACGTCCGCGTCACCCCGCTCGCGGCCAAGGGCGCGGTGCTGACGCCGCTCGGCACGCTCGACAAGTCGCCGCGCGGGGTCGGCATCACCAACCCGGCCGCGCTCGCCACGTCGCCCGACGGAACGCTGATCGCGCTGCTGACGAGCGGCTTCAACGGCATGGCGCTGCCCGACGGCACGCCCGACCGCGCGCATTCGACCGAGCGGCTGATGATCTTCCGCCCCGATGCGAAGGGCGCGGCCAGGCTTGCCGAAGTGCCGCTCCCGGCGACGTTCGCGGGGCTGGCGTGGTCGCCCGACGGCATGCGGATCGCGGCGACGCTCGGGGTCGGCGACGGGGTCGTGACCTTCGCATGGGATGGCAAGGCGCTGATCCCCGACGGCGCGCCGATCATGCTCGGTCACAGGGAGGGCCTCGGCCTGCGCGTCAAGCCGGCGGCGGCGGGCATCGTCTGGGCGTCGGCGACGCGGCTGCTGGTCGCCAACTTCTTCAACGATTCGGTCAGTCTGGTCGACGCCGGAACGCGCAAGGTCGTCGCCGAGATCGACCTGCGGCCCGGCAAGCTCGATGCGACGCAGCGCGGGCGACCGGGCGGAACCTACCCGTTCCGCGTCGCGATGGTCGCGCCCGGCCGCGCCGTCGTCAGCTCCCCGCGCGACCGCGAGCTGGTCACGCTGGCGGTGCGCGACGACAACCTGAGTATAGCCGCGCGCGCGAAGACGATGGCCGAACCGACCGCGCTCCTCGCACTCCCCGATGGGCGGGTGCTGGCGACCGGCGACAATGCCGACACGCTGATCGCGCTCGCCGCCGACGGGCGGTCGGTGGCCGAGTATCCGATCGTCCTGCGCGGCTCCGACAGCGCGACCTACCGGCCCAGGGGTCTCAACCCCAACGCGCTGGCGCTCGCCGTCGACCGGCTGTGGGTGACGCTCGGCGGGATCGACGCGGTCGCGGCGATCGACCTCGGCGACACCCTCGCGCGGGCGAGCGGGGCACCGGCTGCGCTCGCGGGACTCGTGCCGACCGGCTGGTACCCCGACGCGGTCGCGGTCGCGGGCGGGCGACTCGCGGTGGCGAACTTCAAGGGGCTGGCGGGACCCAACCCCGGTGGATGCCGCGACAGCCTCGAGACGGCGTCGGAAGGCGGCGCGAAGTGCCGCGCAAGCGGCGAGTATGTCCTCCAGAAGCAGGTCGGCTCGCTGCTGACGTTGCCGGTGCCCGGGAAGTCCGAGCTCGTGCGGACGACGCGCCGCGCCCTCGCCAACCTCGCCATGCCGACGCGTGCGCAGGCCGCCGCCGCCGAGGCGGTCATGACCGCGATGCGCGGGCGGGTGAAGAACGTCATCTACATCGTCAAGGAGAACCGGACGTACGATCAGGTTCTGGGCGACCTGAAGCCGGGCAACGGTGACCCGCGGCTGACGCTGTTCCCGGAGGCGATCACGCCGAATCACCACAGCCTCGCGCGCGCCTTCGTCACCTTCGACAATTTCCGCGACGCAGGCGAGGTGTCGGGGACGGGGTGGAGCTGGTCGACGCAGGCGCGCAGTCTCGACCTGCTCGAGCGGATCACGCCGGTCGGCTATGCCGGCAAGGGGCTGGCGTATGAGAGCGAGGGAACCAACCGCTTCGTCAACGTGTCGCTCGACGCCGCCGGACGCCACGCGGCCAACCCCGACGTGCCCGACGACCCCGACCTGCTCGCCGGTACCGCCGACCTGTCGGCCGCCGACGCGCCCGACGGCGCAGCGGGGGCGGGGACGCTGTGGGCGACGGCGATGGCCAAGGGGCTGACGGTGCGCAACTACGGCTTCTTCGGCGACCTGTCGCGCTACGACGACAAGACCGGAGCGAACCGGATCCCGCGCGAGCGCGACCCCGCCGCCAATGGGTTGCAGGTGATGTGGGCGGCCGATGCGCGGCTCGCGCCGGTCACCGACCCCTACTTCCGCAGCTTCGACCAGGGCTTCCCCGACTATTGGCTCGTCGACGAATGGAAGCGCGACTGGCTGCCGCGCGTCGCGTCGGGGGCGACCCCGCGGCTGACGCTGCTGCGCCTCGCCCACGACCACTTCGGCGACTTCGCCGAGGCGATCGACGGGGTGAACACCCCCGACCGGCAGATCGCCGACAACGACTATGCGATCGGCCGGGTGATCGAAGCGGTAGCGAACTCGCCCGCGGGCAAGGACACGCTGATCGCCATCGTCGAGGACGACGCCCAGAACGGGGCCGATCATGTCGATGCCCATCGGTCGATCGCCTACCTGATCGGCCCGGGCGTACGGCAGGGGGCGGTCGTGTCGACGCGTTATTCGACTGTCAACCTGCTGAAGACGATCGAGCGCCTGCTCGACCTGCCGGCGCTCGGGCTCAACGACAGCCTCGCGCTGCCGATGGCCGATGCCTTCGATCCCAGGCTGATGGCGTGGACCTATGCCGCGCGCTGGCCCGCGACGCTCGACGCGACGGCGCTGCCCAAGCCGGCGAACCGGACGGCGGCGGCGCGGCCGGCGACGCTCGCGCCTGAGCGCACCGCGGCGTGGTGGGCGGCGGCGACCGCGGGGCAGGATTTCGCGCAGGAGGACAAGCTCGACACCGATGCCTTCAACCGCGCGTTGTGGCGCGGCCTGAAAGGCACGCCGCCGCCGGCAAAATAGGAGCCGCCATGACGACGATCGCCGCCGCCGGAACCTTCGCCCTCGGCAACCGCGCCGTGCACCGCATGGGCTACGGCGCGATGCAGCTCGCCGGAGCGCACGCCTTCGGTCCGCCGCGCGACCGGGCGGCGTGCGTTTCTGTGCTGCGCGCGGCGGTCGCCGCCGGCGTCGACCACATCGACACCGGCGATTTCTACGGCCCGCATCTTACCAACGGCATCATCCGCGAGGCGCTGCAACCGTACGGCGACGCCCTGACGATCGTAACCAAGGTCGGCGCGCGCCGCGGCAACGACGGGTCGTGGCTGCCCGCGCAGTCGCCCGCCGAGCTGATCGCCGCGGTCGACGACAACCGCCGCAATCTCGGCCGTGACGTCATCGACGTCGTCAACCTGCGCATCATGGGCGGCGGCCCGACCGGCAGCCTCGCGGTCGAAGGCTTGATCGCCGCGCGCGTCGAAGCGCTCGCCGGGCTGCAGGCCAAGGGCGTGATCGGCCATATCGGGCTGAGCACCGTCACCGCGACGCAGGTTGCCGAGGCGCAGACCATCGCCCCGGTCGTTTGCGTCCAGAACCTGTACAATATCGCAAGCCGTGGCGACGACGCGCTGATCGACGACCTCGCCGCCGCCGGCATCGCCTATGTCCCGTACTTCCCGCTCGGCGGCTTCAGCCCGCTCCAGTCGACAGCGCTCGCAGCGGTCGCGGCGCGGCTTGGCCACCGTCCGCAGCAGGTCGCGCTGGCGTGGCTGCTCGCGCGCGCGCCCAACATCCTGCTGATCCCGGGCACGTCGTCGCTTGAACACCTGCGCGAGAACCTTGCGGCGGCCGACATCGTCCTGTCGGACGCGGACCGGGCAGAGCTCGCGGTCTAGCTCATTCGACCGTCACCGACTTGGCGAGGTTGCGCGGCTGGTCGACGTCGGTGCCCCTGATGAGCGCGACGTGGTACGCCAGCAGCTGGACCGGCACGGCGTAGACCAGCGGCGCGATCAGCGGGTGGACCTTGGGCATCGTGATCGTCGCGACGCAGCCCTCGCCGGCGGCAGCGATGCCGTCATAGTCGCTGATCAGGATGACCTTGCCGCCACGCGCGCGGACTTCCTGCATGTTCGACACCGTCTTGTCGAACAGCGGCCCGGACGGGGCGATGACGATGACCGGCACGTGATCGTCGATCAGCGCGATCGGGCCGTGCTTCATCTCGCCGGCGGCATAGCCCTCGGCATGGATATAGCTGATTTCCTTGAGCTTGAGCGCTCCTTCCAGCGCCAGCGGGAAGTCGGTACCGCGACCCAGATAAAGCACATCGCGCGCCGGAGCGATCAGCTTGGCGACTTCGGCGATGGCATCGTCGTACGCCAGCGCAGCGTTCAGCGACGCCGGCGCTTCGGCGAGATGGCGGACGATCGCCTTCTCCTCTGTCGCGGTCAGCCGGCCGCGCGCGCGTGCGAAGTTCGCCGCCAGTGCCGCCAGTACGGCGAGCTGGCAGGTGAACGCCTTGGTCGAGGCGACGCCGATTTCCGGCCCGGCGTGGGTCGGCAGCAGCAGGTCGGCTTCGCGCGCCATGGTGCTGGTGGGCACGTTGACGACGACCGCGATCTTCTGGCCTTCGCTGCGAGCGTGTTGGCGGGCGGCCAGCGTGTCGGCGGTCTCGCCCGACTGGCTGATAAACAGTGCCAAGCCGCCTGGCTCCATCACCGGCGCGCGGTAGCGGAACTCGCTCGCGACATCGAGGTCGACGGCGATGCGGGCGAACTGTTCGAACCAATATTTGGCGACCATGCCGGCGTAGAAGCTGGTGCCGCAGGCGACGATGGTCAGCCGTCGGATCGCGCCGAGGTCGAAATCGGGGATCGGCAGCGTGACCCGCTCGTCGACGCGCTGGAGGTAGCTGCGCAGCGTCTGAGCGACGACGACCGGCTGCTCGTAGATTTCCTTGAGCATAAAGTGCGGGTAATTGCCCTTGTCGATCGCCTCGACCGACGCGCCGGAATCGACGATGGCGCGGTCGACCCGCGTATTGGTCTTGTCGTAGATCTCGATGCCGCCGCGCGTTACCGCCGCCCAGTCGCCCTCGTCGAGATAGGCGATCCGCCGGGTCAGCGGGGCGAGCGCATGGGCGTCGGAGCCGAGGTAGTTCTCGTGCTCGCCGTAGCCGACGGTCAGCGGCGCGCCGAGCCGGGCGGCGATCAGCAGGTCGGGGTCGGAGCGGAACAGCACGGC
>Ga0123336_10003765_pt1 | contig 12531 bp, 5 predicted proteins | sample SSSSmetaG_FD_96466 | JGI IMG/M metagenome (GOLD analysis project Ga0123336, IMG submission 96466) | Glacier valley bacterial and archeal communities from Borup Fiord, Nunavut, Canada, to study Microbial Dark Matter (Phase II) - ​SSSS metaG | ecosystem: Environmental > Aquatic > Freshwater > Ice... | reverse complement strand
TGGCTGGGGCGAGTCTCGTGAAATCGACCAACCCCTCAAAAGCCTGGGCCGCATCTTCATGCTCTCCATCCACGGTCTCAAGCAGACGATTCGAGTCCTCATGAACTCGCAGCACAGTTCCAAGAAGAAGCCCACACCCAAGGGCCGCCTCGCTACCAGCATTGTTCCTCTGTTGCTCGTCGCTGCACTCACCTTTACCACCACCTCTTCAGCCCAGCAGCGGGGAAGACCCACCGCCGCTGTGCCGGCCACGTCCACGACGACCGTCGCTCCTGACGCAACTCCGGCGACCACCCCTGCCGTCCCCTCCGATGGTGGAACCCAGGTCCGCCCCGTAGCCCCCGGCAACTTCGACAACATCTTCACCCTCGCCGACGTCACTACGCCCGACACCATCGTCCTGCGCGGCGTCGATGCCTACCACTCCGTCTACTTCTCGGTCCCGCAGACGCAGATCGTCAAGACCGCCACCATGAAGCTCCGCTACCACTTTTCGCCGGGGCTCATCCCTTCGCTCAGCCATCTCAAGGTCAGCCTCAACGGAACTCTCTTCGCCACGCTGGCTGTCAACACGCAACCCACGCCCGGCGGCATTCGCGCCGACGGCACTGGTGAGCAGAAGGCAGTAGACGACCAAACCCTGATCGTCACCCGCAACGAAAATAGCGCGTTGCTCGAAGCCACCCTCACGATGCCTGCCGAGATGCTCGTGCACCAGAACGAGCTCACCTTCGAGTTCGTCGGCCACTACACGATGAAGTGCGAAGACCCTTCCTACTCCACGCTCTGGGCTCACGTCGATACCACCACCAGCATCGAAATCGCGGGCCAGCTCTTGCCTCTCCAGAACGACCTCAAGCTCCTCCCGCTTCCGTTTTACGATTCAGCTGTGAATCTGCACCCCGTCATGCCCATCGTCTTCCTCGCGCAGCCTTCTCCCAAGGCACTGCAGGCCGCCGGCATCGTCGCGTCATGGTTCGGCATCCTTACGGACTCCCGCCCGGTTCGCTTTCCCGTCTCTGTGGGCGCGATTCCCACGGGCAATGTCATCGTCATCAGCGAGAACGCCGCAGATCTTCCACCATCGCTCAAGATCAATAGCGGAGGCTCCGGCCCCACCGTGGCCATGCGCACCAACCCCGCCGATCCATATTCCAAAGTCCTCGTTCTGACCGGCGACAACGCCGACGAACTCCTCACCGCTTCCACCGCTCTTACGCTGCAGCGCGACCTCTTCCAGAGCGAACAGGTCCGTATCCCCACCCTCAAGATGCCCGCCCCGCGGCAGCCGGACGATGCTCCCCGCTGGCTCAGCACCGAGAAGATCACCCACATCGGCGACATCGCCCAAACCGGCGATCTCCAGGGTGACGGCGCGGCTCCGGTTGGCGTCTACATGCGCATGCCGCCCGACCTCTACTACGGCACACAACAGAATCTCGGCTTTCACATGAGCTACCGCTACAACGGTATCCCGCTCTCGAATGACAGCTCATTGCAGGTTTACATGAACAACGGCTACGTCAGCTCCACCCCCATGCCGCACACCGATTCAGCTTCCGCGCAACTTTCCACGATCGTGCCAGTACCCGTCGTCAACATGCGACCCTTCTCCAACTCCATGATGATGAAGTACATCTTCCTGCTGGCGAAGAAAGGTCCCTGCGTCGACACCGCACCCTACAACATGCAGGGCGCCATCCTCAAGGATTCCTACCTCGACATCAGCGACATCCCGCACTGGACACCGATGCCGAACCTTGAAATCTTTGCCAACGCGGGCTACCCCTTTACCCGCAAGGCCGACCTCGCGGATACCACCGTTGTCCTGCCCGACACCGCCACTCCGGATGAGGTCGAAACCTACCTCACCCTCATGGGCCACTTCGGCGCACAGACCGGATACCCCGTCCTCAGCGTGACCGTCACCAATGCCGCCGGCATGAAGTCCGACGGCAGCAAAGACTACCTCGTACTCGGAACGGTCGACGACCAGCCCGCGCTTACCGCACTCAACAAGTCACTCCCCGTCGGCGTCGATGGCAGCGGGCTGCACATCCAGGACACGCAGGGCTTCTTCGCTCCGCTCCAGCACGCCTGGTGGCGCGTCCGGTCCTCGGACCATATCCAGTCCGGCCAGCTTGAAACTGCCGGCGGCCTCCCCGATGCTCTCGTCGAAGGCATTGAGTGGCCCTCCGGCTCCAGTCGCTCCGTTGTCATCGTCGCGCTGCGCGATCACAGCGTCGTCCCCAACTTCCTCACCACGTTTCTCAAGACCTCGCAGTCGTCGGACATCTCCCAATCCGTCAGCGTCCTGCACGGTGCTCGCTTCGTCTCCTACCGCATCGGTACGGATAACTACCACGTCGGCTCGCTCTCCATCGTCACCCACGTCAACCTGCTCTTCTCGCAGTTCCCATGGCTGGTTGTCGTCTCCACTACTCTCTTCTGCTTCTTCATGGCAGCCCTCATACGCGTCATGCTTCGCCGCCACGCACGCATCCGCTTGCAGGGGAACGAATAGACGATATGACGCGTCTCTCTCTCCATCGCACGCTCGCACGAAAGTTCCGTAATACTCGCGTCCTGCGCAGCGGGCTTACCCTGACGGTCATCATGGCGGCCTGTCTTCAGGGTGGCTGCCGCACAGAGCAGCCTTGGCCGCTCTGGGATAACTACGTCAAGAGCGCCATCGACGGTCAGGGTCGCGTCATCGACCACTCCGCTGGCGACCGCACCACCAGCGAAGGCCAGGCCTACGCCATGTTCTTCGCACTCGTCGCGAATGACCGCTCCCACTTCGACAGCATTCTTTCCTGGACTGAGACCAACCTCGCCGGCGGTGACCTCACCCTGCGTCTTCCCGCATGGAGTTGGGGCAAAGCTCCCGACGGCTCGTGGAAGGTCCTCGACCCTAACCCCGCCGCCGACTCCGACCTCTGGATCGCCTACGACCTGCTCGAAGCTGGCCGTCTCTGGCGTGACCCCCGCTTCGAAAAGCTTGGCAACGTCCTCGCCACCCGCATCGCCCAGCAGGAAGTTGTCCTGGTCCCAGGCCTAGGAACGACGCTCCTCTCCGGCGCAGTTGGCTTCCACCCGGACGATTCCACCTGGATCCTCAATCCCAGTTACCTCCCACCGTTTATCCTTGCGCACCTGGCCAAAGTTCAGCCCACAGGCCCCTGGGCCACGGTCCTCGATTCGCTTGACCCGATGCTCTCCGATGGCTCGGCTGGCGGATTCGCCATGGACTGGGTGACGGCAGGGAATAGCGGCATCCGCCCCGGCCTGTCTCCAATGCAGCGGACCGCAATCAACAAGCTCGACGCCCCCTTTCAGGGCAAGCTCGATACCACGCCCATCGGCAGCTACGACGCCATCCGCGTGTACCTTTGGCTCGGACTCGCCGATCCCGCCACCCCCGGCCTTCACAACCTTCTCAGTCGCGTAAATGGCATGGCAGCCTACCTGAAAGATCACGTCACGCCACCTCAAATTGTCGATTCAGCCGGACGTATCGTCGATACCAATGCTCCGCCCGGATTTTCCGCCGCAGTCGTACCGTATCTCACAGCGGTAGGCCTCAAGACGCAGGCCAGGGTTCAGATGGACCGCCTCTCTGCCACCCGCGATGCATCCTCGGGCCTTTACGGGAAGAACGGCTCTTACTATGACCAGAATCTCGCCCTCTTCGCGACCGGATGGTCCGAGCAGCGCTTCCGTTTCGATAAGGAAGGGAAGCTAAACCCCAAATGGAAGTAGCCACCAATCTGTAGATTTGCACCCCATGTCTTCCGCAATTAACTGCTTCTGACACTTCGGTTGCAGGAATAAAACGGTACAAAAACACGAAAAAGCGATAAGCTACCCGAAGACCCCGTTATCGATTTAAGTTCTGAATACGTCTTATATTACTGATAAACAAGCTATGAAGAGTGTTCTCACAAATCGGTCTTTCGCAGCGGCAGTGCTTCTCGGCACGCTCGTATTGGCACCATCCACGGTGCAAATACACGCCCAGACAACGCTATCCGCCACCCAGGCACTTCTCGATAAGGCGCACGCCCTTGAATTGCGCGGACGTATCGACATGGCTGGCCAGACCTGGCAGCAGGTGCTCCTCGCCGACCCCAACAATACTGAGGCCCTCGGAGGCCTCGCCCGGGCCGCCAAATTCGGCGGCAATGCCGCCCTGGCCAATACATACCTCGATCGCCTCCGCGCCATCAACCCCAACGACCCCGGCATCGCCCGCGTCGAGAATATGGGAACCCAGCAGGGCCAGACCGCACTCCTTCAGCAGGCTGGAAAGCTAGCCGAAGGTGGTCAGTACGCCAAGGCGATGACCATCTATCGCCAGGTCTTCGGCAACAATCCGCCTCCGGGCGACTGGGCGCTCGCCTACTACGAAACCGAGTCCGCCACCGATGAAGGCCGCACCCACGCCATCTCCGGCCTTCGCGCCCTCGTCGAAAAGTATCCCGCCGACTCCCGTTACCAGGTAGCCCTCGGTCGCATCCTCACCTACAGCCCCGCCACTCGCACGGAAGGCCGCCGCTATCTTGAGCGCCATGCAGCCGACCCCGCCGCGGTCGAGGCCCTGCGCCAGTCGCTCGTCTGGGACTCCGCCAATCCCGCTTCCGCCGCCGAGATCAAGGCATACCTCGCCAAGCATAACGATGCGCAACTAGCCACCGCTCTGCGCAACCAGCCGAGGCCTTCCGCGCCCGTTCGCGCCGCCGCCCCGCTCTCCGCTGAGGAGGTTGCGGAGAACAACGCGAACCGTGCACGCGGCCAGCAGGAGCAGGAAGCCTATAACGCCCTCAACGCGAACCATCTTGAGGATGCCGAGATCCGTTTCAAGGCGCTGCTCGCCTCCGACGCCAACAACCCCCGCGCGTTCGCCGGCCTCGGCTACGTCCGCATGAAGCAGGCAAACTTCGGCGGTGCTGTCAGCTTCCTTGAACAGGCCAAGCAGAACGGTGCCCGTGACTCCGGCCTCGAGACGGCACTCAGCACAGCGCACTTCTGGGTCACCATGGGCGATGCATCCACCGCGCTCAATGAGAACGACCTCACCACCGCGGAACAGCAGTTCCAGGCTGCCCTCGCACTCCGCCCTGCCAGCCCTGAAGCCCTGGAAGGTCTCGGCGGCACCCTCCTCAAGGCGCAGCAACCCGACGCGGCTATCCCGGTCTTCGAGCGCTACGTCAAGGCCAAGCCGACCGCCCCCGCTGCATGGCGCGGACTCTTCATGGCGCAGTATGCCGCCGGTAGCGCACCCCAGGCCCTGCTCACAGAAAAGCGCATTCCTACTGCAGTGCATTCGCAGTTGATGCGCGACCCTGACTTCCTCCGCACGCTTGCCTCTGCCTACTCCGCCGTAGGCCGCGACGCCGATGCGCAACGCGTGCTGCACAGCGCACTCGAACTTCCATTCCCCGCGGACTCTCGCGGCCTCAAAGTTGAGACGCAATTACAGTACGCAGCGCTCCTCCAGCAGGCGAACCACATCGATCAGGCGGCGGCGCTATTTAAGCAGGTCCTCGTCGCTGATGCCAGTAACACCGTCGCCTGGCAGGGCCTCATTCGCGCTCAGCACTCGCTCCAACAGGATCCACAAGCGCTCCAGACCCTCCAGGGCATGCCCCCGTCGAGCTATGAAGCAGCCATGCGCGACCCCGGCTTCCAAACCACCGTCGCCTCGGTCTACCAGAGCCAGAACAAGCTTGATATCGCCCAGGAAATCCTCGAAAAGGCCGTCAATCAGCAGATGGCCGCCAACCAAAAGCCCGGCGCACCCCTCCTTCTCCAGCTCGCTGGAATCTACCTGCAGCGCAACGATGCCCAGCGCGCCTTCCCTATCTATCGCCAGATTCTCACGGAGAACTCAGACCGCCCCGACGCTTGGAAAGGCCTTCTCTCCGTTCTTCACTCGTCCAATCGCGATCAGGAAGCCCTCGCCCAGATTCAGCAGATTCCCGCTCCCGTCCGTCATCAGTTGGAGGGTGACGTCGACTACCTTCAGACTGTCGGAGCCGTCTACAACGGACTCGGCCAGCCCGCACAGGCCATGCTCTTCCTCAACCGCGTGCAGCAGCATTATGCGGGCCAGCACACCGCTGCTCCGGCAGAGATAGACGTGCAGGACGCATGGCTCCTCTTCAATGGCGGTAACGATGCCGGCCTCTACCGCCAACTGATGCTGCTGGGTGGCCGCCCAGACCTTACCGACCAGCAACGCCGCACCGTGCAAACCATCTGGACCAACTGGGCTGTACGCCGAGCCAATCAAACCGCCGCCACCGGCAATACAAAACGTTCGCTAGCCATCTTGAACGCCGCTGCAAAATCTTTTCCAGACAATCCCGGAGTCCTTCGAGCACTCGCTTCTGGATACGCCCGCGCCGGCCTGCCCAAGCAGGCCGTTACGATATTTAAGGCCCAGGACATGACCGCCGCCACTGCATCGGATTACAAGGCAGCGGTCGGCGCGGCCCTCGCCTCCGACGACCCCAAGGACGCCGAGACCTGGCTCCGCTTCGGCCTCGATGCCTACCCCCGCGATGCGGACATGCTCACCCTTGCCGCCAAGTTTGAGCAGGCTCGTGGCAACAGTACCCGCGCTGCCGACTACTTCCGTGCCTCTCTCGCCGCGCTCCCCCCCAGCGACCCCGGTGCCGAACTCGCTACGGAACTGAGCCGTCCCATGCCCGTCACCCTCCTGCCCACGCCCGCACAGCCGCAGGATCTCGCAACCCTGCTCAGCACTCCCGGCAACGACGCGGTCGACGCCGGCACACAACCCACGCAGCCCTCTGCCCCGTACCTGCCCAGCTTCGGCAACGCCTACGGCCAGGCCCCCGTTCAGATCAATCAGCAGAACGGACACTCCAGCGTCGTCCCCTCCTACATGGCGAATCCCGCTGCCCGGAACCGCAACACTCCCGCCACCCTCGGCAGCTACTCCCCCCAGGTCTCTGCCAGCCAGTCTGCTACACGTCCGGCGACCCCCTTCAATCCCTACACCCCTTCCACCGCAGCAACAACGACCGCACCTCTCTTCTCTCCCGCAATCCCGGTTTCCTCCACCACCTCCGATCTCACTGCGAATTTCACCACTGATGACTATCAGCGCCGCCAGATTCAACGCGCCAACCAGCAGGCCCAGTCGCAGCAGCCTCCCCTCTCCTCCGTGCCGCAACCGGAGATCTTCGGCAACTTCGTCCCCTACGATCCCACTCAGCACGCTGGCTTCACGCCCACCCCCGTACCAGTTCAACTTGGCGACGCCACCCCACGCAATTTGCCCGTGCAGCGCGACGTAACCGATGTTCTTCCCACCGCTCGCTACGCGCTCAACGCGCCTGCAACTCCCAACGGCCCCGCACCGGACTTCACCAACACCCAAAATCGCCGCCCCACCAGCAGCATGATCGGCCAGAGCAATCCGCCGCACGATACCTACTCGCAGCCCGCCCAGACCGGCTACAGTGACGGCCAGCAGTACCCGCAGCCCACGGCTCCTGCCCGCGGCACAATCACCCGCCGCACCACGCGAGCCGCTACTCCCGCACCGCTTCCCGCGTCCTCTCAGCCTGCGATGAGCTACCCTAGCGTCGCGCAGCCGCTCACCGGGTCCGGCTACCCCACCATCGCAACCGCAGTCCCACAGGGAGCGCCCCCCACGGACGCCGACCTCATGGCCAAGAACCTCCCGCCGCTCCGGGGCTCCTACAATGCCAATGCCTCCGCCGTCGTACCCCTCTCCCAGCGGCAGCAGACGGAGCTGCAGCTCAACACTCTGGAAGCCTCCTATAGCGCCTGGATCGGTGGCACCGGTTATGGCCGCTACCGCAGCGGTACCACCGGCCTGGATCGTCTCACCGATCTCGAAGTCCCCTTTGAAATGTCCGCCGTCCTCGGCAAGACCGTTCGCGGCACAATCATCCCGCGCCCCGTCTTCCTCAACTCCGGCGTCATCAATACCGCCAGCTTCGCCAACGCCCCGGGGACTATTCCGGTACTCGGTACCCTCTCCGCGAACGCAGCCGCTACCCCGGCCCAGCAGTTCGCCACCGGCATCGGCGGCGAGTTCCAGCTCACCACCAAGAACATCGGTCTCGCCCTCGGCTACACCCCCTACGGCTTCCTCGTCACCAACGTCACCGGCCGCCTCAACTGGCGTCCGGGCGGCGGCCACTTCTCCCTTTTCGGAGAGCGCGACTCCGTCAAGGATACCCAGCTCTCCTACGCTGGCCTCCGCGATCCCGGTTCCGTTTCTGCCGTCTACGCGGGTAACATCTGGGGCGGCGTCATCTCTACCGGTGGAGGCGCAAGGCTTGATATGGGAACAGACAAATCCGGCTTCTATGTCTCAGGTGGCGGCTACCAGATCACCGGGTACCACGTTCTCGACAATCGCAAGTATGAAGGCACCATGGGCGCCTACTTCCGTGTCAAGCAATGGCCGGGCTACGGCAGCCTGAACGTCGGCACCGGCTTCTACGGCAATCATTACGACCACAATGAGCGCGGCATGACCTACGGACAGGGGGGCTACTTCAGCCCTAACATCTACTTCCTCGCATCCGTTCCCGTCACCTTCAACGGCTCCTATAAGACTGACTTCCACTACACCATCGCCGGCACAGTTGGCGTCCAGACCTTCCAGGAAGAGAAGGCACCCTACTATCCCCTCGATGTCCCGCTCCAGACCGGTTCTGGAAACGCCCAGTACGGCCTCAACAGCAACACCGGCCTCAACTACTCCATCAACAGCCAGGTTTCCTATCGCGTAGCGGATCACTGGTACCTCGGCGGCTTCCTCACCGGCAACAACACAAACAACTACAACACCGTCTCCGGCGGATTCTTCGTGCGCTATCTCTTCAAGTCCCAATACCCCACGGAGGACTACCCCACGGGCCTCTTTCCGACCTCCGGCTTCCGCCCCCTCCGCGTCCCGTAACGCTTGCTGCGAGGCTCGCACCGCCAGTGCTTTATCTTCTTGATCTTCATCAGTTGGCGTCGTATAAATCAATCACGCATAACACTTAGACTGCGGCGTTCCCTCCCTGTACGCAGTTCTACCAAGAGCATGAGTGCGTGCAAGGGGAGACCATGCAACAAATCGAGTCGTCACGTACGTCGGGCCCGACCCTCCGCATTCTCCTCCATCTCTCTCGACTGTTCCTCTTCGTAATCGCATCGGCTGGTTCGGCTCACGCTGCCAAGCCCGACTCCGTTCCCGACTGGGTCCGCGCCGCCGCGGCGCAAAAGATTCCGGGTTATCCCAAAGAAACCAATGCTGTCGTACTGCTCTCGGAGACCAACTACTCCGTTGCTCCCGATGGCAGGGCAACCGAACACTTCCGCACCGTCATCAAGGTTCTACGTCCTCAAGGGCGGGAAGATGCCATCATCGTCATCCCTTTTGATAAGGACACTAAGATCCTCTCCCTCCACGCCTGGAGCATAGGTCCCGACGGCCATGAGTACGTAGTCAAGGACAACGAATTCGCAGAAATTGGATATCCCGGGCAGGGCAATTACTACGAGGACATCAAGGCCAAGGCCACTCGACCACCGGGACGCGATCCCGGCGGTATCATCGCCTACGAGTATGAACAACGCATCCGGCCCTATCTCACCGAAAAAACCTGGTTCTTTCAGGATGACATCCCCCGTCTGCGCCAGACCTTCACCTTGGAACTCCCACCCGGCTACACCTATGGCACCGTCTGGGCTCATCACGCTCAGTCTCAGGCAGCGGATCTCGAGCATCAACGCTGGCGCTAATCCCTCGACGAAACACCTTCCATCGATCTCGACCAGGTCCTCATGCGCCCCACACAACTTGCTCTTGCCGGCCGTATGACCGTTCATTACGCCGCCCCAGGCGTCACCAACGCCACCCAGGGCACTTGGCAATCTATCGGCGAGTGGTACCAGACACTCTCGAACGGACGCCTCGACCCCACCCCTGAAATCGCCGCCAAGGCCGCCGAGCTTAGCGTCGGCAAGTCTGACTTCTACGAGAAGACCGAGGCCATCGCCGAATTCGTCCAGAAGCAGATTCGCTACTTCGTGATTGAAATGGGTATTGGCGGCCAGCAACCCCACCCCGCCGGCGAAATCTTCCACAATCGCTACGGCGACTGCAAGGACAAAGCCACCGTGCTCTCCGCCATATTGTCCACCGTCGGCGTCCACTCCGCTCTCGTCATGGTGGATAGTCGTCGCGGCGTCATCGACCCTGACGCGCCTTCCATTGTCGGCAATCACATGATCGCTGCGATCGAGATTCCCGCGGGCTACACCTCGTCCAAACTGCGCAGCGTTGTTACCGCCAAATCTGGGCGCCATTATCTTATCTTCGATCCCACCTGGGAGAAGACCGCGTTTGGCCAGTTGGAGCATAACTTGCAGGGCGGTTACGGCATCCTCATGGAAGGCAGTAGCAGCCAGGTTATCCAGTTTCCCTTGCTGGCACCGGAGCTGAATACCATCGGGCGCAGCGCCTCCTTCCACATCCAGCCCGACGGCACACTTAAGGGTACGGTTACAGAAAAACGTTTCGGCGACCTCTCTGAAGACCGTCGCACCGTCTTTACCACCGGCGACGCCAAGCAGCGCTCCGAATATATGGACCACATCCTCGATCAGGACTTCACCACCTTCGCTATCTCAGACGTCAAGGTGGAAGATGCCCAGTCCCTCAACAAAGACATCACCACCACCTACTCCCTCACTGCCGGCGGCTTCGCCAGAACTATTGGGCCACTTCTCATGCTGCGCCCCCGTGTACTCGGCACGGAAGGCCTACGTGCCGACTTGAAGAAGCGTGTCGTGCCCATCGATCTTCTTCAGACCATGCAGTCTCAAGATTAATACGACATCGAACTGCCACCCGGCTACGCCGTCGATGAATTGCCTCTACCGGTTAAGCTTGACCTCGGCTTTGCCGCCTATGAAAGTGCCAGCGAGGTGAAAGGCAACATCTTGCACTACTCCAGAACGTACACCGTCCGCCAGGTCACGCTGCCCGCCGAGAAATACGGCGAGCTTCAGACGCTTGCCGGCGTCATCGCCAATGACGAACAGAGTCGCGCCGCACTCAAGAAAAAATAAGCTGCAACAACCCGGTCGCTTCCGGACACCTGACACCAACAGAAAGAAGGGAATCGCCCGCATGATCGCTCGCCCCCTCCGCCACCTTTTCAAGCCGTTATTCTGTTTTCGCTCCTGCCCTTCGCCCGCGCACAATGGACCGCTCCCACAAACGAAGAACTCTCCATGACGTCTCAACGAGAAGTTCCCGGTGCATCCGCCCTCTACCTCCATCGCGAAGAGACCACCGAAGACAAACTGCATATGTTCAGTGTCTATGTGCGGCTCAAAGTGCTCACTGAAAAAGGGGTTGAGAACGGCAATGTCGAACTGAATTATGTAAAAAGAGATGGAGGCGGCTACACGGTCAACAATATCGAAGGCCGTACTATCCATACGGGCGGCACGATCGTCCTCTTCAAAGGTAAGCCTTTCGATAAGCTTGTTGAAAAATCAGGCGAAAACCGCTTTATGTCCAAGATATTCAGTATGCCCGACGTTCAGGTCGGCAGCATCATTGAGTATCGCTACAAGCTTCGCTATGACGATCGTTACTTCATCGCACCCAGTTGGTACATCCAGTCCCCGCTCTTCACCCGCAAGGCCCACTACGTCTGGCGTCCAACGGGCGAGACGCTCGTCAGCAGTGATGATCGCGGACAACTAACCAACACCATCGCCTGGTTTCCTCTTCTCCCCAAGGACTCTGCAGTTAAGCAGACGCGTCTGCCCGACATAAATGGCGATGGCGGACAACTCATATTTGAAGTCAACGTGCAAAATGTTCCGCCCGCACCGGACGAAGAGTACATGCCACCTATCGCCAGCCTCTCCTATCGCGTACTCTTTTACTACTCTCCCTACCGCAGCGCGGAAGAGTATTGGTCGAAGGAAGGCAAGCATTGGGCCAAGCAGCAGGATAAATTTATCGGCCCCGGACCTCGTGTTGTCGCAGAAGTAGCCCGCCTCACAACACCCACGGATACGCAGGATCAGAAGCTCCACAAAATCTACAGTGCCGTCATGGCGCTTGAAAACTCGGACTTCACTCGTGAGCGTTCCAACGAAGAAGAGAAGTCGCAGGGTCTCGGGCTGATCAAGACCACCGACGATATCCTCGAACGCAAACGTGGCAACGGCGACCAACTTGCAGAGCTCTTCGTTTCCATGGCGCGTGCATCTGGCCTGAAGGCCTACCTGTTCGCCGTCGCCAATCGCGACCGCAACATCTTTGTCGCCGGTTACTTTAGCCTCCGCCAGCTTGATGATTACGTAGCTGTTGTCAACGTAGACGGCAAGGAGAAATTCTTCGACCCCGGGTCACGCTACTGTACGTACGGTCATCTGGCTTGGAAGCATACGTTCGCTTCTGGAGTTCGGCAGGTCGACGGAGCCACCAAGCTCGATTCCACACCCGGT
>Ga0123336_10003762_pt1 | contig 12535 bp, 9 predicted proteins | sample SSSSmetaG_FD_96466 | JGI IMG/M metagenome (GOLD analysis project Ga0123336, IMG submission 96466) | Glacier valley bacterial and archeal communities from Borup Fiord, Nunavut, Canada, to study Microbial Dark Matter (Phase II) - ​SSSS metaG | ecosystem: Environmental > Aquatic > Freshwater > Ice... | reverse complement strand
TCCTCAAACATTATTGGCTCACCCCACCCGATTACGGCACCCTTGATACCTTGTACCAACGCCTCCAATTTATTCTTGAACGGATTGGAAAAGACTATACGGTTACTTTTGCCTGAGTACTTACCAGAAAACCTTGCAGAAAAGCCCCGACTCTTTCCAGCGTCGGGGCTTTTCACATCTCAGGGCTCATTACACAGAGGGGACGGATTAGCTCCGCTGATTTTCGGTTGCCGCGCTGCGCTCGCAATGACAAAAATCCCTACTTCAGCACCTGGGGGCGCCACACGTTGTTGGCGGGGTTGGCGTCGGGCAGCAGCTTGGTGGCGTTGAGGCGCACCAGGGTGAGCGGCGTGGTGGAGTTGTAGCGGAAGGTCCAGGTGCCGCCGCGCTGCCAGATTTCAACGGGCAGGTGCACGCGGGACTTTTTGCCGCTGGTTTCGGTCACTTCCGCGGTGACGGGCATGGCGGCCTGGCCCCGGTTTTCGAGGGTGATGAGGGCGCCCTGGGCGGGGTCCTGGTTGACGTAGGCGACGGTGGTCACGGCCTGGTCGAGGGTCCAGTTGTTGTACACCCACTCCTTCCAAAACCAGCTCAGGTCCTCGCCGCTGGCCTCGTTCATCGTCCGGAAAAAGTCCTTGGGCTGCGGGTGCCTGAAGGCCCAGCGCCGGATGTAGGTGCGGAAAGCGTAGTCGAACCGCTCCGGCCCCAGGATTTCCTCGCGCAGCAGAAACAAGCCGTAGCCCATTTTGGCGTAGGCCGCGTAACCCAGGAAGTTGGGCTGCGTCACGTCGGGCACGGTGTAGGGCGGGTCGGTGGCGGGGTCCAGAATGTAGCGGATGTTGCCGTTCACCAACCGGGCCGTGTCGTTGAGGGCCTTGTACTCGCCGTTGTTGAACTGCTGGGTCGAGAGGATGTTGATGAACGTGTTGAAGCCCTCGTCCATCCACGGGTACTTGCGCTCGTTCGAACCGACAATCATCGGGAACCAGTTGTGGCCGAACTCGTGGTCCGTCACGCCCCAGAGGTTGCCCTTGCGGGCCTTGGCGCCGCAGAATACGATGCCCGGGTACTCCATGCCGCCCACCACGCCGGCCACGTTGGTGGCCACGGGGTAGGAGTATTCGTACCATTGCTTCGAGTTGTATTCGATGCTCTTCTTCACGTATTCCGTCGAGCGGTTCCAGGCCGTGTCCTGGGCGGCTTCGGTCGGGTATAGCGACTGGGCCAGCGCCTTGCGGCCGCTGGGCAGGTTCATTTTGGCGGCGTCCCACACGAAAGCGGCCGAAGCGGCCCAGGCCACGTCGCGGGCCCGCTGGCAGCGGAAGTGCCAAGTGAGGCGGCCGCCCTTGCCGGCGGGGCGCGAGCCGGCCTGCGTCACCTCATCGGCCGAGCGGACGATGACGGTTCGGTCGGAGGCGGCGGCTTTGGCCAGGCGGCTTTGCTGGGCGCTGGTGAGGACTTCGGCGGGGTTCACCAGCTCGCCCGAGCCGCCCACCAGGAAGGTGGCCGGCACGTTCACGGTGTAGTCGAAGTTGCCGTATTCGAGGTAAAACTCGGCCGTGAGGTAAGGCAGCGTGTTCCAGCCTTCCACGTCGTCGTACACGGCCATGCGCGGGTACCACTGCCCCACCTCGAAGATTTCGCCGTTTTTGGTGGCGAGGCGCCCCAGCCGGTCGGAGCCGTACTCGGGCACGTTGAAGCCGTAATCAATGCGGATGCCGAGCTTGTCGCCGTGCGGCTTCAGGGCCTCGGGCAGGATGATTTGCATCCGGGTGTCCTGCACGCGGTATTCGGCCTTCATTTTTTTGCCGTGCAGCTCGATGCTCACGGTTTGCAGCGAGTCGCCGCCGCGGAAGCTGCGGGCGCCGTTGCCGAAGCGGCCGCCGCCCACCGGCGTCACGGCCGCCCCGCGCGAATCGGCGCGGTACAGATTCTGGTCGAGCTGCAGCCACACGAAGGGCAGGCGGTCGGGCGAATTGTTGGTGTAGGTGATGGCGACGGTGGCCGTCACGCGGGCCGCCTTCTCGTCGAGGCGGGCGTCGATTTGGTAGTCGGCCGCGTTCTGCCAGTAGCCTTCGCCGGGCTGGCCGCCGGCCGTGCGGGTGGGCGTCGAGAGCTGCTCAATAAACGAGGGGCCGAACAGGGCGCGGGCGTCGTAGCCTGGGCCCGGGTTTGCTTGCTGGGCCGAAGCAGTGCCGGCAGCAACCATGGCCCCGCCCAGCAGCAGGGCAGACAAGTACAAGTGTTTCATGAAAGAAATCAGCAAGAAAAAAAAGGAAATAACTCAGCAAGAATGGCATTTCTGGGCCAAAGGTAACCCGCGCTTTCGCGCTTGGGAAAGTCTGTTTTCCGGCAACCCAACCGCGGTTGTAAACCCCGGAGTTGAAGACCGAAAAAACGACCCTTGCTCAAGCCGCCGCCGCGTCGGCCAGGCGTTTTTGCACCAGCGTCACAAGGGCGTTGAGGTCGGCGGCATCCCTCTCCGTGCGTGAGCCAAACGGCTGCATTCTTCCCGTTTCTGCCGCTGCGAAAGCAGCGGGCAGCGGCTCACTTTGCTGATGCGGGAAGTCGCGCACAAACTCGTCGCGGGGCAGAAACGCGGCCGGCACGGGCAGCTGTTCGATTAACTCCTTTCAGGCGGGCCGCATGAACGTGGCCCCGTAGGTGACGGCGCACAGCGAGTACGGGTAAGTGCCGGGCGAAAGGATTTTATGGAACATGTCCTTCAGGCCCGGCAACAGGCCGCCATCGGCGTTGTACACGAAAAGCAGGCGCTGGAACATGAGGGGCCGGGTTCTTTGGAAGGCGCCAGCCAAGGTAACAAGCGTTGGGTCGTCCCGGTGGGCGCCTATCTTGCATCTGCCAATTTCCTTCCTGCTCCCTCCTACTCCCTTCTGCTTCCCCATAATGAGCCGCAATTTCCTGTTGGGCGGTGTGCTGGCGGCCTGCATTTGGGCTTCGCCGGCCCGCAGCCAAAACATCTACCCCGAAAGCTTTGCCGATTGCACCCTGCCCAGCTTTACCCTCGACGGCGGCGACCCCAAAGCGGCGTACCCGGCCGACCTGACGGCGTATTTCCAGGCCAGGCTGCCCGCCGAAAGCATCAAACGGCTGCGGGGTGTGGCCCAGGTGCAGGTGCTGGTGGACAGCACCGGCCGGCCCTGCGTGAAGAGCCAAACCACTAACCTGGCGCCCGGGGTGCTGGCGCAGCTCGATTTACGCGGCCTTGTGAATGCGATGGGCCGCTGGACACCGGCCCGCGAGAAGGGTAAGGCCATCAACGTGTCGACAAGCTTGCGCTTTGCCTTCGCCGACGGCCAACTGGTGGTGTCTTTCCTGCGGTTCGATATGTCGAAACTCACCAACATGACGTCGGTGGGCAAGGTCGAAATCCTCAACCAGCGCCAGCGGTACCCCGCGCACCCCAAGGGCGCCAAGCTGGAAACCTTCACCACCAAAAACTCGGTCATTCCGTGGGACATGATGCGCGTGGCCTGCCCCGACCAAACCAACACCGTGTGGGTGGGCACCGACAACGGCCTGGTGAAAATCGAAAAGGGTCGCATGACGCTGCTGAATGCCGCCAACTCCGGCCTTCGCAACAAGGCCAACCGTAAAGTGGGCCTGATGGACGGCACCGTAGACGCGCACAACAACAAATGGTTTTCGGAAGGCTACGCCGCCTACCGCTACGACGGCACCACCTGGATGCGCTTCGATTCTACCACCACGCCCCTGCGCTGGATAACGGCTATGCACGCCGACGCCCGCGGGAACGTGTATTTTGGGGGCAGCAACGGCTTGGTGAAATACGACGGCACCACTTGGACGCTACTGTCGCCGCAAAATTCCAACCTACCCGCGGGCTTCGTGGCCGGCGTATTTGCCGACCGGCAGCAACGGCTCTGGGTCAGCACCTACAAAGGCACCATTCGGCTGGATAAGGACGAAGTTGAAATCCTCACCGACGGCTTGACTCCGCTGGGCAAGGCCACATTTACCAGCGCGGCGGAAGATGCCGACGGCACCATCTGGTTTGGCCTCTACGACTCCGGCAAGCAGAAGCAGCATAGCGGCCTGGCCAAACTCACGCCCAGCGGCAAGTGGGAAACGTTCACGGCCGCCAACTCCGGCTACCCCGGCAACGACGTGCTGGACCTGGCCGTGGACCCGAAGCGCCACGTGGTGTGGGCCAGCGTGAACAGCGTGGGCCTGTGCCGGTTCGATGGCAAGGAATGGACGCTGTTCACGCCCGAAAACTCGGCGGTGCCCAGCACCATCATCACCGACATTTCCCTCGACGCCGAAGGGACGCTCTGGGGCGCTACCCACGCCGGCCTGTTGAAATTGCAGCCCCGCTAATGGCCCGTATCCGGCGGCCGGCACCCGGATACCTGATGGGCGGGCCGCGCTATCTTGGGCCCCTCATTTCCTGCGCTTGAAAGATTCTATTCCCTTTACGGCCCATTCCGGCCGTTTTCACCCCTTGTTGTGGCTGTTGCTGGGCAGCCTGGTGCTGCTCTACGGCGGCCTTTACAACGGCTTCCCGCTGGTGACCTACGACACCGGCACCTACCTGGGCAGCGGCATGAGCGGCGTGGTGCCCGACGACCGGCCCATCACCTACGGCCTGTTCACGCGCCTGGCGGGGCTGAATTTCTCGCTCTGGTTCGTCATCTTTTTTCAGTGCCTGGTGCTGGCCGAACTGCTGCTGCGCTACCTGGCCGTGTACGTACCGCGGGTGCGCCACCCGGCCACGCGGCTGGCGCTGCTGGCGGCGTTTGTGTGGGCCACGGGTCTGTCGTGGATAAGCTGCGAGCTGATGCCGGACATTTTCACGGCCATCGGGTTGCTGGAGCTGGGGCTGGTGCTGCTGGGCCACGCGCCGCGTTGGCCGCAGCGGGCGGGCCTGCTGGCGCTGGCGCTGGCGTCGGCCATGATGCACTCGTCCAACGTCCTCACGTTTTCGCTGGTGGTGGGCGGGTTCGGGGCGCTGGCGGGGATGCGGGGCTGGTTCCGGCGCGGTTGGCTGCGGGCGGCCTACTGGCGCCAGGCCCTGGCGGCGGTGCTGGCGGCGTGGCTGGTGCTGCCGGCGCTACACGCGACGCTGGGCGGCGACTTCACCATCTCGCGGGCCGCGCCGGCTTTTCTGATGGGCCGCCTCTCCGAAACCGGCCTTCTGGAAAAGTTTCTCGACCGCAATTGCGACGACCAATCCGCTTACTCCCTTTGCGCCTACCGCGACTCCCTGCCCACCACCGCGGCCGCCTTCGTGTGGAGCGACAAAAGCCCGATGAACCGCACCGGCGGTTGGAACGCCCACCTCGACGAGTACCGCGGCATCATCGGGCAGGTGCTCACCACCCCGCGCTACTACCCGTACCTGGCTTCGGAGGCGGTGCAGGCCACGCTGCGGCAGCTCACTCACGCGCTGCACGGCAACGGCCCGCCGCCCGCCTGCGGCGTCGATACGCCGCCGTACTATCAGGTGAAAGCCTTCAAAAACGGCTACGAGCTGAAGGAGTACCTGGCCTCGATGCAGAACCAGAGCCAACTCGATTTCACGGCCCTCAACGAGCGGCTGCCGGTGGTGTACCTGCTGTCGCTGCTGGCCTTGCTGGCGGGCCTGGCGCAGCCCGGCATCCGGCGGGCGGTGGGGCCGGCGGGCGCCCTGCTGCTGGTGCTGGTGGGCCTGGCGCTGGTGGCCAACGCCTTCGTGACCGGCAACCTGGCCAACGTGCTCGACCGCCTGCAGGTGCGCGTGGCGTGGCTGCTGCCTTTTGCGGCGCTGCTGCTGCTGGCCCAGCACGGCCCGCCCGCGCTGGCGGCGGCCCTGCGGCGGCTGGGGCGGCCTCTGGCCGAGGGCGGAGTGCCGCACATCGGGCCGGCGCCGGAACTTCCCGGCGCCCCTCCGCGCTAGCCCGGCCGGCCGCCGCGCCGTCCCAAACGCCCTCCGGTGCTTCCCCAAGCAGTTCCGAAGCGTCCCCGGCGCCCGCCGATACGTCCCGGCCCGGCTCCGAAGCGTCCCGACCTTACGCCGAAACGTCTTTGGGCTGCTCCAACACGTCCCCGGCAACCTCCGACACGTCCCCGGCCTGCTCCGAAAGGGCTTGGGGAGACCCCGGAACGGCCGCCAGCTCCAGGGGAATGCGATTGGCCATTATTCGGGTATGTTTGTGCCGACGCGGTTCACTCCCCCGCACCTTTCTACCCCTCATGGACAAAGAGCAGAAAAATCAGTACCGCATGGGCGGCCAAGTCACGCCTTTTCTCACGGCCCAGGCCGGTCGCCTCGCCCCCAGCCCCGCCGCCGTGGCCGAAGCCGCCGACGTGCAAGCCGCCTACGCCAAGGTGCAGGCTAGCTTCGGCCAGGGCACCCTTTCGACCACCGCCAACACCGGCACCGCCGGCACGCTGCAAGCCACCGTGCTCAAAGTGCTGCCGGCCCTGCTCGGCCCCCTACGCTCGGTGGCCCGCAAGCTGCCCGACGCCACGGAAAGCGCGGCCCTGCTGGCCCGCGCCACCATCACGGCCAAGCAGCTCGACAAACTGCGCCCCGGCCCCCTGCGCGACGTGGTGCGGCACCTGCTCTACGACGTCATCACCTACCAAACCCCGCTCCAGCACTACGGCTACACCGCGGCCGTACACGCCGTCATCACCGGCCACTTCGATGCCTTTGCCAAAACCGTGGGCACCACCCGCACCCTCATCACCACCAGCAAAGGCACCCACGCCAGCACCGACGACCTGCTCCTCGACTTCATGAAGCAGTGCTACGAGCTGGACGACGCCATGAACGTCTTCCGCGTGCTGGATGAGGACCTGCACCGCGACTACCTCGCGGCGCGCCGCGTGGGCAAGTCGGGCGGTGGCGGGAAGAAGAAGGACGGGGGCGGCACCCCGCCGAAAGCGTAGCGGCCGGCTCAGGGTCGCTGCCGCTTTAGCCCCGGCCGCCGCGTAGGTGGCCGGGGCTTTTTCGTTCGGGGCTCTATGTGATGGCTATGTAATTTGTGCAGCTAATAACCCGGCTCACGTATTGCATACACTGTTTTCTTATGTAACGGCTATGTAATTTCCGGCTAATTAATTGTGAGCTTGGCGTAGGTGTAGGCGGTGCCCGGATTTTTGCCGGTCCACATGGTTTTGCTCAGGAGCAGGGTATTGGCCGAAGTCCAGCAAATGCGGTAGGGCTCCCAGGTTTTAGGCTCTATTGACCAACACTTGCGCAACGTGCCATTGTGCAGTTCGAGCAATTGAATGCCATTGGGCTGCCCATCATCATATTCAATCCCCATATGGGCGACAGCTATGTGCTGCATATCAGGCGCGAAGTGAGGTTCTCCCCCTAATACTAATTGGTGGCCGGCCGCATCAATCAGCCAATACTCAACACTTTCGTAATAGCTAACCTTCAATAAATGGCAATGGAAGTGCCCCAGATACCCCAAATATTGGTAACGAACCTGGTCAGGGTCGTCCTCATCCCGGCCTTCGTCTTGAAAAACCTTCGGGCCTTTGCTGGATGGAATAACAATCCGGCCGTGCGTCTCCTTCAGGGGAAAGGTTACCTCCGGCTTAGTTGAAACGCACGTCTTTTTGGCCTGCAAATACGTGGCTTTCGTTAGCGGGCTGAACGTGACGCGCACGCCCGGCGGCCCGGTGGCCGGCAGTTTCAGCAGCAGCGCGAGGAACAGCAGGAGCAACGGCTTCATAAAATACTTGGGGACGGAATGCCACGCCAAGGTACGGCCGCGCCCATCTTTGCACCCATGCAAGCCGCCCCCGCCCTCCTGCCCTACCTCGTGTTCGACTTCGACTCCACCTTCACCCAAGTCGAAGGGCTGGACGAGCTGGCCGCCATCGCCCTGCAAGGCCAGCCCGGCCAGGCCGCCGCGGTGGCCCAAATCCGGGCCCTCACCGACCAGGGCATGGCCGGGGAAATTGGCTTACAGGAGTCGCTGAGCCGGCGGCTGGCGCTGCTGGGCGCCCACAAGAAGCACCTGGCGCCGCTGGTGGCCCGCCTCCAAACCAAGGTGAGCGAGAGCATCCGGCGCAACGGCGACTTCTTCCGGCAGCACGCGGATAGAATTTACGTGGTGAGCAGCGGTTTCCGCGAGTTCATCGAGCCGGTGGTGGCCGAGTTCGGCATCACGCCCGCGCACGTGCTGGCCAACACCTTCACCTTCGACGCGGCCGGCAACATCACCGGCTGCGACCCGGCCAACGTGCTGAGCCGCGACGGCGGCAAAATCCGCCAACTGGTGCTGCTCGATTTGGACGGGCCGGTGTACGTGCTGGGCGATGGCTACACCGATTACCAAATCCGCGAGGCCGGCCTGGCCCACCGGTTCTACGCCTACACCGAGAACGTGACCCGCCCCCGCGTGGTGGCCCAGGCCGACGAGGTGCTGCCCACGTTCGACGAGTTTTTATACCAACTACGCCTTCCCATGACGCTTTCGTACCCCAAAAACCGCATCAAGGTCTTGCTCCTCGAAAACCCCGACGCCCGCGCCCAGGAGCTGTTCGGCGCCGAAGGCTACCAGGTGGAAACCGTGCCCGGCGGCCTGGACGAAGACGAGTTGGTGGCCCGCATCGAGGGGGTGAGCATCCTCGGCATCCGGTCGAAAACGCAGGTGACGCCGCGGGTGCTGGAGGCCGCCAACCGCCTCATCGCCATCGGCGCGTTCTGCATCGGCACCAACCAGATTGCGCTGGACGAGGCCATGAAAAAGGGCGTGGCGGTGTTCAACGCGCCGTTTTCGAACACCCGCTCGGTGGTGGAGCTGGCCCTGGGCGAAATCATCGTGCTGGCCCGCCGCATCCCCGAAAAGAACCCCAAGATGCACGCCGGCGAGTGGGACAAGTCGGCCCACGGCTCGTTCGAGATTCGCGGCAAAACCCTCGGCATCGTCGGCTACGGCAACATCGGCAGCCAGTTGTCAGTCGTGGCCGAGGCCGTGGGCATGAAGGTGGCGTACTTCGACGTGGCCGAAAAGCTGCAGCTCGGCAACGCGGTGAAGTGCCGCACGCTGGCAGAGCTGCTGGCCCTGGCCGACGTGGTGACGCTGCACATCGACGGCCGCCCGGACAACACCCATTACATCGGCGCCCCCGAATTTGCCCTCATGAAAAAGGGCGCCCTGTTTCTCAACAACGCCCGCGGCCACGTGGTGGACGTGCCCGCGCTGGCCGCCGCCCTGCGCAGCGGCCACCTCGGCGGCGCGGCCGTGGACGTGTTTCCCTACGAGCCCAAAACCAACCACGAGAGCTTCGAAAACGAGCTGCGGGGCCTGCCCAACGTGCTGCTCACGCCGCACATCGGCGGCAGCACGGCCGAGGCCCAGCGCAACATCGCCGAGTTTGTGCCCGAGCGCATCATGGCCTACATCAACACGGGCAACACCCAGCAAAGCGTCAATTTTCCCAACATCCAGCTGCCCGTGCAGCCCGGGCATCGGCTCATCCACGTCCACGCCAACGTGCCCGGCGTGCTGGCCAACATCAACAACGTGCTGGCCGCCCACCACGTCAACATCCTGGGCCAGTACCTGAAAACCAACGAGCACATCGGCTACGTGATTACCGACATCAACCGCGAGTACGACCAGGAAGTGATTCAGGCCCTGCGCGCGGTGGCGCACACCATCAAGTTCCGGGTGCTGTACTAGGCGCCGGAACTTGAAACGCGAGGCTCTTCGCTGCGCGCGGCACGATTGCCTGTTTGGGTGGTCATTCAGTCCCAACACAAGCCAATGGGCCGGGGCATTACGCCATCAAGACCACTCCAGGGCTATATTCACCGGCTGCAAGCTTCATTCCCTCGGCGCTGGCATGCGGGCCGGCTTTACTTTTACAGCATGAAAACAACGTTAAGATTCCTGCGTCACAACGGCTGGTCGGCTCTGGCAGCGGCCCTGGGTAGCCAGTTGCTGTTGGGCTGCAACACGCACCGGCTCACGCCCGAGAGCGAGGGCCGGCGAATAGGCGAGTATTTCTGCGCCATCGGTACCCGCGACGAGGACGCCCTGTATGCCCGGCAACTGCAGGCAGTTGCTGAAATTAAGGCGGGCAGAATTAAAACCCGCCCGCAGCTCATTGCTTTCTACGATGCGCTGGCTAAGCTGGAAAAACCGGGCGACGACCCCGCCGCAATGGCGGCCAAGAGAGACTCCGTCTTTGCCAAGCTGGATGCCGATTTTCCCCAACGCGACGAGCGCCTGGCCGTGGGCCGAATCATTGTAGCGTATGTGGACCAGTGCGACGCGGCCTCGAAAGCCAAGGAAAAGCTCCGGCCCGACACCCACATTCGGGAGTTCGCCAACCAGCTTATCGACACCGCGTCCTACACCCCCCATCATGACTCCACCGGCCGGGAGTTGCCGCCTCCCGTGCCGCCGGAAGCGCCGGCCGACCGGCCGTAGGCCCACGAGCTCAATTTGACCGCCCTGACGCCCGGCCTGCGCATTTTGCAAATGACCGGCGCCGGGGTTTCGGCCACGCACAAAGTGGTGGCGGCGCGCTGCAACCCTCCGATTTACAGCCGCGCCCGCACCTGGCGCAGCACCCGCTCCACCTCGTTGCGCATGTCGCCGCTGTCGGCCACGTGGTTGTTGTTCAGGAAGCTGAAGGCCAGCAGGCGGCCGCTGCGGGTGCGCAGGTAGCCGCACACGTTCAGGTTGTTGCTCAGGGTGCCGGTTTTGCCCCACACCCAGGGGCCGGCCGCGTCGTGGTAGCGCTTGCGCAGGGTGCCCTGGTGCCCGCCGGCCGCCAGCAGGCTCAGCAGGCGCGGCTCGGGCACTTCCTGGTGCAGCCGGAGCAGCAGGGCCGTGAGCGTGCGCGGGGTGACGAGGTTGAGGCGCGACAGGCCCGAGCCGTCCACCCACACCACCGGGCCGGGCATCCCAGTCAGCAGGTTTTGGCGGGCGTAGCGAATCACGCGGCCGGTGCTGAGCGAGTCGTGGCGGCCGATTTTCGTGCTGCACATCAGCAGCAGCTGCTCGGCCAGGAAGTTGTCGCTCACGCGCAGCATGCGGCGGTAGAGCGAATCCACGCGCAGGCCGTGCAGCGTGCGGATGGAATCCCGGCCCGGCCGCGGGCGCCACGCGGCGTTGCTGGTGGCCCGGCGCAGGGTGTCGCCCAGCAGCCGCAGCAGCAGCCCGCGGCTGGTGAGGAAGGGCGTTTCATCGACCCACTTTTTATTCGAGGGCAGCACGTGGAAGCGGTTTTCGGGCAGGTCGCGCAGCACGTGGGTGTCTTGGTCGAGGCCGGGCGTGAGCAAATCCGGCGGGGCCGGGCCCACCAGCGGCGCGAAGTAGCGCGGCAGCACCCGCACCCGCGAAACGGGCGCCGCCGCCGGGCGGGCCGAGGCCGCGCCCCCGGCCCGCGGCTTGGGCGGCACCGTGGGCGTGGCATAAAAGCGCACGGTGTGCCCGTAGATGGGAAACGGGCCGCGCTCGGGCTGGAAGTAGTAGCCGTAGTCGTCCCAGGTCCAGCTGGGGCCGAAGGGGGTGACGCACCGAATGTCGCAGTAGGCCAAAACTTTTTCGGGCCGGGTGGCGAGGAAGGCGTAGGCGCGGCGGCTGGGCACGTCGCCGTGCAGCAGGGTGGGGTCGCCGGTGCCCTGAAAAAACAGCGTGTCGCCGCGGCTGAAGTAGCGCAGGCTGGGCAGCGAGTCGCCGAGCAGGTGCAGGCCGGCGTAGAAGCTGAACAGCTTCAGGGTGCTGGCCGGGGTGAAGTACTTGGCCTCCTGGTAGCCGTAGAACGGCCGGGCGCTGTCGGCGTAAGCCAGGCTCAGGCCCACCTGGTGCTGGCGCAGGATGGGCGAGGCCGCCAGCAGCGAATCGAGCCAGGGCAGGGGCTGGCCGGGCCCGGTGGGCGCGGCCGCCGGCCGGTCGGGGGCCGACTGGGCGCAGGCCGGCAGCTGGGTGGCGCCCAGGGTCAGGAGCAGCAGGAAGTAGAGGGGGCGTCGCATCAGGCGCAACTTACGCAGCCGCCGGGGCTGGGGGTGGCTGAAGAATCTCGGAAACCGGCCCTGCGAGGTTTATTAGTGTATAGTGGGCCGGCAAAGCCGTAGCTTCGCGGTATGCTACAGCGCCTGCACCTCCGCAATTTTACTGTATTTGAAGACGCCGACTTTGAATTTGGGCCGGGGCTGAATGTGATTGTGGGCGCGAATGGTACGGGGAAGAGCCATGTGCTAAAGGTAGGATATGCTGCTACGCATAGTACAATCCCGATTCTTCAAAACTTTAGTAAATTTTCAAATGAAATTTTAAAAGCCGTAGATGAACGGAACATTTCACAGCACTTTGAGTCGCTCGTCGAAGGCAAATTAAAAAGTGTTTTTCAACCTGTTCCTTATTCCACTAGCTTGTTGAATAGAAACGGCCGGCACGCATCTACTGCAATAAGTGCTTGTTCAGATTTATTTCAGTAATGTCAGGTTGCAAATTGGATGGTAAATTGCAGACCGACGCGGTCGAGGATGTGCCAAACAGCGGTTTTGAGGGTCTTGAAATCGGCGTAGGCT
>Ga0123336_10003759_pt1 | contig 12541 bp, 12 predicted proteins | sample SSSSmetaG_FD_96466 | JGI IMG/M metagenome (GOLD analysis project Ga0123336, IMG submission 96466) | Glacier valley bacterial and archeal communities from Borup Fiord, Nunavut, Canada, to study Microbial Dark Matter (Phase II) - ​SSSS metaG | ecosystem: Environmental > Aquatic > Freshwater > Ice... | reverse complement strand
TCACCCGCCCCTGAGGTACGGCTTCCAAGCATTTTCCAACGCTAGACGCCAGCCTCAGCCTCTTCCACCGTCGGATAGCTCTTCAATAGAGCATCCACCTTCGTCAGCTCAAACAACGCCCTGATCCTGTCATTCGTCGCTGCCAGCAAAAGTTGTCGGCCATGCGTGTTTGCCGACACATACGCATTCATCAACACGCCCAGCCCGGCCGAGTCCATATACGGCGTTCCCGCCAGGTCTACGATCAGCAATGGCGGTGTCATGGCGCGAAACTCGCCTTGAAACGAGAACATGGTCGAAAGCGTCAGCGGACCATCCAGCTTTAGAATCATCACCCCTTCACGTTGTCCCGGGGTGTAAGTAAACGTCATCGTATCGTTCGGCATATCCCAAAGTGTACGGAAAACTCCAAACCGCAATATGAACGTGCCATGAATCTCCACATCCGCATATCCCGCAAAGAGCAGGCCGGAGCCATATTAGCTTCGGCCCTCTGGCAACGCTCCACGCCTACTGCTGCGACTGACGATAAGGCTGGAACGTAAGCTCCGGCTCGATCGGCGCACCCGCCGGAATCGAGGTCGAAGAATCCCGCTCCCTACCTGCACCCAGCCCCGCCGCACCACCACCCGCCGCCGTTGCACCACCGCCCGCCCGACCGCCCATCTGGTCCAGGGAAGCCGTGTAGAACGCCCGCGCCTCTACACTCCCGCTCGCGTCCTTCGCCTTCTCGGTCGCATAGCCGCGCAGCTTCGTCAGTTGCCCTTTCATCACGGCCTTCACCAGCGGAGAGGCCGCGGCACTTGTCGAGAGCGCCATCAGGTGGTCCAGTAATGCGCCATCGATCGTCATCTTCGAGGCGCTCGCCAGCCCCATCGGCATCGGCGTATACCACGTAGCCTTCAGGGTCTGCTTAATCACTTCATCCAGGCTGGGACTCGCCGCGTCTCGCGCATGAAACTCCACCAGCCGCGTCGCCCGCGCTCCATCAAACAGTCCGTCCAGCGTCGCCATCGGCTCTCCCGGACGTATCGCGGCCTCCGAGAAGTTCTTCATCGCCACCTCGCGAACCTTCAACAGCCGCTCCAGCTCCACCGCCGAGTTCGCGCCGTTGTCCCACTGCGACGAATGCGGACTCACACTCCCTGTACCGGAGTCCGTGATGCAGTACATCCTCTTCTTATGCGCATCATCCAGCAACTTATCCAGCGCTGTCTTCTGCTGCGCCGCCGATATTCCGGGCGCAGACTCCTTGTAACCACACGTAATAGCCAGCTTGTCTCAGTCGCCCAGCCGGGTTCATACGCATGCGAAGGATCCAGCCTGCCACTCGCATCCAGCCGGATATTCGGAAACGGATAATTATCCACCGACGATCCCTGCCCAAATGAACTCGCCGCATGGTTATGCCCCAGCCCCAGCGTGTGCCCCGTTTCATGCGCGGATAGGTGGCGAATCCGCTGCTTCACCATTTCCAGTTGCTGCGCCTTCGGCTTGCCGCTCGTCTTGTACGACGAGAGTAGCGCATCCGTAATCAAAAAGTCCTGCCGTTCACGACCCGAGGTCAACGTCACTTCACCCTTGATAATCTCGCCGGTCCGCGGGTCAACGATGTTTGCTCCATTCGGAAACCCGCGCTGCTCCTCCTCCACCCACAGAATCATGTTGTAGCGCACGTCATATGGATCGGCACCCGCAGGCAGCAGTTCCACCTTGAAGGCGTTCGAGAATCCCGCCGCCAGAAAAGCCTCCGACCACCACCGCGCACCCTCCACCAGCGCCGTCCTCACCGGCTCCGGAGCACCCGGATCGACGTAGTACGTAATCGGCTTCACTGGGTCACTCACCGCCGCATTCGGATTCTTCTTCTCCAGCCGATGCCGCGTCAGGTAGTGCGTCTCCCGCGACTCACCCAGCGGCTTTGACCAGTCCGAGTAAGCCGTGTTCAGCAGGAACCCCGATCGCGGGTCTCACATCCGCGGCTTGTACCCCGGCGCAGGCAGTTCAATCATCGACTGCCGCGTTCGCAACGTAATGCTTCTTTCATCCGGAGCCACCGCACCCAACCCAACCGCACCGCGCCCGCCCGGCCCCGCCGCCGCAGCCCCGCGTCCGCCTTCGTTCGAGAACGCAGCATCGTCTCCACTTCCGTATTCAGCGGAAAGTTCTTCGTGTTCGCCGGCATGATCGCGCTGCGTGTCAGGTCCAGCCGATACCCCGCACCAAGCCTGTCCGCCAGTCCTTCCGCATCGCGTAGAAAGAGCTCCGTCGCATCCACCAGCACATGGTTCGGCGCATCCTCGGCCGCCACCGTAAATCCCGCCAGCACCGACTCTGGAAACCCTTCGTTCACCGCCCGCTTCTCCGCCGCCTCGGTCGAACTCGTTCGCCACGCAAAGTTCTCTGCCGTCAGCATCACCTTAGGCCCCACCCGCGAAAAGTGCACCACGTAAGGCCGCCCAATTGCCCCGAGATTGATGCCATTCGTCCCCGCGCCATTCGCAATATGCAGCTCCTACAGGAACTGCATATCGAACTTTGCAATCTCCAGGTACACCCGTCCCGTCTTCGCATCCAGGTACATCGGGATAAACCCGTCCAGCTTCTCGAGCGAACCCACGCGCTGCCCAATCGTCTGCACCGGTCCCGCAGCAGCACTGGCATCACCCCCACACCGCGCTTCTCCCGCCGCTCCCTGGCCCCACGCTCCTACAGTCGTAACCATCATCAACGCCAGTGAAACAGTACCAGTACGAGAGAAATACTTCGTTTATCCTCATTTTGAAAAGCGGGAATCGCAGAAAAAGAAGGAATGCGTGCGCCTTTCTCCAGCAAAAGAGGCACGAAGGGCGCTGTTTCAAAACGCGGTTGCGCAAAAATGTAACGGATGCTTGATAAAACAACAGACTCTCCCCGCACGGCCCCTCTGCCGTTGCTACCCTTAATGCTGCTCCACCACTCCCCATGTCCATCCGCCGCGAAATCCGTCCCATGCTCCACCTCGCTCTCCCGCTCATCCTCGCGGAGATCGGCTGGATGTTCATGGGCATCGTCGACACCATCATGGTCGGCCATCTCCCCGACTCCGCCGTATCTCTTGGAGCCGCCGCGCTCGGCCAGGTCCTCTACCACACGCTAGCCTTCGGCATAGGCGGGGTGCTCCTCGGTCTCGACACTGTTCTCTCCCAGGCCTTCGGTGCCAAGCGTATCGACGACGCCAACCGCTCCTTCCAGCACGGGCTTCTCCTCGGCCTCTACGTCACCGTCATCCTCATGGTGGTCATCGCCGTCATGCCCTTCGGCATCGGCCTGCTCCACACCGATCCCCAGGTCCTCGCTCGCACCGGCCCCTTTCTCAACGCCCTCAACTGGGGCACCCCCGCGCTCTTCCTCTGGCTCGTCGTGCGCCGCTACCTCCAGGCCTTCAACCACGTCCGCTCCATCGCCTTCACGCTCGTCACGGCCAACCTCATCAACATCGCATTCAACTGGCTCTTCATCTACGGACACCACTGGCGCTTCCTCACCATCCCTGCCTGGGGAGTCACCGGCTCCGGCTGGGCCACCATGCTCTCGCGCTGTTACCAGGCCGCCATCATGCTCGGCTTCCTCGTCCACTACCAGCGCAAACACAACTACGGACTCTTCCAGACCAAATGGCGCTACGAAGCCGCCCGCATGAAGCAGCTCCTCACCCTCGGCGCCCCCATCGGCGCGCAGATCTTCGTCGAAATCTCCATCTTCGGCGCCGTCACCGCCATCATCTCCACCTTCGGAGCCCTCCAGCTTGCCGGCCACCAGATCGCCCTCGACTGCGCCAGCTTCACCTTCATGGTCCCCATGGCCATCAGCACCGCTGCCAGCGTCCGCGTCGGGCAGGCCATTGGCCGCCGCGATGCCTCTGGAGCGCGCGCCTCAGGCTGGGCCGCCCTCCTGCTCAGCGGCTCCTTCATGCTTTTTGCCTCGTGCGTGTTCATCGCCATCCCCGGCCTCATTGCACGTGGCTTCTCCCCCAACCCGGAGGTTATCGCCGCCGCCGTCCCCCTCATGTTCATCGTCGCCATCTTCCAGCTCTTCGACGGCCTCCAGATGACCGCCACCGGAGCACTCCGCGGCACCGGCAACACCACCATCGGACTCTACGTCCACCTCGCCGCCTACTGGGTCATCGGGCTCCCGGTCGGCCTCTTCTTCGGCTTCCACCACCACCTCGGAGCTGTTGGCCTCTGGACCGGCCTCTGCTGCGGCCTCATCGTCGCCGGCATCACACTCACCACCATCTGGGCCCGCACCATCGCCAAACTCCCCGCCATCATAGCCCGCATCCCAGAGCCGCTAATCACTAACCACTAATCACGAACCACTGTTCTTCACTTTCCAAGCCGCGACATCAAAATCGCCATCCGCTTCGCCTGCCGCGGCAGAGACTCCAGCAGCGCAGCCTCGCCCTCCGCATGCGCCCCCGCCCCTACCGCCCCGACCCCCACCAGCCCCGGGACATACGGTGCCACAAACGAAATATCGCCCGCACCACCCGACATGTAATCCGCCACCTTCCCCGCAGGAAGTCCCAGCGCCAGGTTCACTTCACTCAGCTGCGTCATCAGCGCACGACTCGCTTCCGTCTCCGCCATCGCCGGATAGAACTCCTCAAACGTAATCGTCGCCCCTGTCTTCGCCAGGTGGTCCGCGACGATAGCCCGCATCTTCGCCTCTACGCGCTCCGTCTGCTCGTTGCTCACCGTACGCAGATCGCCTACCGCCAGCGCTACCGGAGAAATCACGTTCGACTTACCCGTAGCCTGTCCCTCGGTCCCCGTATCATTCACCTTCGCCGTAGCCCCAGCCGACACCAGCCCCACGTTGAACGTCAGCCCCTTCTCCGGAAGCTCCTGCCGAAACTGGTCAAGAATCCGCGCCAGCTCATAAATCGCCCCATACCCATACGTCGCATTGAAGATCTGCGACGAGTGCCCACTCTTCCCCGAAGCCTCCAGCTGCCATCCATTCGCACTCCGCCGCGCAACGCGAACCGCGTCCACGCCGTCAATCTGCCCAGAATTCTCGAACTCCAGCGCCAGGTCACTCCGCTTGCCTGCATCAATCATGTTCTTGCGCGCAACGCTCGTCGGATGCCCCGGCTTCTCCTCATCTCCGCTCAGGACAATCTTGATATCGGCCTTCTCCAACGTCCCGGCATCCTTCATCGCCTGCAGCGCCATCAGCATCACCACCAGGCCGCCCTTCATGTCCGCGATACCCGGCCCCGTGGCCATCTTGCCGTCCGTCCCCGGCACAATCGAGTACTTCTGAAACGTACTCGTCGGCTCGAACACCGTATCCATATGCCCAATCAGCAGAATGCGCTTCCCGCATTTACCTGCACCCGCAGCGCATGGATGCTCTGCCACCAAATCTCCCGCACGCGCCGTATCCGCCTGCATCGGTACCCAGCGCACTTTGAACCCCAGCCCCTCAATCAGCGAAGACACCACATTCTTCACCGCCACCACACCCGGCAGGTTCAGCGTCCCACTGTTGATGTTCACAATCTTCTCAAGAAGCGCCAGCGCCCCTGGCGTCTGCGCATCCACTGACTTCACCATCGCCGTCTCCGCCGCGCTCAACGCAGGAGCCTGCGCCCACACACCGTTAGCACCGCACACAGAAAGCACTGCCAGCAGGGAAGCGCACATCGTTACACTTTTCATAGGTGGCTGCAGCATACCACGACCCCCGCCTCCGTCGTCAGCGTGCGACTTGGGAACAAATACATACCGTTAGATAGGTGTCTCTTGCTGGTCAAAGGCCCGAGCTAGCCTCGCCTGGGGCAAAGCCCCATGTGTCATGCGCATAGAGTCCCGGCGGGCTGTAGGCCCGCGCTAAAGACTTCGATACCTCTAGCTTGTGCTCGCCGTCCCCACCAGCTCCGCCGCCGCACGCTCCATAATCTGCACCTGCCGCTCCATCCGGCGAATCTGCTGCTCTGCCACACCCGCCTCACCACCCGCCGTCGCAGGCAACTCATCCTCTATGGCCACATTCGCCCCCGCCAGCAAAACAGTGCTCAACAGCCGCAACTGGACCGCCACGCGCTCCAGCCGCAACACCGCAGCCTCGCTCCCCGTCCCCACCACCGTCAACACCGTTACAGACCGCGCCAGCCGCCGCAGATACGTCACAAACGTCAGCGCCCCATCCAGTCCGCCAGCCTTCTTGCCAAACCCCGGCTCCAGCATCAGCCGATCCAACGTTTCTTCCGCGTCGTTGATCGCCAGCCCGCAGCTCCGTCTTGCCGGGGCCAGCAGCGTCCGCTCCATCGCCCGCCGTCCCGCCGCATCCAGCTCCCAATACTTCACCATCGCCGTTACATATTCCGCATCCGCTATCGCCCCGGTTCCCAGCAACCGGCTCAACTCCGCCTGCTCCTGCTCCGGCCACAACAACCGCATCGCCACCAGTGCCACCAGCGCCCCCAGCACGGTCGTCCCCATCCGCACACCCGCATAGTGCCAGTCGCGCAACTGCGGCAGACTCATCAACACAAACGTCGGCGTCAGGAAGAAGCAGTACCACCCATAGTCCACCGCATACGTCGCCAGCGTCAGCACCGACGTCACCGTAATCACCACGAGGATGCCCTCCTGCGTATGAATCCCCGCCGCCAGCACCGCCGCCAGCACGCCTCCCGCGATCGTCCCCACCACCCTCTGCATACTCCGCCGCACCGTGCCCGACCCATACGGCTGCAGAACAATAATCGAAGTCATCGCCAGCCAGCTCCCATGGCTCACATGCACCATCCGCATCAGCAGCACATCCACCGCCCCCACCACCGCAAGCCGCAACGCATGACGCATCATCACAGAGCTCGCCGTCCAGTTAGCCCTCGCCGTCTCCAGCCAGCCCATCGCCGGAACGCTCTTTGAATCCCGCTCCGCCAATGAACTCCAACGCACCGTCACCCCACCTGCACGAACCTCGACGCCACTCCAAACCGCGCGCAAAGCTTCAAACGCAATCTCGATATTCTGCAGCGCATCCCGCTCATCGTTCACAAGCATGCCCACCAGGTGCTTCACCAGCCCTGTCCCCACCCGCTCCTGCGCCGCAATCACCTCGGCCCTCCCACGTACATGCTCCAGCGAGTGCGACCCTTCCGGCGCGAACGACGAGCCGCCATCCTGCGGGCGATGCGTCAGCCCGCCCGCCACCGCCCGCTCCGCCGCACTCATCCAATGCAACGCCTCGCGCAACGCATCCCGCGCAGCACCATCCTCCGCAGCCTCGGCCAGCTCTGCCCAACGCAACGTCTCCGCAAACAGCATGTCCGCCGTCTCCAGTAGCACCGTCAGGCTCCGCGCCCGCACCGTACGCGAAGTCGTTCTCGCCGCAGTAGCCGACAACCCGCTGCGAGCCGTCTCCATCGTCGTCCGCATCTCGCGCTGGAACGCATGAATCCGCCGCCGCCCGACCTCGCGCTCCTCCGCGGCTTCACCCCGCGGCACTTCCAGCACCTTCACCCCGGCCGCAAACTCCGCCAGCACCCGGTAGCACTCCGCCACCGCCAGCCGAGCCGGGCGAAACGGATCCACCGGCCAGAACACCAGGCTCAACGCCGCCGCCCACGCACCGCCCAACACAAACGCCAGCGCATTCCCCAGCGCGCCTTCCAGCGTATGCGTCGTACCGCCATACCCCGCAAAGTAGAGCACCAGCACAATTACACTCGTCGAAGCGATCGGCTGCGACAACACCCGCGCAAACGTCACTACAAAGCAAAACGCCGCCGTCACCACCACCGCCACTGCCAGCGGAGTCGCCGACATCGCCCCCACCACGCAGGCCACCGCCCCACCCACCAGCACTGTAGCCATCGTCTGCAAGCGGCTGCGGTAAGGCCCGCCGTTATCCACCAGAATCGCTTCAAATCCACCCAGCGCCGCCCACCCCATCGGCTTACCCAGCATCCGGCAGACCGCCATCGCCACCGCGACAGCCAGCCCCGCCCGCAGCCCGCGCCGCCACTGCAACCGCCGCGCAGCCTCACCCCAACTAGCCCACAATCCCATCCAATAAGTCTATCCGCCCCTCAGCCTCCAGCCCGGAGCACTTAGCTTCTAACTTCAGCGAACGCATAAACAGCTCACGTCCAATTCAGCCTGCTGATGCATATCACAGCGCCATCTTCGGGCCAACGGCCCCAGCGATCCTAACCCCGGGGCATCGCCCCAGGTATCGGACGCCTTTCATCAAACAGGCTATAGGCCCGTGCTAAGTCTCTCCGCACACCCATCCACCCATCCGCGCTAAGAGCTAACAACCAGCTTCTCTCCAATCCGAGTCTTACTATGTGTAGTCAAAGTCACCGCCGCCGCCAGGATCAACCCACCCCCCACCCACGCACTCGCGCCCAGGTGTTCCCCCAGTGCCAGCACACCCAGCAGACTCCCAATCAGCGGTTCCATATTCAGCAGCACGCCGGCCTGCGAAGCCGGAACCTGCGTCATCCCCCAGTTCCACAGCAGCGTCGTCGTCGCCGTACACAACACGCCACTCGCCGCCAGCGCCAGCCAAGCCTTCGTCGAAATCCCATGCACCGGCGGCATCCCGTACCGCAGCGGAACCCACACCCCCAGCATCAGCGTCCCCAGCAGTAGTCCATACGCCGTCACCACGACAGCCGAGTGCCGCCCCATCAACTGCTTGTTCATCAGAATCCATCCCAGTGCAATCCCCAACGACACCACCACCAGCAGATCACCCGCCAGCGTAGCCTCTCCCGCACCTGCCCGATGCTTCCCGCCCAGCGCAATCAGCGCCGCACCCGTAGTCGAACCCGCCAGCGCCGCCCAACCCACCGCGTCCATCCGTTCATGCGCAAAGATCGCCGCACCCACTGCCAGGATCACCGGCATCATCCCAACCATCAACGAAGCATGGCTCACCGTCGTCAGCGACAACCCATAAAACTGAATCAGAAACTGCAACGGAATCCCCAGGAACGAAGCCGCCGCCAGAATCCCCCACTCGCGCCTCTTCAATCCGGGCCGATGCGTCAGCAGCAGCGGCACCAACGGCACCATCGCAAACAGAAACCGGTACAGCACCATGTGCGCAAAGCCCATCTCCGCCAGCGCAATCTTCCCAAAGTAAAACCCGCACCCCCACAACGAGCTCGCCAACGCCGCCGCCCCAAACCCCAGCGCTCGATTCTTCACATCTCCCATTCCTCCACTCTCGCACACATAGCCCACACCAAGCAGAACAGGCGAAGAGGAAGCTCCTCTTCGCCCGCTTTCACTACCAACTCACAACTACCAACTCACAACTGTTTCTTACCAGATCCGGCAACTATTCACCGGCACCATCGGCGCACCTTGCTTGCACCCAAACGCCGCCGCAAACCCAGGCTGATTCACAATCGCCCCATTCGCGCGGAAGTGGTCCGGAGAGTGCGGGTCCGTCAGCACCTGTGCCCTCACCGCCTCTGGCCGGGCATTCTCGCACCAGTTCTGCGCATACCCGATATATAGCCGCTGCACCGAGTCATACCCATCCTTCTTCGCCTTCAGGTCCACGCCGTTAATCTTCGCGCGCTCCAGGTAAGCCATGTAGGCCAGCAGCAATCCGCCGTTGTCCGCCGTATTCTCGCCCAGCGTCAGCTTGCCGTTCACCTTCACGTCCCCAGTCGGATCGTGAACAGCCGTAAAACCGCCATACTCCTTCACCAGGCAGTCCGTCTTCACCTCAAACTTCTTTGTGTCCTCTGCCGTCCACCAGTCGCTCAGGTTCCCCTTTGCGTCAAACTTCTTCCCTTCATCATCGAACCCGTGCGTCAGCTCATGCCCAATCACCGCGCCGATGTGCCCATAGTTCACCGCATCATCCAGCTTCGCGTCGAAGAACGAGGGCTGCAGAATCCCCGCCGGAAAGTTGATGTCGTTCATGCTCGGATCGTAGTAAGCATTCACCGTCGGCGGCGTCATCCCCCACTCGTTGTGATCCACCGGCTGCCCAATCTTCGCGAGCTGGCGGTCATTCTCAAACGTGTTCGCCCGCAGCGAATTCCCCAGCGCGTCATCCGCCTTCACCTCCAGCTTGCTATAGTCCCGCCACTTCTCCGGATAGCCAATCTTGTTCGCCACCCCGTTCAATTTCTCCTTCGCCCGCACCTTTGTCGCTGCCGACATCCAGTCCAGTTGGTCGATATCCCGGTCCATCGCCGCCTCAATGTCATGCACCATCTCCAGCATCTTCGCCTTGCTGTCTCCGGCAAAGTACTGCTCCACATACACCTTCCCCAGTGCCTCCCCCAGCGCACCATTCACCGAGTTCGAACAACGCTTCCAGCGCGCCGCCTGCTCTGGCTGCCCATACAACTTGCGCCCGTAGAAGTCGAAGTTTTCCTCGTCGAACGCCTTCGGCAGACGTCCCGCCACCGACGTAATCACGTGGTACTTCAGATACGCCTTGATCGTCTCCATGCTGTTCCCACGCATCTCCTTCAGCAGGGCAGGGAAGTACTCCGGCGTTGAATTATTAATCTCCGTCAGCTTCGCCGCATGCACTCCCTCACGAAACGCCGCGAAATTCACCCCCGGCAGACTCGCCTCAAACGTGCCAATCGGCTGCAGGTGATACACCTTCTCCGGATCGCGCATCGTCGTCACATCCAGCGAAGCCTTTGCCAGTGCCGTCTCCATCGCAATCACTGCCGTCGCATCCTTCACCGCCTGCTGCGGTGTGCTCCCCGCCAGCGTCAGCATCTTCGTCATATGCGCCAGATACTGCTTCCGCAGCGTCTCGTCCTTCTCCCCCGTCCGCAGATAGTAATCCCGCTCCGGCAGTCCCAGCCCACCCTGCCCAATCGTCGCAATCTGTTTCTTCGCGTCCTTGTAATCCTGCTGCTCCCCAAAGCTGAAGAAAACATCGATCCCCATCCGCTGCAGCTTCCCAATCAGCAACGGCAGCTTCAGCTTGGCCAGCGTCGTGTTCCCCAGTCCGTCAATCTCATCCAGCAGCGGCTGCACTGGCGCGAGCCCCTTCGCCTCAACCCCGTCCGTATTCATGCAGGCCTTGTAGTAGTCGCCAATCTTCTGCTCGTCCGCCGAACGCGCAGCACCACCCATCACAGCGCCACCCATCGCCGCCTTGTTCAAAATCCCATTCAGCGACTGCGTATTCACGTTGTACAGCGCATAGAACTGGTCCACCCCAGCCTGGTCCGCCGGTATCGGATGGTTCGCTGTAAACTTCCCGCACGCAAACTTGTAGAAATCATTGCAAGGGTCCACCTTCGTATCCAGTGACGTCGTATCGAACCCTGGAATCGGCACATAAATCTCCTGCGCCTTTGTCGCCCCCGTCTGCTGCGCCACACCCATTCCGCAGAGGCCCAGAACCATCGCCCCAGCCGCCACCCCTACACCACTACCCGCCATCATCTTCTTAATCAACATGCAATTTCTCCTCGCCTCAACATCATTTCAAGTCTGTACGCCGCCGTCCAATTCGCTCGACACGACAAGCAGCCGCAATCCAGCCGCATCCACAATCCCGCTCTATTGTCCCGTCCCGTCCGTCTATGGCACAGTAGTTCTACGCGTTCTATCTTCATCAGTACGCGACCTCTGCCATGTCGGTTCCCGTTAACACCTCCGCGACCCTCAGGCGGTTCTGCCGTCTCAGCCTCCCCGCGCTCTGCTTCTTTCTCAGCCTCCGGCTCCTCGCCGCGCCCAAACCCCCCGAACCTCCACGACACATCCCCCTCGCGCCCCTCGGCTTCTTCCCTCCACAGGCGCAGTTTCTCGCCGCGGGCAGCAGTCTCTTTACCTTGCACTACATCGACGATCACCATCTCCTCGTCACCTTTACCGTCCGCCGCCTCATGTCCCGCATCGCCGAAGACCCGCCCGAAGACGTCGACCACACCGTAGACGCCTTCCTCCTCGAACTCCCTACCAAAGACCTCCCCTCCGGCCGCGTCCTCGCCCGCACCACCTGGCGCCTCCACGACCACGCCCGCTACCTCTGGAACCTCGGCGGCGGCCACTTCCTGCTCCGCATCCGCGACACCTTCACCACCTTCGCCCCCCTTGAGCCCGAGCCCTTCGCCCAATATCCCTTCCTCTCCCTCTCCCGCCGGGTCGTCTCCGTCCAGCTCTCCACCGACTCCCAGGTGCTCCTCGTCGAATCCCTCAAGCATCGTCCCCCCGAGCCCAAACCCACTCCCATGCCATTCAAAGCCGGCCCACCCGACCCCAACCCAACCCCACCGCCTGACCGCGACCCCACGCCCGTCCAGATCGACTTCTATCGCCTCACCCTCGCGACCGCACCGCAGCCACACCTCATCCCCCGCGTCGCCGGCCGCATCACCGCGCGCAACCCCATCTACCTCCCTCTGCTCTCCACCGGCTACATCAACGTAGTCGACCAGGGCCGCCAGCACTGGGCCTTCGACTTCAACTTTCACTCCGGCAAGGTCATCGAGCTTGCCGCCTTCGACTCCAGCTGCCGCCCCCGCCCCATCCTCGTC
>Ga0123336_10003758_pt1 | contig 12542 bp, 9 predicted proteins | sample SSSSmetaG_FD_96466 | JGI IMG/M metagenome (GOLD analysis project Ga0123336, IMG submission 96466) | Glacier valley bacterial and archeal communities from Borup Fiord, Nunavut, Canada, to study Microbial Dark Matter (Phase II) - ​SSSS metaG | ecosystem: Environmental > Aquatic > Freshwater > Ice... | reverse complement strand
GAAGATCAGCCCGAGGATACCCGTGGCCGTGGTGGTGACGATCATCGGATGCATATGTCTGATTCCTCTGAGTAACCACAGGCGCATGTCTTGATGCCGCGCCGAATGGATAAAAGTCTTTTTGTCCCTTTTTTCAAAAAAGGACTGCTTGCTTCCTGTTTTGTCCCTAGTTCGACTGCATCGGCTCAGAAGGCTCCGCCTTATGGCCGTTGATGTTGATCGGTGTCATCCGATACCAGGCGCCCGTTTGCGGGGACTGGTCCTGCCAGGCGGCGGCTTCGTCGGTGACGCAAGCATCGCACACCACGGTCCAGCTACCGGGCTGACCCGGATCGGCCGAGCGCTCGATGGCATAAGTGGCCGCCCCTGCGGCGCCCCGCCAGGTGATCCGGCCATGCGAGGCGGCAATCAGAACCGGTGGGTCCGGCAGCAGGTAGGTTGGCGTCTGGCTCACGCTGCCCATCAGGTAGTCGAAGCGGCGCAGGGCGCGCCCACGCTCCTGCATGGTGGGCAGGTCCATCTCTCCCGTGGCGCGGCCGGGAAAATACAGCGCGGCAAGTCCGGGGCCGGTGGCCGGCTGTGCCGGCATCCAGCCGCCGCTTTCGGCATGGGCTTGGAGATTGCCGAAGATTGCGCCAGCGACCAGCCGGGTTCGGGCGACGGTGGATAGCCACGTGTCCAGATCGGCCTGCGTCTTCCACAACGCGGCGCCCCATCCCAGCGCGTCCAAGACATAGGCGTGGCCGGACTGGCTTACCTCGTCCGTCAGGGCGCCGAGCTGGTCGCGAGCCGAATCGGTGTTCCCGGTCAGGGTCGGGCGATCGCCGACGATGTCGGCGCTGTGCACGGCATACAGTGCCGCCGGCACCCTGTTCGCGGCACCCGGGCCGATGCGGCCGGGGAAGGCGCCGGTCTCATACAAATGACGCTGGTCGGCGTCCTTGACAGCCCGGCCGAGCGCATCGGACCAGGCCGACACGGCCTGGTCCGGTGCGGCACCGCCGCAGCCGTCGCAATCTTCCCAAGCCAGGATGGTCGGATCGTCGCGATACGGGATGCCGTCCACCGTGTTGCGGTGGTCCAGCAACTGCCGGACGCGGGTGGTGAAAGCAGTCATCTGCTGCCCATCGGTGAAGAAGGCTTGTGCGCCGCCGGCGCCGGGCAGGCGGGCGGCGGCACAGATGATTCCCGGCTCGGCAGGGCTGGCGCAATCCCGGCCGGAATCGGCCAAAGGCAGGATCAGCTTCAGGCCGAGATCGCGTGCGCTGGCCAGGACCATGTCCAGATGCGCCAGGGCGGCATCGTCCAACTGGCCGGCTTGCTGTTCCAGGCACAGCGCGCAGGTGCCGGTATCGGCCAGGCCTGGGGCGCGGATCACTGCGGCGCCCATGGCCTGGGCCGTCCGCATCGCGTCCAGCACTTCGTATCTGGTCGGCCGGCGGGCGGGCGCGCTGCCGTCCCGGCGTAGCCCGAGCCAGGTGATGTCCACGCCGCCAAACCGGAATGGAACACCGAGAAGGGTCAGCTGCGTGCCGGCCCGACGGACGAAATCACGCGGATCCGGTTCGGCGGCCATGGTCGGGTAGCTCTGCGCGCGTGTGCCGGCAGGCAGCGCGCACAGGGCGGCAAGCAATGCGGCGACGAGGCTGCGGCGATGCGGCGTCATCATGGGCGGCCGATGCTGTGGTAGCGGAAGCCCGCGGCTTGCATGCTGGCTTTCTCGTACATGTTTCGCAAATCCACCACCAGGTCGCCGCGCATCGTCTCGCGCAGCCGTTCCGGCGCTATCGCACGGAATTCGTTCCATTCCGTCAGCACCACCAGGATGTCCGCCTCGCGGGCCGCGTCCAGCGCGTCTCGGCAATACTTCACGCCGGGGGGCAGCATCGGGCGGGCCTGGTCCATGCCGGCGGGGTCGAAGGCCCGTATCTCGGCGCCGTCCTCGGCCAGGCGGCCGACCACGGGGATGCTGGGCGCATCCCGCATGTCGTCGGTTTCCGGCTTGAAGGTCAGGCCGAAGATGGCGATCGTCTTGCCACGGACAGAGCCGCCGGCGGCATGGATGATGCGGGCCGCCATGCTGGCCTTCCGAGCGTCGTTGACGGCCACCACCGCCTCGATCAGCCGGCTCGGCGTGCCGTGATCCTGGGCGATGCGGACCATGGCCAGCGTGTCCTTCGGGAAGCAGGAGCCGCCGAAGCCAGGGCCGGGATGGAGGAATTTGCGGCCGATCCGGCCGTCCAGACCGATGCCGCGCGCCACGTCGTGCACGTCGGCGCCGGCGCGTTCGCAGATATCGGCCATCTCGTTGATGAAGGTCACCTTCATCGCCAGGAAGGAGTTGGCCGCGTATTTGACCAGTTCGGCCGTCTCCAGATTGGTGAACAGGATCGGCGCCTCGATCAGATAGAGCGGGCGATACAGCGTGCGCAGCACCTCGCGGGCGCGGTCCGTCTCCACGCCGATCACCACACGGTCCGGCCGCATGAAATCGGGGATGGCGCTGCCCTCGCGCAGGAATTCGGGATTGGACGCCACATCCACCTGCAGATCCGGCCGAACGCTGGCCAGGATCTCCTTGATGCGGCGGCCGGTGCCCACCGGGACCGTGGATTTTGTGACGATCACCGTGTAGCCGGTCAGGACCTTCGCCACCTGTTCAACCGCCGCGAAGACGTAGGACAGATCGGCATGGCCGTCCCCGCGGCGCGTCGGGGTGCCGACGGCGATGAAGACGGCGTCCGCGCCACCGACTGCGGCGGCAATGTCGTCACCGAAGGTGAGGCGGCCGGCCTTCGCGTTATCGGCGACAAGCGGCTGCAGGCCCGGTTCATAAATCGGAATGCCGCCCTCGCGCAGACTGGCCAGCTTCGCGGCATCGACTTCCACCACGGCGACGTCGTTGCCCAGTTCGGCAAAACAGGCGCCCGAGACAAGGCCCACATAGCCGCCGCCAATCATCGCGATGCGCAAATTCAGGTCTCCAAACTGGCCGCAGCCGCGCGTATACAGGCTAGCGAGGGGGTTGGGCCAGGGTTGGGGAACGGATTTGTGATCGGGTGTGGCTGAAGGAAGGAAGCAGTCCTTTTTTGGAAAAAAAGGACCAAAAAACTTTTGTCCGGGCTTCGCCGCTTATTCCCGAAGGAGGTCGTTGATGGCGGTTTTGGCGCGGGTTTGAGCGTCGACGCGTTTGACGATGACGGCGCATGCCAGGGATGGGCCGCCCGGGTGGCCGGGCAGGGTGCCGGGAACGACGACGGAGTAGGCGGGCACGCGGCCGATGAAGACCTCGCCGGTAGCACGATCGACGATCTTCGTGGACGCGCCGAGGAACACCCCCATGGACAGCACCGCGCCACGCTCCACCACCACCCCCTCTGCCACCTCGCTGCGCGCACCGATGAAGCAATCATCCTCGATGATCACCGGGCCGGCCTGTAGCGGTTCGAGTACGCCGCCGAGGCCCACGCCGCCGCTGATGTGGCAATTGGCACCGACTTGCGCGCAGCTGCCAACGGTGGACCAGGTGTCGATCATGGTGCCGGCGCCCACATGGGCGCCCACATTGATGAAGCAGGGCATCAGCACCACGCCGGCGGCGATGTAGGCGGAGTGGCGCACGATTGCGCCGGGCACGGCGCGGAAGCCGGCCTTAGCGAAGCGGGCTTCGTCCCAGGAAGCGGTCTTCATGCCGACCTTGTCGAAGCAGGGCGCGCCGCCGGCGCCAGGCATGGAGGTGCTGGCATTGAGGCGGAAGGAAAGGAGGACGGCCTGTTTCAGCCAGGCATGGGTGATCCAGCCGGACGGCCCGGGTTCGGCCACGCGCAGCCGGCCGGAATCGAGCGCTTCGAGGGCAGCCTCGACCGACGCGCGGTCGGCTGGCGTGCAGTCGGTTGGGGTGAGGGTGCCGCGGCGGTCCCAGAGTGCTTCGATCTGCTGGCGGAGCGTGTCGTCGGTCATGCGATGTCCTGCGTCATCCCGAAGCGGGTGGCAAGGGTTTGCCGGACGGGCTAGGATCGTTGCGGGGGCGGTGATGCGATGCACGATGTGAGAGTGATCGGGCTGTTCGGCCTGTTTGGGGTGCCAGGGTTGATCGGGTTGGTCCGGCCGGCGCCGATGTTGCAGCCGGGCGGGTTGGTCCGGCTGCTGGGGCTGATCGGGTTTCTGGGCTGGGCCGGGTTCTGGAACCCGTGGCTGGGGGCTTGTGGCGGGTTCGGCTGCCTGGGGCTTTGGAACCATCCACGGCCGTTACTGGCGAAGCTGGCGTATCTTGGTTTTGCGGGGCCGATCGGGCTGTTGGTGGGGCTTGTGCTGTTGCTGACGTGATCCGGGCGGGGGACGGCGTAGCTAGGGGTAGTTCAGTAGGCGGGTGATGTCGCCAAACTGCGGGGTGTTGCGGATCGGCGCGAGAAGCGGGTCCGATTTCATCAGGATCAGCCCTGGATCGTGCAGGTCGTAGGCTGTCCGCAGCCACATCACCGCCTGCTGTGTCTGTCCCCACTGCGCGTAGATTTCGGCATATTGATAGGCGCCCGTGTCGCCGAGCAGGGTGTGCAGCCTGGCGAGTTGCGCTTCGGCCTCGGTTGCGCGCCCAAGGCCATGAAGGGCCAAGGCAAGGCAGACGACATCGCGCCAGGTCTTGCCGTCTGCGCTGGCGCTCATTGCCGTACGGTAGTCGCCTGTCTGGAGTGCGATCGCACGCTCGATCCCATCGGCGTGCGCAGCTGCTCCCAGCAGGCGCGCACGCCTCAGGGCCGCGCGCGCCTGTTGAAAGTCCCGCGCATCCAGCAGCACACTCGCCAGATATAGATATGTGCCGGGTGTCAGGGGATCCAGTTCGGCCGCCTCCTGCGCTGCGGCGACGCCCGCCGAGACGCGGCCGAACTGGATTTGTGCCAGGGCGAAATCCATCGTGATCCTGGCATCGCCCGGCGCCAATCGATGCGCCAGCGCGAACTCCCGGTCGGCCCCCAACAGATCCTGAACCGACATCAGCGCCGCCCCCAGCGACAGGTGGGCCAGGCCCAGAGTGGGCGTGAGCGCCACGGCCCGCCGGGCCTCCGCGATGGCTTCGGCGAGCGTCGTGCGGACCGCCGCCAAGTCCGGACCGCCTGCCGTGTTGGCCAGCACCAGCAATGCGTGGGATCGGCGTGCCCGCGCCAGCGCAAAGCCGGGATCGAGCGCGATGGCGCGATCGAAATCAGCGAGCGCCCCACGCAGCGCCGCGCCATCGGCGGCCGCCTCGGCCAGCCCGGCCGCGCGCAGATAGGCGTCGAACGCCGCCGGATTGGCAGTACCGCCCGCCACAAGCTTTGCCGCGTCCGCGCCCAGCAGGACCACGCGCAGCGCGCTGGCCACCGCGCCGGCGATATCGGCCTGCGCCTGCAGGATGTCGCCGCCATCGCGATCGGCGGTTTGGGTCCAGATCGTGAAGCCTGTAACGGTCTCCACCAGTGCCACGGTGATACGAACCCGGGCGCCGGCGCGGCGCACGCTGCCCTCCAGGATCGCACCCACATTCAGCTTGCGGCCGATCTCGCCAACCGTGGCGGGCTTGCCGCGGAACGAGAAAGCGGATTGCCGCCCCGCCACCCGCACACCGGGAATCCGGCTGAGCACGCCCGTCAGCTCATCGGCAATCCCCTCGGCGAAATAGCTCTGCGCCGGATCGCCGCTGAGATTGGTGAAGGCGAGCACGGCCACGGAATGTGCCGGCGGCGCAAACCTGTCCGCGCCGGGGCGTTCGATGAACCAGGCACATGCGAGCGAGACGACAACGGTCAGAGCAAACAGACGCAATCTCCCGCTGGGCCGGACGCGCGCGCCCTCATCCTGGGCGGCGTGCGTGACACCCCGCTCCCCGTCTGGCGGCCCGGTTTCGCGCTGCACGGCCGCCGCAAACAGATAGCCGCGCGTGGCCGTCACGATCAGCCGCTCGCCGCACCCGCACGCCTGCAGGGTCTTGCGAAGCGCGAAGATGGTCTGCTTGATGTTGGAGTCATCGACCACGCGGTTGTCCCACACCGCCCGCAGCAATTCCTCGCGCGCCACCACACGCCCGGCGTGTTCCACCAGATAGGCCAGCGTATCGAACAAGCGCGGTGGCAACCCCACCGCCTCGCCGTGGCACATCAGCACGCGTGCCGCCGGGTCCAGCCGGAAGGCGCTGAACACATAGACGCCCCGGTCGCCTGCCTGGTCGATGAAGGACATATTCACGGTCTGATCTGCCCGTTGCACCGTAGCACGCCGCCGGCCGATACGTCCGCAGCTTTGCATCGTTCCGAACCCGGCAGACCGTTCATAGCGCCCGCTTTGACCGATCTTGACCAAAACTGACTTGCCGATGTTTCGGCCGGCACGCTCCCCTGGCGAGCGGCCAAAACGGCACGCAGGCGGGAGAACGGCAATGCAGGACACCAGGCGGCCACTGACCCTCACACGTGCGGTGGCGGTGGCGATGGCGATGATCGGATGGCATCAGGCGCAAGCGGGCGGGCTCACGACCCTCTACACCTTCACGGGCGGTAGTGATGGCGGCAATCCTTTCGCCGGTTTGCTGGCAGGGCCGGGCGGGAGTTTCTTCGGCACCACCACGCGGCAGGGGGGCTCTGTCTTCCAGCTTGTGCCGCCTGCGTCCGGCCAGACGGCATGGACGCTCACCACGCTATATACCTTCAGCGGCGGCGTGGACGGCGCGTTCCCGCAGACCTTGGTGCAGGACAAGGATGGCGCGCTCTACGGCATGACGGACGAGGGCGGCCGCTTCAACGGTGTTGCGCCTATAACGGCAACGACATCGGCTGCGGCACGGTGTTCAAGCTGTCGCCGCCATCCTCCGGCAACCCGAAATGGACACTGACGACGCTCTGGTCGTTCTCCGGCGGCGCGGATGGCAGTTCGCCCACCGGCGGCGTGGTGTTCGGGCGGGACGGTGGGCTCTACGGCTTCACCTATGGCGGTTTTACCTGCGGGGCCGGCGTGTGCGGCGGCGTGTACAAGCTGACGCCGCCCTCGCCCGGCGGCACCGCCTGGACAGAGACGACGCTGTATAGCTTCAAGGGCGGGCAGGATGGCGCACAGGCCGGCAGCTATGGGCCTCCCGTGCTGGACCCCGACGGCGCGATCTACGGGGTAACCGGCAGCGGCGGCAACGTCACGGCCGCAAATTGCGCGCCTTATGGCTGCGGCACCGTATTCAAGCTGGCCTCCGGCAGCTTCGTGCAGCCCGGCTGGCGCAAGCAGACCCTGCTGTCCTTCCATGGCGGCAACGGCATTGCCGCGGTTGGCGGCCTGACCCGCGACGATGCTGGCAATCTGTTCGGCGTGACGAACGAGGGCGGTCGGTTGGCCGCCTGCGTGCCGGGCAGCCCCTATGCCAATGGGTGCGGTGTCGCTTTCGAGGTGTCGCCGCCGGCCATTGGCAGGGGGCCATGGATCAGCCAGATCCTGCATCGTTTCGCCAACGGTACGGATGGCAGCTATCCGTTCGACGCGCCAATTCATGTGGGCAGCCACGTCTATGTCACCACCGGCGGCAACGAGCAGACCAGCTTCGGATCGATCGACGATGTGCTGGCCAAGCCAGTGACGAAGTTCACCTTCACCAACGATACCGACGGCAGCAATCCGGTCGGCACGCTGCTCGAGCAAGGCGGCACCCTCTACGGCACCACGGACGGAGCCGGCTTCGGCCCCGCCCCTTTCGGAACGATCTTCGCGTTCATCCCCTAAAGCGGGATGCGATCTCGTTGAATCGGCTTCGCCTGTCGCACCCCGCTTTGGCTCTTTGTTTTCACGAGCATGTTTACCCGGCAGCTAACCGCATCCGGCCGGATCATGCTCTAATGGACAAAAGTTTTTTGGTCCTTTTTTTCAAAAAAGGACTGCTTGCCTTACTTCCTTAACATTGCTGGCACGAACGCAAGGCTTGCCAGCAATGTACACGCCAGGCTGATCAGCAGCAGCGTGCCCATGCTGGCGGTTCCCGGATGGGCGGAGACGGCCAGCGAGCCAAAAGCCGTGCCGGTCGTCAGCGCTGAGAAGATCACTGCGCGTGTGGTGGCCGAGGTGAGACGTGGCGGCGCGCCGGCACGCCAGTTCATCACGAAATAGATGTTGAACGAGACGCCGACGCCCAGCAGCAGGGGGAGCGCGATGATGTTGGCGTAGTTCAAGCCGAGCCCGGACGCGATCATGACCAGTACGGTCATCGCGGCGGAAAGCAGCAGAGGTGCGAGCACCAGGGTCGCGTCCAGCGGACGGCGCAGGGCGGCGAGCAGGATGACGGCGATGGCGAGCACGGCCCAGAGTGCGGCCTGGCGAAAGGCCCCCAGGATGGTGCGGGCCGTCCAGTCGATGGCGATGGCGGGGCCGCCGGCGTCAGGCGCCACACTGCGCACCTGATCGGCGAACTGGCGCAGGACTGCGCTGTCCAGGACGGAGGATCTGGGCACGACCATCAGCCGGGCCGCGCCGTCCGGCTGCAGGTAATCGCGCGCGATGTCCGGCGGCACGTCGCGTGCGGTGACGGGTTGGGCGGACAGGGCCAGGCGAAGCCTGTCCAGCTGCTGGGGCAGGAAGCCGACCAGCGCGGTGTTGGCTGCCAGCAGCGTGGGGTCGGGCGCGGTTTGCAGCGCGCGTAAATCGCCAGCAATGGCGGCAAGCGGATGGGTGGGGTCTAGCTGGGCGATGGCGGGCGTCAGCTGGGCAAGACAGGCGGCGATGGCGGCCCGCAGGGCGGCGGCATCCGGCGGCGGTTTGGTGGCCTGCGGTGCAAGGATGGGGCCGAGGATGGTGGCGGCGTCGGCGATGGCTGCGAGCTTGGCGGGCTGATCCCCCGGCACGAAGCTGGACAGGCCGATCACGTGGTCCACGAGGCTCAGGTGGGACAAAGCGGGCACCAGAGCGTCGGCGGCGGCCAGGCTGGGGCGGACGATGGTGCTGGTGAAGGGGTTGGTCACCGGGCTGTCCAGCAGATGCAGAAGCGTCTGCATGGCCTCGCTGTGCTGGTTCTTGGTGTGCAGCGTGTTGCTGTCGAAATGCAGGCGGGGGGTCAGCGCGCCGCCGCCGAGGAACGCGGCGGCGGCTGCGGCCAGGATAGGCCAGCGGAGGAGCGTGATCGCGCGGTCGGCCGGGGCTAAGCCAGCGATGCCGGGCTCACCGGTGCCGGGCTGCGGGCGGCACAGGCTGAGCATGGCCGGCAGGAAGGTCAGCGTGCAGACCAGCGCGATGAGCATGCCGATGCCGGCGATCAGGCCCAGCTCGGCCACGCCGCGGAAGCTGGTGGGCACGAAAGCCAGGAAGCCGGCCGAGGTGGCCAAGCCCGCCACCGCAATCTGGCGGCCGACGCGGCCCCCTGTGGCGGCGAGGGCGGCGGAAAGCTCGGGTGTTTCGGCCTGCTGCTCACGCAGGCGGGCGCAGAACTGGATGGCGAAATCGACGGCGATCCCCACGAACAGGATGGCAAAGGCCACCGAGATCAGGTTCAGGGTGCCAACCGCCAACGCCGCGAAACCGGTGGTCAGGATCAACCCCATCAGCAGGGTGGCCACCACCGGCAGGATCAGCCGCCAGCTGCGCAACGCCAGGAACAGCCACAGCACCACCAGCGCCATGCTGATGAGCAGCCCCGTCAGGGCGCCGCCGGCGGCCGACGAGAATTCCTCGTCAGCCAGCGGCACGGATCCCGTCAACCGTAGCCGCGCCTGGCCGCCGGCCACGAATTCCAGGCCCGACGCAGCGGCGCGTATGGTGGCGGTGGCGGCGCCGCCCGGTTGGACGGCACGGTAATCCAGCGCCGGCTGGATCAGCACGATGCGGCTTGGGCCGGCGAGTGCGGCGAGCTTGCCGGCCAGCAGCGCCTGCCAGGAAAGGGGTGCCGGGTGGCCGGCGGCGGCCTGGCTCAGTGCCGCGTGGAAACCTCGCAAAGCCGGCAGGAAGGGGGTGAGGTTCGCCTGGCCGCGGACGACGCCTTGGCCGATCAGGCCGAGCGCCGAGAACAGGCCGCGTGCGCTGGGGTCGGCGGCGAGTTGGCCGAGAAAGGGGGCCGCGTCGACGGTTGCGTCCAGCAAGGCGGAGAGCGAGGCGGCGTCCAGGAAGAGCAGGCCCTCGTGCTGCAGATAGGGGGAGGCATCCGGTCGGCGGGCGTCGCGGATGTGGGGCGCGCCTGCGAGGGCGCGGACCAGGCCCGTGGCGGTGGCGTCGGCTTCTTCGGGGATGTCTGCATCGATGACGGCGACGATCAGGTTCTCGAATTGCGGATAGGCGTGGGCCAGGGCCGCCTCCTGCTGCTTCCAGCCGAGCGACATGCTGAACAGCCCGCCGATATCGGTGCTCATGCCCAGCCGCGTGACGGAGGCGGCGATACCCAGTGTCGCTAACAGCAGGAAGACGGCAACAATGGTCCGCCGGCGGTCGGCGCAGATTTGAACGATCTGCCTCAACGCTGCGCTCCCCGGCGGCGCCAAGGTTTTTTCTGATCACGCAGCTGCGTTGATCCAGACACACTCGTCTTGGTCGGCGAAGGCCGACCATCCACGCCTTCCTGTCGTGACGCCTGCGAAAGGCGTGGATCCTCGGCCTCCGTCGAGGAAGACGTCAGGGTTGGTCGTCCTGGTTCCTTTTTCAAAAAAGAACGTCTTCCTTAAATCCCGCTCGCACTCTGCGTCATCCAGAACCGCAAATCCGCCCGATCCCGAAGCGATGCCACATGCGAGGCCAAAGCCGCCCGGGCCGCCGCCGCATCCTTCGCCAACTCTCGCAGATCGGTCAGCTGCCCTGGGTTCAGCAGCAGCGAGCCGAGCAATCCTCCCAACGAGATGCCGCCACTCTTGCTCAGCGCCGCCATCGCGGCCGGGGGCAGCGAGCGGGTGGCCGGATCGCAAATGGCGCGCAGCACGGCAAAGGGAAGGTCGGCGCGGCGCGCGGCCGTGGCCACTGCACCGCTTTCCAGGTCCACCGCTTCGGCGTGCATGTCACGCCAGCGCTCCGCCTTACCGGCGACGGAGCCGACGATGCCGTCGCTGGCGAGCAAGGCAGCGCAGGTCACACCGCCCAGCGCTGCCGAGAGGCTGGCATCCGTGTCGATCTGCCGGCCATGCAGGATTAGCCGGGCAGGGACCAGGATGGCCCCCGGTTGCAGTTCGGGGTTCAGGCCGCCGGCCAGGCCGAAGCTGATCAGCGCGCGGGCGCCGGCGTTCACGGCGCGGGTGGCAGCTTCCGCGGCCCCCGCCGCGGTGCCGCCGCCGATGAATGTCCTCGCACGAAGGGGGCTGAGGAGTTTTGCCTCCGTTTTCAGGCCTACGATGAAGGCAAGCATTTAGGGAAGGCCTTCTTTTTTGAAAAAAAGAAGCAAAAAACTTTTGCTCCTGGGGTGGGTCAGATGCCCCACTCGACGTGGCGATGGTTGCCGCGCTGCAGGTTGCGGTAGCGGGACATGGCCAGGAGCGGGAAGAACAGGCGGTAGCCGTGATACTTCAAATAGAAGACCTTGGGGAAGCCCACGGCGGTATAGGGGGCTTCGTCCCACTCGCCGTCCGGCTTCTGCGTGGCCGATAGCCAAGCGATGCCGCGCGCGGTGGCGGGGTTCTCAGCCTGGCCAGCGCCCATCAGGGCCAGAACGGCCCAGGCTGTCTGCGACGGGGTGCTCTCGGTGAACCGGCCGCGCGGCGCGTCGGCATAGCTCTCCTCGTCCTCGCCCCAGCCGCCATCCTCGCGCTGGACCGACACAAGCCACGCACACGCCCGCAGCATCGCCGGATCGCCAGGCGTCACGCCCGCCGCGTTCAACGCGTTGATCACCGACCAGGTGCCGTAGATGTAGTTGGTCCCCCAACGGCCGAACCAGCTGCCGTCCTTTTCCTGTTCCCGGCGGAGATAGGCGATGGCGCGTGCCATCACGGGATGATCCGCCGCCATGCCGATCTGGGCCAGGAAGCCCACGCAGCGCCCGGTGACGTCCGCCGTCGGCGGGTCCAGCAACGCGCCGTGATCGGCAAAAGGAATGTGGTTCAGATAGGAATGGGTGTTCTCCGGCTCGAAAGCCCCCCAGCCGCCGTCGCTGGACTGCATGCCGACGATCCAGTCCCGGGCGCGCTCGATCGCATGGTCGTGCTTCGGGTCGCCGTTGCGGGCGAGCAGCATGCCGACCAGCGCGGTGTCGTCCACGTCCGGATAATGGTCGTTGGCATACTGGAAGGCCCAGCCGCCGGGCTGCACGTCCGGCCGGCGCACGGCCCAGTCGCCCTTCACGTCCAATATCTGGCGCTGCGCCAGCCATTCGCTGGCGGCTTCCACGGGCGCGCGGCCCAAATCGCAGCCATATCCGGCTTCCGCCATGGCAACGCCGGCCAGACCCGTATCCCAAATCGGCGAGACGCAGGGCTGCACATAGGCCCGCTCGCCATCGTCGACGATCAGCTTGCGGACCGACAGCCACGCCAGCGCCGCATCAGGATGCGCCGGCTCGTAGCCGAGAGCGGAAAACATCATCACGCTGTTGGCCATGGCGGGATAGATGGCGCCCAGCCCGTCCTCGCCAT
>Ga0123336_10003755_pt1 | contig 12551 bp, 10 predicted proteins | sample SSSSmetaG_FD_96466 | JGI IMG/M metagenome (GOLD analysis project Ga0123336, IMG submission 96466) | Glacier valley bacterial and archeal communities from Borup Fiord, Nunavut, Canada, to study Microbial Dark Matter (Phase II) - ​SSSS metaG | ecosystem: Environmental > Aquatic > Freshwater > Ice... | reverse complement strand
GCTTCAAGAACATCGTCGTCGACGACGCGAAGAAGTCGGTGATGCTCGCGAAGAAGGAGACCCAGATAAGCCTCGGCGGAATCGCCAAGGGCTACGGGGTCGACCGCGCCGTGGCGGTCCTCGAGAAGGCCGGCCTCACCTCGTTCTTCGTGCAGGCCGGCGGCGATCTGTTCGCGCGTGGCAAGAAGCCCGACGGCACCGACTGGCAGGCCGGCATCCGCGATCCGCGCGGGCCGGAGTGGAAGTACTTCGCCAAGCTCTCGCTCTCCGATCACGCGTTCAGCACCGCGGGCGACTACGAGCGGAGCTACGTCGTCGGTAACAAGCGCTATCACCACATCATCGACCCGCGCACGGGCTCGCCGGCCAACGCATCCCGCAGCGTGACCATCTGGGCCCCCTCCGCGCTCGTCGCCGACGAGATCGACGACGCGGTGTTCATCCTCGGCCCGAAGAAGGGCCTCGAGCTCGTCGAGTCGCTCGACGGCGTGGGCGCGGTGATCGTGGACGCGAAGAACAACGTCTGGGTCAGCAAGCGTCTCGAAGGGAAGGTCGAGATCGTCGGCGTACCCAGCGAAGGCCTCTGAGCGGAGCGCGAGCGCACATCCCCACTTCATTCATCGCCCCCTCGATTCGCAAGGGAGACCGCGGCGTAGGGCGAGGCTGCAATTCCTCGTCTTCCAGCAGCTCGAGCGGCGCCACGCCGGACCATGTCCGTCCTCAGGATGTGCGCTAGCTGGCTAGCGCAAGGTGAGGAGCAGGCGCGCGGCGTCCTCGAGGTCGCGTGCGCTCCTGACCTCGAGCACGCGCGTGCACTTCGGGGCGTAGCGCGGCATCGCGCTGTCTCCCGTGGCCCAGGCGGCTCGCGGCTCGGGGCAGAGCCAGATCACGGCGCGCGCGCGGGCACGGATCGCGTCCAACACCTCCGCGGCGTCGGCCTGGTAGTTCGTGCGGCCGTCGCCAAGGATGACCACTGTGGTGCGGCGATCGACGTCGCGCAGGACCTGGTCCTCGAAGGTGTGGAGCACGCGGCCGTAGTTCGAGTTGTGCGTCACCGGCACGATCGCCCCCGAGTACGCGTGCGCGAGCGCGACCTCGATCGGCTCCTCCTCGAAGAGCTTCGTCGTCTCGCCGAGCTCGCTCACGAACACGAACGTGCGCGTGCGCTCGAACAGCTCCTGCGCCGCATAGGTGAGCTCGAGCAGGAAGCGCGCGACGCTCCGCACCGAGTCACTCACGTCACAGACGAGGAGCAGGCGCGGCTTGTCACGCCGCCGGGCGCGTCGCGACAGCGCGAACGGCACGCCGCCCGTGCGCATCGCGCGCCGCAGCGTGGCGTGCGCGTCGATGCGGCCCTTGAGCGACCGGCGGCGGCGCACGCGCTCGCCGCCGCGCAGGCGCTGCACGAAGGCCCGCACCGCGCGCCGAACCTCCTCGACCTCCGCGGCGTCGAGCGACGCGAACGGCGTCCCCAGCACGTCGCCGCCGCGGGCGCGATCGGCATCCCGCCGCTCGATCGTCGACTTCACGAAGCCGCGCAGTCGTCCGCGGCGCGCTGCACCTCGCGCTGGAGGGCCTTCACGAGCGAGGCCGCCCGCTCCTCGCCGAGCGCATCGACGAGGCGCACGCGCAGGCTCGCGAGCTCGTCCTGCGCGCGCCATGTCCCGACGTGCTCGAGCAGCCGATGCGTGTAGAAGCCCGCCTGGAGCGGGCTCTGCATGCCCTCGAGCATCTGCGCGCTGCCCGCGAGCTGGAGGAGGCGATCGAGCTCGGCGCCGCGGTGGAGCAGCGGGCCGAGCGCGACGTCGGGAGCGGACACGGCGAGCGCGTCGAGGAGCTCGCGGAGCGCGTCGAGCTCGGTCGCGGTGAACCCCTCGTCCGCGAGCCGCTCCCAGAGCGTGCCGCGGGGGGTACCCGAGGTCCCGGCGAAGAACGCATCGAACACCGCGTCGAAGCGAACGCGGTCACGCGCGCGCTTCACGAGCACCGACGCGAGGGCGTCGCGGACGACGAGCGGCGATGCGAAGCCCACGGCGCGCACGGCGCGCACGGCGTCGATCGCCTGCGACGTGGCGATGGCGAAGCCGGACCGACGGAGCACCCAGAGGAGCTCGTCGGTCACACGCAACGCGGCGCGGACGTCGGCCATTGGTAGACCCTACCTCGCGGGCGGGCGCGGCGCGGACGGCGTGGGCGGAGGCGCCGGCGCCGGGGGCGGCGCGCTCTCGGCGAGCAGCGCCTTCAGCGCGGTCTCGACCCTCGCCTCGGCGCCCGGGTCGTAGCCGACGAAGACCTCGCGCACGATGCCTTTCTTGTCGACGAGCAGCATCGTGGGTAGCGCCGTGACGCCGTACGCGCGGCTCGTGTCGCCGTCCCTGTCGACGACGATGCCGTACCGCATCTGCGTCTTCTCGGCGAAGACGGCGGCTTTCTCCGCGTCGTCGGTGGTGATGCCCACCACCGAGAGGCCCTGCGCGCCGTACTTGTCCTTGAGAGCGCTTAGCCGCGGCGCGAGCATGCGGCACGGGCCGCACCACGACGCCCAGAAGTCGACGAGCACGACGCGGCCCTTCAGCTTGTCGATGCCCGCCGGGGCGCCGGCGGTGGCCGTGACCTTCTTCCATTCGGGCGCGGGCGCTCCGACGAGGTCCATCTTGAGGATCTCGTCGCCGGACGGGCGCGAGGCGAGCACCACCGACGCGGTCGTGGCCGAGCCGCGGCGCTCCAGCTCGACGGCCACGGTCTCGCCGACCTTGTGGGCGCCCACCGCCCGCGTGACGTGGCCGGGCGTGGTGGTCCTCGCCCCGTCGATGGCGACGATGCGATCGCCCGCGTGGAGCCCGCCCTTGTCCGCCGGGGAGCCACGAACGACGTGCTCGACCGTGACCCCGATGTCGCCGCCGGCATCCATCGAGACGCCGAGCCACGGCGGGCCCACGAACGCGGGGAACGAAGGCGAGGCGGGCGTCCCGGGGTCGGCCTCCGCGGGCGCCGGCGCGGTGACGGCGGCGGTGACGGCGGCCGTCATCATCAAGGCCCGGAGGAATGCGCGCGCCATCTCGTTAGCTTGACGCATGGAGAGAGAAAAGAACCCCACAAAAGCTACGTGGCGCTGTCCACGGGTTCAACGCGGAAGCGCCACGAACAAGCTCGACGAACCGGAATAGTACGAGGTAGGGGAAGAGCAAGCGAGGAGAGGTAAGGAGGCGAAGCTGAAGCGAGTCTGAAGATTTCGTTCCCGGAGCCGTACCTGAAGGGAGAGTCAGGAGCGCATTCGTCTCGAACCTCGTGGCGTGCAGCCCAGCACCCCGCGAAGTCGCCTACCCGTGCCAGAAGCGGTCGAAGCGTAAGATAGTAAGGGAAGAGGTGGTGCCTTGGCGGCGCCGGGTAGTGACTATCCCTTGAGCAGGAGGCATGCCATTTTTAGGATCAAGAAGGATCCCGTGATGTTGGAGCTTTCCACAGGCCATCTTATGCCGACCGGGGATGGTCGCCAGGTCGTCGTGGGAGCCCGGGCACGCACTCTTTTCATAGCTGGCGCCAGTCCCTCGTTACCCCCGCTAGAGCTGTCGCAGACAGATATCGGCACGTTGCGTGACGTCGTCGTTGACACGTACGAGGGTCCAAGTATGTTGCCGCCGTTCTCGCCGCTCTTTACGCGAGGATGGATGCGCCCGTAGCTCAGTTGGATAGAGCACTGGTCTACGGAACCAGGGGTCGGAAGTTCGAATCTTCCCGGGCGCGCCAGTTGAGACCGACATGGACGACGAGCACTGGATGCGGCTCGCGCTTGCCGAGGCGGACGCCGCCGCGGCCAAGGGCGAGGTCCCGGTGGGCTGCGTGATCGTGGCTCATGACGGGACGCTGCTCGCGACCGGCCACAACCTGCGCGAGACCGACGAGGACCCGACGGCGCACGCCGAGATCGTCGCGGTGCGCGCCGCCGCGCAGAAGCTCGGCACGTGGCGGCTCGAGGACACCACGCTCTACGCGACGCTCGAGCCGTGCGTCATGTGCGCCGGCGCGCTGGTGAACGCGCGCGTGGGCCGGGTGGTGTACGGCGCCGACGATCCGAAGGCCGGCGCCTGCGCGACGCTCTTCTCCATCGGGCAGGATACGCGCCTCAACCACCGCTTCACGCTCGTGAAGGGCGTGCTGGCGACGGAGGCCGCCGAGCGCCTCCGCGCGTTCTTCGCCGCCCTGCGCGCGAAAGGCAAGAAGTAGACTTTACGGTGTAAGAATATTTGGGTCCGGACTGAATGGCTCGGTCGCGCAGACGTCTGTGAGTGCGCGCGTCGCTTCGCGCCATTCAAGGAGTCCTGCCGCATGTTCCCAAAACTTGGCTTCGGTCTGTCGTTCGCTCTCTTCGCCGTTGGTTGTGCGCCTCCGCTCGGAGAGCTGCACGCGAAGGCGGCCCAGGACTTCGGCTGCCCGCCCAAGTCGGGGCTCATCGACACGCGCACCGAGGCGAAGCCCGTGAACCTCGGGAGCTCGCAGCGCATGAGCATCCAGGGCTGCGGGCAGAAGGCGATCTACCACTACGACAGCCACAACGAGGTCTGGGTCCGCGAGCCCGACGCCGCGAGCACGACCACCACAACCACGAGCGCTTTGGCGCCCGCGAAGTAGGCCCGCCCCGTCAGTCGAGCGGCTGCCAGCCCGCGTCCTCGTCGAGAGGGTCGCGGCGGCCGCTGCTGACCGGCGGGCGCGGCGGAGGGCGCGCATCCCCGGCCTTGTAGAACACGACGGGCTGGGCGAGGCCTTCGGTGAGCTCCGCGCGCGAGACCTTCCCGTTCTTCGCCGCGATCCCCATGAGCGTCTGGAGGTGGCGCATCCAGCCCTCCGAGACCTGGCCCTTGTCGCGCTGCCGCCCGTAGCGGACCGGCGAGGGCATCAGCGAGGCGAGGAAGAAGCACTCGGGGAGGTTCAGCTCCTCGGGCTTCCGTCCGAAGTAGTGCTCCGCCGCGCGCGTGACGCCGTAGACGTCGGGGCCGAACTCGATCACGTTCAGATAGAGCTCCATCATGTCGTCCTTGCGGAACGCCTGCTCCAGGTAGTCCGTGAGGATGACCTCCTCGATCTTTCGCGAGAGCGTCTTCTCGCGCAAGAGAAAGAGGTTCTTCGCGAGCTGCATCGTGATGGTGCTGGCGCCGCGCACGAAGCGCCGCGCCTTGAGGTTGGCCGCGACGCTGTTCTTGATGGCGTTGTGGTTGAACCCGTGATGCTTGTAGAATGCACCATCTTCGGTGGTGAGCACGGCGGCCACCATGAAGGGGCTGATGCCGTCGAGGTCGGTCCACGAGCTGCTGGTCGGGCCGGTGGTGGTGTCGCTCGGCGTGCCGTCGGAATGGTAGGTGCGGTACGTGAACGAGCTCGCGAAGCGATCCCGCGAGAGCTCGCGCGGCACCTCCGTCATGCGGCAGCGGTCGTCGATCTGGTAGTCGAGCACGAGCTTGTCGATCGATCGCGTATCGAACACGACGCGTGACGTTCCGCCGAACGTGCCCGTCATCCGCGCGGTTCGGACCGTGGGCAGGAGCCCCTGGGGCGTGCTGTCGAGCAGCGCCTGGCAGGCAGCGGGCGCGACGTCGACGGCGAGCGCGAGGCCAAAGTGATCGGTCGTCTCCTCGAGCGTGCCGTGCGTCCTGACGTGGAGCGCGCCCATGTCGAGCTGTGCGTCGTCGACGCGGAGCAGCCCCGCATCGCTCAGGAGGCCGCGCGCGCTGATCGCGAGATCGATGCCGCGCAGCGGCTCGGCGGCGAGTCGCGGCTGCTTCACCGAGATTGCCTTCAGCGCGATCTGGCCGTCGAAGGTGAGCGCGTCGCCTGGCGCCGAGAGCACCAGCAGGCCGTGCCCGGAGACGGTGCCCTTCGCGACGTCGAGGAGCCCCTTCGTTCCCTCCTTCACGCCCAGCTGCGCGAGCGTCACGGGGCCGCCCGAGAGCTTCGCGGTGACGTCGCCCATCCCGAGCGGTAGCTCGGCGTCGATGGAGAGCGGGGTGCCCGCTGCACCGCTCTTCTCGCTCGCGAACGTGAGGCGGATGACGTCGGCGTTGCGCTCCATCGTGAACGGCCCAGGCCCGAATGCGACGGGCTCGCCGCCGATGTCGAGCCTCACCGCCAGCCCGCCGATGTCGACCTTGCTCGCGTCGGGAACGCGCGCGCCGAACGTCTGCGCGAGCGTCGCGATGCGCGCGCGCACCGCATGCAGATCGGGGAGCGGGAGGACAGGCTCGTCGGGGGCGGCGACGGTCGCGGCCGCGGCGGTCGCCGCCTTCGCGCCCGACCGGACGGCAACGGGCTTCGCGCCGCGCTTCGTGCCGGCGGCCACGAGGGGTGGAAGGGGGGCGGGAGGAGCAGGAGCAGGATCGGCGGACGCAGCGCTGGCGGACGCGGCGCTGACGGACGGCGCCTTCAGGAGAGGCTCCTGGCCTATCGTGACGGTGGTGGCGGCGACGCGGCGGGCCGTGCCATCGGGCGCGAGCTCCACGTCGCCGCCGAGCACCTCGAGGCTGGAGCGCCGGTGCGAGGCCGCGAGACGTCCGCAGCCGAGATGGATCGCGTCGTCGTCGCGCGAGGCCTTGAGCGCGGAGCCGGTGATCTCGCCATCCGCGAGCTTCCACACGAGCGCCAGACCGTCGGCCGAGAGCGCGGTCTTGGGGGCCTTCTCGGCGGCCGGTGCGGTCCTGCTCTTGCCCTCCTTCTGGAAGGCCTTCAGGCGCTCCAGCACCTCCTCGGGCTCGCCGTCGATGCGGATCTCGCCGCCGTGGGCGGCGACCTCGCGCACGGAGAGGCCAGCGGTGAGGTCGACGTGCACCTCGTCGATCCGCACCTCGACGCCGGCGACGTTCTGGAGATGGACGTGCACGTCCTTCAGGTTCACTGCGAAGAACCCGGGGCGCACCGATCCGACGGTGACGTCGACGCGGCGACGCGCGCACTCCGTCGCGATCCGTGACTGCACGAAGGGCCCGAACGCGAGGAGGCCGGTCACGAGGAGCACGACGGCCCCGCCGGCGATGGCGAGTACCCAGGGCGTCGGCAGGCGCCGACGATTCAGGCCGGGCGCCGCAGGACCGGAAACAGCCCGGGCAGGCTGCTCGCGGTCTCGACTCGGGGGCGCACGGAGCATGGGCTTCCCATCCTAACGCTCGAGGGCCCGGAGCTCATCATCCCGGCTCTTTTTGTCAGCCCTCGAACGCGACCTCGAACTCGCCTTCGCCCTCGAGGCGCTGCGGGATCGCCTTGAAGAGCGTGATGATCTCCTTCGACCACGAGCCGCTCCCGCGCTGGAGGGGCTCGAGATCGCGGGCGATCTGGACGAGCTCGGTCTTGCGTGCCGCGGTGAGGCCGAGGAGCTCTGCCGCCTGCTCGAGCAGGGCCTGCTCCTTGGCGTCCACTTCGGAGTCGACGCCGCTCATCCACACCGCGGCGACGAAGGCGAACGCCTTGTCCCGCGCCGAGAGGTTCTCGACGAGCAGCTCGTCGACCGGCATCGGCGCCTGGAGGATCTGGTCGAGGCGATCGCGCAGCTCCTTCGTGAGGTTGAAGACCTGTGCTGCCTCGAGCACGCTCTCCTTCTCCGCGTCGTCCAGGCGGCCGTCCGCCCAGGCCATCGTGATCATCAGCGCCAGGGTCTCGGTGCAGGCGTCGGCGCCAATCGTGAGCCGCTTCATGGACGGGAGATTACCTCAACTCCTTCATTCGGGCTTCGGCGTCTTCGGCCCCGAGGGCGGGAGGTCCGGCTTCTTGATCAGGCCCTTCGGCGCGTCCCCCGAGAGGGCCCCGAGGTAGGTGACGATCGACTTCGTCTTGGCGTCGGTGAGCTCCTTGCCGACCTGGAAGCGGGCCATTTGCTTCACGATCTCCTCGAGCGAGGCGACGCTGCCGTCGTGGAGGTAAGGGCCGGTCTTCACGACGTTACGGAGCGTCGGCACCTTGAACACGTAGCGGTCGACCTCCTGCTTCGTGATGCCGAAGCGCCCGACGTCGGCGTTGCCGGGCCAGGGCTTGGCCACGCCGAGCTTCTGGTTCTGCGCAGCTCCCACGTATTTCCCGGCGTGGCAGGTCGTGCAATTCGCGTCCATGAACGCGCCGAGGCCGACCTTCTCCTCGTCGGTGAGGGCGCTCGCATCGCCGGCGACGAACTTGTCCCATCGGCCCGGCGTGAGGAGCTTGCGCGTGTACGCGGCGATGGCCTTGCCCACGCTGGTCCCCGTGATCACGCCCTTGTCGTCGGGGAAGGCCTTTTTGAAGCCCGCGGCATACGCGGGGATCGAGCTCACGGTGTCGACGATGCGCTTCTCGTCGGCGTTCATCACGCTTGCCTCGGCGGCATGCGGCACGAGGAAATCCTCGATGAGCGCGCCGCGCGCGTCCCAGCCCTGCGCCAGGTTTCCCGCGGCGTTGAAGATGGTGGGCGCGTTGCGCGTGCCCTTCGCGTTCCTGGTCCCTTCGGCGATCGCCGCCTCGCCTGCGCCCGACTTCGTGACGTCGTGGCAGGTGTTGCACGAGACGTCTCCGCCGCGCGAGAGGCGCGTGTCGAAGTAGAGCTGCCGCCCGAGCGCCACCTTGTCGTCGGTGAGGAGGTTGTCCGGCCGCTCGATCTTCTCGGGGAGCGCCGCGAAGACCGCGAGCTGCGTGGGGTCGTAGGGGCGTCCCTTCGAGGCTTCCGCCGAGGGCGGCGTGGTCGTCGCCGCGGGCTTGTCGGTGGCGGGCGCGGGAGGCGCGTCGGGCTTCTTGTCACAGGCCGCAGCCGTGGCCGCGGTCGCGAGGAGGAGTGCAGCGGCGATCGAGCGGGAGGAAAGCATGGGCGGCGGAGTATAGGGCGGGCGCGAGGCGGGAAGAGCGGGCATGGCGCGGCGGTCGCTCGACCCTGCGCCACGGCCACGATCTCGATCACCGCGCGGTGTCGCAACGTCAGCCGCGCGCGAGCCGATGGTGGGGTACGGCGCCCTCATCGTCGACGGGCGGCGGGTGATGGCGGTTGCCCGCCGCGTTCGCGGGCCATCTGGAGGCGCTCGAGGAGCGGCAGCACACGAAACGAGAAAAGAACGGAGGCGGGACTTGCGCCCGGTACCCCTCCCGCAATAATCGGGGTTCATGCACATTCTCAGGACGACGCTCGGCGCCCTCGCTGCCACGCTCGTCGCTTCGCGTGCGTTCGCTCAGGCCCCGAGCCCTCCCCCGCCGCCTGCGCCGACGGGTGCGGCGGCTACGAGCGCGCCGGGGAAGGCGAATCCCTCGGGGATCAGCGAGGATGCCCGCATGCACTTCGCCGCGGGCGTCGCGCTCCTCCAGGACCCCGAAGGCGAGAAGGTCGAGGACGCCTACCGCGAGTTCCAGAAGGCGTTCGAGATCTCGCAGTCCCCGAAGATCCTTGGGAACCTCGGCTTCTGCGCCATGCGGCTCGAGCGCGATGGCGAGGCCATCGAGGCCTACTCGCGGTACCTGCGCGAGGTCCCCGACATCGACACCGACGAGCGCGCCCAGATCGTCCGCGATCTGCAGACGCTCACGGTCGGCGTGGCGCGAATCACCATCACCACGGACAAGCCCGGCGTACGCCTGCTGGACGTGCGCACGCCGACCCGCGGCGAGCGCGTGACGAACGTGTATGGCCCGGTCGACGGCAAGATCGACATCGGCGTGCGCCCCGGCCACCACGTGATCACCGCGAAGCTCGCCGATCACGAGGACGTGGTCTGGGAGGTCGACGCGTTCGCCGCCTCCCGCGACAAATACGCGTTCACCATGAAGCTCCGCGTGATCACCGCGCAGGGACCTATCGGCGCTCCACCGCGGGGCCCGAACGTGGCCCCGCTGATCGTGATGGGCATCGGCGGCGCGATGGTCGTCGCCGGGACCATCACCGGCATCGTGGCGCTCGACAAGACCAGCGGCATCGAGAACAAGTGCCCGAACGACGCCTGCCCGCGCGGCTTCGACCTCGACGGCGAGCGCTCCTCGGCGAAGACGGTCGTGCGCGTGACCGACGTGCTGCTGATCGGCGGCGGCGTGGTCACGCTCGGCGGGCTCGGGTGGCTGCTCTTCGGTGGCGACAAGGGGGACAAGCAGGACGCGAAGCCGGCGGCGCGCGCCACGCTGCCGGTCCCGAGCGCCGGGTGTGGTCTGGATGGCTGCCGGGCGTCGATGAAGGTGGTGTTCTGATGGGTCCCGTCCGACGTCTCGCGATGCTCGCTTCCACCGTCGGCCTCGCGGCCTCGAGCAGCTCTTGCTTCGCGGTGACGAACCTCGACCGCTTCGAACAGAACGGGGCGAGCTCGTCGAACTTCAACGATCTGCGCCTCACGGTTCGCGGCATGACCTCGCACGTGAGCGAGCTGTTCGAGTACCGCATCGTCGACAGCACCAACACGCTGCAGTCGCGCGGGCAGATCTTCCCGCTGGGCGGGCCCGACGCGACCATGTTCGCCCCCGGCGCCGTGCCGAAGCAGAACGGCCCCTTCACCCTCGATTTCTACGCCGATCACGACAACTCCGGGAACTACGACCGGGACGAGAAGAACGGCACCGGCGACCATTCGTGGCGCATCCCCCTCACCGACGCCCTGCTCGACGACAAGGGCGCGTTCGTCGTCACGTTCGACCACAACACGTCGTTCTCGGTGCTCACGAGCCCGGCGCCGCCGCGCGAGATCGGCGCGCCCGCGGTGGTGCACCTCACGAACATGGCGACCTTCGTGGGCAAGCGCGTCCAGCTACGCATCGCCGACGCGAGCTCGAAGCGGGTGGTGGTCCTCTACCGCGTCCCGGTGCTGGGTACCGCGACCTACGACGTCACGGTACCGGGGATGATCGAGGGAGGCGTCACCTACACGGTCGAGATCTACACGGATGACGGCGCCACGCCGCCGGGTTCGGTCCGCGTCTTCCGGGTGACGAAGGCGTCGGTGCCCGCGGGGCTGGACCTGTCGTTCGACCCGATCGCGGCCGGTCCGTCGGCCGAGGTCACGGACGTCGCAAGCCCGTAGCTCCTGCCTGAATCTCGAGCCTGGCGAGCGGGTCTTCGCTAGGATGCTGCTGGGCTTTCATGGCACTCGAACCGGGACAGATTCTCGACGGCAAGTACCGCGTTGGTCGACTCATCGGCGAGGGTGGCATGGGCACCGTCTTCGAGGGGGAGAACTCGCGGATCGGTCGTCGCGTGGCGATCAAGGTCCTGCACGCGCAGGTGGCCGCGATGCCCGAATTCGTCGAGCGCTTCGAGCGTGAGGCGAAGGCCGCCGCACGCATCGGCTCGCAGCACGTCTGCGACGTGCTCGACCTCGGCGATCTGCCGAACGGCGACCGCTACATCGTCATGGAGTTCCTGGACGGCGTATCGTTCGAGGACCGCCTGGCGGCGAAGGGCAAGCTCACCGCCGCCCAGCTCGCGCCGATCGCGTTCGAGCTCCTCGAGGGGCTGGGCACGATGCACCACGCCCGCGTCATCCATCGCGATCTGAAGCCGGCCAACGTGTTCCTCGCGCGCCTGGCCTCTGGCCGCGGCGAGACCGTGAAGATCCTCGATTTTGGCGTCGCGAAGCTCCAGCCGTTCGAGGGCGAGGTCGGCACGATGACCCAGACGGGCACGATGATGGGGACGCCCCTGTACATGTCCCCGGAACAGGCCCGGGGAGCTCGGGACGTCGACGGGCGCACCGACATCTACGCGGCGAGCGTGATGTTCTATCGCGCGCTGTCCGGCGTGCTGCCGTACTCGGCCGAGACGCTCAACGAGCTCCTTTTCAAGATCGTGCTGGAGGACCCGAAGCCGATCCGCGACGTGGCGCCCGAGGTCGACGAGGTCTTCGCCGGGATCGTCCACAAGGGCCTGGCGCGAGACCTCGAGCAGCGATTCCAGACGGCGCGCGAGTACCAGGAGGCGATCGCGGCCTGGGGCAAGACCCAGGGGCGGTCGAGCTTGGCCTTCGTCGTCACGATGCCGAGCGAACCGCCGGCTCCGGCGTCGAGTCCGCGCGACGTCCCGCCGATGCCGGCGCCGCTCACGCCGAAGGGCCTTACCGGTCCGAACGTGGGGACCCCGACCGCGTGGTCGGAAGATGGACCCGATCCGGGTCCTGATCCGGCGAACGTTCGACCGGCGGCGGAAGTCCCGAGTGACCGGTCGCCGAATGCGACCGTCGCGAGCGGGGAATCCGGACAGCGACACGTCGCGGAGGCGGTCTCGAGCTTGGAGATCCTTGCCGCAGCGCCGGTCGAGACGGAGGGAGCAAGGGTCTCGGCGGTGGCGTCGACCCTGGCGGTGGCCCCCTCTGCTCCTCCCGGACCCTGGAACGAAGGTCCCGACGTAGCCGCGCTCAGCTCCCCGGATAGCCCGGGGCTTTCGGGTTCTGAAAAGCGAGTCGCGGGAGCCGCCGCGGCCATCCCGGCGGGAGCTCAGCCGCGACAAAAAGGACTGCCCAAGGCGGCATTCGCCGTAGGCGGTGCCGCGATCGTCGCGGCGGCAGCGTTCTTCGCCTTCGGTCGAGGCGTCAGCGGCCCGGCCACCGTAGGCAACGGTCTGACGCCCACGGGAACGACCGACT
>Ga0123336_10003754_pt1 | contig 12553 bp, 11 predicted proteins | sample SSSSmetaG_FD_96466 | JGI IMG/M metagenome (GOLD analysis project Ga0123336, IMG submission 96466) | Glacier valley bacterial and archeal communities from Borup Fiord, Nunavut, Canada, to study Microbial Dark Matter (Phase II) - ​SSSS metaG | ecosystem: Environmental > Aquatic > Freshwater > Ice... | reverse complement strand
CCGGGCTGCGCCAGCGATGATATTCACGGTTCATCAAAACTACACTTTCGGGGTTTGAAGGAGTAGAAGCAATATTTAGCAAGAGTATAGCGTTGTGGGCAAATGCGTAAAGGCGCGCGAGGTGACTTTGTTGTTATGCAAATGAAATACCTTTAAGCATTTGAGACAGTAAAATATTGTCTGTGTAATTTTGATAGTTATCGGGAGATACCAATGAACGAATTGATTCAAGCCTCTGAACAAAGGTTATTCGATTTGCGTCGGTGGCGCACTATCTGGACCATCTTGTCGCTTCTCATCCTTTTAAGTTTGTGGTTCGCATTCGGTTCGGCACGCAGTGCCTCATTTATCAGCATTGAAGTGGTAGTTACCTACATAGCATTGCTTTTGCTTCCCATCTTTATCGTTCTCTCTCTAATCAAAGGAGGTCAGATTTTAGGAGAGAAGCGTCACCGAGAACTGCTTCTCTCAGCATCGCTTCAGATGAATTTGCACAAGCAAATCTTCAATATGTCGCGACAACAGAATAAATCTTTGGAACTCCCGCCATCCGCTGATTCCAAATTGCTCTCAGACAAACCCGGAATCGGAACCGCCGCAAACAAATCGCTGCACGCTTCCTGATAGTGTTCCACCGGGCGTATAGCTTCAATTTGCGGCTCACGGGACATTTGCGAGTTCTCCCAGATAAGCAAGCGCACGCGAGACATTCACGAGGCCGCCGCCCTGCCGTTCGCGTGGAATACCCGGCAGCAAGTCCGCCGTCCCGGTCAGCAGCGCGCGTATTTCGCCGGGCGAGAGCGACGGACGTGCTTCGAGCAGCAGCGCGACTATCCCGGTAACGATTGCGACCGCGACGGATGTGCCATCGACATGTTGGTGTTCGCCGTCGATGATCTTGTGCTTTTCAATCTGATATTGCAACTCGCGGTAAAGATGAGCATCCGGCACACGAGCGCGCAGCGGCGCGATCTCCAAATCCGTATACCCTTCGCGGAGTATTGCGCGCACCTCGCCCTCATCTTTGCAATCCAGCAGCCGCGCCAGCCAATGCGCCTTGCGCGCTTCAGGCGTACCGGGCAGGATCGGGGACGCAATCCAGCGCGCCGGCGCGATCACTTCCGGCTTGGGTGTGCGGTCATAGGCATAGCCATAGCTGGATAGGTACAGGAGCCACTCGTGCGGGTTCATCGAATTGTGATCATCCACCCCGCCGACCGTAATCGACGCCGGAGCGCTGGCCGGGGGCAGAACGAACGCGCGCAGCCTGTTACCCGCCGCGACGCAAACCGTTATGCCTTCGGCAGCCAGCCGTTGTACGCAGCGGTGCAGCGGATGCGCCGGGTCTGCACTCTCGAAATCGCCGCCGACCGAGACATTTACGACGCGGATGTTGTAGCGCGCGTGGTTCTCGCAAACCCAGCGGAACCCGCGCAGGATGTCCTCTTCCTTGATGCGCCCCCGCCGATTGCTGACCTTGATCAGCACCAGCCGCGCGCCGGGAGCAACACCGGGAAACGTTTTCCCCGCACCCGCCGCAATAACGCTGGTCATTTGCCCGTGCCACGAAAACCATTCTGGCAGCTTGAAATTCCGGTCGGACTCGATCACGCGGTTGCTCGTTGCGTCCACATGAACCACTACCCGATCCGCGAGATCAGGATGTGGATAGAAACCGGAATCGATAAATGCAATCACCACGCCGCGCCCGCTACAGGTGCTCGTCACACCGACGCGCCCCGGCGTGGTCAGGACACTATAACCATCGTGTACCGGGTAATTGACATGGAACGGCCACATTCGCGAGTTCAGCCGACTTGCGCGACAAACGCCTCGAAGAGCGCCCGCATTTTCGGATCAGTCGGTGCGAGGCTTTCAGGATGCCATTGCACACCGACCGCGAAGTTGCCATTGTTGTGTTCAATCGCTTCGATCACACCATCCGGCGCGTAGGCCCCAACGCGGAAACCGGGCGCGAGGTCCTTCACCGCCTGATGGTGGAAGCTGTTCACGCGCGCTTCATTGCCGAGAATCGCGGAAAGGCGCGTTCCCTGCACTGTCTCGATTTCATGCGCTACGTATTCGCGCGGCTTCTCCGGGTGATATTGATGACGGATCGCCTGTGGAACCAGATCGGTCACATCCTGCACCAGCGAACCGCCACCCGCAACATTCAACGCCTGCGCACCGCGACACACGCCAAGGACGGGCATGTGATCCGCCAACGCCCAGTTTGCCATCTTGATCTCTGTGTCGTCACGCAGCAGGTCCAGCCCTTCGGTTTTGCTGTAAAGCTGTTCGCGATAGCACGCCGGGTTGAGGTCGCCGCCGCCCGCCAGGAACAGGCCATCCAACCGCTCGTAGATGCTTCTGAGCGAAGCCTCATCCAGATCGAGCGGGATGATGATCGGCGCTGCGCCAACCGAGATGAGCGCGGAAATATACGGGCGGCTCATCGCGAAACGCGCGGGCATCTTTTCGGGGAGTGAATTGTCAGTGTATGCAGGGATACCGATCAGCGGACTGCGCATGATTGCAGAGCGCTCCTTTCAAAAGATTCGTTCATTGTACACCCGTCTGGTCACGACTTCAATTGTCGCACAACACAAAGATCAGGTGCAGCGTCTGTACAACCTGAACAACAGACGTTACGCACTTGAAACATGCCATCTGCGTAGGGACGCCATTCCTGGCGTCCGACGTTGCCCAACAGCTAACGGTGCAGTCGGTCCGCGACCTGCTCCCGCACATCGTTCGCCCAATCATCCTGATAGGCTTCCGGCTCCGTAAGCGCGGTGACGGCCAGTTCCATCGCGCCGATCCCGGCCAGCAGCGCGATCACGCCGCGCTCCTCTTCCTTGAGCAGAATAGGCGCTGCAATGAACGCAGCCGCGCTGATCGCATCGACACCCAGATGCGATTTGAAAGGCAGCACCTTGAAAATGCCGAGTTCATAATCCGTCAGCAGGCTGTACGCGATGGTCCCCAGCCCCGCCGCCGTCAACAGCCCCGCGACGCGACCCTTCAAACCCAGGACACGCGGCAGGACAATCAGCCCCGTTCCAACAATATAATCCAGTACACCGTGTACTTCGCTTGGCAACCGCTGCATGGCACATTCTCCACTTTGATTGTCGAGTTGAGTGCGATGAGAGTACATTGCAGATTTAAATGTTACGCAGTTGAACATACTGTCCGCGTAGGGACGCCATTCTTGGCGTCCGGCTTTGCCCAACAACACGCCATCGGCGTTGCCCAATTGTGTAACGTCCAAGATTGTAAACACACCCGCGCCCAAATGCCGACGCGGAATGATTTAACTGCTCTAATGCACCACGGCGCAACTGCGTCAAAATCAGCGCTTCCCACGCTAATCTTGCGCCACTTATTGGGCTGCTGGAGCCTGCACCGACGCCAGGATCGCCTCCAGAGCAGGTTCAATCGCTTTCAGTTCATCGGCTGATTTAGGGAAGGCGCATATAAGCACAGATTTCTGTGTATCGAGGGTCATCAGATACGCAAGCTGAATGCCCTTTGACTGCAAAGGACATTTATCTGCACGAGCGACCTTTTTGCCGTTAATTTCAAGTGGCGTCCCTCCTGCAAAAGCGGAAGCAAAAACTTGCGAGATCGTTGCATCTGAAATAAACGCGACGATGACTGCATAGGGACTTTCAAAGACTGTTGTATCTAATCCGGGTAGTTTCGCATACGCTGCGCTGTCCTGCATCTTCCAGCCCGTTGGATAAGCGAAGGAAAAAGACTTGTCACTTGCGAGGTAGGTCTGCATACCGTCGGCTGCCCCTGCACCCGAACTGGCCGCTGCCGTCGCTGCGCTTGTCGAAATGGGCAGCGCAGCTTTGGGCTTTACAGGCGGTCGCCACGCGATGGCAACCGTGTAGCCTTTGAGGTCGGCTGGGCGCGGAATTGCACGCTTGTTGCTGCCATCCGCATTGATCAGGAACAACTGCCCGTTACCATCCGCAAATACAAAGGTGTTGCCATCGGGCGACCAATCGGCAGCAAGCGCACCTTGTCCGATTTTGGTGGCCTTCTTGCTCACCAGATCGACAATGTTGATACCCGCAGCAGGCGTGTTTCCGCCGCCCGTCAGATAGGCGATCTTTTGTCCATCGGATGACCACATCGCATAGCGTGCGATGTTGCTGGCAGGTACAACGATCTGGTCGTTACTGCCATCTGCATCAACGCTATGAATCTCATTTTGCCCGCTTTGCGCGCTCCCGACATAGAGCAAACGAGTCCCATCAGGCGACCAGCGCAGGTAATCGACGTATTTCACGGTCTTGCTCAGGGTAAACAGCGGTGTCGATTTCCCGGTCAGGACATTGATACTTTCGAGCGGAACTTCTGATCCGCTTCTCGTTGTGAGTTGTGTACTATCGGCTGTCCACGCAAAAAGCGAGCTGTTACTCACCTGGTTGGCATTGCTGCCGTCCGCATCTGTGACGGTTAACTTCTTGCCATCGTAATAGGCCAGATAGTTGCCATCTGGTGACCACGACAGCTTGTTCCAGAGACAATAATTTGTTCCATCGGAGGGACGCAGTAGCTTGCCATCTTTGCCATCCGTATTGAACGTATACAGGCTGTTTCCACAGCCGCTTGCGCCCGGAAGATTGCCGAGAATAAGCGCCAGAGTAGCGCTCGCGGGCAGTGGTGAAGCTGTGGCCGCTTGCAGGGGAGTCGATGAGGCTTTGGGGGGCCGTGTCGGTACAGGTGTGTTCGTAGCTGCTTGCGCTCCGCTACGTGAACTGGATGCGGATAACGCAATTCCGAGAGCGAGACAAACAACGATGAGACGAACAATCAGTTGGCGCATGATGTTTCACCCATTCCAATCGCGAAGACCGTCAACAGCATAATCTCGTTTTAAGTTTTTCGCCAGACCTTCACCCGAAGCAGGTATCCCTGAAATGTTCCCAAAGAATGGCGCTGTTAATGCACCACCCCCAGGCTGCGCAACTGCGTCAGAATCAGCGCTTCCCACGCGCTATCCGTCTGAACCGTCGCATAGTGGACGCCACGCCGTGCGCAGTAAGTCGCGATCTCGTCGCGCCACGCGGCCAGCCGCCGCACATACAGGTCCAGCATTCCGCCGTCGAGCGTCACATCCTGCGCCTGTCCGGTCTCCGAATCGACGAGATGCAAATCGCCGCTCATCTCCGGCTCGACTTCATCCTGTGCGAGCGTGTGGATCAGTGCGACCTCGTTACCGCGCGCTTGCAACGCCGCGAGACCATCTGCGTAACCATCCGGCGCAAGCAGGTCGCTGATCAGGATGCACAGGCCGGGCGTCCGCATCCGCGCAGCGAAATCGCGCAGGCTGCTGTTGAGCGCCGTCGGTCCATCGGCACGCAGCGCGGTCAGCCAGTTCAACAGATCGAGCGTGCGCCCCTTGCCGCGATAGGGTCCCCATGTCGGGTTGCCGGGCGCGAGCGCCGTCACCGTCAGGCGGTCGCCTGTACCGAGCGAGATATGCGCCAATCCCGCCGCGATGCGCCGCGCGAACGTGAATTTATGCGCGTCGTTGTCACCGTCCTGCGGCCAATCCATGCTGCGCGAAGCATCGATCAGCAGGTAAACGGAGAGGTCCTGCTCGTCTTCCAGCAGCTTGATAAAGGGGCGATCCAGCCGCGCGAACACATTCCAATCGATCCGGCGCAGGTCATCACCGCGCGAATAATCGCGATAATCCGCGAAATCAGTCCCCGTCCCACGCTTGTTGGAGCGGCGCTCACCCTTCATCACGCCCGCACGCACACGGGAGGCGACGAGTTGAAGCTGTTCCAGTTTGCGCAGACCGCGTTCATCGAACAGTTTATCGACCATGACTACTCTAAATCCTGTCGTCTGAACAATACAATCGTCAAGCCAATCAAAAGGATTGCTTAGCGTCCCTGGTCTGGCATCGCGGCGAGCAGTTCCTTGATCACATCGTCAGCGCTGATGCCTTCGGCCTGTGCCTCGAAGTTGAGCAACAAACGGTGGCGCAGCGCGGCGGGCGCGACGGCGCGCACATCATCGAACGAGACGTTGTAGCGCCCACTCAACAGCGCGTTGATCTTCGCGCCGAGCAGGATTGCCTGCGCCGCGCGCGGACTTGCGCCATAGCGCACGAAGCGCAGCACACGGTCGAGTGTCGCGTGTTCGGGCTGCGTCGCGACCGTCAGCCGCGCGACGTACTCCGCGACGTGCGAGGCGACCGGGACCTTGCGCGCGAGATTGCCCATCGCGACGACGGTTGGACCGTCAATCACGGCGTTGATCTGCACGCTCTCATTGCCCGTCGTGCGTCCGAGGATGTCCACCAGTTCCGCCGCGCTGGGGTAGGTCACGTTCACCTTGAACATGAAGCGGTCGAGCTGCGCTTCCGGGAGCGGATAGGTGCCGTCCATCTCAAGCGGGTTTTGCGTCGCAAGGACGAAGAACGGACGATCAAGCTGATAGGTCTGCTTGCCGACCGTGACCGTCTTTTCCTGCATCGCTTCGAGCAGCGCCGATTGCGTCTTGGGCGTGGCGCGGTTGATTTCATCCGCAAGGATTAGGTTCGCGAATACCGGACCCTGTTCAAACCGGAAGCTATTATGGCCGCCATCGCGTTCCAGTACGGTCGTCCCGGTAATGTCGGCGGGCATAATATCCGGCGTGAACTGGATGCGCGAAAAGCTGAGGTCGAGCGCCTGTCCGAGCGCGCGGATCAGGCTCGTCTTGCCGAGGCCGGGAACGCCTTCCAGTAAAACATGCCCGCCCGCGATCACGCCAATCAAGACATAGCGTATCACGTCGCGCTGCCCGACAATCAGCTTGCCGACTTCCGCAACGACGGCATCCGCGCTCTGGTGAAACTGTTCGATGGGCATCTCGCCCGCGACAACACTGTTGTTCGTAGCCATTACAATACATCCTCTTCGCTTACGTGACCGGGACCACCGCGCCCACCAGATTCCCAAACTGATCGACCGGGACGGCGCGCTTGACGGGCTTGATCCCGCTCTCGACCGCCAGATAGCCGCCATCCACAACCGGGATCGGCTCGCTCGATCCATCCTGAAACTCGATGGTAACGACCGTCACACGGCGGTCGAGCGCGCGTCCGGCGATAATCGTGTACGGCTTCGCATCCGCCGCGACTTCAATCCCGGCTACCGTAACGATGCTTTGCCCGGATTGCGGACAGCGCTCCAACACCTTGTTCCGGTAAATATACCGTGCGCAGCGCCGCCCGTTCTTATCCTGAAAGAACATCACCGCGACTTGCTCCGGTCCGACATTCGCGAATTTCCAGACCCACGCCTGCGGCTCCGCTGTCCCCGTGATCGCGAGGTCGGGCGTGTTCGCGACAGCGCCGAAGGTTGGGAGTGGCGCAATGGTTGCAACTGACTCCCCGCCCGGCGTTTGTGTCGCGTTGCCCGAACTCCCGAAGTTCGGAGTCGGCGCGAGTCCACCGGCCAGCGTCGGCGGGAAAATCGACGTACCGCCAATTGAGCCGAGCGTCGGCGTCACGTCCGGGTCGAGCGCGTCCGGCTGGATACACCCCGTCAGCAGCAGCAAAAGCAGAGCGAATAGCGCCTTATTTCGCATTACTTCGCGTTACTTTGCAGGCTGCAAACCGCTGAAATAGTCATGGATTACCCCACGCAGCCCAAGCGGAACATACTCGGAGTCCGCTGCATTGGCCGCCTGTGCTGAAGCCGCGCTGATCACATCGTTGATCGGAACCATTGCGGCTCCGGTGGTCGGGTCGGTGTAGACGGGTTGGTTGGTACGGTCGCCGGGCTGCCCCGCCGGACCTTGCGGGTTGATTGTCGCGCCGCCCTGCCCGCCGATGAAGCTGGGCGCATATACGCGGTCGGTCTGCGTGGTCGTCCCATCGCCCGTGCCGCCGTTAATCGAACCCGTCCCGCCGGGCTGACCGGGCTGCCCACCCGTCGTATCGCTTCCCGTGCTGCTCCCGGTCCCCGCGGAAAGCTGCCCCGGCGGTGCAGACGGATCGCCCGCCCCGCCACCACCTTCCGCTGCGCCCTGACCTGTGCCGCCCTGCGAGCCTGCTTGCGGTTGCCCCTGTCCCGGTTGCCCCTGCCCCGGCTGTGGCTGCCCTGCCTGTGGTTGACCCTGACCGGGTTGCGGCTGTCCTGCCTGCGGTTGACCTTGACCCGGCTGCGGCTGCCCTTGCTGTGGTTGACCGGGTTGCGGCTGTCCTGCCTGCGGCTGACCTTGCTGTGGTTGACCCGGCTGCGGCTGCCCCTGTTGTGGCTGTCCCGGCTGTGGCTGCCCTGCCTGCGGCTGCCCTGCCTGCGCCTGACCAGTCGGCTGCGCCCCGGATTGCGTTGAAATCGGCTGCGGAGTTTGCGCACTTTGCGCATTCTGTGCGCTCTGCTGCCCCTGCTGCGCGGGGTCGGGCGCGCCTGCCTGCGCGACTTCCTGCTGACCCTGCGTGAGCTGACGCGCGGCGGCTTGCGCGGCCTGCGCACCGGGCGAACCCGCCGCTGCCTGTTGCTGGTTACGCAATGCTTGCGCCGCCTGCTGGAGCGCCTTCTGTGCGGCTGCCAGATCGCCTGCTTGGAGCGCTTGCGCCGCCTGCTGCATCGCTTGTGCAGCCTGCGGATTCGTACCTTCCAGCGCTTTCGCGGCGTTTTGGAGTGACTCCGCGAGTGCCTTTTGTTGTGCTGCGTCGAGGCTGTTCAATTGATTGGAAAGGTTCTGCAAACCCTGCGCAGCCTGATTCAAATTACCGTTTTGCAAGCCTTGCGCGGCTTGCTGCGCGGCGACATTGCCCGGCGGGATGCCCTGTCCGAGCGCTTGCCCCGCGCCTTGCAACGCCTGCTGCTGGTTCGGCGTCAACTGTCCCTGATTTTGCACGAGTTTTTGCTGTAAATCATTCAGTGTCGCGACCGCTTCCGCGCGTGTGATGCCCGGCTGCGCGAGGCGTTGCGCGGCCTCATCCAGAAGCTGCGTCAGCGCGGCTTTGTCCTGCGTGGAGAGGCGCGTATCCGCTTGAATTTGCTGCTTGATCTGTTCGATCTTCGCGATTTGCTGCTGAATAGCGCTGCTGATCGCGGCTTGCTGCGCGAGCGCGGTAGTTTGCGGGTTCGGCGCATAGATCGCGAATAGGCAGACCGCGCAAAGCGCAAGCGCGCCAACGGCTTCGCGCCACTTAATTCGCAGCGGCAGTGCGGCGCGTGCATCGAATTTCGCAGCGCGCGTCAGCGCATCGTCGGTTTGCAGCGCCGGGAGCGTGCCTTCCGCATTCGCTGCGTAGAGTTCGAGCGCGGTGCTGATGCGCTCCTGCAACCCGAACAGGTGGTCGAAATAGCGCGCAATCCGCACGTTGCTACGCCGCCAACCCATTACCAGCAGCGCAGCGCCACTCAACGCAATCACCGTCGTCAACGCAAGCGCAATCGCAAGTTGCGCGGGCGTGAAGATCGGACGCACCCGTGAAACGAGCGCCAACAGCAGCATCACCACGAACCCGACCAGCGCGCCACGCACCAGCCACACCGGAAGGCTCGCGACCCGCCGCCAGCGTTCCCACCCCTTCAACAGCCGGATTAGCTGATCCTGTCCCGTCATGATGCAGACTCCTCATTTATCTTGCGGACGCGCCGAACCGCTGCGAAGAAGAAGATCGCGGAGACGACGAGGTAGAGGATAGTGAACACGATCCAGGGGGAAACAAGCACGAGCGTCGAGCCGGAAAGCGTCACCGTGAAGACTCCCGCGGTCTGTCGCTCCACGAGCAGCCGCTGCGTAACAAATGCCGTCGCGAGTGGGTTGCTGCTGACGAGCAGCCCTGCGCCATACCACATCACCGCCTGCACGGGTGTCGAGAGCGATCCACCACGAGCGTTCAGCAATCCGAAGAAGAAACTCCCGCCGACCGCCAGCAACACGGCCATCAGCAGCGGCAGCGCGACCATCACCAGCAGCGCAACGCCATACGTTGCGACGCTCGCTGGGAGCGTGCGCTGCATCCTCGCGCTGAAATACAGGCCGATTGTGCCGAGCGCAATTGCCGTCACGAACAGGATCACGAACGACAATACGATTTCCAATTCAGAGACGCCGCCGAATAGAAAGGCGATACTTTGCAGCGGAATCGCCGCGAGCAGCAGCAAAAAGATGAACGCCAGCGCCGAGAGCAGCTTGCCAAGGATCAGCGCCGAAGGTGAGAGCAGCGTTGTTCGTAACAGGTCGAAGGTCTGCCGCTCGCGTTCGCCCGTGATCGCGCCCGCCGTGAATGCCGGGACGATGAACGTGATCAGGAACAGCTCAAGCCCTACCAACCCCGTGAAGAGTGTGCGCCCAATCGCGCCGCTCTGCAACGCGCCATCAGCCAGATTTAACGACGATCCGCACAGGATATACAGCGTGACCGCGAAACCTGCCATCAGCCCAAGGTAAACCGTCAGCGTCGCGAACGCCCGCGCCCCACGCATCCGCGCCCGTAGTTCTTTGAGCGTGACCGGGTTACGAATCAACACCTCTCGCAGATTTGCAGCCACCGTTTTAATCCAGTTCGTTCAATTCGCCGACGGTGTGGATTTTGATGAAATTCGTGCTGCCTTTAGTGCGGAACGGCACGCCTGCGACGACCACCACCGTATCATTCATCTGTACGAGTCCCGCGTTGAAAGCGGCGCGCACGACGACGCGCAGCATCGCATCAATCGAGTCGTAATCTTCAACCAGCATCGGGTAGACGCCCCACACCAGCGCGAGCCGGAATTTGGTACGCTCATCCGGCGTGAGCGCGAGGATCGGTACGTTTGGCCGCTGGCGAGCGACGCGCAGCGCGGTATAGCCGCTCATCGTCGAGGTAATAATCAGCTTTGCGCCAATTTCGACGGCGACCGAGGTTGCCGCACGGCTCACCGAATCACTCACACGCTCAAATTTTTCCGCGTATTTGGCCTTCATCATGCGGAAGTCGTAGCGTGCATCCGTATCGAAGTGCGCTTCGGCATTGCGCGCAATGGTCGCCATCGTGCGGACCGCATCGATTGGATATTGCCCCGCCGCGCTCTCGTTAGAGAGCATCACCGCGTCGCTGCCATCCCAAATCGCGTTCGCGACATCGCTGGCTTCGGCGCGCGTCGGGCGCGGATTGTTGACCATGCTCTGCAACATCTGCGTGGCAGTGATCACCGGGCGACCCATCGCGTTACATAGCCGGATAATGTTCTTCTGGTGAATGGGAACTTCTTCCGCGGGCGTTTCCACACCGAGGTCGCCGCGCGCGACCATCACCGCATCCGATGCCTCGATAATTTCTTCAATATTCACCAGCGCTTCATGCTTTTCGATTTTGGAGACGAGCAGCATCTCCACACCGTGGCTACGCACCACTTCGCGCAGTTCATTCATATCTTCCGCCGAGCGCACAAAGGACATCGCGAGGTAATCCGCTCGTGCCTGCACCGCGACCCCAACATCGTGCAAATCTTTATCCGGGAGTGCGGTCGCTTTCAGGAACGAACGCGGCGCGCTGACGCCCTTGCGCGAACTGAGCGGTCCACCGACGATCACTTCCGCGACGAGCGTTCCGTCGCCTTCCTTTTCCGTCACCTGAAATTCGAGCGCACCATCATCCAGCAAAAGTTGGTCGCCGGGCTTCACATCATGCACAAAATCGGGATGCGGCATCGGGAAAATATTATCGGTCCCATCCGCGCGCATATCGCTGGTAATGCGCAGCGTATCGCCCTTCTTGAGCGTGACGGGTTCGAGTTTCAGCTTGCCGAGGCGAAATTTCGGACCTTGCAGGTCACACAGGATCGCGATCACCGCGTCCTCTTCGGCGGCCACGCGCCGGATGCGCTCGATACGTTCAAGGTGAACGGCGTCCTCGCCATGGCTGAAATTGATGCGCGCGACGTTCATCCCGGCCCGGATCATCTGCCGCAGCGTGTCTTCGCTATCGGAAGCGGGACCGATGGTACAGACGATTTTCGTGCGTTTGGTGTCGAGTTGGCTGACCAAATGGTGTCCCCTTCCAGATGCAGAATTCCTCATAGGATTATACCGCATCAACGCCTGACCACGCACCTACCCCGCACGGCTATAAATCGCCCACCCACACCCGCACCATCGCAACCCGACCTCCTGTTCTTTTCTGTTCCTTCCATTCCCTCCTGTGCTTTGCAAAACCAGTCCATAATGTGGAATGTTGCGCCGTGAAAGTCAAACGCATTTCACCCCAGACTATATCCATATCTGCACTTGACATCTGGAACATCTGCTCTATAATACCCTCTACAAGCGAAATGCGAGATCCTCTGTTCCGCTCTTACCCCATCCGCTTGCGTAAGTCTCTCGTTTCTCGTTTCTCGTCTCTGTTCTCATGTCCCTCTCGTTCCTGCTCTCTTGACTCTGATCTCTGTAATGTCCTATCAGGACCAAATGCCGTATTCTCGGTTTGGAGGTTGGCGCTGGTGAAGCGCGCAGCCCGTGTGTCATAGGTCGTATCTCGCTTCGTCTGCGGTTCTGCTTGCATAGGTCTGTGTCGGATGGCTGCTGGTCTGTCGCT
>Ga0123336_10003752_pt1 | contig 12555 bp, 11 predicted proteins | sample SSSSmetaG_FD_96466 | JGI IMG/M metagenome (GOLD analysis project Ga0123336, IMG submission 96466) | Glacier valley bacterial and archeal communities from Borup Fiord, Nunavut, Canada, to study Microbial Dark Matter (Phase II) - ​SSSS metaG | ecosystem: Environmental > Aquatic > Freshwater > Ice... | reverse complement strand
TCTACGCCCTCTACGTCGGCGGCGATTTCGAAGGCACCCGCCTGAGTTTCAAGCTTCTGGAAAAGGTCCCTCACGCCGAAGTCATCAGCAGTTTTGATCCGCTGTTCGCTGCCTGGGCAAAAAGCGATGTGCCCCGCGAAGGCTTTGGCGATTTCTGCCATCGGATTGGGCGAGATTCGTTGCTGGATTTTTTGCCGCATGCGCGTAGCGCGGCCTGATAGGACCATAGAAGTCAGGGGAACTGGGTTGCTATGACGACAATTCAGTCTGGCAGACCGTCGCCAGTGCCGGACGCTTACTACACGGCTATTGGCAAAGTAGCCAGTTCCTCAGCCATGCTAGAAACGCTTATAGACAGTGTGCTGTGGCGTCTTTCGGGGTCCGAAGACCAAGTCGTGGCTTGTTTGACCGCACAAATGAGCGGCCACGCACCGCGGCTTCGGGCTCTTCGATCTATCCTTATTGTACGCCTGGGCAACGACGATTTGGGCAAATCTATCGAAGCATTCAAAGTCAAAGTCGATAGACTAGCCGAAAAGCGGAATAGGATTATTCACGATCCTCTCATGATCACCAACCGAGACGATGGTGGTGAAACCTTTAGTCGTTTTCAGGTAAGCGCTCACCCAAAGCCTGTTTTTGCTGCTCTCCAAACGTCTCTTGAAGACGTTAACAAGGTCGCAGACGAGCTATGCGACTTAACAGGCGAGTTCGACACTTTAATAAGGACTCACGTGAAACCACGGTTTCCCCCCTCGCCAGCAACACCCATTTAGCGTGTTCCTACACTTGGGAACTTTGGTCACGCCGCCTCCCCCGCACAAAACCCGCTCGCCCACGCCCACTGAAAATTATACCCGCCCAACCACCCTGTCACATCCACCGCCTCCCCAATCGCAAACAATCCCGGCACCGCGCGCGCCTCCATCGTCCGCTGCGACAACCCGGCTGTCGAGATCCCTCCCAACGTCACCTCAGCCTTCGCATACCCCTCCGTCCCATCCGGATGCAGCCGCCACGTCCGAATGGCCGATTGCAACGCCAGCAACGCCCGATCCGGAACCTCCGCAATCGGCCCTGCTGCCAAATCGATCGGCAAGAACGCATCCGCCAGCCGCTGCGGCAAAACCTCGCCCAACGCGCTCCGCAACCCCGCCTTCGCCCGCTCCCGTTTGCGCTTCAACAAGAAATCCCCGGGCGCTCCCGGCAACAGATCGATCTCTACCGCGTCGCCCTCTCGCCAGACCGAGCTGATCTGCAAGATCGCCGGCCCGGACAACCCGCGATGCGTCACCACCATCCCCTCACGAAAACTGATCTTGCCAACCCGCGCCACAATCTCCGCTGAAACACCAGCCAGGTTGCGCGTCCGTTCCAGCTCAGCCGGCGGCAGCGTGAACGGCACCAGCGCCGGACGTGTAGGCACGACAGGCAGACCGAATTGCGCCGCAATCCGATAGGCCAGATCGGTGGCGCCGATCTTCGGAATGGACAATCCACCGGTGGCCACAACCAGCGACTCCGCTTCATAGGCGCCCGAAGCGGTCTGCACTTGGAATCGCTCCGCGCGCGAGATGTCGCCAATCTTTTCCTGCAGCCTGATCTCCACCCCGGCCGCGGCACATTCCGCCAGCAGCATGTCCACGATTTCGCGCGCAGAGCCGTCGCAAAATAACTGCCCGAGCGTTTTCTCGTGCCAGGCTATCTTGTGTTTTTCTACCAGCGCCAGAAAATGCGCCGCAGTGTAGCGCGTCAATGCAGAGCGGGCGAAGTGTCCATTCTCGGAGAAAAAACGCTCCGGCACGCAATGCGTATTGGTGAAATTGCAGCGCCCGCCGCCGCTGATCAGAATCTTCTCGCCGGCACGTTGGGCATGATCCAGCACAACGACGCGACGGCCACGACGGCCGGCGGTAAGCGCACACATGAGCCCTGCGGCGCCTGCGCCCAGGATGACGACGTCTGAGATAGGCATAGGGAAGACTTCTTTTTGAAAAATGGAGAGCTGCTTGCAGAACTCGCCTGGCGGCCGTCTCCTGCGCTCCTCACAAGCAAAAACTTTTGCTCCGTTCGCATGTGCAGCATACGCGCCAAGGCCAATAGACAAAAGTTTTTTGAGCCTTTTTTTCAAAAAAGGACTGCCTCCTTACGCTGTCACTTTTTAGACACCTTTCGTGACCATAATCCCGACGCGGAGCAGCCCTGCGCGCCATCGACGAAAAGCCGATTGCGCCCATTTCGTGGACCGCTCACGTTTGCGTGAGGGAGCGAGGCTATGCTGGATCGTCTGGGACCATACAACGCGTGGTGGCGCGGCGCTGTCATCTACCAGATCTACCCGCGCAGCTTTGCCGACACGAATGGCGACGGCATCGGCGACCTGCCCGGCGTCACCGCCCACCTAGACCACGTGGCCCGTCTTGGCGTGGACGCCATCTGGCTCTGCCCGGTCTTCGCTTCTCCCCAGCGCGATTTTGGCTACGACGTGTCGGACCATACCGCCATCGATCCGGCGTTCGGCACCCTCGCCGATTTCGATGCCATGGTCGCCCGCGCTCACTCGCTCGGCCTGCGCGTGCTGATCGATCAGGTCTGGAGCCACACCAGCGACCAGCATGGATGGTTCGCCCAAAGCCGCGCCAGCCCTGATAACCCGCGCGCCGACTGGTATGTCTGGGCTGACCCCGCGGAGGATGGCACGCCCCCGAACAACTGGCTCAGCGTATTCGGTGGCGCCGCCTGGAGCTGGGAGCCACGTCGGCGGCAATATTATCTGCACCACTTCCTCAGCCACCAGCCGCAGCTGAACCTGCAAAACCCACACGTCCAGGACGCACTTCTGGAAACCGGCCGTTTCTGGCTGGATCGCGGTGTGGACGGCTTCCGCCTCGATGCGCTGGACTTCTTCACCCACGATACCCAACTGCGCAACAACCCGGCCGCACCCCCTGGGCCCGTCGGCGCCAAATTGTTCAGCCGGCAACTTCATGATCACGACATGATGCAGCCGGAGACAGAAATCTTCCTGGCCCGTATTCGCGCGCTGACGTCCGCCTATCCCGGCTGCGTCACATTGGGCGAGGTCTCGAGCCAGGACGGCGCCTACGACAGGTGCCGCGGCTACACGCAGGGCGACACGCTTCACATGGCCTACTCGCTACGGCCCGCGCGCGGCGGTTTCGATTGGCAAAGCGTCCGCGCGCTGGTGGCCGAGGCCGCCTCGCCCGATGGATGGCTCTGCTGGTCCTTCAGCAACCACGATGTGGAACGGGCCATCAGCCGCTGGAACCCCGCGCGCGGTCTCGGCACCCAACCAGATGGCCGGTTCGCGCAGCTGCTGATGGCGCTGCAACTGAGCCTTCGCGGTAGCGTGCTCGTATATCAGGGTGAGGAGCTGGGCCTGACCGAAGCGGAACTGTCCGCAGACCAGCTGCGCGACCCGTTCGGCATCGCCTACTGGCCCGAATTCCGCGGCCGCGACGGCAGCCGCACTCCCATGCCCTGGCAGGCAGACGCGCGAAACGCCGGATTTTCCAGCGCCCCACCCTGGCTGCCCGTGCCGCAAGAGCATTTGGCCCTCTCGGTGGATACACAGGAAGCAGACAGGTCATCCCTTCTGCACGATTGGCGCCGTTTCCTGTCTTTCCGCCGCGCGCATCCCGCGCTCTCGTCCGGCACGCTGGAAATCCTTGAGTTGCCAGAGCCGCTGATCGGCTTTGTTCGAAGGTGCGACGGCGATGAGGTGACATGCCTGTTCAATCTGTCGAACGCACCAGTACGTTTGAGCGGTGCCCCCGTTGGCCCCGATGAGCTGGCCGCCTATGGGACCGCGTTCGTGGTCGCCTCCGCGCAGCCGCCCCTGCTGATGTGGGAAGCCAGCGCGGACTACGCAGCTTCGTAAGAGGCTGCTTCCCGCAGCAGCCGCACGGAGCCGAACGCTTCCCGGTGATGCACGCAGGCACCATGCACTTCCAGCGAACGGCGATGCGCCCCGGTGGCATAGCCGGCGTTCCTGTCCCAGCCATATTGCGGGAACCGCACATGCAGCCGCGTCATCGCGCGGTCGCGCACCACCTTGGCGACGATCGAGGCGGCCGCGATGGACAGGCACAACGCGTCGCCCCCCACCACGCAGCGGACTTGGCAGGTGAGCGGCGGCGCGCGATTGCCATCCACCAGTGCGATGTCCGGCGGCGTCGGCAGGCGCAGCACCGCGCGCGCCATCGCCAGCATGGCGGCATGCAGGATGTTCAGCCGCGCGATTTCCGCAACCGAGGCGGCGCCCACCGCGATCTCTGCCGACGGACAAGCCAGCAGCGCCTGATAGGCTAGCGCGCGCTGCTCGGCCGTGAGCTTCTTGGAATCGTCCAACAGGCGCGCCAAGCCGGCCGGCACACCTGCGGTGAACACCACCGCGGCCGCCATCACTGGGCCCGCCAGCGGCCCGCGCCCGACCTCGTCCACACCGGCAACCCGGCCAGCATGCTGCGACTCGTACGCGTAATCCGGCATGACGCCAGTCTAACCGGCAACGGCGCTCGGCAGCCAGCCATCACGATGGCGAGAGCATCTGCATCCGCCGCATTGTCTGCGGACGAAACGTGTATGATGACGGAACGCTTCCGCCGGCACTCAAGGAGACTTTAGTTGCAGATCAAGCACGCCGCCCTCGCGGCAATGTTTACCCTCGCCTCGGCCACCGCGCTGGCCGCCACCACCGTTCAGGTTGGCGGTGCCGCCATGTATCCGGACAAGACCATCGTCGCCAACGCCGTGGCCTCCAAGGATCACACAACGCTGGTCGCCGCCGTGAAGGCCGCCGGCCTGGTCGATACGCTCAGCGGCAAGGGTCCATTTACCGTCTTTGCCCCGACCAACGAAGCCTTCGCCGCCCTGCCTGCCGGCACGGTCGACACGCTGCTGAAGCCGGAAAACAAGGCCAAGCTGACCGCAATCCTCACCTACCACGTCGTCCCCGGCGACCTGACCAGCAAGAAGCTGGCCGCGCTGATCAAGTCGGGCGGCGGCACGGCGGAACTGACCACTGTTCAAGGTGGCAAGCTGACGATCGCCATGAACGGACCGCAGAATATCACGGTGACGGACGGTAGCGGCGGCGTGGCCGACGTTTCCATCCGCGATGTTGGCCAGTCGAACGGCGTGATCCATGTGATCGACAAGGTTCTTTTGCCAGCGTCGTAAGGAAGAACTTCTTTTTTCGAAAAAAAGAAGCAAAAAACTTTTGTCCCCACGACACACTGGCAAAAGTTTTTTGGTCCTTTTTTTCAAAAAAGGACTACTTACCTTCTTCTAATTCTTTCCTCGCTGCCGCCAACTTCGCAGCCTCCTCCGCGGACAACGCCGGCACTTTCAGCCCCAGCGTATCCAGCGCCGCAATCATCGCCTCAGCCACCACCAGATGCGTGAACGGCTTGTGATCCGCAGGCACCACGAACCACGGTGCGTGCGGCGAGGCCGTGGCGGAAATGGCAAGTTCATAGGCGTCTTGATAGGCGTCCCAGTGTTCGCGCTCCGTGATGTCGCCGGCGCTGAACTTCCAGTTCTTGTCCGGCGCATCGATGCGCGCCAGAAAACGGCGTTTCTGCTCGTCGCGGCTAACATGCAGGAAGAATTTCAGCACCACCGTGCCCTGATGCGCCAGGTAATCCTCGAAATTGGCGATATCGTCCAGCCGGTGCTTCCAGAATTTCTTGCCCCGCACATCATCCGGCAGGTGCAGCGGGTCCAGCATCTCTGGATGCACGCGGGTGATCAGCACATCCTCGTAATGGCTGCGGTTGAAGATGGATATCCGCCCCCGCGCCGGCGCATGCGGATGCACCCGCCACAGGAACCCGTGCGACAGATCCTCGGGGCCGGGCTGTTTGAATGAGGTGACACTCACGCCCTGCGGGTTCACCCCGGTCATGACATGCTTGATCGTGCCGTCCTTGCCGGCCGCATCCATCGCCTGCAATACCATCAGCATGGACCAGCGATCGTCCGCGTAAAGCATCGTCTGCAACTTCGACAGCCGCGCCACGCCGTCCGCCAGGCACCCCTCCACGTCCCCGGAATCGACAATCCCGCTCGCCTTGTCAGCGGGATCGTGATCCTTCAGCCGAAAATCACGCCCATCGGTGATACGGTAACGGTCGAGTAGCCGTGCCGCATCCTTCGTTTTCACGCAGACACCCTCTTGATGTTGAACGGCCCGGTCGATTGGCAGGTCGGCATCATCTCAATCCGGTTGATGTTCACATGCGCCGGCAAGTGCACAACCCACGCCACCGCTTCGGCGATATCCTCCGCGGTCAGCGGCGTGGTGCCCTGGTAGACTGCGTCCGCCTTAGCCTGGTCGCCGGCGAAGCGCACGGTGGAGAATTCGGTGCCGCCGCACAGGCCTGGCTCGATATCCGTGACGCGCACGTTGGTGCCGGCCAGATCGGCTTTCAAATTCAACGTGAATTGCTTCACGAACGCCTTCGTGCCGCCATACACATGCCCGCCGGGATACGGATAACTACCGGCGATGCTGCCGAGATTGATCACGTGGCCATGGTTGCGCGCCACCATGCCGGGCAACAGGGCATGCGTCATGTGCAGCAGGCCGGTGATGTTGGTCGCCACCATCCGGTCCCAATCCGCCGCATCGGAAAGCTGCGCCGGCGCCAGGCCCAACGCGAGCCCGGCATTGTTCACCAGCACATCCACATCCTGCCAGCCCTCCGGCAGGCTGCCCGGCAGCGCCGCCACCGCAGCACCATCCGTTACGTCCAACGTCACCGGCAGAACATCGTCGTCCAATTCCGCCGCCAGCGCGTCCAGCCGATCCTGCCGCCGGCCGGCCGCGATCACCCGCCAGCCGTCGGCAACCAGGCGGCGCGTGATGGCCGCCCCGAAGCCGGCGGTGGCGCCGGTGACCAGCGCGGTGCGGCTCACTGCAGCTCGATCTCCACCGGGATGTTGCCGCGCGTGGCCTTGGAATACGGGCACACCTTATGCGCCTTGTGCACCAGCTGCTCGGCGGTTTCACGGTCCACGCCGTCGATCTTGGGCTTCAGCTTCACGCTCAGGCTGTAATCGTTGCCGTTGACGTTGAGGGTCACTTCGGCAGCGACGTGGACCGCCTCCGGCTTGATCTTACCGGCGCCTGCCACGGCCAAGATCGCGCTGCCGAAGCAGCTCGAATATCCTGCGGCGAAAAGCTGCTCGGGGTTTGTGGCACCCGCCTTGCCGGAGCCTGGCATGGCCAGATCGTGGTGCACCACGCCGTCGGAGCTATCGACATGTCCGTTGCGGCCGGCTGTGGTGGTGGCGATTGCGGTATAGGCCATGGGTGGTCTCCTTTGGCTGGAAGCGGTCAGTTAGGGCGGAAGGCGGCAAAATCCAAGCGGGATTCTCCATCCGTCATGAACCGGCACCTTCCGCTGACACTGCGTCAGTTTGTGCCGCTTGCGACAGCTTCCATCGGAGGAGTCCTGTCTCCTCGCGTCTCACTTTTGCATGAATGGCGCCCTCGCCCCAGGCGTACGGCACGAATTCATCCACATGCGGCGGACGCGCGCGCCTGCGCGGGCGTTTGGCCATCAACACGGTGTTCAATGTCTTAGTCTGTATATTCAGAGCAGAGATGGGCGCTGCGGCAAAGTCGAAGTCCGCCTCTCGAATGGTTGTGTCCTCGGTATGGGGCTCGGTTCCGTCTGAAAACCGCTTCGAGGGCCAATGCGAGAAGGCATGTGCGCGCGCGAAATTCCGCCGCATCTTTGTATACCATCCGAGAGGCGTGAGATTGATGAGATGAAATTTGTTCCAAATATTCTCTTCAAGCTGCTCTCTCGAAACAATGGCCGGAACGGCGACGACCATAAGACCCCCAGGCTTCAACACTCTTCTGAATTCAGATAGGAAGTTCTCTATATCGCCGAGATGTTCCATTGCTTGCGAACTAAAGATAACATCAACAGAGCCGCTTGGTACAGGGATTCCAATTGACAGATCTGCCACGACGAAATCCGTGGCTGGTTCGGAGAAATGAGCTCTGCAGTAGGAGATCGCCTTCTCAGAAACTTCGATTCCTGTAACGTGCTTGGCGACTGACCTTACCAGATAGGACGCGCCGTAGCCCGTGCCGCATCCTGCGTCTACGACACGCAGGCCTTTCGTATAGAGCGATGCAAAGCGATAGACGGAAAGATGGGAGTAGTAATTCCAATCCTTTTGCGAAGAGACAACACGTTCTCCATCGTCGCTGAAATCAGTCTCGAACTCCGACATCCTCCGGTTCTCTCGCCCTACAGCACTGGTCGCGTAGCTATGTCATCATAGACAGCTCGTGGCCATGTGCCGCCCGAAATTCACTTTGTATTGATCGTCACTGACACCGGACAATGGTCCGAAAGCTTGGATTTGAGTGCTTCACTGTCGCGAAAAACCTGAACGCGCAGGCTGCCTGGTTGCACCCACGCGCGGGCGGCCCCACCCGCGAAGATGTGATCGATGAACGCCGCGCCCTCCCAGCAGGGGTTGGCCCAGCCCTGGGTGACGCGCAGCAGCGGGGCGGCGGCGGAAAGGGCGGTGCCGAAGGGCTCCGGCTGGTCCAGCACGCGGTTGAAGTCGCCCATGACGAGGAAGGCGGCGTGTTCGGCCTGCCGGCCGGCAATCCAGGCGGCAAGGGGGGGGATCTGGCGGGACAGCAGCACGCATTGCGGGCGGGTGAGGTGGTCCAGGCCTTCCGTCTGGCAGCCGGTTTTCAGATGTATCACCAGGACGCGCAGCAAATGGCCGCCCGGCAGGATCAGCGTTGCGTCCAGGCCGTGGCGCAGGGGAAAGGCTGCTTCGGGTTCCACGTCCAGCGGCGTGTAATCTTCCTGGCGAACGACGGCGATGTCGTGGCGGATGGCCAGCCCCACGCGCTGGACGACGGATTGGCGCGTGGTGATGAGGGTGTAGCGGGCGGGGTCGAAGACCAGGGCTGCGGCTGCAGGGCCGTCCACTTCCTGAAAGGCCACGATATCGGCTGCGAGTTTGGTGGCGTAGCTTGCAAGTTTGGCAAAGTCTTCGGCTTTTCTGACGTGGACGTCGGTCGGGAGATGGGCTTCGGCGTGGCTTCGCGCGGTGAGCCAGTTGAGGTTCCAGGTGCTGATTTTGAGTGGTGCCGCTTGGGCGTGGGGGACGACAAGGGTGAGTGTAGCGATGAGTGGAGCAAGAAAGGATTTCACCACGAAGGCACGAAGACCACGAAGGGGTTCACAAAGAAGCGACGTTTCGTCTTCGTGACTCCTTCGTGTCCTTCGTGCCGTCGTGGTTAGATCTTCCTTGCTGCACCGGCTCCAAGATGACACGGGTATATGAGCGCACATTCTGACACGCGCGCGTCGTATGACCGCGTGGATGCCCGGGACGAGCCCGGGCAAGGTATGTCTTGAATCCGGCTGATCGGACTCGATCAAAGCAGCCTCTCTTGTTGTTCCGGAACGGGCGGTTGCGCGACGAACGAGAGTGGGCGTGCGCCGCATGCGGTTAGGAAAGCTGCTATCCTGTCCAGCACGGCGGGATCCCGCGTGTCATCCCCCGCATCCCCGCACGGCACGAAGATCACGGTCTCATATCGCGCCCGCGTCAGTAAGACACGATAGGTGTTGATCTGGTTCGCAATCGCCTCCGCGCGCGCTGGATATTGCCAGCGTGTGCCGCGGAAGTCGCGGACGCGCCAGGCCTGGCGCCCGGCTTCGCGGACCAGGTCGCCATCCCAGCACAGCCCTACGTAATCCAGTTCCAGCCCCTGGCAGCTGAATTCGGTGGCGACGAGTTCCAGCGCATTGCTCGCCCGCACATCGGGCGGAAACCGGTCCAGAAACCAATGCGCCACCGCGCCTGCGTCCATATGTGGTAGCTCGGAGCCCAATCCTTCCGCGCGCAACCGGCTGGCGCCCGAGCTCGCCAGCAGTCCGGCCCGCCGCAGGCCACGCGCAGCCTGGCGAAGATACGCCCGCAACTCACCCAGATCCCGCGTCAGCAGAAACGGAAAATGCATATCCCCCCGCGCCGTCTCCGCCGCCGCGCCCGCATCGCCGGCCAACACCTGGTTCACCCAGACAGAGGCGGCCGTGCTGCGAATATGCCGCAGCGCCACATCCAGATGCAGCGCGGGCAACGCGATCAATTCCGGCAGCTTCCCTAGCTTTTGCCGCGCATCGCTGGTTGCGAGCACTTCCGGCGCCGCCCGCACCCGCCAGCTCTGCTGACAGGCTCGCAACGCCTCGCCCCATTCGGCCAGCCCGCCTTCCCCGTCATGGATCTCCTGCCCGCCGCCCACCAGACACACGATCGCCGCAAAACCCGCATGCCGCCCCATGGCCTCCAGCAGCAGCGCCGGCTCGGACTCCGTCAGCCGGATCGGCTTGTCCCGGGTCTTGGCGATCGCATGCGCACGAGACCAGCAGCGCTGCGCCTCGTCGATGATCACCACACTCTCTGGGGGCACATGGCTGGGATTGGCCACATACTCATTACGGAAATCCGGCAGCCGCTGGATTGCGCTCATCATGCGCCGTGCGGCATCTCCACGCGCCGTGCCGAAGGCCACAGCGTCACGTGTCAGGGCCTCTCGCAACACATGCACCAGCGTCGGATTGCCGGTCAGATACGTGCCCCGTCCGGCATCGGCCGCGCCGAACACCGCATTCAGCCCGCACAAAGTCTTGCCTGCACCAGGGATGCCAGTCACGAACAGGATCAGTTTCGATCCATCCGCCCGCGCTTGAGCAATCTCGCTCAGAATGGCGTCCGTCGTCGCTCGCAGATTGATCGCGTCCCCACGTGCGCTGCGTATCTCCTCCACGCCGTGTTTCGCATAAAGCATGCACGCCGCATCGACGATGTTCGGCACCGGGGAATAGGCCGCCGCCAGCCATGCCGCGTGATCCAGCGCACGACCCGGCAAGCGCGCCTGCAGATCGGCCAACAATGTCGGCAAACTCGCCGAACTTGCATCGATCACCGTGCTGACTGCCCCCGCCATCAACATTGGCAGCGTCGCGCCCTGACATCGTGCGTGCTCGGCTACCAGCACCGGCACGATCGCGCAGCTCCGGCAGCCTGCATGGAAATCATGCAGGTCGATCGCATAATCCTCGACTTGCCGCCGATCCGCGGGCAGGCATGTCTCCGCCCCCGCCTTGAATTCCAGCACCAACACGGCCCGACCCGTCAGCAAGATCGCATCTGGCCGCCGGCCCAGCCGCAACATCGGGTATTCCAGCAGCAGATGCCACGCGCCTGCCTCCGGCAACGGTGCCAATGCGCTGCGCAGCATCAGGATGCTCTGCTCCCAGGCCCGAATCTGCTGCGCCTCGTTCAGGCGGAAATGGCGGATCTGCGCCACGGCCAGCGCGCCGGTGATCGCGTCTGTGGGCGACTTCAGGAACTCGGTTACGCTGGCGTTCCAGAAGGAAAGCATAAGTCGAGGTCTTCTTTTCTGAAGAAAAAAAGCAAAAGACTTTTATCCCTGCGCATCTGGGGCATTCGTGGAGGTGCGATTCAGATGCGTCGGAGCAAAAGTTTTTTGGTTCTTTTTTGCAAAAAAGAACATCCTTCCTTCCTTTGCAACGTTTTCGTCGCCTCGCTTCTCCTGGCGGCATCGGACTCTACGCCCTGTACCTCGCTTCGGAAAATCTGATGGGGCCACTCCTGCTGGGCCATTTGTTCGACACGATCGGGCAACGGCGCATGATCGCCGGCATCTATGCGCTCTCCTATGCTTCCACTGGCGCAGCGCGAAAGTCCAAAAGGTTTTTTGGTCCTTTTTTCAAAAAAGGACTACTACCTTCACCATTCTGTCACAATTGCCCATTCAAAAACTTCGTGTCTAACTCTCGCCCACCAAACCGAGGAGACGTCAATTGCGCTTCAATAAGACAATCGTATGCATGGCCCTTTTGGCCTGCGCCCCCGCCGGCGCCGCCACCATCGACAATGTTGCAGTCCCGGCCGGCCTCGCCAGCACAAAGCTGGCGGATACCGTGCCCATGCGCATTATCCTCTCGCTCAAGCTGCGCGACCCTGAAGGTGCGGCTGCCTTCGCCGCCGCCGTTTCCGACCCGCGCAGCCCGGCCTATGGCCACTACATGTCCGCCACGGAGTTCGGCCTGCGCTTCGGCCCAGCCGCGGACACCTATGAATACCTCCGCAGCTGGGCGCTGATGAACGGCCTCTCCGTCGGTCCTCGCACCCCCAGCCGCACCACGGTCTCCGTTGCTGGCAACGCAGGCCAGTTCGCCCGCCTGTTCAGCACCAGCTTCTCCAGCTTCCACACCCCAACCCATGGCGACGGCGTTTCCATGCTCACCGCTCCACAGGTGCCGGTGGAACTTGCCACCCGCATCGAGGGCGTGGTCGGCCTGTCCAGCGCCGGCCACTACTTCCCGCTGGCCCACATCCTGGCCGGCCCACGCGCCAATGTCGGCACAGGCGTGAATGGCAGCGGCTATGCGCCCAGCGACATCCGCACCGCCTACAACATCGCCGGCCAGACCACGAGCAAGAAGACCGAGG
>Ga0123336_10003750_pt1 | contig 12557 bp, 10 predicted proteins | sample SSSSmetaG_FD_96466 | JGI IMG/M metagenome (GOLD analysis project Ga0123336, IMG submission 96466) | Glacier valley bacterial and archeal communities from Borup Fiord, Nunavut, Canada, to study Microbial Dark Matter (Phase II) - ​SSSS metaG | ecosystem: Environmental > Aquatic > Freshwater > Ice... | reverse complement strand
GGGAGCGCCGCGAGGTCCGCGGGCGCGAGGAGCTGCGCGATCTTGAGATGCCGCGAGGCGGAGACCAGGCTCACCTCGTCGGTCAGAGCCGTGAAGTGCGGACCGCCGTCGAACGGATCCACGCGGTGCGCGTAGCGGAAGCCGATGCGGCGCAGGAGCTTCTCGACGCCGCGCGTCTGCGCGCCGACCTTGCCAATCACCGCCTGCGCGTCCTTGGGCAGGAGCGAGGCGTAGATCGCGCCCTCGGGAAAGAGGCCGCGCACGAACTCCTTGTTCCGGCGCGAGAGCTTGTCGGCCTCGGCGTAGGTCATCCCGGTGAAGTGGTGGCCGATGGCATCCCAGAGGTGGGACGTGCCGTCCTTCTCGAGCGGCGGGAGCAGCTCCGCGAGCACCTCGTCGCGGAACCACTCGCGGTGCATCTTGATGAAGAGGAACCGCACGTACGAGAGGAACGTGCCGAGCCGCTCCGGCACGCGCCGGTACGACGGATGGATCACGAGGCCGCCGATCTCCGTCGGGCCGTTGTACGAGTAGCCGATCTTCAGCGTGGTGTGCTCGAAGTGCTTGTCGAGCGTCTGCGAGTAACGTTCCTCATCGATGACGTCGAGATAGATGTAAGGCGCATCCTTCCGCCCGAGCTGGGCGAACACCATCGACGTGCCGATGATCCGCTCCTTCGCGCGGTCGACGAGGACGAACACGTAGTGCCGTCGCTTCGGGTCCTTGACCGCCTTCGTGAAGCTCTTCTGCGAGGCCTCGAGGATCTGCCGGACGCCCTCCTCCTCCTCGGGGAGGTTCACCGTGTTCAGATGACGAGAGATCTCGAGGATCTGCGCCTCGTCCTCGACGAGGGAGCCGCGGATCTCGTAGAGCGGGCCTTTCTCCATGGAGGGCCGGCGTTGTATCACGAGGTCGACCCCGCTCAGAGTTGCAGGGGACGGCGGGGGTCGAGCCGTCGGCCGGGCAGGCCTGGGGCTCGAAGTCGTTCAGGCACTTCGTGACCTCTTCGTCGGTGCAGACCGGGTGTTTGCATTGAGCGCATGACGGCCCGGCAATGCACGTGCCTGCGGGAAACGGCCCGATCTCCGCATTTCGCGAAAATCCCCGACGCACGTTCACGCCTGCAGGCTCCGGCCGTCATACGATACCGTAGGGGCGTGCGCCGACCGCTCCTGCTCCTCCTCGCCCTCGCTCTCCTCCCCGGCTGCAAGGCCTGCGGCAAGGGTACCGAGAGCTCCCGCCTCAGCGTCAGCGTCTCCATCTTCCCGATCTACGACCTTGTTCGCCGGGTGGCCGGGCCCGACGCCGACGTCGGGCTCCTCCTCCAGCCCGGACGCAACGAGCACTCGTTCGACCCGACGCCGAAGGACATCGAGGCGGTCTCCCGCGCGCGCGTCGGCGTGATGGTCGGCCTCGGGCTCGATCCGTGGATGGAGAAGCTGATGAAGGAGGCGGCGCCCACGGCGCGCGTCATCAAGGTCGGCGATCGCGTCCCCACGCTGAACATCAAGGACGACCCCATCGGCGACGAGGAGGCCGACCAGGCTCGCGGCGCGGCGGCCAAAAAGCACGACGAGCACGAGCACGAGAAGGGCGCGACCGACCCGCACGTCTGGCTCGATCCCGAGCGCGCGCGGCTCATCGTGCGCGCCATCGCCGAGGAGCTCGGCAAGGCCGACGCTGCGCACGCCATCGCGTACCGCCAGCGCGCGACGGAGATCGACGCCTCGCTCGCCGCGCTCGACAAGGAGGTCGAGACGCGTACGAAGGCGCTGAGCACGCGCGGCTTCGTCACCTTCCACGGCTCGTTCCAGTACTTCGCCGAGCGTTACAAGCTCGACATCCTCGCGGTCATCGAGCCGTTCCCCGGCTCGCAGCCCTCGGGCGCGTACGTGTCGAAGGTGCTCGAGGTGATCAAGGCCAGGAAGGTCCCCGCGCTCTTCAGCGAGCCGCAGCTCGACCCGCGCCCCGCCAAGGTCCTCGCCGACGAGGCGAAGATCCCGCTCGGCGTCCTCGATCCCGTGGGCGGCGGTCCCGAGACCGACAGCTACGAGAAGATGATCCGCTTCGACATGGCCTCGCTCGAGAAGCACCTGAAATGAGCGGTGGCGCGCCGCTCTCGCGAGGCCTGGGGCCGGCGTCGCGCCAGCCGCTCCGCCCCTCGGGGGTGCCCTTGATGGGGACGCTCCCGCCGGCCGATGCGGTGCGCGTCCTCGAGGTGACCGGCGTGAGCAAGCGCTTCGGCGAGAAGGTGGTGCTCGACAACGTGACGTTCCACGTCCCGGTCGGCGAGTTCCTCTGCCTGTGCGGTCCGAACGGCGCCGGCAAGAGCACGTTGCTGAAGATGATCCTCGGCCTGATCAGGCCCGATCAGGGATCGATCCGCATCACCGGCCTCCCGGCGCGCGAGGGCCGCTCGAAGATCGGCTACGTCCCGCAGCGCAAGGCGTTCGATCGCGATTTCCCGGCCTCGCCGCTGGAGGTAGTGGTCGCGAACCTGCGTGGTCGCTGGCCGCTGCGCATCACCAAGGACGAGCGCGAGATCGCGATGTCCGTGCTCGCGAAGACCGGCGCCGCGAGCCTCGCGAACGCGCAGATGCGCGACCTCTCCGGCGGCGAGACCCAGCGCGTGTTCCTGGCACGTGCCCTGGCGACGAAGCCGACGCTCCTCATCCTCGACGAGCCGACTGCCGGCGTGGACGTCGGCGGGCGCGCCGCGATCGTCGACCTGATGGCGGAGATCAGCGGCGGCGACGCGATCGCGGCCATCCTCGTCACGCACAATCTCCAGGCGATCGCGCGCTGCGCGGAGCGGGTCGTGTACCTGGAACGGTCCTTGAAAGCCTGGGGCTTGTGGACGGAGCTGAGCGCGGACCGCGACCTCAGCGCGATCCAGATCGCCTCGGGCGACCATCGCGCCATGGCAATGGACAGCGATTGACCGGCCGCAACGCTCGCAGCGAGAGCTGCGACACCCTCGCACCGTCGACCTGAGCCGTGAAAACCCCGAATCTTTTGGGGGCCCAAGATGGATGGGGGGGAAGCTGGATGCTAGCTTCTGTATCTAGACGTCGGGGCCCCGCGGCCGCATTCTTGCGACTGCGTTTTCGCTCCTTCCCCCCATGGCCCGCCAACTCCCCCCGCAGATCCCGCTGATCCTCTGGATCTGCGCGGCCGTGTGCGCGCACTTCGTGCTCGGCGGAGGCACCGCGGAGGTCTCGAAGCAGGTCGGCGACTTCCGTGAGGACCGGCGTTACATCTCGCAGCTCGGCTCGAAGGCGCGCGAGCGCGTGAAGCAGAGCGAGCAGACGCTCGACATCGCGATCGTCGACGAGGGAGCGCAGCCGAAGGAGGACGAGCCGGAGGCGCCGAAGCCCGCACCCGTCGCCGAGAAGAAGCCGGACCCCGCGAAGCCGCCCGAGCAGAAGGCCCTCGAGCAAAAGAAGCCCGAGCCGGCAAAGCAGGAGGTGAAGGTCGTCGTCAAGGAAGAGGACCCTCTCAAGAAGCTCGACGAGACGCCGCTCAAGATGGACAAGCGCATCGCGGTGAAGCAGCACGCGCAGCCGAAGCAGGAAGACAACCCGAACGCCCGCTTCATCGCCGACGAGGCGAACAAGGTCGAAGAAGAGAAGGTCGCGACGCAGACGGCTCACGACCAGGACGACGAGAACCCGACGCCCGGCGCGAACAAGACCGCGGGCCCCAAAGACGCCGTCGGCGACAGCGTCCGCACCAAGATCGCCGATAGCGACGAGCACAAGGGCAACAAGGACAACGCGCCCGGTGAGAAGGGCACCGAGTTCGAGGTCCAGAAGGACAACAAGCCGATCGAGAAGCCGCAGGCCACCGCTGCGGTGAACGAGCCGGCCAAGGCGCAGGACGTCCCGAAGTCCGGCGGTGACGGTCGCTCCCCCTCGAAGGTCGACAAGGAGACGCCGCAGCTCGCGCCCGGCGCCGAGGCGTCGCCCACCACCGAGCTCGTGCAGTCGCCGAACGGCGCGCAGTGGTTCACGCCCGTGAAGCCCGCGCAGGGCCCGAAGGACCCCGTCGCCGGCGCGACCAACCAGACGAAGCCGCCCGTCGCGAGCTCGAACTCGAACACGAAGTGGCTCGGGCTCGGCGGCAACCCCGGCCCCGGTCAGGTGAACATCAACCTGAACAACAAGGGCGTCATCGCGGTCGTCGGTTCCGATCAGCTACGCAAGGAGCGCGAGGCGGACGGCGAGCGCCGCAAGAGCGAGCACCGTGGATCGTGGACGGCGTCCAACTTCGAGCGCTGGCGCAACGCGATCGAGAACTACGTCTCCAGCGTCAAGCCCGGCAACCAGACCGCGCTCAACACGGCGGCGGTGCCGTTCGCGTCGTACCTCAACACGATCCACAACCGGATCCATCCGCTCTTCGCCGACAGCTTCCTCGGCTCGCTCGACAACCTGCCGAAGACCCACCCGCTGAACTCGCCGAAGCTGATCACGCGCGTCGAGATCGTCGTGAGCCCCAAGGAAGGGCGCATCGTGAAGCTCGGCGTCGTCAAGACCAGCGGCATCACCGCCTTCGACATCGCCGCGCTCGACAGCGTGAGCCGTGCGCAGCCGTTCGTCCCCGCGCCGGGCGCGATTGTCTCGCCGGACGGCAACGTGTACCTCCACTGGGAGTTCCACCGGGACGAGGTCTTCGCCTGCTCCACGATGCACGCGCGGCCGTTCTTGCTGAACACCCCCGCGAAGGGTCCGCCCGAGGATCCGCAGCCCCCGGCGCCCGCACCGAGCGGCCCGCGGGAGCGCGGCGCACCTCCGCCGGTGAACCTGCACGAGCTCCGCGAGGGCACCGCGCCCACGCCGGCGCTCGCGCCGCGCGCTGGCTGAACAGGCACTCGGCTAGGCCGTTCTGGCCGCGATCGGGCTCCGTCTCCTGCTCGTGCCCCGTTTCCACGGTGCGAACAGCGTCCTCTTCGCGGCGCGCCCCGGGCCCCGGCCGGACTACCGGATCGTGAGGACGGTGCTCACCGGCGAGAACGCCTTGCGGGGCGTGAGCACGATGCTCGTCGCGGTGCTCTTCATGATCCGGGTGCGCTCGTGGGTCGTCGCGCTGCGCGCGTCGGGCGTGCAGACGAGGACCACGCCGCTGATGGCCATCCTCGGATGGTTCATCCCAGGCGCCGGCCGCGCCGGTGAGCTACGCCGCCTTCAACACCACCGCACCGGCGCAGCAGTACCAGCACTACCCGCCGCCCCCGCAGCAGCCCCATTACTGGTCCGGACGGCACGGACGGACGGACGGACGGACGGACGGACGGACGGACGGACGACTCGATCGGGTTCGCCTTCGCGAATGCGCGGGACTCGCCCCAGAACGCGTTGTTGTACGAGCCGTCGAACGCGAGCAGAACGAACTGCGGACAGCCACGAAGCGCACGACGACGCGCCGCAGGACGAGCAGGACCAGTGATCCCGCGTTCGCCGCGGATCGCCGTGGTAGGCTGCTCCGGCGTCACGGCGCACGAAATCGATGGACGGCGAAAACACGTCAGCCGATGAGCCCGCGGGGGAGCCCGCGGCCGCTCCCGAGAAGCCCCCGGTCCTCCCGCCGGCACCTGCGCGCGCCCCCGCCGCGCAGGGGGCCATGCCCACCATCAGCGTCGCGTGGGCAGGGAGCGCGCTCGTCCTGACCGCGGTGGTCGGCGCGCTCGCGAAGACGCTGGGCGTGGTCGTCGCGCCGGGCCTGCGCGGCGTCGCCTCGCAGAAGACGGTCGAGGCGGTCGAGCTCCTCTCGTCGACGCTCGCTTACACGTTCGCGGCGCTGCTCGTGGCGCTCGTCTGCGGCGGCTCGTTCGAGCTCGCGCGCGCGCGAAAGGTCGGCGTCGTGTCGCGCGGCAGCGTGGTGGCGGTCTCCGGGCTGGTGGTGGCGCTCGCGTCGCCCGCGGTGGTGGGTCGGCTACACGCGATGGCGGGCGTCTCGCTCGCGGTGGTGGCGGGCTTGCTGGCGCTCGTGGCCTCGGTCGGCACCATCCGCGTCGCTCACACGCGCATCCTGGGCGGCGTGCTGGGGATGTTCGCGCTCGCCGCGCTGCTGCGTCCGCTCTCGTGGCAGCTGTCGGCGCTCGCGAACGAGCGCGCGAGCATCGGTCTCTACGAAATGGGCCGCATCATGGCGGCCGGCTCGGTGGTCGTCCAGGCGCTCGCGACGCTCCTGGCCGCCGCATGGCTCGGCACGCGCTCCCGGGTCCGTGGGCGGCTCCTCGCGAACGGCGCGATCGTGGTCGCGTTCGGGATCACCTACCTCGCGGCGCGCGACGGCGGCGAGACGCCGTCGTTCCTCGAGGTCGTTCTGCGGAGCTCGCTCTCGCAGGCGGTGGGCAGCGTGCTGCCCTACGGGCTGACGAGCATCGCGGCGTTCCTCGTCCCTGCGACCATCTTGCTCGCGGTCGTCGCGACCGTGCAACGCACGCATCCGCCGGCGGTGCTCGCGGCGCTCGGGCTGGCGCTGCTCTCGCAGGGCTCGTTCGACGTGCCGCTCCACGCGCTCGCCATCACGGCGGCCGCGCAGTGGGCGATGCTCGCGATGGCGGACGACCGTACGATGTGGTCGGCGCTCGTCGGCCAGCGCGCCGCGGCGGAATAGAAGCCCGTACACGAAGCCCCACCAGTACTAGAAGCGAAGGGTGAGCTCGACGCGCGCGCCGGAGTACGCGGGGAAGACCTTGCAGATCCCGCTGACGCACTTCAGGCCGCCGCGCTGCTGACCGCCGAACACGCGGATGTTGGACTCGCTGGAGAAGCGATAGAGCACGGCGCCGTTCACGTAGTACGTCGGGAAGCCGATCTGCGTCGTGTACTCGATGCCCTGGCTGAAGACCCATTTCGGCGAGACCTTGAGCGCCGTGTAGTGCTCGCCCTGCCGCCAGAAGGCCGCCCCCTCGCTGGTGACGCGGATGTTCTGGTTCTCTTCCTTGCGCAGGCGGTGACGACCGATGAGCTCGAGCGAGTAGGGGCCCGTGATGTGCTTCGTCAGCGTGTAGTCGGCGTGCCACTCGCTGTAATAGGGGTCACCGTTCTCCTTCGAGTCGTCGCGGCCGCCAAAGGCCGCGAGGAACTGCGACTGGTTCTCGTCGAAGAGCCACTCGACGCCGCCGAGCCCGTCGTACACGCGGTTGCTCGTACGCTCGGCGCCGGTCACGCTGAGGGTGCGGCCCATCTCGTCACAGCCGCCGCCGGCGATCTCGCTCTTCGTGAACGCGTAGATCCCCTGGATGTAGAGGAGGAGGCCGGCCGTGAGGCGATAGTCGGTGCGCTGCCGCCCGCCGTTGACGCACGCGTTGAAGAACCCGAACGCGCTGTCCTGCGTGATGAGCTCCGCGGAGGGCACGTTCGTGTACGTGACGTTGGAGAAGGCCGAGGCGCGGCTCTGGTCGACGGCGCCGGTGACGCCGTAGAAGTTCCGGTAGCTCTTCACCTCGAGCGTGTTCGTGATGCGGCCGAAGCTCGTGGTGAGCGAGGCATAGAGCGCGTTGCCGTTCGCGTTCGTCTCGTTGGGCGTCGCGTCGTGGTGGATGCGCTGGACCGCGGCCTCGACGTAGAGGTTGCCGTGCTTCCAGAGGTTCGGGAGCTCGAGCGACTGGCCGCCGAGGAACACCTCGCTCGCGGCGATGGTCGGCGTGACCGCGCCCGGGAGCGTCGCGAGCCAGGTCTCGGTGTCGCTCGGCGCGCAGCTACCGAAGGGTGAGCTGAAGGTCGCGTCGTCCACGAAGCCGTTCTCGAGGTAGCGGTACGGCGCGCAGCGCGTGAAGCGCGCGCCGTGCGTCGAGAGCACCACCGGCGTGCCGCGCCCCGCCTGGATCTGCGCGCCGACCATGCGATCGGAGCCGAACACCGGCTGCGGACCGAACGCGTCGCCCTGGATCCCGCGCGCGGGATTGGGCTCGATGGTCCCCGAGAGGATGAGGGCCCGGCCGGTCGCCTCGTCGATGCGGGCGGGGTTGAGGACGCCGCCGACGAGCGTCACCGAGAACGGATCGTTCGTCCACGTGACCTTCGCGCCGCGCACCGTGTTGTCGATGCCGAGCTCGTCGACCTTGCGCAGGGAGAGCACGAGGCCGCGACCGAACTGCACGTAGGCGTCACCGACGGTGACCTCGAGCTGCTTCGACCGATACCTGGCGAATATCTTCGCCGGATAGATGTAGTTGCGGTAGCGGGACGAGTCGTCACGGACGACGTTGTTGAGCTGCACGGGCGCGATGCACGCGCCGGTCTCCCCGGGGCCGCAGACCGGCTGGTCGACCGGGCGGCGCCAGTAGACCGAGGAGTCGAGGCGCATGCCGAGCGTGAAGTGATCCCAGTTGAGCGCGATGTTGAGCCGGTTGATCCACGACCCGTAGCCGTGGTCCTGGATCAGCTCGCCTTCCGAGATGCGCGCGTCGAACTGCTGCGAGAGGATCGAGGTCTCGGTGACCTCGAGGGACACCGGCTTCTGATCGAGGCTCACGACGTCGCGTGCGTGAGCCTGCGATGCGAAGCCGAGGACCAGAGACGTCGTCAGTAGTGACGCGAGCTTCTTCACCCGCCGGGAAATTACTTGGCTTGCGGTCCCGCGTCGAGCGCGCTCGGCACGCTCGACTCCAGCGCGCGCGAGACGTGCTCCTCGAGCCCGATCTCATCGCCCGGGTTGTACCCGTCGTGCACGTAGACAATCTCACCCTTCTTGTCGATCAAGACGGTGAGCGGCGCCGACTTCTTCGGATTGTAGATGCCGGCGATGTGCGAGTCCTCGTCGAGCAGGACCGGGAACTGGATGTTGTTGCGCCGCGCCCAGGCCGGGACGTCGGCCACGCTGTCCGACGAGTCCATCGCGATGGCGAGCACGACGAAGCCCCGGTCCTTCTCCTTCGCGTAGATGCGCCGGAGATGACCGAGCTCGGCGAGGCAGGGCTGACACCACGTCGCGCAGAAATCGAGGACGATGGCCTGCTTGCCGAGGTAGTCGCTCAGGCGAACGGTCTTGCCCTCGATGTCGCGCGCGGTGAAGTCGGACGCCGTTCCGCCCTTGCCCGCCTTCGTGGGCGCGCCGGCAGGCTCTCCATCGCTACGACCGCATGCCCCCAGCGGGCCGACGAGCCCGATCGCCATTCCGATGGCGAGCACGCTCGACGCCGCGGCGCGCATCACTTGACGGCTTGCGCGGGGTTCGCGTCGATCCACGTGGACCACGTGTCGTAGACCGAGGCCTGATCCGTTTTGTAGCCGACGCCGGACTCGAGGACTTCCATCGAGCGCGCATCGAGGTAACCGTTCCAGGGGATCGCGGCCGCCTCGAAGAACTGGCCCAGGTTGCCCTGCTCCGGATCGAGGAAGATCGTGTAGTTGATCTTGTGGCGCTTCTGCCAGACGTTGAGGTCGTCGACGTTCGAGCCGGTGCCGCGCGCGTCACCCTCGATGATGGCCTGGATGACGGTGACCTTCTTCGCCTTGAGCGCGCTGATCTCCGGGACGAGCGCGGTCGCCTCCTCGTTGCACGGCGGGCACCAGAGCGCGCCAGCGGAGAAGTGAATGATCTTGTGCTCCTTCATCTCGGGATCGAAGAAGTCGGCGAGGGAGATGACCGTCGTGCCCTTCGACGGATCACCATCGCGGTACCCGAGGAACTTGTAGTTCCGCATGATGCTGCCAGGGCGGTTGCCGGCGCGCGCCTGGTAGCCGAGGTTCTTCGTCGGGTACGGGACGCCGTACGGATTGGCCTCGGTGCCCTGACCCGCGACCGGGCTCGGCGTACCGGTGCCCGCGCCCGGGTCGATGCCCTTGTCCTGGGGGGTCGGCGTGGTCGACGGGGTCGACGAAGAGGACGAGCAGCCTAGGCCGAGGAACAACGAAAGAAGGGCTCCGGCGAGCGCGCGCGACGGGACGAGTCTCGACAATGCCATGGTCCTACCTCGGAAACGTGCTAGTTGGGCGAAGAGGTGCGGAAGGTACCGCGCCCCTCCGTAGCGTCAAGTAGGTTTGCCTCGAAACCGACCTCGCCGCAATGATGAACCCGATTGGCATGCAGGGCGGTCCCGATTCCATGAAGCACCATTTCCTTCGCCTCGCGCGTCTGCTTGTAGCTGGCCTGGTGGCGGCGGCCGGGGCCGTTGCCTGTTCGAGCACCACGACAGCGCCGCCCGCGGGCCCCGCGGCCTGTGACCCGACCCAGTGCGCGCCAAAGAACGAGTGCATCCCGGACGCCGCGGGCGTCGCCGCCTGCCGGATCGGCTGCCTCACGCACGCCGACTGCCCGTTCAACACGCAGTGCCTGACGAGCGCTCCGCGAAACTACTGCGTCAAACAGAACCTGCCGGTCGAGCAGAAGCCGTCCGGTCAGTGGGGCTATCCCTGCCTCCCCTCCGGCGGCCGTGACAACAACCCCGCGTGCAGCGCCGAGACGGGCTTCGCCTGCTACGCCGCCGGAACGACGGACGCGCTGGCCTATTGCACGCAGTACGACTGCACGGTCGATCTCGACTGTGCGGGCGGCTTTTACTGCGGGACCATCAACACCGCGCCGAACGCGAAGACCGACAAGCGAACCATCGGCAGCACGCGCAGCGTGTGCCTCAAGCACAGCTATTGCTCACCGTGCGCGGGGGACATTGACTGCCCCGTCGTCGATGGCCAGCAGATGCGCTGCACCACGGATAACGCAGGCGGTCGTTACTGCTCGAACCCCTGCACCTCGACCACGAACTGCCGGCTGGATGCCGCGTGCAACGGCGTCGCGGACGACGGCTCCAAGGTCTGCAAGCCGCGCGCGGGCGCCTGCACGGGTGATGGCACGATCTGCGCTCCTTGCCGGTCGGACGCCGATTGCCCGAGCGGCGCCTGCATCAAGGCTGGCTACTCGCCCGAGCGGTTCTGCTCGGTGAAGTCGACGAGCCCATGCACGGCGCCCGACGATCCGAAGACCAGCTCTTTCGTCAAGGGCTCGTGTCCCGCGTTCACTGCGGTCAAGGGCGTCACCCTCGGCTGTCAAGGGCGCGCGGGCGACGACAACATCCCGAAAGATCAGTGTATCGGCTTCATCGAGTTTGGAGATAGTGGCGACATCGCGTGCTATACGCTGCACCCGTGAAGCGTTCCATGATCGGACTGGCAGCTCTCGGCTCAACGCTCTTCTCAACGCTCTTTGCCACGCTGGCCTCCGGCTGCGCGCGTCAGGAGCAGCTGCCACCACCGCCCGCCTCGCGGGTGTCGGTCGCCGCCGGTAAGCCCGCGTCGGACTTCAGCGCGCGCGACATCGACGGCAAGACCATCGCGCTCTCGGACCACCTCACGAAGGAGGTCATCCTGCTCAACTTCTGCGCGAGCTGGTGCGAGCCTTGCGTCCAGGAGTTCCCGCACCTCCGGCGCATCTACGACGCGAACCGCGCACGCGGGCTGTTCGTCATGGCCATCTCGATGGACGGCCCGGAGAGCGCAGCGAACGTCCCCGCCTTCGCGCGCCGCAACCAGCTCAACTTCCCGATGCTGATCGACGCGGACTCGCGGATCGCTGCGCTCTACAACCCGAAGAAGGCTGCGCCGCTGACCATCCTGATCGACAGGACGGGGAAGATCGCGCTGGTGCGCGAGGGCTACAACGTCGGCGACGAGGAGACCCTCGTCGTCGAGATCGAGAAGGCGCTGGCCGGTCCGGCCACGACCCGCTGAGTCGAGGCTGCGATTGCGGCTGCTCGTCGGTCGAGCGCCCCGCGCAGACCGGCGCGTACACGACGACGGTGGGGGCGCTCGGTCACGGGGCGCAGTCGTCGCCGAGGGGAACGTCGCCGTCCTGCTGGCAGCGCGCCGGGATGACCGGAAGATCGGCGAAGCCGCCGGCGCTGTCGAGCGCGTACGAGTTGAAGCGGATGCCCGCGGACACCGCCTCGCAGGGCAGCCCCTTGTTGTCCTCGCTGATCGAGGCGCGGAGGTCGCGTCCGTTACAGACCTCCTTCTTCACCGCCTTGTACACGCTCGCGACCAGGCCCTGATCGCAGACGTACACGTTCTTGAAGCCGATCGTGTCCTTCAGGTAGATGGTGCGCACCTGCGCGAGGATGTCCGCGGTGCGCCAGCGACCCGCCAGCACGCCGTCCGTGATCTTGAAGCCTGCGCCGTCCGGCACGATCGCGCCGAAGAGGAAGCCGCCCTGCACGATGATGTCGAGGGGCTTCTTGTCGTCGGGGACGTTGATGGGCATGCTCACGGTGTCGAACGAAGCGACGAGCCGCCCTCCCGTCACGTACGCGCTCGCGGAGCGCAGGGTCGAGGCATCGACGACGTTCTTGAAGCGGCTGTCGCGCAGCCAGTAGTCGCTCGCAGCGAACTTCGGCTTTCCGCCGACCACCGGCACGCCGGCTTCGGCGTCCACCGCGACGCCGAGCGCGGGGAACACCTCGAGGAGGACGTCGTCGTCCTCGGGCGAGCCGTTCCAGTTCGTGAGCCGGAGGACGAAGCCGTAGTCGCCGTTCGCGAGGCGGCCGTTCACCTCCGCCGGCTTGAACGCGCTTCCCAGGAGCCCGAGGTAGCCGAGGAGCCCGTAGCCCGCGT
>Ga0123336_10003749_pt1 | contig 12558 bp, 10 predicted proteins | sample SSSSmetaG_FD_96466 | JGI IMG/M metagenome (GOLD analysis project Ga0123336, IMG submission 96466) | Glacier valley bacterial and archeal communities from Borup Fiord, Nunavut, Canada, to study Microbial Dark Matter (Phase II) - ​SSSS metaG | ecosystem: Environmental > Aquatic > Freshwater > Ice... | reverse complement strand
TGCATGGCGGCAGACATGGCGTGACTCCTGAAGAAACCTAGGGGCGCGGAGGAGTAGCAGAGGATCGGGCGGCACTCAAGCGCCTCGGCGCGAGGCGCTCAGGCGCTCAGGCGCTCAGGCGCTCAGGCGCTCAGGCGAAGAGCGACGAGACGGAGTCGGAGCTGTGGATCCGCTTGATGGCCTCGCCGAGGAGGCGCGCCATGCTGACCTGCTTGATCTTCGGACAGGTCTTCGCGGCCGGCGAGAGCGGAATGGTGTCGGAGACGATCACCTCGTCGATCGGCGACTCCATGATGCGCTGGATGGCGGGTCCCGAGAGCACGCCGTGCGTCGCGCAGGCGACCACGCGCGTCGCGCCGTAGTCCATGAGCGCCTTCGCCGCGCCGGTGAGCGTGCCGGCCGTGTCGATCATGTCGTCGACGATGATGCACTGCTTGCCCTTCACGTCGCCGAGGAGGTTCATGAGCTCGGAGACGTTCGCGCGCTCCCGGCGCTTGTCGATGATGGCGAGGCTCGCGTTGAGGCGTTTCGAGTACGCACGGGCGCGCTCGACGCCCCCGGCGTCCGGCGAGACGACCACCGCCGAGGAATCGAACTGCTTCTTCAGGTAGTCCTCGAGCATCACCGGCATCCCGTAGAGGTGGTCGAACGGGATGTTGAAAAAGCCCTGGATCTGACCGGCGTGGAGATCGATCGAGACGACGCGATCGACGCCCGACGACTCGATGAGATCGGCCACGAGCTTCGCCGAGATGGGCGTGCGCGGCGCGACCTTGCGGTCCTGACGGCCGTAGCCGTAGTACGGGATCACCGCGGTGATGGTGGCGGCCGACGCACGCCGCAGCGTGTCCGCCAGGATCAGCAGCTCCATGACGTGATCGTTCACGGGGCTAGAGGTCGGCTGGATGATGAACGCGTCGACCCCGCGAACATTCTCGTTGATCTCGATGAAGGTCTCGCCATCGCTGAAGCGCTGGACCTTGATCTTGCCGAGGGGTGTCTCGAGATACGCCGCGATATCGCGTGCGAGCTCGGGGTTCGCGTTGCCGGAAAAGAGGCAGACCTTCTTGAACAAGCGCGCGCCGCCTCTCTCTCGGAATGACCCGAGAAAAACGAGGATTCGATGCGGCTGCCTCTAGTAGTCGGCCCCGGCAGAGTCAACCGACGCGACGCGTGAAATGGAAAGTGCCGCGTGATGCGCCAACGAAACGGCGCTTCAGTGCAGCATCGCGCGGCACTCGCCGAGCGGCCCGCGCTTGCCTTCGCTGAGGCACGCCTTGTAGCAACGACGCGCCTCCGCGTTCTTGCCCTTCTCCTGGTACGCCGCGCCGAGCAGCAGCCACGCCTCGCCGTCCTGCGGGTCGAGAGCGACGGAGCGCTCGCCGGCCTCGATGGCCTCCACGAGCTTGCCGCGCTCGAGGTTGCGTCGTGCGTCGACCTTCTCTTGCGGCGCCGTCTTGTCGCCGGTGGCGACCGCGGGCGACGCCGGCTTGGCGTCCTCCCCCTTGGCGGGAGCGGCAGCCGCCGCGAGCTTCGCGTCGTCGGCCTTGGGTGCCTCGGCAGGCGCGACCGCCGCCGGCACGTCGACCTTCGGCGCCTGGACGGACTCGGGCGCAACGACCGGCGCGGCCACCGCGACGGCGTCGGTGGGCTGCGTCGGGAGCGCGACGGCCTCGACCGGGACGGCGGTCTTCGCCGCGCCCGCGCCCGCGCTGGCGCTCGGCGCGCGATGCGGGATGATGGCGGTGCGCGCGAGCGCCGCGAGGCAAACGACGGCCGCGCCGCTCACCGCCCAGCGCACATAGCGCGAGAAGCGCTGGCGCCGCTCGACGACGTGCGGGAGGCTCTTCCGCTGCGCATTGTCCGGCGCGGCGGACCACGACTCGTCCTCCTCGTCACCGCCAGCGGCGGCGAGCTCGCCCTCGGAGAAGAACCGCTCCGCGATGGGCTCGACGGAGAGGTCGCCCATCGGCGGGATGCTCAGCTCGCCGGGCGTGACGATGGAGACCACGTGCGGACGCTCGATCTCGCTGGAGACCGGGATCGGCGTCTCTTCACTCAGCGCGAGGGCGAACGGGTCCGAGACGATCTCGTGCTGGCTCCGACGCTCGCTCACGACCGCGGGCGCCAGAGAGTCGACCGGCGGCTCGCGATCGGCGAGCTCCAGGACCGGCGGCTCGCGATCGGCGAGCTCGAGGACCGGCTCGCGATCGAACCCGCGTGCCTCCCGGCTCTCACCGACCTCGCCGTCGCTCGAGAGCGGTCCGGTGATGCCGATCACGACCTGCGGGCCGCGGCTCGTCGGGGACGCCTCGGCGCCCGCGCCCGACGTGTGCGATCGCGCGCCGAGCGGCGGGAGCGATGCACGCGTCTTCCTCTGTGAGCGACCCTTCCTCATGAACCCTCGTGGCTAAGCGTCGAGTACCGGGGGAGCACCATTGCAAACGTCATGCGCGTGGCTTGATTTCTTGCGGCACCGCTCGAAAGGCCGCGCGAGGACGGGACACTGTCCGCCTCGGCCGGCGGATCGTCAACGCGCGCACGACACGACGATCGTATTTTGCTCCCACGTTGCGCCATCTTGGGCCGCGGGCTACACACCGGCGTCCTACCTGTGAATACACGTTCCCGACGCCCCCAGCAGTCGCCCCCTCCGCGGGAGCCCGCCCCGAAGCATGGCACCGGTGACAGGGGGATGGCCGGCGTGGTCCTCAACCGTCACGGTGTCGAAGCGGTTCGCCGCGGCCATCCGTGGATCTTCCGCTCCGCCGTGATCAGCCCGATCGGGGGTGACGCGCGGATCGTGTCCCTGCTCTCGGAGCGCGAGGAGCGGCTCGGCTGCGGCGTCCTCGACCCCGCCTCGCCCATCGCGCTGCGCGTCTGGGGCGTGGGCCCCGAAGCGAAGCTCGACGCGGCGGTGTTCACCGAGCGCCTCGAACGTGCGATCGCGATCCGCAAGGAGCTCTTCGCCGGCGGCACGACCACCGCCTTCCGCCTCCTCAACGGCGAGGGCGACCGAACCCCGGGGTTCGTCATCGACCGCTACGGCGACGTCGCGGTCCTGCGCATCGACGGCGAGGCCGCGCGCAGCGTCTCTCCCCTCCTCCTCCGCGATCTCGAGAGCGTGCTCAGGCGCCACGCGATCATGACGCTCCTCGAGCGCAGCTCGCAGCGCAACACCGAGCGCGCGGCCGGCGAGGAGAAGCAGAAGAGCGTCCAGGTGCGCTTCGGCGAAGCGCAGACCACCCTCGAGGTGCGCGAGCACGGCATTCCCTTCGTCGTCGACGTGATGCACGGTCAGAAGACCGGCGCCTTCCTCGATCAGCGCGAGAACCGCCGGCGCATCGGCGAGCTCGTCGCACGTCGCAAGGCCGCCGGGCTCGGCGTGCGCGTGCTCAACCTGTTCTCGTACACCGGCGGCTTCTCGCAGCGCGCGGCGCTCGCGGGAGGCACGGTCACGAGCGTCGACGTGGCGATGAAGGCGCACGCCACCGCGCAGACCAGCTTCAAGCTCGCGGGGCTCGATCCGCGCGGGCATTCCTTCGTCACCGCCGATGCCTTCGCGTGGCTGGGCGAGGCGAAGAAGAAGGGACACCAGTGGGACGTCGTGATCAGCGACCCCCCGAGCTTCGCCCCCAACGAGCGGTCGAAGCCGAACGCCATCACTGCCTACCGCGCGCTGCACCGCGCCTGCGCCGAGGTGCTCGCGCCCGGCGGGACGTTGGCCGCCGCGTCGTGCTCGAGCCACGTCTCGGCCGAGGACTTCCTGGGCACCCTCGACGATCTCTCCCTCGGGCGCAGCGATCTGCGGCTCGTCGACCTCTTCGGCCCGCCCGCCGACCACCCGACGCTGCCGAGCTTCCCCGAAGGTCGCTACCTGAAGCTCGCGCTGCTCGCCTGATGCACGCCGACCAGTACCTCGTCGACAACCAGGCGGGCTGGCGGCTCGCCATGACGCGCCTGCGTCCCGACGCGGGTGAGGGCGCGCCGCCTCCCGCGAAGCGACCCGTCCTCATCGTCCCGGGCTACGGGATGAACTCGTACATCTTCGGCTTCCATCCGCGCGGGCCGTCGATGGTCGACACGTTCGCGGCGCGCGGGCTCGAGACGTGGACCGTCGATCTGCGCGGCCAGGGCAAGTCGATCCGCGCGCGCGGCAACGACCGCTACGGCCTCGCCGATCTCGCGATCGAGGATCTGGGCGCCGCCATCGCGCACGTGCTGGCCAACACCGAGACGGGCGCGACGAGCGTGGACGTCATCGGCTGCAGCCTCGGCACCGCGCTCATCTTCGCGCACGTCGCGTGCGTCCCCGATGCGAAGGTACACGCGCTCGTCTCCATGGCCGGGCTCGTGACCTGGAAGGGCGCGCATCCGCTCGTGCGCTTCGCGTTCGGCTCTCCTCGCCTCGTCGGGCTCATGCGGATCCGCAACACGCGGGGCATCGCGCGCTTCGCGCTGCCGGCGGTGGCGAAGATCGCGCCCTCGCTCCTGTCCGTGTACCTGAATCACCAGTCGACCGACCTGACCCACGCCTCGAAGATGGTGCAGACGGTCGAGGATCCGCACCCTGTCATCAACCGGGAGATCGCGCAGTGGATCAAGCGGCGCGACCTCGTGGTGCGCGGTGTCAATGTCTCGCAGATGCTGCCGTCGATCGACAAGCCGTTCTTCTGCGTCGTCGCCAACGACGACGGGATCGTGCTGCCCGTCACCTCGCGCCACACCTACGACGCGATCGGGTCGAAGAAGAAGCGCCTGCTGCTCGTGGGCGATCCCGAGCAGCCCATCGCGCACGCCGACCTCTTCCTGTGCAACGGCGCGCAGGAGCGGATCTTCACGCCCATCGCGGACTTCCTGCTCGAGGTGTGAGCTACGCGGGCGCGGGCGCCACCTGCACACGTTCGCCGCACGAGAGCTCCGGACCGAAGTCGCGGCTGACGAGGACCCGAGGACCCGAGGACCCGTGCCGGCCCCGCCCCGAGCCGCGGCGGGCCTGCCGCCACCGTCACGCCGAGCTTCGCGGCGAGCGTGACGAGCGCGGCGAGCGTGACGAGCGCGGCGAGCGTGACGAGCTAGCGCGCGCCGCCCTCGCGGGTGGCCAGCGCGAGGACCGCCGCACCGCCGCACGAAGGACAGGTCGCGCGACGCGCGAAGCGCAGCCTGCACCGCGCGCAGGCGAACGTCGCGCCGAAGACCATCACAGCGCGGAGAAGAAGGACCAGACGGCCTGGCCCGTGTTCGACCAGAGCTGATGCCCCATGCCGGGGATCGAGCACCAGGCGACGGCATGGCCGGCAGGACACCCGTCGTACGCGACGCACGGGCTCGGCGGAGACGCCTTCGTGGTGGTGCCGCACGCGTTGCGGAGGCGCCAGTGATCGCGGCTCTTCACGCCGGCGGCGTAGGGCACGCCGTTCGAATCGTCGCTCTCGCCGTGGATGATCAGCGCCGCCACCGCGGGCTTCGGGCACTTGAAGAAGCCGTTCTGATCGAAGTCGTTGCCGTCGTTGGAGTACGGGCCGCCGCCCGAGTGTGCCGAGATCCCCCGCACGAGGTCACCTCGGAAGCAGCCGAGCTGGTTCGCGAAGAACGCGCCGCGGCTGAAGCCGAACGCGAAGATGCGCTTGGGGTCGGAGCACAGCTTCGTCTTCACGTCCTCGACCATCGCGTCGAAGAACGCGTAGTCGCGGTTCTGCGAGGGCGGGGTCTCGAGGTCCCACGTCTGGTTCGGGCCGTCGGGGTAGACGATGATGGCGCCGCCCGCCGCTGCCTCCTCGAGCTGCGCGCCGCGCATGCTCTGGCCGTCGCCACCGTCGCCGTGGAACGCGAAGATCAACGGAAAGACGGTGGCGCCGTCGTAGCGGTCGGGCAGGTAGAGCGAGTACGTGCCCTTCGACCCGCCGAAGCTCACCGTGCTCCGGGCGACGAACCCAGGCTTGACGCCCGCAGCGCCGCACGCGGTCCTGACCACGTCGCCGTCTGCCGGGTCCACCGGCGGGTCCGTCGCGGTGTCCGGCCCGGCATCGGGTGCGGTGATGGGCGAGCCGCTGTCGCCGTCCGAGCCGCCACACGCGGCCCCGAGCGCGACGACCAATACGGCCGCGGCGGTGAGGAGGAGAGCGAGCGGACGACGCGAGACAGAATCCATCACCAGCACTCTACCGGACCTCGCGTCTATTGCGGAACGCCGCTGCTCCGCCCCGCCATGATGCTTCCGCGAAGTCAGCGACGCTCCAGCTCGTAGAACAGCACCGGGGCGTCGCGCTTCGCCCAGAGGCCGCAGCCCACCTCGACGAAGTGCACGCCGAGGCGCTTGCGGTACCAGGCGGCGGTGCGCTCGTGCACCTTCACGTCGGTCTTGCCCTGGTCGATGACCTCGCGGATGTCCTTCTTCGTGATGGCCTCGAGATAGAGGAAGCCGCCCGTCATCGCGCCGAGGTTGTCGATGGCCTTGGCGCACCCCGCATCGCCGATGTACGGCAGGACGCCCTGGCAGACCACGAGGTCGAAGCTGCCGGCGGCGCGCCACCGGGTGATGTCCCGCTGCTCGTGGCCATACTGCATGCACGCGTAGCGGCTGACCTCGGTGGAGCGGTACCTCGCCTTGGGGCGGTGCTTCTTGAACCAGTCACGCCACAGTCCGACGCCCGCGCCGACGTCGAGCACGGTGTCGATGGGCACGCCCCACCAGTCGAGCATGCTCGTCACCGCGGTGCAGAGCCGCGCGATCTCCTTCGCCCCGTGCACGCGCGTGCGCGCGCTCCCGTAGTAACGCCCGTAGTATCCCGCGTCGAACATCTCGGAAGAAGCTAACAGCTAACAGCCAACAGTCGGAACGAGAGCGATAGAGAACGAACGCTCTTCTCCGACTGTCAGCTGTCGCCGATCATTCGTAGCGAAGCGCGTCGATCGGATCGAGCTGCGACGCTTTTCGCGCCGGATAGAGGCCGAACACGATGCCGACCAGCGCGCTGAACGCGACCGACACCACGATCACGTCGACCTGGATAGCCATCGGCCAGGCGAACTTGCTCGCGAGGTAGGTCGCGACGCCGACCCCGAGCGCTGCGCCGAGCAGGCCGCCCGCGATCGAGAGGACGAGCGCCTCGATCAGGAACTGGAGCAGGATGCTCGCCGGCTTCGCGCCGATGGCCATGCGGATGCCGATCTCGCGCGTCCGCTCGGTGACGCTGACGAGCATGATGTTCATGATCCCGATGCCGCCCACGACGAGCGACACCGCGGCGACGCTCGCGAGCAGCGTGGTCATGGTGTCCGTGCCTTGCGCCTGCGCGCCCGCGATCTCGGCAAGGTTGCGGATCGAGAAGTCGTCCTCGCCGCTGGCCGGGATCTTGTGGCGATCGCGGAGCAGCGCGCGGATGTCCTCGAGCGCGCGGGTGGTGGTCTCGGAGCTGGTTGCCTGCACGTACATCTGGCCGTTCATGTACTTGCCGAGGCCGCCCTGGATGCGACGCGCGAACGTCGACGACGGAATGAACGCCGCGTCGTCGAAGTCCTGCCCGGTCGCGGACTGGCCCTTCTTCGACGCGACGCCCACCACGGTGAAGGGCGTGTTGCCGACCCGCACCGTCTGCCCCACCGGATTCGCGGTCGGGCCGTAGAGCTTCGAGACCACCGTGGCGCCGAGCACGATGACCTTCGTGCCGGCGTCGACGTCGGCGTGGGTGAAAGGCGCCCCCTGCTCGATGGGCCAGCTGCGGATCTCGAAGTACTCGGGCGTGGTGCCGGTGATGCTCGTCGTCCAGTTGAGCTCGTCGCTGACGATCGACTGGGTGGCGCGAAGCGAGGGAGCGACCGCTTTGACCGTGCGGATGTCGCTCTTGACGGCGGCGAGATCGTCCCACGTGATGGTGGGCTGCGAGCCGAAGCCGCCCTTCGAACCGCCCGCGGTGCTCGACCCGGGCAAGACGATGAGGAGGTTCGTGCCCATGGCCGCAAAGGCGTCCTCGACGCGCGCCTTGGCGCCCGCGCCGATCGCCATCATCGCGATGACTGCGGCGACGCCGATGATGATGCCGAGCGTCGTGAGGAACGACCGCATCTTGTTTCGCAGCACGGCGCGGAGCGCGATCTTCAGGGTGACGAACGGATTCATGGCACGGCGGCCTGCTTCGGCTCGTGCCGCTCGTCGGAGAGAATGAGGCCGTCCTTCACGACGACCACGCGCGACGCGAACTCCGCGATGTCGGGCTCGTGCGTGACCAGCACCACGGTTATCCCCGCGCGCCCGAGCTCCTGGAAGAGGGCCATCACCTCGACGCTGGTCTTCGAGTCGAGGTTGCCGGTGGGCTCGTCGGCGAGGATCACCTTCGGCTCGCCCACCAGCGCGCGCGCGATGGCGACGCGCTGCTGCTGGCCTCCGGAGAGCTGCGCCGGCGTGTGATCGAGGCGGGAGCCGAGCCCGACGCGATCGAGCGCGATGCGCCCGCGTCGATGACGCTCCTTGCTACCGATGCCGCGATAGACGAGCGGCAGCTCGACGTTCTCGAGCGCGGTGGTGCGCGCGAGCAGGTTGAAGCTCTGGAACACGAAGCCCAGGACCTCGTTGCGCGTCTCGGCGAGCTCGTTGCGGCCCATGCCGGCGACGTGCCGTCCGGCCAGCATATAGTGGCCTGCGCTCGGGCGATCGAGGCAGCCGAGGATGTTCATCAGCGTCGACTTGCCGGAGCCCGACGAGCCCATGATGGCGACGAACTCGCCGGCCTCGATCTCCAGCGACACACCCGCGAGCGCGCGCACCTCCACGTCGCCGGTCTGGTAGACCTTCGTGACGTCGCGGACGGAGATGAGCGCGGGCTCGGCCATCTCAGAACATGCGCCCCATGCGAGGCGCGCCGCCGGGGGCACCGCCTCCGCCGCCGCCCGCGGTGGCCGCGGGCTTGCCGCTGATCACCACGTCGGTCACGACCTCGTCGCCGGGCTTGAGATCGCCGTTCACCACCTCGGTGACGGTGCCGTCCGAGAGGCCGGTGGTGAGACGCACCGCCTCGGGCACGCCGTTCCGCATCACGTAGATGGTGCGCCGCTCGATGCCGCCCTCGCCCGGAGGCCCGCCGCCGCCTGGCGCTCCCGAGCCGCCGGGCCGCGCGCGTCGTTCGCGGGCCGAGCCGCTCGCCACTGCCGAGGCGACCTCGGGCGGCGGATGGAAGCGGAGCGCGGCGTTCGTGACCGAGAGCGCGTCGTCGCGCTCGGCGTAGATGATGGTGACGGTCGCGGTCATGCCCGGACGCAGCTTCAGGTCGGCGTTCTGGAGATCGATCACCGCATCGTAGGTGACGACGTTCTGCACGGTGGTCGCCGAGTTGCGGATCTGGCTGACCTTCCCCTTGAAGATCTGCCCCGAGAAGGCATCGACGGTGAACGTGGCGTCCATCCCGGACTGGAGGCGCCCGACGTCACCCTCGGCGACGCTCGTGTGGACCTGCATGGTGTGGAGGTCCTCGGCGATGGTGAAGATGACCGGCGCCGACATCGAGGCCGCGACCGTCTGCCCGACGTCGACCGCGCGCGAGATGACGGTGCCGTCGATGGGCGAGAAGATATCGCAGTAGGAGAGGTTCACCTGCGCCTGGTGCAGCGACGCGCCCGACTGCGAGAGCGAGGCCTGCGCGCCCTCGGTGGCGGCCTTCGCCACCACCACGTTCGTCTCCGCGGTCTGGAGATCCGAGGCTGACGCGAGCGAGCCCTCGAAGAGCGACTTCGTGCGCGCGAGTACCAGCTGCGCGTCCTTCTCCTGGGCCTGGGCCTTCGTGACGCCGGCCTTCGCCGAGAGGAAGTTCGCGTTCGATTGCTCCATCGCTGCCTGGAAGAGCTGCGGGTCGAGCTTGGCGAGGAGCTGTCCCTTCTTCACCGCGGTGTTGAAGTCGGCGTTGAGCTTCTGGATGCGGCCGCTCACCTGCGCGCCGACCTGCACGGTGACGGTCGCCTGGAGCGTGCCGCTCGCGGTGACCTTCGCCATGATCTTCTTGTTCTCCGCGGGAACGGTCTTCCAGACGACGTCCGGCGCGGCGTGCGCCTTCTGGTAGCGCCACGCCCCGAAGCCGACGCCCGCGAGGACCACGAGCGCCACGATCCAGACGATGACCTTCTTCTTCATGGGGATGCGGGACAGTGAGCGAGCGCGAAGAGCGCCTGGAGGCGCGCGCTGACGACGTCGAACTCGCGGAGCGCGAGCGAGATCTCGGCCTGACGCAGCGCAGAGGCAGCGACGACGAGCTCGAGGCTCGTCCCCTGCCCCGCACGGTACGCGGTCTGGGTGAGCTGGTCGACCCGGGCCGCGAGTTGCTGCGTCTGCTTCGCCACGTCGAGGGCGGACTCCGCAACGGTGATGCTGCGGCGCGCCTGCGTGACCTCGATGGTGGCATTGCGACGCTGCGACTCGAGCGAGAACTTCGACTCGTCGCGGAGCGCGCGGGCGTTCCGGAGCGCGCCGTAGCGAGCGCCGCCGTCCCAAATCGGGATGCTGAGGACGCCCATGACATTCCACGAGCTGCGCTGTGCGGTGTTTCCGAGGTCAGCGGTGGTGGTCGAGAACTGGCTCTGCGCCGAGATGGTGGGGAGGAAGTTGAGCTCGACGTTGGTGACGTTCCGCTCCGCGACCTCGACCTTCTTCTGCGCGGCCGCGAGGTCGGGGCGCTGGGCGAGGTTCTCGAGGCGCGGGCACGTGCGCTCCGCCTCCTGCGCGACCGCGTCGACGCTGATGCTCCTGGCGACGCCCACCTGCTCGGGCAGACCGAGCGCGAGGCCCAGCGCCTCCCGTGACTTGCGGAGTGACTCGTCGCCCGTGACGATCGCGGCGCGCGCCGAGGAGACGTCCTGGTCGGCCCGCACGACATCGAGCCCGGTGCCGACGCCGAGGACCTGCTTGCGCGACGTCAGCTCGCGGCGCTCGAGCGCGGTGCGGAGACCGATGCGATTGAGCTCCGCGACGCGCTCGGCAGCGACCACCGCGACCACCGCCGTCGCGGTGCCGAGCGTGATCTGCCGCGACGTGTCGTCGGCCGACAGGCGCGCGGCCTTCTCGTTCTCCTTGCTCGTCTTGATGGTGTGCCACGACTGCACGTTGATGACCGACTGCTGGAGCGTCACTCCACCGTTGAAGTAGTCGCTCTGCGGCGTGGTCACGGTGCGCGGCGCATCCCCGGGCGAGCCGAGCACCTGCGTCTGCTTCGTGATGAACTGGTGCGGGAAGCTGATGCTGCCGTTGATGGTCGGGAGCACGGCCGCGAGCGAGGTGCGCGTCTGCGCCTCGGCGCGTGTGACCTCGGCGAGCGCGGTCGCGAGATCCGTCGACCGCGAGCGCGTGAGCGCGACGGCATCGGCCCACGACTGGATCTCGCGGGTCGGCCCGGCCGGGGGCGCGAGCATGGGGTCGTTCACGGGCGGCGGGGCCGGCGCGGGGGGCAGACCAGCGCCGGCGCCCACCGGGGTCGTGGCGAGCGGCGCGCTGGGGTCGAGGGGCTTCACCTGCTGCGCGCCCGCGCGCTGGGAGATCGTGGCGAGCATGGCAGTGACCACCGCCACGGAAAGCAAGCCGAGTCCGGCGCTCTTGAGTGTCATGGGTGCCGCGGAAGATACATGGATGCCGGGGCGATCGATGCCAGGCAGCAACGTCCGTCGCCACCACCTTTCCCGGTCGCATGCGAAACGCGGGATACGCCTCGCCCATCTTCCAGAAGAACAGCCCGAGCAGCGCGCCGAGCGCGCCGGCGATGGCCGCGCCCACGAGCAGCGTGGCGACCGAGCCGAGGCGCCGCCGCGTCGCCCACTCGAAGGACGCGGGGTCGCTCGTGGCCGGCGAGCAGCTCGGTGGCCGCCTGGAGCAGGACACCAGCAGCACGACGGCCGCGCCGATCCAGCGGCGGGCCGCACGGGACGTCGGGCGCGCGGGGAGCGAAACCACTGCCTCGATCGGAAGCAGAGGCAGCCGAAAAGAGAACCGTCACGGCGGGGCCGGAGATCTTTCACGGCTCTGCTGCGTTCCAGCGGCATGCGAAAGCTTGGCATGATGTTCGTGGGCGCTCTCTCCCTGGTCTCGATCGCGGGCTGCGCGAAGAGCGCGGCCCCTCCCCTCAGCCCGCTGACGCCGAGCATCAGCGCTGCGGCGACCGCGAAGGCGAACGAGGCGGCGATCGCCAGCGACGGTCCGGGCTACGGCGCCGAGCCCGCCGATCGCACCGCGAACAAGAGCTCCTCGTGGATCGGCGCCTCGCCCGAAGGCGACCTCCTCTCCAGCAACACCCGCGAGACGTTCCTCGGGGTGTGGGTCGATGTCCCCGAGGCCCGCCCGGAGACGCGCCCGGCGATGGAGGTCATCCTCGTCGTCGACACCTCTGGCTCGATGGCCGGCTCCAAGATCGAGAGCGCCCGCGCCGCGGCCACCACGCTCGTGCGCAGCCTGAAGGACGGCGACATCGTCGCCCTCGACTCCTTCTCCGACGAAGCACACTCGCTGGTGCCGCCCACGCGCCTCGACATGCACACCCGTCAGGAGATCCTCCGCCAGATCGCCGGCCTCGTGCCGACCGGCTCCAC
>Ga0123336_10003744_pt1 | contig 12561 bp, 13 predicted proteins | sample SSSSmetaG_FD_96466 | JGI IMG/M metagenome (GOLD analysis project Ga0123336, IMG submission 96466) | Glacier valley bacterial and archeal communities from Borup Fiord, Nunavut, Canada, to study Microbial Dark Matter (Phase II) - ​SSSS metaG | ecosystem: Environmental > Aquatic > Freshwater > Ice... | reverse complement strand
TGGATCGTGATTTTCCGCGCGTCCGGTTCGTAAAACGCAAATGACGCATTGGGATTGAGATCGCGCGGCTGACCGACGCTCCCCACATTGACGATATATCGCGTGTTTTCGGCGAGCTGGAATTCGCCGCCTTGCTGGAAGCCTTTGCGCTTGACCGTGCCGCTTTCATCGAGCGCGTAATATTCGGCGATGTGCGTGTGCCCGATAAAGATGAGCGGCGCATCCGTTGCGGCAAAGGCGCGCGCGGCGACCTCTTCGTCCATGATGTATTCGAAATAATTCGGACCAGGTGCGCCGTGCACCATCAGGAATTCGTCGCGTCGAAAATCGTATCCCAGCGTATCGAGCCAATCGCGATTTTCCAACGTGAGCACGCCCTGCGTCCAAATGAGGGCTTGGCGCGCGGCCGGATTGAAAAACGAAAGACCGAAATCTTCGATCGCCGCGAGATCGTGATTGCCGAGAACCGTCGCAGTCGCACGCTCGCGAATCATCTCGATACATTCGTTCGGATTAGGCCCGTAACCGATGATATCACCGAGGCACAGCACGCCGTCGCCGGGCGTGAGGTACGAGAAGACGACGTTCAGCGCTTCGAGATTGCTGTGAATGTCCGAGAGAATGGCATACCTCACCGTGTCGCCTTCTCGCGTCGGGTGTCGAGCGCCTCGGCAAACGCAGCGGCGAAGGCCGCGCGCTCGCTTGAGGTACCGACCGTCACACGGATGCAATCGTCGATCGGCGGCGCACCGGGTTTGCGCACGAAAATACCGCGTTCGAGCAGCGCCCCGACCATCGCCTCCGCGTGGGCCTGCGATGCGAGTCGAAAGCAAACGAAATTCGTGAACGATGCGAGCGTCGGAATTTCCAAATCTCTGCCGAGCGCGACGTATTCATCGCGACCGCGCGCGACTTCGGCGGCCACATCCGCGGTATAGGAACGATCCGCAAGTGCGGCGAGCGCGCCGATTTGTGCGGTGCGGTTCACGCCGAAGTGCAAGCGAATCTTCTCGAAGGTCGCGATGATCTCGGGCGTTGCAAGCGCGTAGGCGATGCGCGCACCGGCGAGCCCGTAGGCTTTTGAAAAGGTCCGCATGCGAATGGTATTCTCGACGATTCCCTCGGCCACGATCGGCGTCGTACCGACGAAGTCGACGTACGCCTCATCGAGGACGAACAGCGTTCCAACGGGGAGCGCTGCGCGTAACCGTTCGACGTCCGCAGCCCCCGCGATCGTTCCGCTGGGGTTGTCCGGATTTGCAAGATACACGATTTTCGGACCGGTGGCGACGGCCGTTGCAAGAAGCGCGTCGATATCGACCGAGCCGTCGGCCTTCGCATCGACCGTCGCAAGCGTTCCGCCATAGCCGATCACATGGTACGTGAACGTCGGGTACGTTCCACGCGTCGTCAGCGCCGTTTCGCCCGGCGCGAGGAACGTTCGCACGCATAGGCCGAGTAAATCGTCGATTCCCGCACCGACGACGATGTTCTCGAACGCACATCCGTGACGTTCGGCGAGTGCCTCGCGCAGATCGCGCGATTCCGGATCGCCGTACCAACTCGTGAGCGGCAGCGCCGCCTGCATCGCTGCGATCGCCCGCGGGGACGGTCCGAACGCGCTCTCGTTTGCACCGAGGCGGACGAGCGAGTCACGGCCTACCCGGCGCGCCAGGGCTTCGGGGGCGACGAACGGCGTCGACGCCGGCACGGCATCGACTTGCGGGGTGGGACGCGGAATCATGACGATCCTACAACCGCAATCTTGTCCACCAGGCTGCGCACGCCGGAATCTTTCTTGATCGTCTCGAGCATCGTTGCTTTGATCGCGCTCGTGCGCGCGCGCCCGCTGATGGTCACCACGCCGTTGCGTGCAGAAAGCTTCACCCCGGCGGCGTTGATCCCGGTTTGCCCGGCAAGTTCGGCGGCAAGCTTGGCTTCGAGGCCGAAATCCGCCGCTTGGTCGGTGGTCCTCGGGAGCTTCCTATTGACGGCGAGCTGGTTATCGACCGACGTCACGCCGGTGACGGTGCTGGCATCGCGGCTGGCAATGTCTTTTTGCGCTTGCGAGCGCGTCACGCCCGTAATGAGTACGTGACCCGCACTGACGCCGACATGTATGCGCGTTGCCGAATCGATATCATCGGCGGCGAGCTTCGTTTTGATGGCAGCGGCGATCAGACCGTCTTTGAAGGCGCCTGTCGTGTCGCCACTCGATCGTTGGGTCGTGACCGTCTCCGTTTTGACGCTACACCCCGCGCACAGCACGATCAAGATGAAGAGAGCAGCTTGTTTCACGTGCGTCCTCCCGACGAAAAGCGAACGACTTCCAGCGGCGCGCCGCTTTCGATCGCTGATGTGTCTTCCCCGAAAATGACATAGCCGCTAGCGCGCGCGAGCAAACTCGTGTGCGCGCTTCGCAACGGAAGCGGTGTGGCGCGCGTGCCGTGTAGTTCCGCCGGAACGTACCACGTCCAGCCGGCACGTCCGCGAAAATCCGCTGCGGCCGTGGCGTGCACGCGCTCGACGCGCGGTGCGGTTTCCCCCACGAGTGCGGCAACGATCGGCGCGATCACGGCTTCGAGAATCATCAGTGCCGAGGTGGGATTTCCCGGCAGTCCGATCACTGGCTTCCCGTCGATCGCCGCGAAGACGGTCGGTTTTCCCGGCTTGACGCGAATGCCGTGGACGTGAATCGTGCCGCCGAGCCGTTCGATTGCATCGGGCGTGAGATCGCGCGCGCCCACCGACGAGCCACCGGTAAGAAAAACCGCATCGTTCTCCAGAATCGCAGCGCGGAGAATATCGACTAACGCATCGAGCGTATCGGGCGCACGCGGAACGTGCACGGGCGTGGCGCCCATCGCGATCAGCGATCCGGCAATCGCATAGCGATTGGAATCCCGCACTTGACCGATGCCCGGCGTTTGGTTCGGTTCGATCAGCTCATCGCCGGTCGAAACGATCGCAATGCGCGGTCGTCGGTAGACGGGCACATCGGTTACGCCGAGTGTCGCAAGAACGCCGAGTTCCGGACCGCCGATGCGACGACCCGCAGCGAGTACGAGCGCAGCGCGTTCCATGTCACTCCCGCGGTGCGTGACGTTTTCGCCGCGGGCGACCATTTCGCGTAGCGCGATCGTCTCGGCCGGATCGCCCGGCGCGACGATCACGTCGGCATCTTCGAAGGGCACCACCGCATCCGCACCATCCGGCAGCGCGCCGCCGGTCGGAATACGCATCGCCTCGCCCGCGCCGAGCGCGTGCGGCGGTGCTGCACCCATGCGCACCTCGCCGACGACGCGTCGCGCGCGTTCGCCGTCGCTTGTGGCCAGTGCGAACCCGTCCATCGTCGAGCGCGGATGCGACGGATAGGCGGCATCCGCGACGACATCGCGCGCGAGAATACGTCCTGCGGCCTCCGTGAGCGCAACGCGTTCGAGCGCCGGAAGCGCGAGCGCGACCGACGCGCGAAAAACATGGACGGCCTGCGTCGGCGCGAGGAGGCGCTCCGGCTCGAATGCCGCACCCGGTAGGAGCGCCTGCGAATTCCGCATACCGGCGGCTCGTTCGCCTCGCGACACGCCCTTCTTTCTTAAAGGTCGCCCACGCTCCGATGCTCGATATCGCCCTTCTCCGGCGCGACCCCGATCGCGTTCGTCGCTCCGCCCAACGTCGCGGTCAGGATCCCGGCTTCGTCGACCGCGTGATCGAGCTCGACGCACGCAAGCGCCAAACGCTCACCGCGGTCGAAACACTCAAAGCGGAAAAGAACGCACTCACCGGAGCGATTAAAGTCGCGAGCGACCGCGCGGCCGAAGCCGCGCGCCTCAAACCGCAGATCGCGGAACTCGACGGACGCATCGCTCGAGATTCCGAAGCCTTACCCGGCTTCGATGGGGCGATCGACAAGTTGCTTTCCGACGTGCCGAACGTGCTGGATGATTCCGTCCCCGATGGCACGGGCGAAGAACAGAACGTCGTCGTGCGCACCTGGGGCACACCGCGGAGCTTCGATTTTACGCCGAAGCCGCACTGGGAGATCGGCGAGTCGCTCGGCATCATCGATTTCGAACGAGCCGCAAAGCTTTCCGGCAGCCGCTTTTCCGTTTTGCGCGGCGCGGGCGCTCGACTCTCACGCGCGATCGTTTCGTTCTTCTTGGATCGCGCGGCGAAGCGCGGCTACTTCGAACTCGCCGTGCCGTATCTGGTAACGCGAGAAACGATGTGGTCGACAGGGCATATTTCGAAATTCGCCGATGCGATGTTCGCCGACGGCGATGCCTTCATGATCCCAACCGCCGAAGTGCCGCTCACCGCATATCACAAAAACGAAATTCTCGCCGGTAGCGCGTTGCCGGCGCAATACACGGCATACTCGGCCTGTTTCCGCAAAGAAGCGGGCGCGGCCGGCAAAGATACACGCGGTTTGATCCGACAGCATCAATTCGAAAAAGTCGAACTCGTGTGGCTCGCTCGCCCCGAAGAATCGTTTGGGAATCTGGAGACGCTTACCGCTGATGCGGGCAAGCTGCTCGAAGAACTCGAGCTTCCGCACCGAACGCTGCTCTTGTGCTCGGCTGATGTCGGATTCGCCGCGGCGAAAACCTACGATCTCGAAGTATGGGTCCCCTCGAACGGCGCGTACCGCGAAATCAGCTCGTGTTCGAACTGCACGGATTTCCAAGCGCGACGCTCCGAAATTCGCTTCCGTCGCGAGCCTACGGCGAAACCGGAATTCGTGCATACCCTCAACGGCTCGGGGCTCGCCGTCGGGCGAACGCTGCTCGCCATTCTCGAGAACGGACAACAAGCCGACGGCAGCGTTACGTTGCCCGCGGCACTCGCACCCTTTGCCGGATTTACGCGCATCGCTGCCGATGGATCGGCGAGGTGAACCCGATCGACGATGCCGTGCGCGTGTTGCACGCGGGCGGCGTCATCGCCATCCCAACGGAAACGGTCTACGGCCTTGCGGCAGATGCAGAAAATGACGCCGCGATCGCACGCGTCTTTGCGATCAAACGGCGACCGCACGAACACCCGCTGATCGTGCATCTCGCGGACGCCGAACAAATGTCGGCCTGGACGCAAATGGCGCCGCCGATCGCGCACGTCCTCGCCGAGCGATTCTGGCCGGGTCCGCTCACGATGATTCTCCATCGTTCGCCCCGCGTCTCCGATCGCGTGACCGGCGGACAAGACACGGTTGCGATCCGCGTGCCGTCGCATCCGATCGCGCACGCGATTTTGAGCGCGTTCGGTGGTGGTCTCGTCGCACCATCGGCGAATCGTTTCGGCGGCGTGAGTCCGACAACGGCCGATCACGTTCGCTCCGATCTCGGCACGGAGGTCGATGCGGTCATCGATGGCGGAGCGTGCGCGATCGGACTCGAGTCGACGATCGTCGACCTCACGTCGGGTGACCCGGTGATCTTGCGAACCGGCGCGATCACCGCCGCTGACTTGAGCGAACGAATTGGACATCCGCTACGCGATGCTCGGGCATCGGGTACGATCCGCGCGCCGGGAATGCTCGCCTCTCACTACGCGCCGCGCGCCCGCATCGAACTCGTCGAAATGCACGAACGAAAGGAAGTCGCGGCACGTTATGTCGCGGACGGCGCGACCGTCGCGCTCTTGGACCTTCCGCCCGAACCGAGCGAAGCGGGGCGCGTCCTCTACGCGCGTTTGCGCGCGCTCGATGCAAGCGGCATCGACATCATCATCGCAACGCTGCCGCCACCCGGTCCCAAAACCGCCGCAATACGCGACCGGCTCTCCCGCGCAGCGGCTCCGCGCTAGACGCCTTCCCGTAAGCGCCCGCCGAGGTGCTGTGTTTTTCGCGCGAGTCGGGTGACGGATTCGTCCGCTTTGTCGCGTTCGAGTTCGCTTAGTTCCACCCACGCGAGCGCATGTGATTCATCGCTGACGATCAGCGGAGCGAAGCGGTTTGCTTCGAAGGCAAAGCGAATATCGTAGTGTTTGTGTTCGGCCTCATCGCGCTGAGCGGGAATCACGTGAACGTCAACATCGTAAATGCCCGCGGTCAGTGGAACGATCGCCTGAAGCCCGGATTCTTCGCGTGCCTCGCGCAGCGCCGCCGCGCGCGTATCGCGTTCGCCGTCGACGTGTCCGCCCAGTTGTAACCACCGGCCGAGTTTTCGATGATGCGTGAGCAGCGCGTGCGTCCGATCCACATCCACGATCCAAGCCGATGCGGTAATGTGTCCGCGCCGCTGCGTCCGCTCGTAGGCATCGCCGTGCGCGCGCAGGAAAGCGATGATCTCGGCCGTCATTGCGGCTTCTCGTTCATCGGCGGGACGATAGCTAGCGAGTTCATCGACTAAGGTCATCGCGGCGTCTTCGCCTCCGATGTTTTGGGTCCATCGTGCGGTCGCGCGTAGCGAACGAGCTGGAACGTCCAAAAGCCGTGATCGCCGATTGCGTTATCGCACTCGTTCCGCTCACGCCCGTGGGCGTTACCGCTTCGATGCCGTCGCGCTTTCGGAAATGAAACCGAGCGCCTTCTTCATCAATGGAGCGGCGCTTCGCGGCGGCACGATTGCGGGCGCCGCGCTCGATGTCACCGACCCAGAACCTCTGAGGCCCGAGCATCCATGGCTGCGTCTCGAAAACTGCATCGTCACACCGCATATCGGCAGCGCGACGAAGGTGCGAGGAATTTTAAAGTGCCTGCGTTGCAAAGTTGGCCGGCAAGGTGATCTCCAGCATTTCGAGATCCTCCGAATGTCCGCGTTCCGCATGCACGATGCCGGGCGGCTGATGAACGCACGAGCCCGCCTCGAGCCGCACCTCACCTTGGCCCTCGTAGTGAAAAACGATCCACCCGCGTACGACATAGACGATCTGAAGATCGAGTTGATGCTGATGGCGCGTTCCCGGCTGATCGTGCGCGCCGCGCGCGCGAATCACCTGAGCGCCGAGGCGACCCTCCGTAGCCGCGGCAATCCCAAGATCGCGATAGGCGAAAAAATCGCGCAAGCCGTCCGTTCGAAAGTCGCCGTCTTCGGCATGTGAGACCGAGAACTTCATCATTGGCAGGCGCTACTGCAGCAGGCGGACCTCGCCCTCCCGCAATTTCAGAACCAGCGCGGAACCTCATCGCGATAGGCGCGATACACCGCGCCGAATTTCTTCTCCAAATACCGCTCTTCACGGTCGACGACCCCGCTATCCATCAGGGCGAGCGCCACGGGTAAGAACACGAACGCCGGAACGGACCGCGCGAGCAGTGCGATTCCGATATAGATCGATGTCGCCCCGACATAGCCGGGATTGCGCGTTCTGCGAAAGACGCCGCCGGTGGCAAGCGCGGTCGTCGGTTTGAACGGGTCGAGATTCGTGCCGACCGCTTTGAGTGCGGCGATCGTGGCAATGCCGAGAGTCGCGCCTCCGACGATCGCAAGCACGCCGACTCCGCGCGCAAACGTGCGCGCTCGCTCGCTGCGTTGCACGATGGCACCGAGTATCAACCCGCTCGCAAGCGCAACGCCGAAGATCACCGGCGGAGGTGCGATGACCCCTGCGGTCTCGTCATCATTCATGAGCGCCGTTTTATCCGCAGCGCTCCGCTCGCCTACCGGTAGAGAATCTCGAGAACGGTCAACGAGCGATCGCCGGCAGGGCGATGCCACACGACGCGGTCGCCGACGCGCGATCCGATGAGGGCTTCGGCAAGCGGGGAGTGGACGCTTACGCGACCGGAGGCAAGATCCGCCTCGTGTGTTCCAACGATCGTGAACGTCCGATCGTCTGCGGATGCACCGCTTACGCGTACGCTTGCACCAAAGGCGGCAACATAGACGTCGACCGGCGGCTCCACGACGACGGCGGCGGCAATGGTATTATCGATCCACGAGCGTTCGATTGCCGTCGCAGAGGCGTCGCGCTGTTCGTGCAAACGCGCGAGTCCCGACGCCGTCATCAGTTGCGGCTCGGTGAGGGTGCGGACGACGATTTGCGGTTCGGGCGCATCGTCGCGTTCTTTCGTAAACGCTCGACTCATCGGGCACCTTCTACCCACCTTCCGCGACTCGAAGCAGGCGATCTCGGCACGTAACTTCTGGCCTTTCTCGCGCGTTAGCACCGAGTATGAAACGATTTATCTTTCTTCCGCTCGTTGCCGCTGCCATGGCCGCCGCCCCTCAGAACGCAGCGCTCGATCGCTTCGCCCAATCGTGGTCCGCGCTACCCGCGTATCACGCGACGCTTGCGATGCACGAAACGGCCGGTGCCAACGTGCAAGACCGAACCTACGACTTTTCGTTTACGAAACCCAATCACGCGACGATCGTCATCTCATCCGGGCCCGGCCGCGGCGGACGCGAAGTCTGGGATGGCGGCGATACCGTGATCGCATCGCCTCCGGGCATTCTCTCGAGCATGCACATCAAACTGGCGATCCACGATGCGCGGTTGGTCACCTTACGTGGCGACACCATTGCCATGGCGTCATTCGGATGGATCCTCGAACATATGCAAACCGACGGTACGGTAACGCAACACCCCGGGCCGACGCTCGATGGCGCAGCGACGAACGAATTAACGCTTGCCATAGCCGATCCGGCGAAGGCCGGCGGATACACGCGCGATATCGTGGATTGTTCCACCGCCACCGGTTTGCCCGTGCGGGTCCAACGCTATATCGGCGCCGATCTCGTGAAGACGATTACGTACACGAACGTCACCCCCTCGCGCTAAAAGACGAGCGGTCGTGCGTATCCGGTAAGTTCGACGAAGCCGCGACCCGTGTCCGTATGTTCGGGCAGCGGCGCGCGTTCGATGGTGATCGCGCCGCAGTAATACGAAGCGCCCGCACCTTCCGCCGGAATTTCTTGATCGAGGAAAGGCGGGATCACCGCGAGGTCGAGTCCGGCGAGCGGCACGAAAATCTCCCAGAGCGACGGATACCGCGCACCAGTGTGCGGGCTCTGCCAATGCGTGTCGAGTGCGTTGACGATGCTAAAATCGTGGGCCGATAATGGCGTAGCGCGCCCGTTACGATCGACGAAGACACCCATACTTGCCGGTGACTTGCGATTTCCCGCCAGGCGTCGCTGCTCGATCATCACGACGCGCCCATCATCGAAATGCATCACAAAACGATCCCAGCCGACCTCCCCGCGATCCAATTGGTTGGCCCCGTACTCGTGGTCGAGCCAACCCGTACCGTGAACGGCGATCGATTCTGCGCCAATGCGGAGCGTGCCGCGCACATCCAAACGCGGATAGGCATACGCTCGCGATCCGAGAGCGACCGGCAACGCGATGATACGCTGCTCGAGATCGGCACTCGCTCCGTGCGCCTCCACATGCACGCGGAAGCGCTCGGCTTCGGCTCCATCGAACGCGCGCAACAGGGAGCGACCGACGACGAGATCCAGCCGGTGGGCCGCAGCATGGGCGAGGCCAAGCGCGTCGCGCTCGACGGCTTGTGCGATGTAGGTGGTTCGCTTGGATTCATCGCCGATCGCAACGCTCAACGGCAGAATCGCAGCGGTCGACCAGCCGCCCCGCACACCGGATGGAGGGACGACGGCAAAACGGAAAAATGTCGCCGAGACTTCGAACCGATGGCCGTCGACAGCCTGCAGATGCGAAAGCGAACGCCACCATTCACGCGGTCGATCGACGTGCGCGCCGGCATCCTGCGGCAATGAGAACGCCTGCGCGACGCTCGCGCACCAAGCAAAGACAAACAGGCAAAGAAGCACGCGTGCCGCGCGTCTCATTCCGCTCGCACCGCATCCCGAATGAGGATTCGCGCGGCGACGTGGGCGGGGTACGCGCCCGCTACGAGCGCCGCGACGATGACGACGCCGGCTACGAGCGCGAGTATGGCGAACGGCACATGAAGTTCGACCGTCCAACCGAGCAGCGGCCGATCGATCGCAAACAACACGACCAGCGCGAGAACGAGCCCAAGCGCGATGCCGAGGATTGCTCCAAACGATCCGATCAGCGCCGCCTCGTACAGGACCATTCGTCGGACGCTCTGCGCGCGAAGTCCGAGCACCCGCAAGAGGCCGATTTCGACGCGCCGCTCGGCAACGAGCGCGTAGAGCGTACTACTTACGCCGAGGATGGCGATGACGATCGCGACGACGCCGAGAGCGGCGGCAACCGCAAACGTGCCTGAAAAAAGTCTTACGACGTTGCTACGGAGTTCGCCGGTGGCTTCGATCTGCATCGGGTCCGAACCGGCAGCGCGTGCGAGTTGCGTTCGAACGGCAACCGTATCCGCACCGGGTGCGAGTCGAACGGCAGCCGAGGTCGGCGCGTGAGCGCCGAAGAGTCGCGTATCCGTTGTCAAATCAAGCGTGATGACGCCGATCGGACTCTCATAGTCCGTCGCGATCGCCCCGACGCGAACATCCACGTCGCCTCGCGGTGTGTGGAGGCGGAGCGACGAGCCGACGCGGGTGTCATAGCGAGCAGCGAATCTTTCGCTGACGATCGCCTCGCCGCGTCGCCGGAGCAGAACCGGTGCGCCGCCGACAATCACGCGAATCGCGCCGGCATTCGCACGATAGTCGAGAGCATCCACCCGAACGACGGAACCGCGGTAGGGCAAATCGAAGCTGCGCTTGGAATCGATCTCGAGCACACCCGATAGGCGATGCAGGCGCGCGAGAAGCGCGGCCGGGAGCTGCGTCCCCGGCGCCGCCCGGAGCACGAAATCCGAACCTAACGTCGCATTCGCCCAGGCGGTCATCGTCGACTGAAACGAAGCGATCACGATCGCGACGCTCGCGCTCAGCGCGATTGCGATCGTGAGCGATCCGACGGCGATACCGATGCGCCCGGGGACAGAACCGAGGTTGGCCGCTGCAAGCCGGGCTTCCGCCGACGCGCGACCCGATGCGCGCGTAAAGACACGCGACAGCAACGCGATTCCAAACGGGACGCAAACGCTCACGGCCGCAATCAGCGCGAACGCCGCGATCGATCCCAAGAAGACGCTGTGGGTGAGTGCGAGCGCCAGCGCCACGCACGCGAGGATCACGCCGCCGACCGCGAGCGGCCGATCCCAGCCGGCGCTCGCACGTTCCAACCCGTTCGAGCGCATCGCCAGTGCCGGCGGCGTACGTGCGGCGGCAATCGCCGGAACGGCAGCCGCGATGACCGCAAGCGCGACGCCGGTACCCCACGCTTGCAGTAAGACGAACGGATCGGCATGCACGTTCGAAACGACGCCGAAGAGTCGGGCCGCCGTCCCGGCAAGCGACGCTCCAGCGATCACGCCGAAGAGCGAGCCGAACGCGCCGAAGATGGCGCCTTCAGCAACGAACGTGCGGAAAATCTGTCCCCGACTCGCGCCAAGCGCACGCAGCGTTCCAATCTCGGGTCGTCGCTGCACGACGCCGATCGCTCCGGCGTTGGTGACGAGCAACGCGGCAACGAGCAGCGCAATGAACGCAAGGCCACGAACATCGCGTGAGAACGCATCGCGCAACGAACGCATCGTCGCGGCGCGATCTTGCGCTTCGATCGCTTCGGTTCCGGGCGGAACGAGTCCGGCAAGTCGCACGATCGTCGCCGCACGCAAATGGGGATCGACGATAAGATCGATCCGATCGAGCTTCCCGATTTTTCCAAACAGCGTCTGCGCGGTCGCGATGTCGACGAAGACGGTGCTCGAATCGATACGCGTTCGGCCGTCAACGATGATCCCCGCAATCGGCAATCGCACGCGCCGTCCACCGATCGATGCCACCAGCGGTCGGTCGATGGACAAATGAAAACGCGTGGCAAGCCGCTGCGAGATGGTCGCTCCGCCCAAGAGCGCGCCCGGTGCCGGGGGTGATCCCGCGGGCGAAAAGGCGCCCGCGCGTTCGAGCCGCCATTCCGCATCGCCAGGTAAGCGCGCGAGCAAATCGACCCCGCAGACGTGCACGACTTCTTTCGTGCCGGTCGCGTCCTCGAGGACCATTACGTCGTCGGTGATCGGAAGAACCGATTCTACGCCCGCAAGCGCGTTTATTTTCCCGATTGTGCGTTCGCTGAACGGCGCACCGCTGCCGACGATCTGCACGTTGACGCGTTCGTTCAAGCGCGCGCCCGCGGCATCGAACGCACCGACTGCGGCGGCATTGGCAAGTTCGATCGCCGAGAGCACCGCCACGGCGAGCGCGATTGCGGTGAGGGTCACAAGCGACAGCAGCGCGTTGCGTCGGAACTGGCGGAAAAACAGCGCGTCGAAGATCATGCGACGATCGTGCCGTCGCGCATGTGGACCGCGCGGTCACAATTCGCCGCAGCCGTCGCGTCGTGGGTTGCAATCGCGATCGTCTGACCGCTCGTCGCAAGCTCGCGCAACAGGCAGAGGATTTCCGCGCCGGTCTGCGAGTCGAGGTTCCCCGTCGGTTCGTCGGCAAGGAGGATCGCGGGCGCGTGGACGATGGCGCGCGCGATTGCGGCGCGCTGCGCTTGACCGCCCGAAAGCTGTGCGGGCAACACATCGGCCTTCTCGGCGATACCGACGCGCGCGAGCACAGCGCTCACACGTTGCTCGATTTCCGCGAGCCCGCGGCCCTG
>Ga0123336_10003743_pt1 | contig 12566 bp, 9 predicted proteins | sample SSSSmetaG_FD_96466 | JGI IMG/M metagenome (GOLD analysis project Ga0123336, IMG submission 96466) | Glacier valley bacterial and archeal communities from Borup Fiord, Nunavut, Canada, to study Microbial Dark Matter (Phase II) - ​SSSS metaG | ecosystem: Environmental > Aquatic > Freshwater > Ice... | reverse complement strand
AGGTGCAATGACCATAAGTACTTTCTTAGACACATTGCCACTATTAATGCTGTCAACTGTTTTCGCTTGTATGCCAGGGACAGTACATAAAAGCAATGACAAAACAAGCATTACTGATGCTGATTTTTTGAAAATCTTTTTCATTCTAATTCCCCCTATAATTCAATATGACTAATATTAGCAGAAAAAAACTTACTGCTCAACCGACAATCCGAAGTAAATATCTGCTTTTCTGCAACAATTATTATAGGAGTTGCTAAAATACTTCTTGTATTATATTCTCTTAAGGCTTATTCTAAGTTTGAGCTTTTACATAGCGAAAAGACGCCAGGAGTAGTGGCGTCTTTTCTTTTGGAGTATCTATGTGATTTATACGTAGAAGAGTAGGTCTACGTATGTTGGGAATGGCCAGTTAACTGCAGATACCATTGTTTCTAATTCATCTGCTACAACTCTTAATGTTTGCATTGCTTCAAATACGTATTCTTTAAAGAATTTAGCAAGCTCAAGAGCTTCTTCATGATTTTTAGTTTCTAATAATATATTATCAAGTTCATCAATCTTACTCATTAATGATTCTGTAAGATTTGATAACTTTATAGCGTAAGCTTGTTCTTTTTCTAAACTAATATTAAGATCAAGTTCTTTTTTAACCTTAAGTGTGCTAAATACTTCTTTATTGTAGCTAAGAACAGCTGGAAGAATTTCCTTTTTAGCAATATCAAGCATTGTTAATGCTTCAATATTAATTGTTTTTGAATACCCTTCAAGCATGATTTCACAACGTGCTTCAACTTCTGCTTTTGTGAAGATACTATGCTTTTCAAATAAAGCAATACTCTTTTTTGATGCAAATTCTGGAAGTGCTTCTATAGATGTTTTTAAATTATTAAGGCCACGTCTTCCTGCTTCTTGTGTCCATTCGTCACTATAGTTATTACCATTGAAGATAATTCTCTTATGTTTAGCCATTGTTTCTTTAACAATTGCCACAACTTCTTGATCAAAGCTATCTGCTTTTTCTAATCTATCTGCAAATTCTTGAAGTACTTCTGTAACAGCTGTGTTAAGAACAATGTTTGTGCCTGAAATAGATGCTGCTGAACCTAGCATTCTAAACTCAAATTTATTACCTGTAAATGCAAATGGTGATGTTCTGTTACGATCTGTTGTATCTTTTCTTAGTTTTGGAAGAGCCGCTACGCCTGTTTCTAAAAATGCTTTAACAGTTGCAAGTGCTGTTTCTCCTTTTTCAATTGCTTCTAGTATTGTTGTAAGTTCGTCGCCTAAGAACATAGAAACAATTGCTGGTGGTGCTTCATTGGCTCCAAGTCTATGGTCGTTCCCTGCACTAGCTACAGCAACTCTCATAAGATCTGCATATTCATCTACAGCTTTAATAATGGCACTTAAGAATAATAAGAATTGTGTATTGTCTTTTGGTGATTTTCCTGGTTCTAATAAGTTCTCACCCGTATTAGTTGACATTGACCAGTTGTTGTGTTTACCTGATCCATTTACACCTGCAAATGGTTTTTCATGAAGTAAACATACAAGATTATGTCTATCTGCAATTTTTTTCATAAGTTCCATTGTAAGTTGGTTGTGGTCTGTTGCAATATTTGCTGTTGCAAAGATTGGAGCAAGCTCATGTTGCGCTGGAGCAACTTCATTGTGTTTTGTTTTTGCTAAAATACCAAGTTTCCAAAGTTCTTTATCTAAGTCTTTCATGTAATCAGAAACTTGTTGTTTAAGGTTTCCGAAGTAATGATCGTCAAGTTCTTGCCCTTTAGCTGATTTTGCGCCAAATAGCGTTCTACCTGTTAAGATAAGGTCTTTACGTTTTTTATACATATCTTTATCAATTAAGAAATATTCTTGTTCTGGCCCTACTGTTGTGTTTACTCTTGTTACTGTTTTCCCAAATAATTTCAAGATTCTTATTGCCTCAACGTTAACGGTTTCCATTGAACGAAGAAGTGGTGTCTTCTTATCTAGTACTTCACCACCATATGAGCAAAATGCTGTTGGGATACATAATGAGTCATCTTTAATAAATGCATAAGATGTTGGGTCCCAAGTCGTATACCCTCTTGCTTCAAAAGTTGCACGAAGTCCACCTGATGGGAATGATGATGCATCTGGTTCCCCTTTTATAAGTTCTTTTCCTGAAAATTCTAAGATAATTTTGCCATCTACACCTGGTGCAATAAAAGCATCATGTTTTTCTGCTGTAATACCTGTCATCGGTTGGAACCAGTGCGTATAATGTGTTGCTCCTTTTTCTACTGCCCAGTCTTTCATAGCACTTGCTACTACTTCTGCGACTTCTGGTTGAAGCGTTGTACCTTCTGCCATAGTTTTTTTAAGAGACTTGAAAATACTTTTAGGTAATCTTGCCTGCATTACTGTTTCGTTAAATACATTACATCCAAAATATTCAATTACAGATTTCATTCTAATTTCCTCCTCGATTTTTCTCTTATATTTTTATTTTTATTGCTCACTTTAATATTATGGCTCTAGTCTATGAACATCTCTAGGGAACATACTTGCCTCTCTGACATTTTTAAGGTTCAGCAGTTTCATAACAAGCCTCTCAAGACCTATTCCAAGCCCCCCATGTGGAGGCATGCCATATTTATGAATATTTAAGTAATGTGTAAATTCTTCTGGGTCCATACCCATTTCCTTCATCTTACCAACTTGCTCCTGGTAATCATGAATACGCTGACCACCTGTTGTGATCTCAAGCCCTCTAAATAACAAGTCAAAACTTTGTGCGAATCTCGCGTCATCTTTATCATTCATCGCATAAAACGGACGTTTTGATGCGGGAAAATGTGTAATAAATACAAACTCGCTGCCCCAGTTTTGTTTAGCGTACTCACAAAGCAGTACCTCATCTTCTGGTTCTAAGTCATATTTATTTTTACCACCCTTACCTTTCATAAGCTCTATAGCTTCTACAAAGGTAACTGATGGGATGGTATCTATTACAGGAAGAGTTGCTCCTAGTAACTTGAGCTCTTCTTTGTAATTTTCATTTAGGTAATGAATGACGTGTTTCAGCATAGCTGTTTCCATCTCCATTACATCATACATATCGTCGATGTATCCCATTTCAAAATCAAGGCCGATATATTCATTTAAATGTCTTGATGTATTATGTTTTTCAGCCCTGTATACAGGAGCTATTTCAAAAACTCTATCAAAAAAGGCTACACAGGTTTGTTTATAAAACTGTGGGCTTTGAGCAAGATAAGCTTCTTGCTCAAAGTAATCCAGCTTAAAAATGTTAGCTCCGCCCTCTGCTCCTGCTGCTACTATTTTAGGAGTAAAAACCTGAGTAAAACCTTCTTTTAGCATAAATTCTCTGAACCCTGAGACTACACCTTCTTGAATCTTGAAAATACTTTTCTCATAAGGGTTTCTAAGTGCTACAGATCTGTTATCTAAGTTTGCCTCAAGGCCACAACCTAATTTTTTGTGCGCTACATTCAGTGGATATTCACTTTGTGGTCTGCTTAATATCTCGAAATCTGTAAGCTGAAGCTCTATCCCAAGATTTGCCCTATCGTCCTGCCTGATATGACCTTGTACTCTTACATAACATCCTTCTTTTAAGCCTTCGAGATCCTTCTTGCATTTATCTTTTTCATAAATAGCTTGCACAAGATATTTAGCTGTTCTAAGAATAATAAATGAAAACTCACTCATTGTTCTTATCTTGTGTACACAAGCTTCTATCATTACCGTATTATCACTATTTTGCTTTATTTCATCTATATCTACTGCTTTTTTAATAGCTACTCCATTCATTTTTATCAACTGATACTCCTCCTTTCTACTCTATTTAAGCGCTGCAAGTTTTTGTTCAAGTATTTCTTTAATAGTCTTTGGATTCGCTCTTCCTGCGAGTTTCTTACTACACTGCCCCATTAAAAATCCGAATAATTTTTCTTTTCCTGCAAGGTAACCTTCTACTTCAGCTGTAAATTCACTTACTACAGAAGTGACTACTTCCTCTACTTCATCTACGCTGTCATTCATCAGGAAGCCTTCTTCTTTAGCAATTTGAAGCGGAGACTTTTTGCCTTCTAGCATGATTTTGAAAATAGCTTTAGCATTGTTTTTATTAACGACTTCTTCTTCTGACATTTTGATTAAATCTGCAAACTCTAATGCTGTAAACGGTATATTTTTACTATCCAGTTCTCCCTCATTTACATATCTCAGAAGATCTCCTACTATGAAGTTTGCTACAGCTTTATAATTTGCATAGCTGCTAATGGCTCCATTATATAAGTCAGATATTTCTTTGTTAGCTACGAGAATTTTGGCTTCTGAGATGCCTAGTCCATATTCCTTTACATAAAGGTCAAAACGTTCATCAATAAGCATTGGAAGTTCTTTTCTTATAGCATCTATATCCTCATCTGTAATCTGTACTGGAATAATATCTGGATCTTTAAAGTATCTATAATCATGGGCATCTTCTTTGGAACGCATTGAAACTGTGACCCCTCTATTATCATTAAATCTTCTTGTTTCCTGAATAATCTCTTCTCCAGTATTAAGCATTTTTGTCTGTCTTTCTATTTCATATTCAATCGATCTTACAATGGATTTAAGTGAGTTAAGGTTTTTAATTTCTACCTTTGTCCCAAGCTTTGTGGCTTCTGGTAATTTCAGAGAGACATTAACGTCTGCTCTTAGGGAGCCTTCTTCCATTTTGCATAGACTGACACCTGCATATTGCAAAAGGCCTGTTACCTTTTCTATATAAGCTTTTGCTTCTTCGCTAGAGGACATATCTGGCTCTGAAACGATCTCTATAAGTGGTACGCCACATCTATTGTAATCCGCAAGACTTATATTATCTATATCATCATGTACAAGTTTCCCTGCATCTTCTTCTATATGAATGCGGTTAACACGAATAAACTTTTCTTCTTCTCCAGTATCTATTTTAACCTTGCCTTCTATACATAAAGGTAAATCAAACTGTGAAATTTGATAAGCCTTTGGAAGATCAGGATAAAAATAGTTTTTTCTATCTATCTTTGAATATCTGTTAAACTCACAATTTAGTGCAACACCTGCTCTTATCGCATATCTTACGACTGTTTGATTAAGGACTGGAAGTGTTCCTGGAAATCCGGTACATACAGGACAACAACGGGTATTTTGTTCTCCGCCAAAGTCTACCTCACAGCTGCAAAAGATTTTTGTATTTGTAAGAAGCTGGGCGTGTATTTCAAGTCCTATTACTACAACATACTTTGCCATTTTTATCACCTACCTTTTCTTTATAATCTAGGATTTATACTCTTAAAGTTTACTTCAAATGCATCTGCTATTTGAAGTACCGTTGCATCATCAAAGGCCTTACCTACTACTGACATGCCTATTGGCATACCAATTGCATTATAACCACAAGTTGTTGATACTGCTGGAAGCCCTGCGATATTAACGGTTACGGTACAGATATCAGCTAAATACATCTTAACTGAATCTCCTTCAATTTCTCCTATTTTATAAGCTGTTGTAGGTGCTGTTGGTGTGATGATAGCATCACATGTGTCAAATATATTTTTGTATTCTGCCTTAATTTTTTGTTGTACATAAAGGGCCTTTTTGTAGTAGGCATCGTAATAGCCACTAGATAAGGCGTAGGTTCCAAGAAGAATTCTTCTTTTTACTTCATCTCCAAAGCCTTCGCTACGAGAACGTTGTATACGCTCTTGATAAGTCTTAGCGGATGGGCTGCAGTAACCAAACTTAATGCCATCATATCTAGCAAGGTTTGAGCTTGCTTCTGCTGAAGCGATAAGATAATAAGCAGCTATTGCATATTTTAAGCTTGGCATAGAAACTTCTACTATCTCCGCCCCCATTTTTTTATACTCTTCTACTGCTTTAAGCACAGCAATTCTTACTTCTGAATCTATTCCTTCCTCAAAAAATTCTTTTGGAAGTGCAAGTTTTAATCCTTTAATATTTTGTCCAAGCTTGCTAGTAAAATTCATCTTTTTATTTGCTGAAGTCCCATCAAAGGGATCATGCCCTGATATTGTATCTAACAAACTCGCACAGTCTTTTGCACTATGAGCAAGTGGTCCTATTTGGTCAAATGAACTTGCAAAAGCCACAAGTCCGTATCTTGATACAGTCCCATAAGTTGGTTTCATACCTGTTATGCCACAAAAAGATGCTGGCTGCCTAACGGACCCACCGGTATCTGACCCTAATGCTGCCACAGCAAGTTTTGCAGCTACTGATGCCGCACTTCCACCTGACGAACCCCCAGGAACCCTTGTTAAATCATATGGGTTTTTTGTTTTTTTATAATACGAAGTTTGAGTCGACCCTCCCATAGCAAATTCATCCATACTTACTTTTCCTAATATAACAACGTCTTCAGCTAGTAACTTATTAACAGCCGTTGCATTATAGGGTGGCACGAAATCACCTAATATTTTAGAACCACAAGTTGTTCGTATGCCTTCAGTGCACATGTTATCTTTTATACTGATTGGAATACCTGTAAGCGTTGCCGCTTCTCCTTTTGCAATCCTGCTATCTGCCTTTGCTGCAGATGCAAGCGCACTTTCTTCACATACCGTAATATAACTCTCTATTTTGGGATCTATTTGATTAATTCTATCTAGATAATATTTTGTCAGTTCAACAGATGATATTTGTTTGTCATCTAGCATCTGCCTAAGTTCGATAATACTCTTATCACACAGTTCCATAAAGCTCCTCCTATAACTAGCTACTCCATAATCTTCGGTACAGCAAAAAATCCATCTTTTTTGTGAGTGGCATTTGCAAGTATCTTATCTCTGTCAAAACATACGCGTGGCTTATCCTCTCGTAAATCTAAAAGGCTCACTCCTTCACCTTTTAAATCTTCATTCTCGTCAAATGTCACGTCGTTCATCGTATCCATGAGTTCAACAATCGCACTCATTTCAGTTACAAGTCTTTCTTTATCGGCCGCATTAACCTCTATTTTTGAGAGTTTAGCCAAATAAGTAATTAAATCAGTATCTAACATTCCTATCACCTACCTAATAGATTACTCCAAATTTTACTCTTATCATAGACTTCTCCAAGTCTCTATGATTTATTACGAACTCCAGAAAAAATAAAAAACGCTTACTCTATAACACGAAACATGTTAATAAGTTAGCGCCATTGCTAATTCTGATTCTCTTTGTGATTGATTATACATGGTAGCCTTCAAATTTTCAAGAGTTTTTTTAGTAATTTACGAAATATCTTGTAGTAAAATATTGGATAGGCCTATAAGGCAAGCCCAGAGCGTTAGCTCTATACAAAAATAATATAATGTTTTATTTTGTAAAATCTCACAAAAATGAGGCGTATACTAAGTTTTACTGCAGAATTGATTGACTTTTTACTATATAAATGCTATAAAATAATTATATACAGGAACAAAGGCGTTCTTTGGGTAAACCTTGCCCGAAGTCCGCCCTTTTTTAGCTGTTTTCGAACTTTAAATTTTGGAGTATTGGTAATTATACTTTTTAAGGAGTAATGACTAACTACTTAGGACGATAGCTATATAGCTACATACATAGGTTCTGATATTGCTGGTAAAACTACTGCTATTCAATTAAATTTACTGCAAATTCCAAAAATCCTTATAGACAGCTTTACACCTACCACTAATTGTTTTACACTATTAATAGATATTATCCATAAGTATTTATGATAACAGGAGGATGCCGTATGTCGTATAACAAGCTCGGTGCGCTAAGATTCGTAGAAGAAAATGACGTTAAGTTTATAAAGCTCCAATTTTGTGATATATTCGGAGAGCTAAAAAACATTTCAATATCATCAAAGCAACTTAGTAAAGCCTTTGATGATGGAATTGCCTTTGATGCTTCCTCCATTAAAGGCTTTGGAACAATTGAGGATTCCGAACTCTTTTTATTTCCAGATCCAACGACCCTTTGCATTTTACCTTGGAGACCACAGCATGCAAAAGTAGCAAGATTTTTCTGTGATATCAAAACTGCTGATGGTAAACCTTTTGAAGGAGACAGCCGTTATATTTTAAAACAGACGTTTGAAAAAGCTAAAGAAATGGGATATGTTTTTAAAGTAGGCTCAGAATGTGAGTTCTTTCTCTTTAAAACAGATCAAGAAGGTAACCCTACCCTTCTGCCTAGTGATAAAGCAGAGTATTTTGATGTTGCACCTCTAGATCAAGGTGAAAACACAAGACGTGAAATATGTTTAACGCTTGAACAAATGGGTTTTGAAATAGAAACTTCTCATCATGAGTCTGCCCATAGCCAACATGAAATAGACTTTAAATATGATCATGTCATTGCATCTGCTGATAATATCCTTAGCTTTAAAACAGTTGTAAAAACAATCGCTCAAAGAAATGGTCTTTATGCCTCCTTTATGCCAAAACCTCTTCAAAATACAAGTGGTTCCGGTATGCATATCAACATGTCTCTTTATAAAGATGGTGAAAATATATTTGATACGAAGCCAGGCAAGCAAATGCCCGCAGTTGCAGAATACTTTATTGCTGGAGTTCTAGCTCACGTCAAAGAAATATGTGCTATATCCAATCCTATTGTTAACTCCTATAAAAGACTTGCCTCTGGTTTTGAAGCTCCAAAACATATTACTTGGTCCTTCAAAAACCGTTCTTGCCTTATAAGAGTTCCTTATACCCTTTCAGGTTATAATAGAATTGAGCTCAGAAGCCCTGATACAGCGTGTAATCCTTATCTTACATTATCGCTTATTCTCTCAGCAGGACTTGATGGCATCACAAAAAAGATGCAGCTTATGTCTCCTCTAACGACGAGTGCCTATGCTTTAACCAACACTGACTTAGAAACCTTCGGCATAGATACATTACCTACAAGTTTATGTGAAGCCTTAACTTGTATGAAAACAAGTGACTTTGTAAAAGAAACGATAGGTGCACACCTATTTACCCATTATTTAGAACTCAAATCAGAAGAATGGCATATATATAATCAGACAATACATGAATGGGAAGTTCAAAATTATCTCTAATCTGCAAGTAGCCATAAATGATTACCAAAAGGAGCTGGAATCGTGGAAAAGATATTGATTGTATCTACCCAAAAACAGTCTTCAGATGCCTTGTATGATATTATTAAACCGCTTATTGCTTCTGGTTATGATTATGCCGCCTCTGCTAGTGAAGCTCGGAGAAAATTTGACTATACTGATTATGATCTTACCATCATCAATGCACCCTTACCCGATGAATTTGGCTCTGAGCTTGCGCTTGATATAGCAGAAAAATCTTTATCTGCTATTCTTTTTCTAGCGAAGGCAGATCTTCTAGAACAAATTCAAGATAAACTCGCAGTTACAGGAGCATTTGTAGTAGGTAAGCCCATTAACAAACAGGTTTTATTGCAATCCATACCTTTTGTTCTTAACTCTAAGCAAATAATAGGCACCTTAAGAGAACAAAATAAAGCGCTTAAAAAGAAGATGGATGACGTCAAAGTCATGGAGCGTGCTAAGTACTGTCTTATTCAGTATTTAGGCTTCGATGAAAAACAAGCTCATAGGTATATTCAAAAACAGGCTATGGATCTTAGGATTTCACAAAGAACGGTAGCTGATAACATTCTCAAGACTTATGAAGTATGATTTAGGGGTGTGATTATGAAAATTAATTTTACTAAAATGCATGGTATAGGCAATGACTATGTTTATGTAGATGGTTTTAAACAAACAGTAGAAGATCCAAATGCCTTTTCAGAATTTGTAAGCGACAGACATTTTGGCATTGGCTCAGATGGCCTCGTTATGATTCTTCCATCCGACTGTGCGAATGCCAAAATGCGTATGTTTAATGCCGATGGTTCTGAAGGCAAAATGTGTGGTAATGCCATCAGATGTGTTGGTAAATATATTTATGAAGCAGGCTATACTACTAAAACACAAATGTCTATTGAAACTTTAAGTGGGATTAAGTACTTGAACCTGATAGTAGAAGGTAACTCTGTCGTTTACGTTGAGGTAGATATGGGCAAGGCTATTCTTGTCCCAAAGGATATTCCGGTGCTTTCAGAACTTAACCTTTTTATCAATAAGCCTATAGATATAGAAGGAACTACTTATTCTATTACTTGTGTGTCTATGGGTAATCCTCATGCAGTTACTTTCTGTAATGATGTGGCCGCTATACCACTTGACACAATAGGACCAAAATTTGAATTTAATCCACTTTTTCCGGAAAGAATAAATACTGAGTTTGTAGAAATAATAGATACAACAACAATTAAAATGCGTGTATGGGAAAGAGGCTCAGGTGAAACCTTTGCCTGTGGTACAGGTGCTTGTGCAAGCGCTGTTGCTGCTGTAGTTAATGGCTACTGCAAAAAAGGCGATGAGATAACTGTTAAGCTTCTTGGCGGAGATTTAAAAATTACTTACCAAGAAGATGAAACGGTTCTTATGAAAGGTACCGCAACCAAAGTATTTGATGGTGTTATAGAATTTTAAAGTATAACTATAATACTTAATTAGGAGGATAAATAATGGCTTTTATTAATGATAATTATTTAGAACTTAAAGATAGCTACCTCTTTGCAACTATTGCAAAAAAGGTTAATGAATTCGTGGCTGCAAATCCAGATAAAAAACTCATTCGTATGGGTATTGGCGATGTAACAATGCCTCTTACCCCATCTGTCCTTACGGCAATGCACGAAGCTGTAGACGAGATGGGTAAAAAGGAAAGCTTTAAAGGGTATGGCCCTGAGCAAGGTTATGATTTCCTTAGAAATGCTGTTAAAGCTTACTATGAACGCATTAATGTTTCACTTGAAGCTGATGAAATCTTTATTAGTGACGGAGCTAAAAGTGACGTTGGTAATATCACCGATATATTTGGAAATGAAAATATTGTTATGGTTCCTGACCCAGTATACCCTGTGTATGTAGATACAAACATTATGTCAGGACGTGACATTGTTTATTTAGATTCTAATGCTGCAAACAACTTTTTACCAATGCCTCCTCAAGATGATGAGATGGCTGACCTCATTTACCTCTGCTCTCCTAACAATCCTACAGGATCTGTTTACAACAGAGAGCAGCTTACAGAGTGGGTAGCCTATGCAAGGGGAATTGGCGCTATTATTCTATATGATGCTGCCTATGAAGCCTATATCCAAGATCCTAGTCTTCCAAAAAGCATTTTTGAAATAGAAGGCGCAAAAGAATGTGCTATTGAGTTCTGTAGTTTATCAAAAACAGCAGGCTTTACAGGTACACGTTGTGGCTACACTATCGTGCCAAAAGCACTTATGGGTTCATCTTCTGAAGGCGAAGAAGTAGTTATTAATAAACTTTGGAATAGAAGACAAACAACCAAATTCAACGGTGTGCCTTATATCATTCAAAAAGGCGCTCTTGCTGTTTTCACAGAACAGGGACAAAAAGAAATTAAAGAAAATATCGCTTACTACATGGAGAATGCTAACATTATTGCCCAGGCAATGAAGGAAAAAGGCATTGAATATGTAGGCGGAGATAACTCTCCTTATATTTGGTTTAAATGCCCTAATGGGATGGGATCATGGGAATTCTTTGATTACCTTCTTAATGAGGTTGCTGTAGTAGGTACTCCAGGTGCTGGTTTTGGGGCAAATGGGGAAGGATATTTTAGACTTACTGCTTTTGGTGGTAGGGAAGCTACTATTGAGGCGATGGATAGATTTAAAAGTATATAATATTTTTCATATATGAGACGCAAGGTATGATGTATACCTTGCGTCTTTTTTGTTATTAAAAAATATCCTTTAGTAGTGGTAGGTCTCCGCGCCTACCGTTTTTTGTGCCCCACATTAGTCTGTGAATTCAGGAGGAGGGACAACTTTCGTTTCTCCGTCGACAGGCTCCAAGTCGAATCGAAAGTTGCCCCTCCTCCCGAATTTTCAAGGTTAAAAAGCATGAAAATATTTAAAATTTGCTACTGGTTTACTTTTATTTTTCTCTATTTCCTGCATGTTTTTTATTTTAATCTGCTCTATTCCCCTCTCTTCTACAATATGGTATATTATTAATATACTATTTTAAATTATTTTAATATTTTTTAATTTATAGAAATTGTTCATGTGATGATACTATCTTAAAAATCATCCCACATCTCACTACATGTTTGACATAGCTTTTATTGTAAATTTTGTTATAGTAACTAGCATCTATAATTAGAAGTTGAAAAAATGGACACTTCATTCATGGGTGTCGGGAATACCTTAGTTAGGTTATATTGTGCACTAGTTTAAATGCATTAAAATTATTCGTGTACTGGAGTGTAGATAATGAAAACATATAAAGGAATTGTATATTTTTGGCTTGGAACCATATTCCAAATAGGAATTATTTGTTCTCTTATAGCAGTATTAAGGTTTAATAAGGTGAATTATAGTAACATAGTAGAATTAATTTTTCTTACTATTGGGGGATTATCATCAGCAATATGGGGATGTATTATTGTTGCTGATGAGCCATTT